>Ga0190359_1001855_pt1 | contig 12952 bp, 7 predicted proteins | sample 48721823_MG_FD_161269 | JGI IMG/M metagenome (GOLD analysis project Ga0190359, IMG submission 161269) | Hydrothermal vent microbial mat bacterial communities from Southern Trench, Guaymas Basin, Mexico - 4872-18-2-3_MG | ecosystem: Environmental > Aquatic > Marine > Hydrothermal vents > Microbial...
GTTTCTACATTGAATCCCTGATTCGCTTTAATATTTTTAAATTTCGATAGTGAGGACAGGGAGCTCTGTAACGATGACGTTGTTATTATTAAATAGGTAGATTTTTGTACTGTTCTCAAAGCAGCATATGCACCGGCAACTTCACGATAATTATCAGTGATATCTGCAACGGTTGCCGCAAACGTGGCAGGTATCCCATAACTGAAATCAGGACGGTTAACTTCCTTGCTAAATGATACGATGAGGTCGCCTGATGCAAGATGCTTTAACTTTCCAAGAACCGGATTAAACTTATACCGTTGCACAATAATATTTAACAGCTTATAATTTCAAGCTGACCGACCTGAACACTTCTGATACAATTTTTCGGAAAAAAGCTGTTTGATGAATAGATCTCAATATCACAGTCATTAACAATCCGTTTTCTCACATCAGTCTCAATATCGCCATCAGTAGTTCTCAACGGGTATCTGGGATTTATGTCAAATTTCCCCTGAATATCAACGAACCTGCTGTGTTTAATTGAAACCGAAACGGTACTCAGATCCGCATCCGGAGGAAGAAGCAGGGTTATATTATCGACAGGTAAATTTGGCTCACCGAGCAGTCCGAAAAGAGGTGATCCGGGAAATTCAGCTATGGAATTGGAAACATGAATTTCAGCTCGTTTTTCAGCGAGTTGGTAGGTAACTTCATCGGAAAACAGACAATACATACAATAAGGGGGGATTTTACTTTCATTAGAACAACCCTTCCTGAAAAACCGGTAATGAAAAAGTAATAATCTGCAAAAATCCCGTAATTGCCCGAAATGGAACACGTTACGCAGATTTTCACAGGTCCCCACCTTAGTGCTATACAATTATTATTGTATATACCTCGATACTGTATAAGATAAAACATTTTTCGAATAATTGTTGGTTAATTCTATTATAGCAATAATTTAAAAAATAAGAAAATATTTAAGTTTTGGGACGCTCGCTCACGATGTAAAATCGGGATACCTCCCAATTAGCGGTATCGTCATAGTTAAGTTGCATGAGATCTGGAGGGAGCACGGAAGATTGAAGAAACTAGTTAAAAGATAAAAATCTCTTTTATTGGCAAACAAGAAACTTCTCAGAAAAAACCGTTCCCTTCCCATTTTTAACTTTACAGATATAGATATTATTTGCCAGATCGTTGATATTCATCAGGATGTCTTTATCAGCAGGGCAATTGGACAGGACTTTCTTCTTAACGCATCTTCCAGACAGGGTATACAGAAAAATAGATGTATTTGGGTTGCTAAACTGATTATGTTTAATAACCAGGTTTTGGCCGGAAATAAATACTCTCTTTTCAGAAATACCGGTAATCGGCAACTGGTTTATACTATTGGTACTTGTATCAATGAGAACAATAACCCCATCACCTGTTCCAAACCACATGGTATCATCGTTATCATAGGCAGCGGAATATACAACAGTATTAAGTTTATACGGACCGTCGGATAATTTAATCGTTTTCTTACCATTATTGCTGTATTTAAGAATACACCCCTTTTCCATACAAAACCAGACATTTCCTTTTCTATCCGCAACCATATCTTCAACCCGGATTGTCAATCCTGATACTAATGACTTCCAGGCGGTTCCATCATATTTACTTACTCCCCAATAGACGGAACCGGCCCATACATTACCATAAGAATCAACAGCTATATGAGACACCCGGTCCGGGTAAAGCCCGTCTGACGAATCATACATTGTCCATGCTACCCCATCGAATTCAGCCACGCCATTATAGTACATATTGGCCCACAGGTTGCCATCGTTATCGACAGCAATTTTGCCGACATTTCCATCCGGCAACCCGCTGGATGTATCAAACATTTCACAGGTAGAACCGTCATATTTAAATACCCCGACACCGGCTATACCAAACCACATATTGCCGTACTTGTCTGATGTCATTGAAGTAATTTCTTTTGTGTGGAATCCTGCCAGGGAGTCGATTGTGGTCCATGATGTCCCGTCGTGCTTGCAGATACCGGCATCCCGGACAATACACCAGAGGTCACCTTCATTGTCTGTATGCAGCTTATAAATCTCGTTACCGGGTAGGCCATTCGTGGAATCATATGTTTTCCATGAAATTCCATCAAACAAACTTAATCCCCTTCTTGTACCGAACCACTTGTTGTTGTTTTTATCCACAGCAACTGAATTAACTGTCATATCTACCAGAGAATTCGTGTCTCGGAAAATATGCCAGTTAGTACCGTCAAACATACACAATCGATATACAGTTCCCACCCAGAGATTATTATTATAATCAACAGCCAGTTCTGTTATATAATTATCTGCAAGGCCGTCTTCTGTGGTGATTCTTTCCCATTCGTCTCCATCATACCGAAGCAGATAATAATGAGTCCCGGCCCAGACAGTACCATTTTTATCAATGGTGATACAACTGATATCGACTGAATTTAATGTTTCCCATGTTGTCCCGTTAAATTTGCATACTCCATCACCGGTGCCTGCCCAGATATTATTACTGTCATCGACAGTAATTGCATTAATCCAGTCATCAGGTAAGCTGTCGGCAACAGTATATGATGTCCAGTTTGTGCCATCAAACATACTTATTCCATCATTTGTTCCAATCCAGACATTATCTGAAGTATCAATTGTCAGACAATAGATTTCATTTGTGATTAAGCCATCATCTTCAGTAAATGCTTCCCATTTCGTTCCATCAAATCTGTTTACACCCTTTCCCCAGATTGCTACCCAGACATTGCCTTTCGAGTCCGATGCAATTCCACTTGAACTCTTTCCCAGTAAACCATCCGATGTGTCAAATTTTTCCCAGGTACTGCCGTCAAACTTGTGTATACCAGTGTAAGAATTAAACCATTTATAGCCATTTTTATCAACAGCAATAACTGTTGTGCCGGCGCCATAAAAGCCGTCTTCCTTGAGATATGTTTCAAGAATCTCGCCCTGTAAATTCCTTTTAATTATTCCGCCAGAGGTGCCTGTCCAGACAGTATCACTATCAATTGCCAATGAATATATTAAATCCATATTGTGATAATGTATGAATTCTTCTGAAGCATAAACGTAAGACAATAAAAAAAGGAAATATACTACAACTTTTTTCATACACATGCTCTCTTATTATAAACCTGCGCAACTTAATTTTGGCGCAGCGCTATCAGCGATTAATCATCTTTTTAAAAAGTGATATTTTTCCCCCGGTTTTCACTTTCACTATATATATCCCGGAAGAAATCTTCCGGTTAATTAATCCTGTTTTCAACTGATCATAACTACCGATACACCTACCATCCAAAGTATATATCTCAATTTGTGTCTTCCTGTTTACTAAATTTGCATGATTCCCTGTATTGATCGTGTTAATAGAGGTCTGCGGAATAATTTCAAATGAGCCAATATCAGACCAGGCCATGTTGTCACCTTTCACCCGCCAGTAGAGCGTGTCTATAGGTAAATCTACCTGCGAAGTATATAACGTATCCGTTACCGGAACACTGACTATAAGCTGTGACATATCCGGTGACGGTGCAATCTGTATGGTATAGGTTGAAACCCCTGCAGTGTGCCAGGTAAGAGTTGGACGCCTGTTATAGGTCGGGCTTTGACAGGGAATAAGTGCGACCTGCGGCATATCATTAAACAGTAGTTTTATAACTTTATTTTTATAGAGTTCCTTCTGCACGGTTTGGAGCGGATGAAAGGCCATAAGCAGGGAATTTGGATTATTGATAGAATATCCGTTTTCTTTAATTAATTCAATAAAGTTTTCTATTTGAAATAGAATCCCGGTTGTATCAAGATAGGCGGCAAAGGTGGTTGGTGCATTTACTGATGCCAGATCATCCCAGTCAAAACCGACTGGTCCGGCATCCCCCACATGTCCCTGCTCTCCATCGGAAAAGAAAACAGCATACTGGTACTCCCTTTCATTAATGCTGCTTTTCATTGCCTGCTTTACCGCAGCAAAACCTCCCCACACATTTGTCCCTGAAGGTTCTACGGTCAACGGATTAAGCTGGGTTCCGGTGGGTACATATGCCGGATTTTTATAGATATTTTCATGGTTCTGATAGACAAAGGTGTAATCTTTTAAAGTGAGATACTGCTTTAACACGTCATACCCGGTCTTCCCGGTATTATTGCCAACCGTTGTGGCCTTGTCCAGTTGCAGCAGGGGAATATATCCTCCCAGCAGATTGTATCCGGTAGAATCAATTGCTGTAAAGAGCGGATCATCCTGCGGATCAAAATAGAGATGGGTTGCATAAGCAGCAATACCGACCTCAGACGAGGGCGATCGTGCATAAATAGAATCCAATAACTCCCGCGCAACAGTATACCGCACACCGTCGGAATCGTTCGGATTGGGATGAGGATTATTCGCCAGATACAGAAACATGCTGGTCGAGTTGTCAAAGACAAACATGACGGAAACTCGACTGCCTTTCGATAGTATATCATCTAAAGCTGAGGTTTTAGCCCATGATAGGGCAAAAGCAGAGATTAAAAAAAGAAAGACTTTAATAACTGTAATTTTACTTTTCATAAAATTCTTCAATCTTACTTACCTTAACATTCTACATTCACTGTCTTGACAAAAGTACTCTGTATACCCCACATACGTCACCATGAAATATTCTAACCAAATAAACACCTTTCGATACTCTCGAACCGTATTTGTTTGAGTAGTCCCATACAAATTCGATTTTTCCGGAGTTCGCTGGTGTAAATTCAGTAATTAATCTACCATCCAATGAATAGATAGCGGCCTTCGTATATTGCCCTATCATATTATTAAAAATTATTCTAATTGAACGTACTGACTGGAAAATTTTATATATCTCTGCTGATTTACTGTTGTGGGTATTTACCGGTGTAATATCGATAATCAGACTATCCACCTGGCTGAACAGGGAAAGGTTTTTACTCGAGCTTACTTTCCAGAACCACTTACCAAATGCCAGATCCGTCTGCATTGAATACACCGTATCGGGCAGCGGCAGTATTATTGCATTTGCAAAGCTGTTATTATCGGCAATCATCAGTTTATACGAGTCGGCTCCGATGACCGTGTACCATTTGAAATCAGGCCGCCGGGTGGTTATCTCCTGCCCGTTATATCTGAAAAGGAACGGTATAGAATCCGGTTGAATATCAAAGGCGCCGATTTTCGACCAGGTAGCGACCAGATCCGATTTCACTTTCCAGTATATTGTTCCCAGTGGTAATGCATCGGTACAGGTGTAGAATGTATCAGCAACCTGTGCATCTACCAACGGGGTGGTCATTTGTGCATTATCCGCGATCATAATGCTGTAAAATGCTGTGGGTGGTGATGATGGTTTGTACCAGGTGAGCGTGGGTTTACGGTTGAGTGTGGGACTTTGATAGTGTATAAGAAGAGGCACCCGGTCATCGAGGATTTCAAATGAGCTCGCACCGGACCAGGGAGAATCGTCACCACGGACACGCCAGTAAATCATACCCGGTGGTAAATCTATTGGAGCGGTGTATAATGTATCAGTTACCGGCACATTGACTATTGGTGATGAGAAATCACTGGTTGTACTAACCTGTAGTGTATATGCAGTGACAGCATCAGCCGGTTTATGCCACTGCATGGCCGGCCTTCTATTAAATGTCGGGCTTGCAACCGGGATTAACGCCGGAATCTTGTTACTGTTAAAAACAAGTTTTAGCAATTGATCCATCAGGGCAGCTAATCCAACACTCATATCCCACAAATCGCTTTTCGGGTTGGATGCAGAAAAGCCGTTACTACTGATATTAGTAGTCATTAGCTGTAAGTCGGCAAGATCATCCGGGCTCTGGGGATTGTAATAGACAGTAAATGTAGCAGGGGTATTCAGCCCGAGAACATAGTCATTATTGGTAGTGCCTCCACCATCAGTTATAAAAACGATAAACTGTCTGTCTTTATCATGAGGAGAATTCAGGAGCGCGTATTTTGCGGCATCAAAAGCCTCGGTTATGCTCGAACCTGCACTAATCGAGGAAGAGGGGCGGTATTTGGGCTCAACACCCCAAGTCGAGGATCTTCTGGTTGTATCAAGATACATTTTTAAAACATCTATCCCTTTTTTCGTATAGGGTGTCTGGCTGATTATATTCCCCAAATTATCGGTAAGTGTATAAATCCCGGAATACTCATCACTGGTTTGTAACAGGGGGACAAACCCTCCCGGATGGTCGGGGAAATCTACAAAAAGAGAGTCATCAGGAGGATAAAACCATAAATTACCGGCAAAAAAAACCAGCCCTATCATTATTTCAGAATCCATCCTGTAAAGGGAGTCTACAATACCTTTAAGGATCTCAAACCTTTTTCCATTATTATCGGTCTGATGATTTGAGATTGAAACATCAAGGATGAAAACAATTGAACCTGGCGAGCGATCGCTTTTACCGGTTTGTGCGGTAAAACCATGTGCCTGGCAGATCACCAATACACAGCAAAATGATATGAATATCCTTACCATTCTATTTTTTTGTAGTAATGAATTCATAAGACTACCTGCCTGTAAATCTTACCGAATAACCTGTACCTTCCGAAACAGCTCCTCTTTCCCGTTTATTATATGCATGATATACATCCCGGCGGGAACGGACAATCCGTTCTTATCAGTGTAATCCCACATGAAGCTATTCGTGCGGATTGACAACTCTGCAATTACCTTCCCCTGCAACGAGAAAATCCGAACCCATATTCCATTTCCCAATGCGCTGTGAAAAATTATCCTGCACCCATTTACCCCCTGTATGATTTGCACTCCCTTTTTACTTTCTGAAACAGACGGTACAACTTCTGAAGGATCGATAACCAGACTGTCATAAGGACAAAACAGTGCAAGGTTCCTGCTGCTGCTAACCTGCCAATACCACACCCCGGCTGCAAGGGCTGCAGGCAGAACACAAACCGTATCCGCTACAGGAAGTATAATCGGATTTAAGAAAAGGTTGGTATCAGACACCAGAATCTTGTATGATGTCGCGCCGGTAACCGGGTGCCATTTAAATTCAGGACGCGCGTTACTGGTAGTGTTGCCGTTATACCTGATAATAAAAGGTATCGTATCGGGTACAATCCAAATCTTATCTGGCTCAGACCAGTAGTCGACAAGATCTGATTTTACATGCCAGTATATCGGGCCATAGGGCAGTGCTATCACCGGTGTATAGGTCGTGTCGGAAAGGGGAGTGGTGGTAATCGGCGACGAAAAATTATAGTCATCATCTATCGAAAGAATATATAATGCTGCACCGGACACACTGTGCCAGCTGAGAGTCGGGGTAACGTTCTGGGTAACCTTGGGAACATACGGAATAATCTTCGGTACTAAATTCATATCAGGAATAATCTCAAAGACACTGTGCGGTGACCAGCGGCCGCCGGATTCCTTCACCCGCCAGTAAATGGTATCGATCGGCAGATCCACAGCCGGTGTATATACCGTATCAGCCACCGGGAGGCTTACTATCGGGGAGAGGAACGTGCCGGTTGTGTCAATCTGGATCGTGTAAACAGCCTGCGGCATCTGTAGCGGATGCCAGTAAAGGGTCGGCCGTCTTTCTTCAGTCGGGCTCGGGTGGGCAATAAGGCGCGGAATGGAATCATGCAGGCTGTCAATGGGATAGGTACCCTCTTTACCGGAAAAGGTAAATGAAAAATTAGAGAGAAATACACCGGCATCAAGCAGCGCATCTGAAACATCGGCTACGGCAAATTTCAGGGTGTGCTGACCGGGGCTGAGAGTGGTCGAAGTTCGTAACGGAACAGTGAAGCCGTCATACTGCATGTCAAGGTGATCGTCAAGATTATCGACCTTGAATTCCGGACTGTTAATGCCAATCAGGTTGGTATCGGAATCAAGACAGATATTTCTCCCATCCAGCAGACAGACAAAAATATCATTAAATTGACTTCCCACATACTCTTTCCACTCTTCCGACCCGAAAATGAAATCAAAGGTTATACCTGTTATCGTCTGATCAGATTCAAAGTTCAGTACCATTACCGATGGATCAAAGACCATTGTCCCCACTAAACTCTGCAGATCATTATCTGCCGGATAACCGAAACTTGTTGTTTTACTGCCGTGATCATTGGGCCCGACACAATCAATTGCTTTCCCGCTGGTCAATACGACCCCGTCTTCCAACTGCACCCCATCTATAAGAGGTAATTTTTTATAGGTACCGGCCATACTCTCACCGGCGATGGTAGTATAATTCGCAGTAAAATTGGTTATACCGGAGGGTGTTGTTGGACACAGGGTCTGTTTCATGGCCTCGGCAAGATTGATAGAGGAATTATAAGTGGTTACCTCAACACCAGACACGTGAGAACAGATTACAAACAGAAAAAAAACCAGAGAGCTGAAACGGATCATTCCTATCTCCTCGAAGATACTTTAAGAGACAACTTTTAACGCAAATCAGATTTCATACCAGTCATACTGACAAAAAAGGAGTTTTAATAAAAACTCCCCCCAAATAACGGAAATATGAAATTTCTCCCCACGACACAGTGTAAAAGGCAGGAAAATATTACGGACTCCCTTCCCATTTTCCCAGGTAACATAGCAACTATAGAATATAACATATATTATGTAAATATTTTGCGACAATAATGTCGTTTTTTTCTATAAAAAGCGTAATTTGTTATAAATAGTAGAGATACAAGACACAAATTTATAAATACTATTGAATCCTTAAAAGCATCTGACACGATAAGCGCAATCAAGGATAATCCCGTATTTTATTAACACCCGTCTCCAAATAAAACGCTCAAAAAAATGTCCCAATTAATTAGCCCGAATTATTCATAGCCACAAAGACAAGACACAAAGTTATTGAAATTTAAGAGATAAGGTGTAATTCTTTAATACATGAAAATAAGAGGTTTTGCAGTTCCATGGGTATTAAATAAAGGCGAGTATGTTGTGAGTATGAGAGAGGTTTCTTAATTTAATTATAGGGAGTATGCTCTTAAATACCCCTGTTTTTTTAAAAAAAAATTAGCCATCTGCAAGTTCTCAGTATGTCACAGCCTGAATTCTGACTGCTTGTTGTAGCAAACGATAAAATAACATTCCCCGTGACTTTGATTTCCGTCTATTAAATCTAAATGTGTATTCATCTAAAAAATAATCCAAGTGCTTTGAACTAACTGAACCTTGATGAGTACCACGCAACCATCGTTTTATAAAGTGAAGCGATCCTATGCACACCTGGCATACTAACATGCGCAGGATCACCACTTTGGGATATATTAACTTTCTTATGAGTATATCCATTATTTTTCACAGCAGCATAACCTTTCCAAGAATCAGTTCGAACCTGTGAGCCTTTTAATTAAATTTAACCGGTTTTCGGACAGGCACTAATTATGTGTACCGAATATTCGTTACTAACCTTAAGACACGGCCTCGCAATGTTATACCAAATTATGATAAACGGGCTGATGTAGATAATTCTATAAAAGAAGCACAGCATGAAGGTATTCCTGCTGTTCCCTCAGAAAATTCCAAAGCAATCATGCGTTTTTTCAGATTGTCATGCTTGCATATAACTTATGGCGATGGATGAAGCTGGTGGATGGACACCGCTATGAGGCAGAAACTGAAGGAGAAAAGCCGGCGGAGAACTATCATAGCGATATTTTGGACGCAACGATACGTATTTCCCGGCTTAAGATGTTGTATATCCCAGCGAAAATCGTAACCCGCAGTGAGGAAACAAAGATTAGATATTCGGTTCACGACACACGGTCTGCTGAAATAATTGATTTTCCTGAATATCCTGGCAGGAGACGTCGAGAAAAACGAAAGTCAAATACCAAAGCAAAATATTATAAAAAAGCAGGATAGAATATCGTGCAAAAAATATTTTGCATGAAAATCTGAAAATGGAAAAGGAACATTTACAATAAGATAATCAGTGCAAAATTCAGGTTGTACAAATAATGTTAGTGCTTTTAATGCTGACCAGACAGGCGCCAATGACATAATTATTTAGAAAGACAGGTTCACCGGGAGTAACCATCCTGTCAACTATTATTCTCCCTTTTTATTAATTGAGAGAAAACCATTGAGACGACTATTCGTGAGCTTCTGAAATATCCCATTTGTCTATGACCGAAAACGGTTTATTCTTGCCCTCTTCAGCGTCAAGAACGAAAACGGAAATACGCTCGCCGTCAATCTGCACCTTGACAATAGTATTGCGTGTTCCCTGGCCGCAGGCGCCGCTGTTGATTTGATAGATACCGTCTTTATGATCAGGGCAGGCGCTCAGATCCTGCGCCTCTTTTGCGGTGGGATCCGCTACCCGTATGCGATAATAATAATGGATATGACCGTTGAATACCGCTTTTACCTTGCTTCTGTATTTTAAAAGCATATTCCAGAACGCGTCCCGGTCATCCGGACAGGCATTGAATGAATCGCCGGTATGCTGTTTTCTCGGGAATGCCGGTTCATGGTAACAGATAAAGACATGATCCTTGTGACCCGCCGACTGAATACATTTTTCAACCCACTCTTTCCCTGCGCTGTTGATGCACCCCTCACTCCCGAAATCAGAATACTGATCCACAACGATAATTCTGACATTGTTCCAGTCTATGTAATAATTAACACAGTCCTCGTTTTGAACGGTAATGCTGTCCAGTTCAGGAAGTATATGGTCGGTAATGAATGAAACATCCCTTTTTTTGACATCATGGTTACCCTTTACCGGAAAGAAAGCTTTCATTGAGCCGGTTTCGGCAAAAACCTCTTTATAATCCTTGTAGGTTTCCTTTACCGGATCGAAATCTCCTCCCAGAATGATAAATTCCGCCGGTGTAAATGTACTGTCGGGATTCACCCGCATGTCCCGTATTTCCCGAAGCGCATTGTTATAGGTGGCACGATCGTCCCGCGAGTCGGAAATAACCGCAAAAGACCATTCCCGGGCATGTAACAGTAGTGTACCGAATAGACAAACGGATAACAGGAATCTGACTGTTTTCATAGATGCCTCCGGTCCTTACCAAGAGTAAGTTCGTGTAGCTTATTTATTGCTTATAACAACAATGTTGTTTTTCACTTTCAGTGGAGCAATAATGTATTCAATGTATTCATCGAGAATATACATAATACGTCGGTTACAGGGTGACATTTGCAGGAACTCTTAATTTTTAAGCACTTCAATCTTTTTTCTTTTTTGATAATGCAAGAAAGAAATTGAGTATTTGTCGATAATACTGTAGCTCGATTAATCAAATCATTGCTGGTACCTCAGGAGAACTGTCAAAGATTTATGAAAAGAGCGAGCGTTATTTGCAGTAGCATTTTGTCTTTAAGAGAATTTTATAGGCAAATGGCCCCCAAAAATTACTATTCGTTCATTAACCACTGCCTCCCCGAGTTCTATCTCTCATGTGCAGACAATAATCTTTTGCGTTTTTTGCCCTATTCCTGCTAAGTAGGGTATACAAGATGTGGTATTATGCATTACTATGCATGGTATGTCAAGGAAAAAAAAAGAATTTTAAGGCCATGCTTTTTCTTGACACTTACCGCAATATGTAGTATCTTGAAGGCATAATTACGCCAATAGGTGGTATTTTTTACTAATTTCCTATGGATACTATAAATCTATGATTTTACGGAAGCTTTCAATATTTGGATTCAAGTCATTTGCCGATAAAACGGAGCTTTGTTTCAGTGAAGGTATGACTGCAGTTGTCGGGCCCAACGGGTGTGGAAAAACCAATGTGGTTGATGCTATCAGATGGGTGTTCGGTGAGCAGAAGACCTCGGTACTGCGCAGTGCCCATATGCAGGATGTGATTTTCTCCGGGTCTGAAAAACGACAGCCGTTGAATATGGCTGAAGTCACTCTCACAATTTCGAATACCAGAGGTATTCTTCCGGTGGAATATAATGAAGTCGCTATCACCCGCCGTATTTTCAGAAGCGGTGACAGTGACTACCTTATAAACAGAACAGCCTGCCGGCTGAGGGATATTCATAACCTGTTTCTCGATACCGGTGTCGGAAGTAATGCCTATACCACTATAGAAAACAGCATGATAAACCGGATTCTGAGCGACAAAGCGGAGGAGCGGCGTATTCTTTTTGAAGAAGCTGCCGGAATCGGGAAGTATAAACAGCGAATAAAAGAGAGTCAGCGCAAGCTTGATCGTACACGGCAGGATCTTCTCCGGATAAATGACCGGGTACAGGAAAAGGAGCGTTATGTACGGATGCTGGGACGCCAGGTTGAAAAGGCGAAGCGTTATAAACAGTACCACGACGACTTGCAGGCATTGGAGGTCGGTTTTGAAAATCGACGCTATACCATGCTGGAAGAGAAGTTAAAGGAGATCCGGCGGATGCTCGCCGAAATGGACAGCGAAATTGCGACACTGAAAGCTAAAGTCGCCGCGGGTGAAACAAGAATTGAAAAGATGGAGCTTTCCAAGGTCGAGAAGGAGAATGAGGTTCAGATTGCCGGTAGAAATGTCTCGGATGCTTCGGAGCGGATCAATGCACTGGAGCGGGAGGTATCGGTTTCTCAACAGAGTGTTTCCATTCTCAAGCAGAATGTAACCCGTTTTGAAAATGAGCTTGAGTCATTTGATTCACAGAACAATGAGAAAAAGGATATCCTGTCAAATATCGAGAAGAGTATTATCAGCCGTGAGACGCAGTTGGAGGAGATGGCCGGTAAGGTTACTGAGGCCCGTGATGCGCTGAGCGCTTTTGACGCCAGGATGCAGGAGCAGAGACAGTACAGGGACGAACTGGCTGTTCAGCAGCTCAATTGTGTGCGTATGATCGGCGAGAAGCAGCGAGAGCTCAGCACCGTTAAAACAAATTTAAGCAACTGTATTGAAC
>Ga0190359_1001857_pt1 | contig 12945 bp, 11 predicted proteins | sample 48721823_MG_FD_161269 | JGI IMG/M metagenome (GOLD analysis project Ga0190359, IMG submission 161269) | Hydrothermal vent microbial mat bacterial communities from Southern Trench, Guaymas Basin, Mexico - 4872-18-2-3_MG | ecosystem: Environmental > Aquatic > Marine > Hydrothermal vents >...
CTTTAGTTTTAGCATTAAAATAACACCCTCTCCTTCGTCATTAACTCCTAAAACAGGATATTCCCGGTTCTGTCTTTCTGATTCTCGTTGTTGTTTTAGCTCGTCTAAGGCTTTTTCTTGGACTTTTTGATTTTTTACCTCTTGATAAAAAGCGAGAGAAGAAATGAGAGAAGAAATTATGGTGAAAACCAAGAATACTGAAAGTAGAGCAAAGAGTAGCCGTTTAACATATTTCATCGTTTGTATTCTTTAAACCTGTCGCACTATTTAAAATGAGAGGTAAAGAGGGGAAAGAAAAGAGAGAGTACCACCGAGAAATAGAGAATTTGAGGCAGCAGATTCGCCATCACAATTACAGATATTATGTTTTGGACGAGCCTGAGATTTCGGACGCCGAGTACGACAGGCTGTTCAAGGAGTTGGAGGAGCTTGAGAGAAGGCATCCGGAGTTGGTGACCCCGGATTCGCCAACGCAGCGTGTAGGAGCGAAACCACTGGAGGCGTTCGGCACCTACGAGCACAGCCTTCCGCTGCTGAGCTTGAAGAGCGTTTCTGAAGAGAGCGAGGTGCGGGGTTTTGACGAGCGGGTGAGAAAGACTGTTGGAGTTGGAGCAGCTGGGAAGGAAGAGGAGAAGGTAGAATATGTAGTGGAGCCGAAAATAGACGGGTTGGCGGTGGAACTTGTGTACGAGGACGGCGTGCTCGCCGTTGGAAGCACGCGAGGAGACGGGCGGGTCGGAGAAGAAATAACGCAGAATTTGAGGACAGTAAAGACGGTACCGCTGCGTATTTTTTCGGGTTCTGCCTGTGCTCCTTTACGGCTGTTGGAAGTGCGGGGCGAGGTTTTTATGCCTGTTAGCGAGTTCAAAGCCCTGAACAAAGAATTGGGGCGGAGGGGTAGGAAAATGTTTGCGAACCCGAGGAACGCGGCTGCGGGTTCGGTGAGGCAGCTCGACCCGCGGGTTACCGCCTCTCGCCCGCTCGATTTCTTTGCCTACGGGGTTGGCAGAGTTGAAAGGGGTGAAGGAAAGGAGGGAGGTAAGGGAGAGGAAGGAGGTGAAGGAAAGGATTTTTCAACGCAGTGGGAGGTGCTGAACTTTTTGCGGGCGGCGGGTTTTAAAGTGAGCCCGTTGGCGAGGCGGTTTGGGAATATTGAGGAGGTGGTTAAGTACTACGAGGAAGTGCGGCAGGCGAGGGAGGAGTTGGACTATGAAATTGACGGAATCGTAGTGAAGGTGGACAGCTTGGAGCAGCAGAGCCGGCTGGGTACGATTTCGAGGAGCCCGAGGTGGGCGGTTGCATTCAAGTTCCCGCCGAGAGAGGAGTTCACGAGGGTGCGGGAGATTGTAGTGCAGGTGGGTCGGACGGGAGTGCTGACGCCGGTGGCGGTCTTGGAGCCGGTGCAAATCGGCGGCGTGACCGTGAGCAGGGCGACGCTGCACAACGAGGACGCGTTGCGGAAGAAGGACGTTCGGGTTGGCGACACCGTGGTTGTGCAGCGGGCTGGCGATGTTATTCCGGAGGTGGTGGGCGTAGTAAAATCTAGGCGGACAGGAGCGGAGCGGGAATTCAAAATGCCCGACAGGTGTCCTGTCTGCGGGGCGGCGGTGGTGAAAGAGAGGGGGAGGGGGAAGGGACGGGAGGGACCGGTTAGGGGGAAGGGACGGGAGGGACCGGTTGTGAGGTGCGTTGGCGTCTCGTGCGTTGCACAACTGAGGGAGAGGCTAAAGCATTTCGCCTCGCTTCGGGCACTGAACATCGAGGGGCTGGGCGAGAAGGTGGTTGAGCAGTTGGTCGGGCGGGGGCTGGTCTCGGACGCTGCGGACCTCTTCTTTTTGACGAAGCAGGACCTCTTGGGCTTGGAGCGGCTGGGCGAGAAATCGGCAGAGAACCTGCTGAACGCCCTCGAGAAGAGCAAGCAGACGACCCTCGCACGCCTGATTTACGCACTTGGAATAAGGCACGTGGGGGAGCAGACGGCGTCGCTGCTTGCCGAGCGTTTTGGAGATTTGGAGGCGTTGCGGAGTGCGAGTTACGAAGATTTGGTGGAGGTGGCGGGGGTGGGACCGGAGGTGGCGAAGAGCGTCCTTCTCTTCTTCAGGCAGGCGAGCACGAAGGAGTTGCTGGCGAAGTTGGAGCGTGCGGGGGTGAAGTGTGAGAAGCGGGGAGTAAGGGGGGAGAAAGAAGAGAAAATGAAAGGTAAAACCTTCGTTTTTACCGGGCGGATTTCAATGCCGAGAGAGGAGGTGAAAAAAATGGTAGAGCAGTTGGGCGGGCGAGTGGCGTCAAGCGTCTCGAAGAAGACAGATTTCGTGGTGGCGGGGGAGGGAGTGGGAGGTAAGTTGGCGAAGGCGGAGAGGCTTGGAGTGAAGGTAATTGGCGAGGCTGAGTTTAGGGAAACATTTCTTTAAACCTTTTTATAGAGGAACGAGTCAAAAAAGGGCGAGAGCAGAAGAAGAAAAGAGAGGAGAACAAAAAAGCAGGAGGTGAAAAAAGAAAAAATGAAAACCAAACCGGACTCATTTTTACCTGTATTTATTTTTTATGAAGAAGCAGGCAGGAGAGACACGGGTTTAGCTTTCTTTTTAGCCTGGCATTAATTATACAAAAACAAAGTTGTAACGGGAAGAAAGGAAAATGACGATAAAGGAGGAGTTGCCGCCGGGGGAAGTCTCGCCAGAGGAGATTCAGGAGGCGAATGTAGAGGTTTCTGCGGCGTTTTCTGAAATGTTCAAGCCTGTTCTCGGTCCGTTTGGATCGAAGATTTTGGTGTCGCAAGGAGCAACGAAGGTGGAGGCTGCAGACCTCGTCTCGAGCAACGCGCTCAGCCTGGTGAAGGAGTTGAAATACCAGCACCCCACCGCGGAGATTTTGATAAACGCGGGTTTAACGCAGGGAGAGCGGGTGGGGGACGGCGTTGCTACAGTGATGATTTTGACCGGCGAGTTAGTGCGGCGGGGTTTTGAGCTGAAGAACGCGGGTGTGCATCAGAACACGGTGGTGAAAGGCTACGAGCAGTCGTTGGCGTTCGTGAAAACGGTTTTGGACGAGACAGCGACTGCAGTTGCTGTGCGAGGGGTAGGAGGAGAAGGCGACGAGATTTTGAGGTGCGTGGCGAGGACGGCGTTAAAGAGCGGTGCGTTCTGCGAAGAAGACGAGTTGGCGGAGGTAGTGGTAGAGAGCGTAAAACGAGTAAGCGAGGGCGAGGAGGGTGCCGTCGGTAGCGGTAAAATAGATGTGGACGATGTGGCGATCGAGACGAAGAGCGGGAGCAGAGTGCGAGAGACGAGATTTGTAGAGGGCGTTGTCGTGGACCGGGCAGTTCTGGACGCTCTTCCTACGGAAATTGAGAATGCGAGGGTGGCACTCCTCGACTTCTCGCTCGAGCACAAGGAGCCGAAGGTGAAGGGGCGGAAGGAACTCCCGACCGGGACAGGTGCGAGAGAACGGAGTAAGGCTGGAGAGACGCTCGGAGCACTTGATTTTCATGTGAAATTCTCAAAGCCTGCACACTTCCGCGAGTTCCGCGAGACGAGGGCGAGGCTCTTCGACGAGGTCGTAGACCCCGTTGTGAAGTCGGGTGCAAACGTGGTCTGCTGTCGCTGGGGTGTGGACGACGAGGCACTGCGTAAGTTCCGCGACGCCGGAATAATGCTGATAAAACGCGTGAAATTGACGGATTTACGGCGGCTGGAACGGTCGACAGGCGGTAAAATCGTGAAAGATGTCAGCGACTTGAGCGCTGAGAAATTCGGGTTCGCAGGAAGGGTAGTGCAGCGAGAAATCGGCGGAAGTGGCGAGAAGGATAAATTCGTCTTCTTTGAGGACTGCAAGCACAAGCGGTCGGCGACGATAATTTTGCGTGGCAGCTCGCTCCGAGTTTTAGAAGGGCTCGTTGGCGAAGTAAAGAGCGCCCTGCACTCCGTTGCACAGCTCTTTAAGGACAACCGCGTGGTGCCGGGGGGAGGTGCTGTTGAGACCGAGTGCGCGGTTCGGTTGAGGAAGTTTGCGAGGACAGTAGCGGGCAAGGAGCAGTTGGCGATTGAGGCGTTCGCCGACGCTCTTGAGTCCGTTCCGCGGGCGTTAGCGAAGAACTGCGGGCTTGACCAAATTGACACTCTCGCAAGGCTGAGGGCAGAGCACTTCAAGGGCAACAAGAACGCAGGCGTCTCGGGAGCAGGGGGCGAGAAGTGCGTAAGGCAGGACGTCGTGGCGGAGGCGGGAATTTTAGACCCCCTCCGAGTGAAACAGCAGGCGTTCGTCTCTGCTACCGAAGCGGCTGTAGGAATGATGAAAATTGACGACCTGCACATCGCGAAGAGTGCAGTTAGGGAAGAGGCAGAGGACATTGAGACGCGAATTGTGGGTAGAACGCGGGAATTGATCGAGACCGAAAGGCGACCTGAGGAGTTTAAATATGTTAAGGGCGGGCGGGTGAAGTACTAAAACTAAAACCTTCAAAACCTTCTTCAAAACCTTCTCTTCAATGCCTCCAGAACGCCCTCAAAAGTGCTTCGCCCCGCAACCAAATCCACCCGCACACCTTCCTCTGAAATGCTCTCGGCGGTCAAGTCCCCAATTGCAACAACCTTCGCCCGCTCCAAAACCGCCAAGACCTCCCTTCTCAACCCCTCCTCCAACCGCTCTGCAAGCCCAAAAAATGTCTTGAAGGTTAGCGAACTCGTGAAGACGACAAAGTCCGGGTTGTAGGCTACGAGCGCCGAAAATCGCTCCTTCTCCTCTCCTCCCTCCCCCCTGTCCTTCACAGCCACTTTGTACACCGAAATGTCGCGCACGAAAGCACCCCTTCCGCGCAGGAACTCCAAAATCTCCCGCCCGCCCGCCGAACTTCGCAGAAAAACAATTTTCTTGCCCCCCACCTCAACACCGCCTCGTTCCTCAATCAGCCGCATTAGCCCTCTCGCACTGTACTCCTCGGGGGGCATAAAATCCACCCGCACTCCCCGCCGCTCAAGTTCCGCCCTCGTGACCGGACCAATTGCCCAGACCTCGACACCGCCGTCCAAAAGCCTGCCTTTCAAGTCAAATTTACCTTCGCAGAGGCTAAACGCTTTCTTTACGCCGTTCAAACTCGTGAAAACGACTGCGTCCACTCCCTCTCCCTTTCCACCCTCAAAATCTCCCTTTCCGCCCTCAAAAGCCCCCTTCACCTCCTTCAACGCCTCCTGCCGCTCTACCAGCTCAAACACAGGAAACCCGAAGAAGTCAAAGCCGTGCCTCTCTGCCTCCTCTTTCGACCGCTCAAGCACGCTCTCGGGCCGAAAAGCCGCTACCCTCTTTCTCACAGCAAAAAAAGAAAAAAAGAAAAAGAACGAGGAGAAATTAAATTGTTTTATTTCACCTCGATCTTCTTCACCTCTTCCCCCTCCTTCGTCTTCGGCAACTCTACCTTGAGCACGCCGTTCTCGAAACTCGCTTTCACCTTCTCCTTGTCCACCTCCGTCGGCAGCGGAACAGACCGGTAGAACCTCGTGTAACTCCGCTCTCGCCTGATGTAGCCCGCTTCCTCGTCCTTCTCTTCCTTCTCCTTCTTCTTCTCAGCGCTGATTTCGAGCGTGTCGCCGCGGATGTTTATCGAGATTTCGCCCTTCTCAACGCCCGGCAAATCCGCAGCCACGACGATTTCCCCTTTTTTGTCCTTTATGTCCACGTACGGTGTCGCTGTCTCTCCAACTGCGAGCTCCTCGCCAGCACCAGCACCACCAGCTTCTGGCAATGCCCACGCCCGCCTGTCCCCCCAAAAGAAGGGTGCTGTCTCCCGAAACGCCTTCTCCATCCACTCTTCCATCCTTCTCAACTCTTCAAGATCCCACACATTGTGCCTTCTTCGCCAAACCATTTCTCTTTTCTCCTTTCCTTTTTATTGATTTTTAATTTAATATAGTCTTTTAAATATTTAATATAAAATTTAAATATTAAATAAACATTTCTTCCCGCTACGCTAACGAAAATTTCGAAAAGTTTTTAAATGCGGTTTTTTTTCTAAAAACAGGGTAAAAGAGGAAGAGAAGGGGTGAAGGAAGAGGAAAAAGAAAGAAGGGGCGAAGGAAGAGGAAAGAGGAAAAAAATGGATGGAGAGGGGGAAACAAGAGGAAAGAGGAAAAAAATGGATGGAGAGGGGGAGACATTTGTGGAAATTCGGAATGTTAGTAAGGCGTTTGAGGGTAAAGTGGTCTTAAAGGATGTGAGCTTGAAGGTAAAGGAGAAGGAGCCGTTGGGCTTGCTCGGGAAGAGCGGTTCAGGGAAGTCTGTCCTGCTCCGAATGCTTCGCGGCACTGACGAGTACGCACCTGACAGTGGCGAGATAATTTTCAGGCTCGCGTACTGCCCTAGGTGTAGTTGGCTGGAGGGACCGAGCAAGGTAGGGGAGAAGTGTCACAAGTGCGGTGCGGAGTTCGAGTTTAGGGAAGTGAATTATTGGAAGGACCAGAAAATGAAGCGGCTGCTGAAGAGTGCGATCGCAATTATGCTGCAGCGCAGTTTCGCGCTCTACAGCGACGAGGGCGTGATTTGGAATGTTTTAGAGGCGTTGGAGCGAGCGAAATATCCGAAGAGCAAGCAGCTGAAAAAAGTCTATGAAATTCTGGAGTCTGTGAAAATGCTGCACCGCGTAAATATGCCAGACACGAGGGATTTGAGCGGTGGCGAGAAACAGCGAATGGTTCTGGCACGGCAGTTGGCGTTGTCGCCGGTTCTGCTCCTTGCTGACGAGCCGACGGGAACTTTGGACCACGAGACTGCGAAGGTGGTGCACCGCGCACTAATTGACACCACACGAGGCGGGACGACTTTCCTCGTTACTTCGCACTGGCCGTACGTGATTCGCGAGTTGGCGGAGAAGGTGGCGTGGCTTGATAAGGGCGAAATCGTCGAGTACGGCGAGGCGGACAAAGTAGTAACCGAGTTTGAGAAGGAGGTGGGAGAGATTGAGCGAGAGGACTACAAGAAGTTCGGCGACCCTAAGATACGAATTGAGGGGCTGAAGAAGTACTACCTCTCGGCCTCGCGGGGCGTTGTAAAGGCGGTGGACGATGTCTCGCTCACGATAAATGAGAACGAGATTTTTGGGGTCGTGGGGCACAGCGGTGCTGGGAAGACGAGTTTGATGAAGATTGTAAGTCATTTAGAGTCGGGAACAGGCGGTTCCGCGTGGGTGCGGATCGGAGACAGGTGGTACGAGGCGTCAAAAGCGGACGCAGGGACTTTCGTGAAAGACGGCGTAATTCAGGGCGGCACGACCGAGTGGAGATCGCATTTCGTCGGCGTGCTGCACCAGGAATACACGCTGATTCCGAAACTCACGACCTGGGAGAACCTCACGCACGGGATCGGTCTGAATATGCCCGAGGACTTGGCGAAGATGAAAGTGAAGTTCGTGCTTGAAGGCGTGGGGTTCAGCGACGAGGAGATAAAGGAGATTCTGCCGAAGACGCACCAAGAACTGAGCGTTGGCGAGAAGCAGCGGATTCTCATCGCACAGCTGCTGATGAAAGAGCCTAATATCGCGGTGCTCGACGAGCCGACGGGGACGATGGACCCGGTAACAAAGAAATATGTCGGCGAGACGATAATTAAGGCGCGAGAGAATTTGGGCATTACTTTCGTGATCGTCACGCACGACCTTGACTTCGCGGAGAAGGTCTGCGACCGAGTAGCAAAGATGGAGAACGGCAAAGTAACTGAGATTGAGGATTTGAGAGTAGGGTAAGATTTGAGAGAAGGGTAAGGGGATAAGAAGAGAGTAGGGTAAGGGGAGAAGAGAGGAGAAGAGAAAAAGAGGGGGTGTTTACGGCTACCCTTTCTCTTTCACATAAATTACATCCCCCTCTTTCAGCCTGCCGAGAAAAGACAAGGTTGCAGGGGAGAGGTCAGAGAACGAGAGGACGATGTTGGCACCGTTGAAAGTCTCGCCGGTGGGTCCGTATTCCTCGCTGTCGGTCAGTCTAATTCCCATCATCCCTCGGTTCGCTCTTGACATATTTGTAACTCCCAGAATTCCCTTTTTGACCCCTCCCCCTTTCCCCCCCTCTCCTGCCTCTGCCAAGTTCTCAGGCACAAGTGTCCCTGCTTCCTCCGCACTGCCGTAAAATAGCACCATCACTCCTGGAAGAGTGAAATAGACCTTTAAAATCCCTATCGGTCTGTTAATCAGACCCGTAATCTTTTTAAAGTACCACACGGTCTTGGGTGCCTCCTTGTGAAACAACTCAACCTCAAAGACCCCGCTGGCGTCAACGCCGACTGTCCTTACTTCCCCAAGTTCTGCAATTTCCATCGTCAGTGCGGGCTTCAAATCCACAACCACCGCGTCGTCCGCCACATTTCCCTCTCGAACCTGCCCGATGTTTTCGCGCTCAAAAAACGCTTCCGCCTCCTTCTGCGTCTTTCCCACAACCATCATCCAACGCGGCTCGGTCACTGTGTAAATCGTGTCGCCTGCCCGAGCGTAGTCCAGCAATTCCCAGCCCTGCACCGCCTCGCCAAAAACATTGTGCGACGGGTGTGGCAGCCTGCTCTCCTTGTACGCAAAGACCTTCCCCTTCTCTGTCCCCGCGTTCCGCACCGACAGGTAATTCTTTGACCTGTAGTGAATATTTTCGGCGGGCAGGCTAAGCCCTTTCAAGGCGTCCGAAGCAAAATAAGTGTGCGAGAGGTCGTCTGCGTGAAAAAGCCCGTCTCTCGTGAGCGAGAGGAAATGCTCGCTTGACATCGGCGCTTCTCGGAACAGCCGCACCTTTGCGAAGGTGAAAATTTCCTGCCCCTCTTTTATCTCGGTCTCCAAGTCAGAGGTGGCGAACCCCGCCCGCTCCGCCTTCGTTACAATCGGAGTTATTTCCACAATTCTGTCGCCCTCCTGCAGCCCAGAAATAATGCTTCGCCCCCTCGTCAGCCGTCCAATCACGGCGTCGGGACCGGTCCCGTAGGCAGCCTCGTGCTCCCGCTTGCTCACCATTAAGTAGGTCTTGCTGGGGTCAAACCCGCCGAAGCCGAAGAAAACATCCCATTTTTTGTATTTCTGCTCGCCCCGCTGCACGCTCAGATTCGTCTTTATCGGTCCGATCGCAGTTACATTCTCGGTCTTCCAACTTACCTCTCCACTGCCCTCTCCGCTGCCCTCTCCGCTGCCCTCTCCGCTGCCCTCTCCGCTGCCCTCTCCGCCACTCCCGCCCCCGCGGAAGTTCTTGTAATTCTCGTAAAATGCCTTTATTCCTGCTCCTGTCCCTTCTCCTTCTGCTTGGACGATTTTTATCCTTGCCTCTCTGCCTGCGCCTCTGCCTCTGCTTCTGCCTGCGGTCTTCACTGCGAATTCGTGTTTTAACTCAACGCTCTCTTTTTCTGAAGTAACGGCTACTGCACAGCCCTGCTTGTAGCCCTCTTTGTAAGCACCGAGTTCTGCGATAATCTCGCCCAACCTTCTACCTCGGACCTCCCGCGTCTCTCCGTTGAACTTGATTTTCATAACAATTTCTTTTGGTGCGGGGTCTTTTTAAAGTTTTTCGTTTTTGTCTAAATAATGCTTTGAAGGTAAGGGCTTTAGAGAGTTAGAGAGTACGAGGGGTGTGAGTGGCGGGGGAGAAGGAGAACGGTAGGGGAGAAGGAGAATTGCGGGGGAAAAGGAGAAGGGGTAAGTGCAGGTAAGGAGAGCTTTTACAGGCGAGAAGTTGAGGATTTTGTTAAGGCTGTAGCGGGGCTGAAAACGGAAGCAGCGGTTTAAAAAGAAATGAAAGTGAAACTGCTCAGGGTAACGGAAGACGGGGTAAATTTGGTGGCGGAAACGGCGAAGGTAAGCGGTAGTCTGTCGGAGCAGAGTGCGGAAGAGATTCTCGGGCTAATTACGGAGAACGACTACTCGTCGGTGCTTGAGCACATTTCTTTCACCTTTGACATTTCGGAAATTAGCGTAGCGTTGAGCCGGGAACTGCTGGAGCACCGTGTAGGAGTGTCGCACACAGCGAGGAGCACGCGGTACAACGAAGAGGAGGGCTTCGGCTACTTCGTGCCTGACGAGTTGAGCAAGAAGCAGAACTTTAACGCAAATCTGGCTTTTACGGCTGCGATGAGAAATGCAAAAGAGAGTTACAAAAAGTTGCGGAGGCTCGGCGTTGCGAGGGAGCAGGCGAGGTACGTTCTGCCGTTGGCTCTGCACACGCACTACGTGGTGACGATGAACGCTCGGAGCCTGATAAACTTTTTTATGCTTCGGCTCTGCGTTCGGGCGGCGCCAGAGATGCAAGCACTTGCAAAACGGCTGCACGAAATTTGTGTAGCAGAGTACCCAGATATTTTTTCGCGGGTCGGGTGCCGTGGGGTCACTTGGGGTGTCTGCCCGGAGAACGAGGTCAGACCCGCGGGGTGCCCGTTCAAGGAGTGCGTGCCGACGAAGAGCGAGGTGAAGGCGAAAATGAAAAACCAAAAATAATTTAGAGCAAATGAACGCCACAATTCCTCAACTTCACGCAATCGGAAAATTCCGAAAATTTTTTAAGAGAAAAAATAATAGGGAGAAACGGGAGAGGAAAATGAACAGAAATAAAGGGTTTTGGACAGGGGTGTTAGGAATTGTCGTCCTAGTGCTGTTCTCGGTGGGGCTGGTGGGGCTGGTGGCGCTGGAGGGGTACATTTGCGTTGTAGGGAGGAGAAAGAGGGGGAGGGAGAATAAATGAGTGAAACAATAGGAGTTACAATCACGGGAAAGAAGATAGTTTTAGAATTTCCACGAGAGGAATTTGGGGTTTTAGAGCCGAGAGAAATTGAGCGGGAGGTTTTAAACGACTTGCGACGGTTAAAAGCGGTAAAGGAGTTCTCGTTGGGAAAAATTTCAGGAAGAGAATTGATTAGACTGCTGGGACCGGAAAAAGCATTGAGCATAATAGAAGCGAAAAAGATAACCGAAGAGAGCGTAAAAAGGGCGATAAATGAGTATAAAGCAAGTTTATGACACGACCGCTCTGCTTTCGCTGTCTCTGATCGGAAAATTTGATTTGGTTAGAAAGCAGGGCATAATTGTTTCTGTGCCAATCTCGGTGGTGGAGGAAGTTGTGGAGATTGCCAAATACAAGGACGAACTTGGAGAAGCAGCCAAAGGGCTTCTGCGAATTACAGAGGGGGCTGGTGCTGCAGAGCGAGTAGAAATAGAGCAAGTAGAATTAAAGAAAGAATACAAGTCTTTAGCAGAACGGATTGCACGGTTTCCGAGGGTAGACAGGGGCGAAGCGGAGGCTCTGGCGTTGGCTTACCAAATAAAGGCTAAAGAATTGGTCATTGATGATGTGCCAGCAATTGGCAGTTTCGCGGGCTTATCAAAAATCATCGACGTTGAAACTGTGCCTTCCTCGTACGTCCTTGTCCGTGCTTATTTAAACGATGCTTTGGATTACGACGAGACGAAAATGCTTTTAAAAGAGTTGTCAGCAAAAAGAGGTTGGGAGCAAAGCGTTTTGTACGAGACTGCGATTGTAATGTTGGAAGAGGCGAAAAAAGTAAAATGCTGAGAGACGGACAAAGAGAAAGTTAGTTTTAGTGTTGTCGTCGGACTCGGACGCGGTTACGATAGTTCGCGTCTCGGCACTCGCACCCACCGACGACGAAGGAAGAGGGTCTTACGAGGCGGTTCTCAACCAGACAACCGCGTTCTTGGGAGAGGTAGGTAGTGCCAAAGATGTTTGAACCACGAAGAGAGGAGGAGCGAGTTATTTTTAGCCTCCTCGGTTCCGGTTCGGTCGTCGGGAAAGTGGCGGTTGGCTTGCTGCTTCTTCTCCCGCTGCTGCTCCTCTTTTACCCGCAAATTAAAAATTTAAGTAAAGTTTGATTTTATTTTTTTACATTTCCTCAAAGAAGAACTCGCTGCACAACGGGTCTTCAGCCAAGTAGTCGCCGTCGCCGTTGAGGAACGCCCGCACGCGGCAGCCACCGCAAATTTCCTTGTGCCTGCACTCTGCACACTTTCCCTTCACCTCCCGATTTTTCAGTGCAACGAAGACTCTTGAATTCAAAATCTCGCGAAGGCTCGTCTCCCTGAGATTCCCTGCTTTCACCTCCAACAACGGACACGGCACGACGTCCCCGTTCGGTTTTATGGAAAGCATTCCAGTGGCGGCACGGCAGCCTGGAATTTCGTTGTAAAAGAACTCGGGAACGAAGAGCCCCTGCTCCGCCTTCCGCTTCAGCACCACCCAGTACTGCGCCGCCTGCGTCGTGCAGATTTCAAGTTCCCGCCGCTTGTTCTGCTCCTCGTAGAGTAGCGAGAGGTTCTCGGCGTACTGAACGCTGCCGAGTTCGGTGTCTGCTGGCAGCCTTTCCTTGCCCCTGCCCATTGGAATGTAGTGAAAGAACCTGCACTGCCTCGCGCCCAAATCTGCAGCGATTTCAATAATCCGCCCCGTCTCCGCCTCGTTCTGCTTCATTATGCAGGGGTCGACCACCAGACCCAGCCCCGCTGCTCTGCAAGCCCTCGCCCCCTGCACCGCCTTCTCAAAGACGCCCTCGCCCCTGATGAAGTCGTGTGTCTCCTGCGTGCCGTCGATTGGAATTATGACCTCCTCGACCCCTGCTGCTTTTAGGCGACCAGCGACCTCCTCGTTCAGCAGCGTCCCGTTTGAAGCGAGGACGAGGTGCAAGCCCCGCTCCTTTGCGTGCGAAATAATCTCAAACAAATCCTCCCGCAGCAGTGCCTCGCCCCCGCCGAAGGTAACTCTCGCACCGGCACTGCCCGCACTGCCCTCTCCACCAGCTCCTGCACCTGCACCAAAGACCTCCGCTATTTCGTCAAGCACCGCGAAGCACTCTGCTGTGCTCAGTTCGTCTTCCAACTGCGTCCCTGCTTCGTAGTAGCAGTGCTTGCACCTCAGGTTGCACTGCCTCGTGAGGTTCCAGTTGATGTTGTATTTTGGCATTAGACTAAACCTCAACTCCTCTTACCTTAAA
>Ga0190359_1001860_pt1 | contig 12936 bp, 11 predicted proteins | sample 48721823_MG_FD_161269 | JGI IMG/M metagenome (GOLD analysis project Ga0190359, IMG submission 161269) | Hydrothermal vent microbial mat bacterial communities from Southern Trench, Guaymas Basin, Mexico - 4872-18-2-3_MG | ecosystem: Environmental > Aquatic > Marine > Hydrothermal vents >...
ATCCCGGCGCCTACACGGTCTATGAGAATGATCAGACTTCGCGAACCGGACAGGATGCCTTTGTCTTTATCACCGATCCGAATGTTACCCCCGTGGTGCTGTCCGGTAACCAGTATCACCGGACCCTTTCATCCGCAGGGTTCGTCAATCCCGGAGCTGACGATTACCGGCCGGACAGCGGTTCACCCCTTATTGATGCCGGTATTGATCTGTCGGCTTATGGAATAGTAACCGATCACGACGGATTTCAACGTCCCAACGGTTCGGGTTATGATGTGGGTGCTTATGAGCATTATTCTGATTATGTGGATCTTTATATCCAGAATCTGAGCATTACTCCGCAGATAGCTGACCCCGGTGAAACACTCACCGTTTCGGGCCAGGCAGGTAACAGGGGAGATCTGGATGTGTCAACCGACTATCGCCTGAAAGTGTATCTCTCTGATAATATCTCGGTTTCTGAGGATGACCGGCTGTTGGAGAATCGTGCCTATATCCGGTTTGCTGCCGGTGCTACGGAGAATTTTTCGGGATATCAATATACTCTTCCGGATACAATTCACACCGGTACCTGGTACCTGCTTTTTTTTCTGGATGCCGATCAAAATATTCCCGAGATCGATGAAGACAATAACCTGGCATGGGTGCCTCTGACTATTTTGCCTGCCAGTTATCCTGATCTGTATCTCCGGAATCTGTCGGTTACTCCTGCTTTTCTATCAACCGGCGAAACATTTTCGCTATCGGTGGTAGCCGGGAACAGAGGTAATGCTCCGGTAGAATTATATTATGAAGTGATGATTGCCCTTTCAAAAGATACGATTTATTCACCGGATGATTTTACCCTGGAACGGTTTGATCATAATCCTTATCCTGCAGGATATCAGGAAGTGCTCAACCGTGGCGGATACCGGATTCCGGCTGAAATTTCTCCGGGTGACTGGTATCTTATTATGATCATGGATTTTAACCGTGTAGTGGATGAATCAGATGAAACCAATAATACGGCAATTGCTCCGTTACAGGTTCAAACTGCAGCTTCTGTGGATGAAATGAATTGGTTGACGGAGCCGTTTATTTTTCAGGGAGTTCGATCACTTGGCAGCTACTCTGTCGGCATTGATTTCAGAATCAGGCATGAATGCCATATCATGATCCGGGTTTCTGATCTGAATGGCAGGGTAATAGTAGAACAGACAGATTATCAGGGATCTCCTGGCAGTATGTCTATAAAGGTAAATCTTCCGGCTGCAGGTATTTATCTGATACAGGCAAATAGTTTAAATTACCGCGATTCGTACAAATTTGTTATTTTGTAACATGATGCGTTTTCGTACCGAGGTAACTCCCGAACCCCTAAATCGGTTAATTGATTACCGGCATAACCTGATGTTTATCGGTTCCTGCTTTACCGAACACATCGGGAATAAAATGTATGCACTCAAGTTTAAAACCGATATGAATCCTTTTGGGATTGTATATAATCCCGCTTCAATAGCCATTCAGTTGCAACGGTTGCTTAAGGCTGAGCCCTATCATGCAAAAGACCTTTTTCAACATGATGATTTATGGCACTCATTCGATTTTCACTCACGTTTTTCCCATATCGACCGGGATGTTTGTTTAGAATTGATTAACAGGCAATTAACCTCCTCGGCAGAATTTCTCAGGAAGACGGATTTTCTGTTTATCACTTTTGGAACAGCAGTAACTTTCCATTTGGCTGATTCAGGTGAAGTGGTTTCTAATTGTCATAAATTGCCGGCTGACCGGTTTGAAACCGAGTTGCTGCGGGTAGGGGAGATTGTACATGCTTTTCAACGGGTATTGGGTGATTGCCGAAAGATCAATAACGACCTGCAGGTAATCCTTTCTGTCAGTCCGGTCCGCTATCTGAAAGAGGGCCCGCTGGGTAACCAGGTAAGTAAAGCTACCTTGTTGCTTGCTTGTTCTGAATTATCTGAAAGAATGGAGTATGTGCATTATTTCCCTGCATACGAAGTTTTTATGGATGATCTTCGGGATTACCGCTTTTATGACAGTGACCTGGTACATCCTTCAAAATCCGGGATCGATTATATCTGGAAACTCTTTCAAAACAGTTGTTTGGATCCGCATGCCGGGGAGGTGATCAGGGAGGTGGAGGCGGTGGTAAAAGCTGCTGGGCATAAACACACGGGTCAGGTTACACCCAAACATCAAAAGTTTCTTGAGAAATATCTGGTGCTTACAAAAAGTTTACAGAGCCGGTTTCCTTTTATGGATCTTCAGCAGGAAATTGCTGCATTTACCCCGGAATCATTATCCTGAAGCGGCAGACCACCTGCGTAATACCTCAGCGACATCCTCAGGTGAATCAATACCTGTACCCGAATAGTCGGTTAGCAGGCAACGAATGGGATATCCGTTTTCAAGCCAGCGCAACTGCTCAAGCGATTCAGCCTCTTCAAGTAGGGTGGGTGCTAGCGAGGTGATTGCCCGGAGTGTATCGAGAGGATATCCGTATATTCCGATGTGGATCAGAAAACCGTCTGTGGTGATGCGATTGGGGTTGCTGAAATAAGGGAGGGGCGAACGTGAAAAACAGAGAGCATGTGCATCAGTTCCGGTGACCACTTTAACCCGGTTGGGATTGTGAAAAACCTCAGGATCAAATTCCCGCTTAACCAGTGTGACAATGTCCGGATCATGTTGTAGCAGTACCTCTTTCAACCTGATCAGATCTTGCGGGTTAATCAGAGGTTCATCCCCCTGGATGTTAATCACTCCGGTGATAGCCTTTTCTTCTGAAGCAGCAATAAGTGACCCGGCCTCGAAACAACGTGAAGTACCCGAAGTATGTGTCTTAGAAGTCATTACCACATGGTACCCATATTGTTCAACGGTTTTCTGTATTCTCTCATCATCGGTTGCCACCCAGATCCGGTCAAGCACACGGGCCGCACGATCACAAACATGAACTACCATAGGCCGACCATGAAGCTGAATCAAAGGTTTGCCCGGGAACCGGCTTGAATCCCACCGGGCAGGAATAATACCGATAATCCCTTCTCCTTTGTTATTAACCTTTTTCATGCATGGTTATTAGCGGGAGTTCAAGTTAGAAAAAAATCGAAGAAAGTTGTATTTTTACTGAATTCGGTAATATCAGGGTTTAGCAAAATGGATGTTCAAAAAATAAAACAACGCTTTGAGATCATAGGCAATTCACCGGCTCTGATCCGGGCTATTGAGGTGGCCATTCAGGTTGCTCCTACCGATCTTTCGGTATTGATTACCGGTGAAAGCGGAGCGGGCAAAGAACGTTTTCCGCAGATTATTCACCAGTTCAGTTCGAGAAAACACGGCCCGTATATCGCGGTAAACTGCGGAGCTATTCCTGAAGGAACCATTGATTCGGAATTGTTCGGGCATGAAAAAGGAGCCTTTACAGGAGCGCATGAATCGCGAAAAGGTTACTTTGAAGTAGCTGACGGTGGAACCATTTTCCTGGATGAAATCGGCGAACTACCACTCTCTACCCAGGTCAGACTGCTGCGGGTGCTTGAAACAGGTGAATTCATCCGGGTTGGATCATCCAAAGTCATAAAAACGGATATCCGCCTGGTGGGAGCTACAAATATGGAGATACAACAAGCTGTGGAACATGGAAGATTTCGTGAAGATCTTTACTATCGCCTGAATACCGTTCCTATTATGGTGGTTCCGCTACGTGAGCGAAAAGAGGATGTGCATTTACTGTTCAGGAAGTTTGCACTGGATTTTGCAGAAAAATACCGTATGCCTGTTATCCGGCTTGATGAAGGGGCACAAGCCTTGCTCCGTGATTATCCCTGGCCGGGTAATATCCGGCAATTGAAAAACGTTACCGAACAAATATCTATTATCGAACAAGACCGTCTGGTTACGGCAGAGCGTCTTAAAACGTATTTGCCTGAGATCACTTCCCGGCAGAATCTGCCTGTTCTTTTTAAAAAAGGCGGGATCAGCGAACATACTTTTAACTCTGAGCGTGAGATCCTTTATCAGATATTGTTTGATATGAAACGGGATATGCATGACCTGAAGAAACTGGTTTTTGACCTGATGGATCAAACCGGAGAGAAACATCCGGTAAAGCATGATTCAACAGAGGCTGTTCAACGTCTCTTTGAAGAACCGGTTACACAGATTGAAACACCCGTGCCTGAAAAGGCTCCGATGCCACATCAGAAAATGGATGAATCCCAGATTGAGGATACCGAAGAGATCATCGAAGAATCACTTTCTTTAACTGACAAAGAGGTTGAATTGATTACCAGAGCTTTGAAAAAACATGGCGGCAAACGCAAACTGGCAGCCCGGGAACTGGGTATCAGCGAACGTACCTTATACCGTAAGATTAAAGAGTATCAAATTCAGGAATGATGAAACGTAAAACCGGTATTTTTATTCTGCTGTTTCTTTTTATTCTTGACAGCGGTTGTACGGTTAAATATTCCTTTACGGGAGCCAGTATCTCTCCGGATACGAAAACCTTCTCAGTGAAGTATTTTCCTAACCATGCACCATTGGTTAACCCCATGCTGAGCCAGGAGTTTACCGAAGCACTGAAGGATAAATTTATCTCCCAAACAAGTCTTAATCTGGTCAGTGAGGGAGGAGACCTGCAGTTTGAGGGCGATATTGAGCGCTATGAAACCAAACCCATGGCTATTCGGGGTGACGATCAAACTGCCCTTACCCGCTTTACCATCGGAGTTAAAGTTAAATTTACCAACCTGAAAGACCCCTCTAAAAACTTTGAAAGCAACTTTTCGCAATATGAAGATTATGACAGCGAAAAAAGTCTGGATGAGGTTGAAGCAGAACTGGTTGATTTAATCATGCAGAAAATCATCGAAGATATTTTTAATAAAGCGGTTGTTAACTGGTAATCCCGATGAACAAAGATCAATTTATCCAGAATCTGAATCATCCCGAATTGCTTGACAACTCTTCACTGACAGAACTGGGAGAAGTAATTCGTGAATTTCCCTATTGTCAACCAGCCCAATTACTTTTCTTAAAAAACCTGCAGAATGAAGAAAATATCCGGTTCAATAAACAACTTAAACTAGCTGCCGTTTATTCAAACGACCGGAAATTACTCTATGATCTGCTGCATCTTAAACCCGGTATGGTTCAACAAAAACCGGTGCCGGATGAATCATCAGCGCAATCTGAACCTGTTCAGGCGGAACAAACCCGGCCGACGTTTGTTAAGTCGAGTCAATCTGGTCCTGAAATAATTGAATTGGATCCTGTGGCACAGGGGCGAGCGAAACCAAAACCTGATCCGCAGGGGCAAAATATACCGGAAGAAATACAAAAAACAGAAGAAAAATTTCCCCAAAAAGACACCTACCTTCAAACACTTGAAAAGATCATCCCAATTGTGGATATTGATTTACTGGTTTTTGATTTTCCGTCGAAAACAGAAAATGAACTACCGGGATATGAACTTGAACGTGAGGTACCGGAATTCGACCGGTCTCACACGAATGAGAACGGCATGGTCACAGATACTGAGAACCGTAAACTGATCAAGGATTTCATTCATTCAGACCCTTTCTCCAGGAGCTGGCATACACGGGAACCGGTGGTGCACCATACCCCTGAGCCATCACCTGTTTCAAAAACTCACAGCAGGGATAATAAATTAATACAACAGGATGAATTGATTAACCGTTTCGTGGCCCAGCATAAGTCTCATATCATCCGGCCTGGTGAAACCAGTAAAACGGAAGACCTCTCTCTGGATAGTCTGAAAGAGGATGACGACCTGCTGACCGAAACACTTGCAAGGATTTACGTGCAACAGGGATACCACCTGAAGGCTATCCAGGCGTATGAAAAATTAAGTTTGAAATATCCTGAAAAAAGTGTTTTCTTTGCAAGCCAGATAGATTATATTAAAGGATTGATTAAGAATCAATAAATCATAATGTTATGTATATTTTCTTTTCTGTATTAATCGTGGTTGTGTGTGTTTTACTTAGCCTGATTGTGTTGGTACAGAATTCAAAAGGCGGCGGGCTCGCCTCTAATTTTTCAGCATCCAATCAAATTATGGGGGTACGTAAAACCACGGATTTTCTTGAAAAAGCCACATGGGCACTTGCTGTTGCCCTTTTGGTGTTAAGTGTTTCAGCCAGTCTGTCCATTCACAGGGGGAACACCGATGAGACTCAGTCTGTGATGAAAGACCAGATACAGAACGCTATTGATCCGACCCAGGTCCCCGATTTTCCCACCTCTTTGCCGCCGACACAGAATACAGGTACTTCAACAACACCGGAACAGAAATAAAAGTTACTGCATTAATGCTGACAAAGGGAGCCTTGTGCTCCCTTTTTTTCTGTCAGCCTGTCAGTCGGGCGGGTGCTTGGGTACAATGGCATAGATTCTGTTAAGGTTGACCACATGATTGAATTAGTATCAATAATCTTTAAATAGAAGTTTTATGGCTAAAGTAAATGTTAAACCATTAGGAGACAGGGTTCTGGTTGAACCCCAGGAAGCCGAAGTCAAAACATCTTCGGGCATCATTATTCCCGATTCTGCACAGGAGAAACCACAACAAGGTAAAGTGGTTGCCGTAGGATCTGGCACCAAGGATGTTGAAATGGAAGTTAAAGTGGGTGACACAGTGCTTTATGGTAAATATTCAGGTACCGAGATTAAAGTGGAGGATAATGATTATTTAATAATGCGCCAGTCTGATATTCTGGCTGTGATCTAAACAAATAGTTAAACTTTTAAAGTATCATACAAAATGGCAAAAGAAATTATTTTTAATACCAACGCCCGCGAAAAACTCAAAAAGGGTGTTGATGAACTGGCCGATGCGGTTAAAGTAACTCTTGGACCGAAAGGCAGAAATGTGGTAATAGAGAAGAAATTCGGAGTTCCCCAGGTAACTAAAGACGGCGTCACGGTAGCCAAAGAGGTGGATTTAGTGGATAAATTTGAAAATATCGGGGCACAAATGGTTAAGGAAGTTGCATCCAAAACCTCTGATGATGCAGGTGACGGAACTACAACGGCAACCGTACTGACCCAGTCGATTGTTTCAGTAGGGCTGAAAAACGTGACGGCAGGAGCCAATCCGATGGACCTGAAAAGAGGGATTGAGAAAGCAGTGAGTACTGTGGTAAAAAACCTTCAGAAGCAATCAAAAAACGTAGGTGATGACTTCAGTAAAATTGAACAGGTAGCTGCTATTTCAGCAAATAATGACCATGAGATCGGAAAATTGATCGCCGATGCAATGAGTAAAGTTAACAAAGAAGGTGTTATCACGGTTGAAGAATCCAAAGGAACTGAAACTACCGTTGAAGTGGTTGAAGGGATGCAGTTTGACCGGGGATATATTTCGGCCTATTTTGTAACTGATACTGAAAAGATGGAATCAGTTCTTGAGAATCCTTATATCCTGATTTACGACAAAAAGATCTCAGTGATGAAAGACCTGCTGCCTTTGCTTGAATCTGCTGTACAAAGCGGTCGTCCGTTATTGATTATCGCTGAAGATATAGAAGGAGAAGCACTGGCTACGCTGGTAGTTAACAGGTTACGTGGCAGTTTGAAAATTGCTGCCGTGAAAGCCCCGGGTTTTGGGGATCGCAGAAAAGAAATGTTGCAGGATATTGCTATTTTAACCGGTGGTACCGTGATCTCGGAAGAGACCGGTATGAAACTTGAATCTGCTACTCTGGATATGCTGGGAACCGCAGAGAAGGTGACTGTAGATAAAGAAAATACCACCATTGTAAATGGAGCCGGTGAGAAAGATTTGATACAGGGCCGGGTTAAACAGATTAAAGCCCAGATTGAGACCACTACGTCTGATTATGATCGTGAGAAATTGCAGGAACGACTGGCTAAACTGGCCGGTGGTGTGGCAGTACTATACGTGGGTGCTGCTTCGGAGATTGAAATGAAGGAGAAAAAAGACCGCGTGGATGATGCTTTAAGTGCCACACGTGCTGCCGTTGAAGAGGGTATTATCCCCGGCGGAGGCGTCTCCTATATCAGGGCTCTCGAATCACTGAAAAACCTGAAAGGGAATAATGCTGATCAGAATACCGGTATCAACATTGTTCGCCGTGCGTTGGAAGAACCTCTTCGTCGGATTGTTGAAAATGCAGGTTTGGAAGGTTCTGTAGTTGTTCAGGAAGTTAGCAAAGGGAAAGGTGATTATGGGTTTAATGCAAGAACTGAAACGTATGAGAACCTGTATGAAACCGGAGTGATTGATCCAACCAAGGTTGCTCGAATTGCATTGGAAAATGCTGCTTCGGTGGCCGGTATGATTTTGACTACCGAAACGGTTATTGGAGAGATCCCTGAAGAAAAAGAAGCTATGCCAGCCGGCGGTGCCCCCGGAATGGGCGGTATGGGCGGCATGATGTAATTAATTTGAAGACTATACTGTAAATTAATAAAGGTCCCTTCCTGTACGGCAGGGACCTTTATTATTTGCTTTTCTGTAACTTTGACAACAATAAATACTAAATTTATGAAGAGAACTATTTTGCTTTCTGCTCTTCTGTGCTTATTTGCAGCACCTTACTATTCATCTGTTAGTGCTCAGCCCGGTAGTGGGGATTACCCGCGGCATGCTGAGCAATATTTATGGTCTAATGAGAGTTGGGCTCAATCACAGCAAACTACCTATACTTATACAAATTGGGGAGATGTTAAAACTGAATTAATTGAATATGCCAACATCTCGTGGCCCAATGAGAAGAAATCCTATACTTACGATGAGAAGAAAATGCGCACTCTAAAATTGGGACAAAAATATATTGCTTCTCAATGGGTCAATTCAAGCCGCGATCGTTATGAATATGGTGATCAGGGGCATCTGCTGGTTGAATACCATGAATCCTGGAACGGTACTCAATGGACCATTGCCTCTGCCACGAAAAATGAGTACGAGTTTGACGGATCAAATATTATTAAAATCACCATTTTGAATTATAATTTGGATACCCAACAGTTCGAGTATAAATTCCGCTATCTCTATACGCTGAATGAATCGGGACAAATAATTGAACTGGACGGACAGAGTTATAACAACGGAGAATGGGTAAATCTCAACAGGCAATTTGTTTTTTGGCTGAACACCGGGAGAGTTGACTATATGTTGTTGGATATGTGGCAAGGCGGAGACTGGATACATATGTCTAAAATGGACTGGGATTACCTGGAAAACGGAGGTTCGGTACTGACTACTTCAAGCTGGGATGCGGGTTCTCAATCTTATAACCTGTCAATCAGAATTCGTAATGAATTTGATACACATGATAATCAAACGCTGGCTTTAACCCAAAGTTACCAGGATGGTGACTGGACAACCCTGACATCTACACAAATGACCAATACCTATAATAACAACCATTTGACTGAACGGGTTACGGATACATGGCGAATCGGTACACCAGGCATCAAGACCGGAGGCGGTTCCTGGATACATACCAAACGTGAACTTTTCTCTGATTTTGCCACAATGGGTGTTAATGAAACAGAATTGATTACTTCATCATTTGATTTCTTCCCAAATCCGGCTACTGACCGATTAACTGTCAGATTATCCAAACAAAATACCCAACCTGTTGAAATCCTGATTTTGAACCTGTCAGGCCAGGTGTTGAAATCTTTCTGGATACAACCGGGTGAAGAACATCCGGATTTAACAGTATCTGATCTTGATCCGGGATACTACTTGCTGTCTGTTCAAGGTGCCTGTTTGAACATGACAAAACCATTAATTATTAAATAGTTCTTTTATCTTTTGGGGAGATGAACCATATCCGGAACTTCTGTATCATTGCCCATATCGATCATGGTAAAAGTACATTGGCCGACCGGTTGCTGGAACTGACACAAACGGTTACCGGGAAAGACCTGCAGGAACAGGTGCTGGATAATATGGACCTGGAGCGTGAACGCGGGATCACAATTAAAAGCCATGCCATCCAGATGAAAGTAGAACAGGAAGGACAGTCTTATGTGCTTAATTTGATAGATACCCCCGGTCACGTGGATTTCTCCTATGAGGTTTCCCGCGCTATTGCCGCTTGTGAAGGAGCACTATTGGTGGTGGATGCAACCCAGGGAATCCAGGCGCAGACCATTTCAAATCTCTATCAGGCTATGGATCAGGACCTTGAGGTCATTCCGGTAATGAATAAAATGGATTTACCGGCAGCCATGCCCGATGAGGTGCAGGAACAGATAATTGACCTGGTGGGATGTGAAAAAAGTGACATTATTGCAGCCAGTGGAAAAACCGGACTGGGTGTTGAGATAATTCTGAGACGGATCATCGAGCGTATTCCTCCTCCGGTCGGTGATCCGGATGCTCCCCTCCAGGCTCTGATATTTGATTCGCTGTTTAATCCCTACCGGGGGGTTATGGCTTATTTTAAAATTATTAACGGGGTCATCCGGAAAGGAGACCATGTGAAATTTTTCAATACCGGCCGGGAATATCATGCCGATGAAATCGGTGTGCTCCGTTTGGGTATGGAACCGAGAGAGATACTCACCACCGGTGATGTGGGCTATATTATTTCCGGAATAAAAACTTCAACAGAAGTAAAGGTGGGAGATACTATTACTCATGTGCATCACCCATGTTCCTCCGGGATTGAAGGATTTGAGCATGTAAAACCCATGGTGTTCGCAGGTCTTTATCCTATTGATAATGAGGATTATGAAGATCTGCGGGATGCACTTGAAAAACTGGTTCTGAATGATGCTTCTCTGACTTACGAACCTGAATCTTCCGTGGCACTTGGTTTTGGTTTCAGATGCGGGTTTCTGGGACTGCTCCATATGGAGATCGTTCAGGAACGTCTTGAGCGTGAATTTGAGATGAGTGTTATCAGTACTATTCCCAATGTGTTTTATGAGGTTTATACCAAGAAAGGAGAAAAAATTGATGTGTATAATCCATCCGGACTTCCGGATCCAACGCTTATTGAACGGATTGAAGAACCGATTATCGTAGCTCAAATTATTACTTTGCCTGAATATATCGGACAGATTATGAAACTCTGCCTCGATAAACGGGGGGAGATGAAATCCCAGGTTTACCTGACTACCGACCGGGTTGAACTGACTTTTGAAATTCCTTTGGCTGAAATCGTGTTCGATTTTTACGATAAATTGAAGTCAATCTCCCGTGGATATGCCTCTTTTGATTATCACCAGTCGGGATACCGTCCTGCCCGCCTGGTCCGGCTTGATATACTGCTTAACGGTGAAATAGTGGATGCACTTTCCAGCCTGATTCATTTTGAGAATGCCTATCCGTTTGGCAGAAAAATGTGCGAACGGCTGAAAGGATTGATACCAAGACAACAATTTGATATCGCCATTCAGGCGGCAATCGGTGGAAAAATCATTGCACGCGAAACCGTCAAAGCTTACCGGAAAGATGTTACAGCCAAGTGTTACGGAGGCGATATCACCAGAAAGCGAAAATTGCTCGAAAAACAGAAAAAGGGAAAGAAGAAGATGAAACAGGTGGGCAATGTTGAAGTTCCCCAGACAGCATTTCTTTCGGTGCTGAAGCTCGATTAATTTATGTCGATTATCAGTTTGTACCCTTTACCATGGACATTCATGATCTGGATGCCGGGTTCTTTTTTCAGAATCTTTCGTATTTTAGTAATATATACATCCATGCTTCTGGCATTGAAATAGTTGTCATCTTTCCAGATGGCTTTCAATGCGTAATTCCGATCTAAAACATGATTAGTGTGCCGGCAGAGTAATTTTAACAGTTCGCTCTCTTTAGTGGTCAGGTTGATCACTTCGTCACTTGCAGTCAGAATTTGTTTATTGGCGTCAAAGAGATATTTGCCCAGGCGGAATTCCATTTGTTGTGTGGTCTGGGATGAACGGCGCAGTACTGCTTCAATTCGCATGAGCAGCTCTTCCATGCTGAAGGGTTTCGTCAGGTAATCATCAGCACCTGCTTTAAATCCTTCTAAAATATCGCTTTTCATGCTCTTGGCGGTTAGAAAGATGATTGGGATCTCGGGATTTATAATCCTGATTTCACGTGCCAGAGTAAAACCATCTTTTTCAGGCAGCATCACATCAAGGATGCAAAGATCAAACGTTTCACGACGGAAAGCTTTTAATCCCTTTAAGCCATCCGCTTCCAAATCGGTTTCATATTTTTTGGCATTTAAATACTCTTTGAGCAGTGTGCCTAAGTTGATGTCATCTTCAACTAAAAGAATTCTGGGCATGAGAGATAGATTTAATAAAGAACAGGTAATACGACAGTAAATACAGAACCCCTGCCGGGTTCACTTTTTACACTGATTTTTCCGCCATGTAATTGCAATACTTTTTGCACATAACTAAGACCGAGCCCAAAACCTTTAACATTATGAATGTTGCCGGTAGGAACGCGATAAAATTTATCAAAGATCCTGTGCTGTTGTTCCCGGGGAATACCAATTCCCCGGTCAGTTACCACAATATGAACCCGGTCAGCCGAGACAAAAGTGCTGACTTCGATAACAGGTGCTTCCTTGCTGTATTTAATGGCGTTATCAAGTAAATTGAAAATCACATTGGTCAGGTGAATTTCATCACCGTTAACCTGTCGGCCGTTAGCAGAAAGATTTTGTCTGATCGATCCCTTTTTATGGTTTACCTGGAGAGCGATTTTGCCAACCGCCTTTTTGACGAGGTAGTCGATATCCAGAGCTTTTAACTTTAATTTCATCTGATCTTCATCGAAAAGCGACATTTGCAGTACTCTCTCCACCTGGCTACTTAACCGGTTGGTCTCTTCCCGGATTAATACTGAAATATGATTCAGGTTTTTTTCAGATGGATGCAGACTATTGTCAGCCAACATTTGTGATGCCAAGGAGATTGTTG
>Ga0190359_1001861_pt1 | contig 12932 bp, 11 predicted proteins | sample 48721823_MG_FD_161269 | JGI IMG/M metagenome (GOLD analysis project Ga0190359, IMG submission 161269) | Hydrothermal vent microbial mat bacterial communities from Southern Trench, Guaymas Basin, Mexico - 4872-18-2-3_MG | ecosystem: Environmental > Aquatic > Marine > Hydrothermal vents >...
GGCTGCAGGAACTGCAAGCTTTGACGAAGCAGTGCGCCTTTGCGCTCGGTTCCTGATTCAGGAAGGGAGAGTTGTGCGCGTTTTGAAGGCTTCCTGCAGGGTGGACCGGGCCTTTTTCCATGGCCATGCCCTGAGATATGGCGCCGGATACTCATTGGGTCTTAAAAGGTTAATATCTTGAAATACTTAAGCCTTTGGGAGGGTCAAAAATGAAGCTTAGCTCCTTTTTGCAAATGAAACCAAATGTTTTTATCTGTGAGAAACTTGGCTGGAGAGTAGCACTCTTCTATATTATGATGCTCGGTAAACTCTATTTCTTTTTAAAGGAAGAGGAAAAGAGAAAAATTATTGAAGCAGTTGAGTATGTTTTTGGCAACATGAAAGAGAAACAGGAAGTGCAAGAACTTTCTCGAAAAGTTTTGAAAGGCATAATTGCGCACTACTACGAAAAATTCTACAATGCTTACGAAGATACATCCGGGCTTTCTTCCTTTATGGAAAAAAGCATTGAGGCCCCGAGCCTGGACAAGCTGGACCGGGCCCTGAGTGGAGGAAAAGGGGTGCTTTTTGTTACAGGCCATTACGGTGGAATCGAATACATTCCCATCTACCTGGCCTTGAAAGGATATTCCGTCTCGGTTGTCATGAAATTTGCTACGCAGCAGCTAAGGGAAACTTCTTATGCCAGGGCAGATGCTTTGGGATTGAGAGTTGTGGAAGCGAATCAGAACTCACGCGTGCTGCTTACTGTCGTACGGGAACTCAAAAAAAATCGTATCGTTTTCATAGAGTGTGATGAGATCGATGAATGGAAGCCATCCCGGAAGGAAAAAATTTCTTTTTTGGGAAAGATAGTTGGTGTTGACAGGACAATAAATCTTATTCATAAAAGAAGTGGGGCTGAGGTTATTCTCGGTCTTTTGCACAGGCATAGTTTTAAAAGATATGCCCTTATGATTGAAGACTACAACGATATGTTGAAAAGACTTGGAGGAAGGGCATCTTCAGTGGGACAGGCTATTATTAAGTGCTTTGAGCAATATGTTTATGAGGGCCCGGAGCAATGGTATCAGTGGAAAAAATACGCCGGGCTTGGTGGGGTTCAGGATCCGGCCTTCCTCCATGAAGAGAACAAAAGCCCATCCCTCCTGCGCCCTGCCTGTGTCGCTCGTGCATAGAGCAGAGGGTGGATCAACGAGCCACAGAGTTTTTTGGTGTCTCTTCTTTTTCCTTTGAACCCTGTGTTTGCCTCCTCGAAGGGTCGTGTTTACACATTTGAGAAAGGTGTGCCGGATTGGAAAGAGAGACGAGCTGCATAAATACGAAGGTTATCTTTGAATACGTAAAAGCTTACAATGATGGAGATTGCTCTGGCCTTCTGGGAGACCTTGATCCGGAAATCGATAGCCTCCCCAACCCCGAGAGTTTCCTGATGGACCCCAACAACTGGATTTCCTGCGAGGTGATCTGTAAACTGTATGAAAGAGCCAAGTCTATTTTGGGGGATGAAGATGCTCCTTACAAGATGGCAAAGTTTGCCATAGAAAATGTGGTCCTCGGTTATATACAAAAGATATTCGTAAAGGCGTTCTGGTCTACCAAGACAGCACTTAAGCACCTGCAAAAAATAAATGACAAGTTCAACAGGAGCAAGCGGATTGAACTGGTCAGTGTGAAGGGCAATGAGGCTGTAGTGCGGCTTCACTGGAATCCTGATATGAAGACTTCAAGGGATTTGTGCCTTTTTAACCAGGGCAACTATACATTCATGCCCCTTATCTGGGGCGGTAGGCCTCTTTCCCTCAAGGAAACCTCATGCTACTTTGATGAAGGCCCGTACTGCGAGTATCACCTGAGGTGGCCTGCGAGGAATAGATTCAAAGAGGTGCTCTCAAGGTTTTTTGCTTCAAGCTCCGTTATGTTGGATACCATCAAGGAGATGGAGGCCGATAAGAGGATCATCGAGCAAAAATACAGGGAAGTCAACCGCCTTAATATCGAGTTGAATCAAAGAATCAAGCAGCTTACTGCGATACAAGAAACAGGCAAAGCCATTTTGTCCGTTTTGGACCTGCGGCAGCTTCTTCATGTCATAATGAACATTTTATCCAGTGTGTGTCATATTAACCGCGCAATAATAATGCTTGTGAACGAGGAAAGGAAACAGCTCGAGTACATATATGGCATCGGTTTTGACAACGAAACTCTCAAAGCAATCAAAAATTACACGGTTCCGCTCAGTCGCGTAAGCAACCTGCTGGCAAGGGTAGCTGCAACAGGAAAATCAGAATACATTCCTGAAGTCAGAACCTCTACTCTTAAGAAAGACAACATCCTTGTTGCGTGGGGAAAGCCTGTTTCCGCTTTTGTGGTCCCGTTGATCACCAGGTCCAAGGTGATCGGTGTAATTGCAACAGATGCCGTGTCCGGAGAAGGAGTGCCAAAAGAAACCCGCGAGACTCTTGAGATCTTCTCCCCCCAGATTGCAATCGCCATTGAAAATGCCAGACTCTATACCAGCCTTCAGGAGAAGATGGAAGACCTGAAGAAGTCAAAGGCATTACTCAGCAGGGCAGAGAAACTTTCCTTCCTCGGAAATCTCGCCGCAAGGTTGGCACATGAGATCAAGAATCCTTTAACCGCTATCGGGACTTTTATCCAGCTTCTGCCAATAAAATATGACGATGCAGAATTCAGGAAAGAGTTCTACGAGATAGCGATGGAAGAAACCATGAGGATCAACCGTCTTCTGGCCGAACTCCTCGACCTGGTCAAGCCGAGAGAATCACGCTTTGCTTTCAATGATCTGCATGACCTTATAGAGAAAATGATTCTTCTTGTCTCTCCTCAAACCAAGGGGAAGGGGATAGAAATTGTGCGCGAATTTGACGAGAGTATTTCCCAGGTATGGCTGGACAGCGAGAAAATGAAGCAGGTCATTTTGAACATTCTTTCCAACGCGGTTGACTCTGTTCCCAAAGGAGGAAGAATAACAATTGCTACGAGAAACAGCATTGAGAAAAACGGCAGAAAAGTAACTCGTATTGAGATCAAGGATAACGGTCCAGGTATCCCTTCCTCAACGCTCGATAAAATCTTTGAGCCCTACTTTACCACAAAACACAAGAGCAGCATCCACAATGGTACCGGCCTGGGGCTATTCATTGCGCATCAGAATATGCTTGATCATGGGGGAACGATTGAAGCCAAGAGCAAACCAAATGAGGAAACCTCATTTATTCTAACATTCCCCGCAGAACCGAATCCGTAAAGTGTATTTGGATTCCAAGACGGTGGAAAAGTGCATATAGAAAAAGTCAACATTTATCCTACAAACATGCCTTTTCAAGGCGATTTCCCTCATTCAAGAAGAAATGCTCTTGTTGCGCAAAACCTAGTCGCAGAGGTTATTGCTGACAAGGGGAGGGTAGTGGGTTATGGGGAAGGCGCTCCAAGGATGTATGTGACAGGGGAAACGCAAGAAAAGGCAGTAAAGAGTGCGGCAGGTCTGATAGCAGAAGAGCTCTTTCCATGGGAGCTGGTAGATGTTTCACAAATATGGGCCTTTGTTGATCGCCTAAGTGGCGAAAAGTCAATAAACACTGCAGTCTGTTGTATTGAGATGGCTCTCCTTGATGCACTTTCAAAAGCGCAAGGTAAATCCATGATGGAATATTTTCCAGGGGATTTTTGTGGAGACAAAGTCTTTTATGGAGCAACAGTGCCTCTGGCATCCAGGGAGCGTGTTGCGGAAGTGTGCAAAATAATAGATGGATTGAAGATCAAGAAACTCCGCCTCAAAATGGGGGTATCTTATGAGAAAAACCGGGAGATTGTTCAAGTAGTAAAGGAATTTTTTGGTGATCATTGCGATCTCAGGATTGACGCTAATGGTGCCTGGGATTTTTCGCTGGCCGTGAAACATTTAGCCTTGATTAGAGACTATGATATCAAAGTCGTGGAACAACCCTTGATGCCGGGGGATCCAAAAATCATAGATCTTGCAAAAAACACAGATCGATATGGGATAACTCTGATGGCTGATGAATCTGCATGCACCTTGAGGGAAGTTCAAAAGATCATGGATGAAGGCTTTTATAAGATGGTAAATGTGAGGCTTTCCAAGTGCGGTGGATTCAGGAATTCTCTCAGGATCATTGACACATTGAGAAGGAGCGGGTATGCTTTTCAAATAGGTTGCCAGCTTGGTGAATCGGGAGTTCTCTCAGCCGCTGGTAGAATTCTGTGTCTTTTGTGCAAAGACGCAAAGTATTATGACGGTTCCTATGACAAGTTTCTGCTCAAGGAGAACGTGACCGAAGAGTTTGTATCTTTTGGACTCGGGGGCCAAGCCTCTGCCCTGGACGGTCTCGGTTTGGGAGTTAAAGTAAACATTGACAGCTTGAAGCGCCTGAGTGCCCCTTTTGGTCCTGTTTCTCTAAGAAGGCCTTGAAGGGGAAATAAGGAGCATGGATACGCAAATAAGCTACTCAAAATGGAGGGAGCACCATAGATCGATTCTTGAGCGCTTGAGTAACAGTGATGTTTTCCTTCTGTTCTCAGGCGGGAAAGACTCATCCCTTTGCTTGCACCTGATGCTTGAAGCGAGCCAGGAATTTGGCTTTGACCTGGAAGCACACGCCGGCGCATTTCCGGTTCACCGCTATACGGATACAGAGAGGCGTAGGCTGGGAGATTATTGGGAACATAGGGGAGTTAGAGTTATTTGGCATACAATTGAAGAAACTGACGACGGGGTTGAAAATGCTCCTAATCCTTGCCTTTTTTGCCAGAAAGTTAGAAAAAAAATGCTTCACACCATATTGAGTCAATCAGTAGAGAACTGGGAAAAGCTGGTTCTTGTTCCCAGCTATTCACTATGGGATATTGCGAGCTATGCTGTGGAGCATCTTCTTGGGGACGTCTTTTCCAATGGCAAAGATGTGGGGGAGGAGAGGAGCAAAAGGTTTATCGAAACCGCCCAGCGTTTTTATCCTTTTGCCAGCATGAAAGAGGGATACAGTATCTTCAGGCCTCTAGTCAAATACAATGGGAACGACATTGTAAGGGCAGTGAAAAAGCAAGGAATACCTTTTCTTTCCATTCCCTGTAAGTTTAAAGACTACAGGCCGAAAAGGATACTGGAAAGATATTATGAGAAAATGGCTCTTTGCTTTGACTATCAACAGGTATTTGACTTTGCCAGAAGATCCCTAAACCTGCCTGATATCTCTTCCTATGACAACATCGAAAAAGAAGAATATTTTAAGAACATCTTTTGAAGTAGATGTCCTACCCCTTGGTCTCCGGCCCAGAATTTCAAAGGCTTTTGATTGCCAGGCTTGAAGGAACCTTAAAACTAAAGTGGAATGAACAGTTGCGGATGGAACAGGGGAAAGAGTTATGTCGCTTAGTCTTGAAAAACTCAAGTATTTTAAGGGCCGCAAAGGTCCCCTTTTGCTGATTATCATGGACGGTATCGGGATCGGACGGCGGGATGAGACAGATGCTGTTTTTCTTGCCAGAACGCCTACTCTTGACAGGCTTATGGGCTCGAAGCTATACACGCAACTTCAGGCCCATGGTGTCGCGGTTGGCCTTCCAACCGACAAGGATATGGGCAATAGCGAAGTCGGACACAATGCACTGGGGGCAGGAAGAGTTTTTGATCAAGGTGCTCGCCTGGTGAACAAAGCGCTTAAAAGCGGCGCAGTTTTTAAGACAGAGCTGTGGCAAAAAATCGTATCGCGTGCACGCAGGGGCGGCACAATTCATTTTATCGGGCTTCTCTCTGACGGTAATGTCCACTCACATATTGATCACCTTTATATCATGATAGATAAGTGTGCTGAGCTTGGGATCAAGCGAGTTAGAGTGCATGCGCTTCTTGATGGTCGGGACGTGGGAGAAAGGTCTGCGCTGAATTACGTTATTCCCACTGAGGAAAAGCTTTCTCGGATTTCAAAGGAAAAAGGCCTCGACTATCGGATTGCCTCTGGAGGAGGCCGCATGAAGGTGACCATGGACCGGTACAATGCCGATTGGAACATTGTAAAAAGAGGCTGGGAAGCCCATGTGCTGGGCAAAGGACGTAAATTCCGGAGCGCCGAGGAGGCGGTGAGAACATACTACCGGGAAGATCTGGAGATTACGGATCAGTACCTCGATGCATTCGTGATTGCAGATGAGCACGGTCAACCGGTCGGGCCTATCAAGGGCGGGGATGCTGTTATATTTTTCAATTTCAGGGGTGACAGAGCGATTGAGATATCACGGGCATTTACCGAGAAAGATTTTCATGAATTTGAGAGAGGGCCCCTGGACGATATTCTTTATGCAGGCATGATGGAGTATGACGGAGATACCCATATGCCCCCGAATTTCTTGGTTCAACCCCCTGTGATCGACCGCACTCTGAGTGAATACCTCTGCGCAGAGGGGGTAAGGAGCTTTGCCATCTCAGAAACTCAGAAATTCGGGCATGTGACTTACTTCTGGAACGGCAACCGTTCCGGATACATTGATCCAGAACTGGAAGACTACATCGAGATCCCCTCTGACAAGATTGAATTTGACAAGGCTCCAAGAATGAAGGCGGAAGAAATAAAGAACAAAACCATGGAATTGCTTAAAACGGGAAAGTATCGTTTTGGCCGTCTGAATTTCGCGAATGGTGATATGGTAGGACATACGGGCGTGATGGAAGCAGCGATAACTGCGGTTGAAACCGTGGATCAGTGCGTTGGGGAGTTGTTGGAACTCGTGAAAGAACTGAAAGGCATTGCGGTTGTTACAGCAGATCACGGCAATGCCGACGAAATGTTCACCATGGATAAAGATGGCAGGAGGATAGTACGTACTGCTCATTCCCTCAACCCGGTTCCTTTTGCCATTTATGATTCCGGTTACCGGGAGGAGTATGAAATGGCTATCCTTGAAAAGCGAGGTCTTTCCAATGTTGCTGCCACCTTGTTGAATCTCCTGGGCTACGAGAAGGTTGAAGACTATGATCCGTCTTTGATAGTATTCAAAGACCAAGCAGCCTAAGAAAGATTGATTCCAGTACGAATGGCTTACAAAGGAGCGAATGTAAGAAGAGATCATGCCCCTTAGCGAGATCTTACCAAAAGCTATCAGATTGTATCCTGAACGAGAGGCCATTGTTTGCGGCAATGTCAGGATGACTTACAGGGATTTTGCCCGGAGGGTCTGGAGGCTGTGTCATGCGCTGCAGGGTTTTGGGTTAAGAACAGGTGATCGTCTCGCAATTCTGCATGAGAACTGCCATGTGTTCCTTGAGGCCTATTTTGCGGCAGCACACCTGGGGCTGATTCTGGTTCCCCTTAATTTTCGGCTTTCAATCCAGGAACTCGTTGGAATTCTTAATGACAGCACTCCCCGGGTATTAATCGCTCAGGATATCTTTTCCCAAAAACTGGAAGAGGTACCGTCACTTGTTCCTAGCGTGGAGAAAATAGTCTGGACAGAGGGGCAGGGAACAGGTGAACAGGAGAGGGTGGGGCTGCAATACGAATCCCTTCTTTTGGCGCAACCGGATGAGCCTTTGAAAGATCCCTCAATTAGTGATGACACTGTGGCCCATCTTTACTATACAAGCGGAACCACGGGGCGGCCAAAAGGAGTCATGCTGACTCATAAAAACGTTAAGAGCCATGCGCTTGGCACTATAGCTGAACTTGGCCTGAGAGAGAGGGATCACTGGTTCCATGTTGCACCTCTCTTTCACCTGGCAGATGCCTGGGCCACTTTCGCCATTACCTGGGTGGGCGGAAAGCACGTTATATTACCCAGATTTGAAGCCCTGGAGGTATTGAAGAGCATTGAGAGGGAAAAGATCACGCTGACTAACTTAATTCCCACTATGATTAACCTGATGATAAACCATCCGAGGGTCCATGATTTTGACTATTCAAGCCTCAGAATCTTACTAAGCGGCGGTGCGCCTATAGCACCTAAAGTGGTCAGTCGGGCAATTGATGTTTTTAAATGCGAATACATCCAGACCTATGGCATGACCGAGACAAGTCCTTACCTTACACTGTCCAAGCTCAAAGATCATCTCCGGGGGCTTCCCCCTGAAAAGCAACTTGAGTTCAAATCAAGTACAGGCCGAGAATTCATCAATGTGGCACTGAGGGTGGTGGATGATCATGGCAATGATGTTGCAAGGGACAATCGGCAGGTAGGGGAAATTATCGTAAAAGGGGATACAGTCACTCCCGGCTACTGGAACCTCCCCGAGGAGACTGCCCAAGCTATAAAGGGAGGATGGCTTTACACCGGAGATCTTGCCGTGGTTAATGAAGAAGAGTACATAACCATCGTGGATCGTAAGAAAGACATGATCATTACCGGCGGGGAAAATGTATATTCCACAGAGGTTGAAAATATTCTCTACACCCATCCCCGCGTGCTTGAGGCTGCTGTTGTGGGCGTTCCGGACCCTCACTGGGGGGAGATTGTCAAGGCGTACGTGGTCCTGAAGCCAGGGGAAAAGGCAAGCGGGGAAGAAATTATCGAATTTTGCAAGAATAGCCTTGCCCATTACAAGGCTCCGAAAATTGTGGAGTTCTTGGATACCCTTCCAAAAACAGGTTCAGGAAAGGTATACAAGAAAGGGTTAAGGGAGAGGCATTCTTAGGAGGATAAGGTGGTCAGCACTGGTGATGGAGAAAAAAAGAACGGTGATTCGGAAGACTTTGCACGTCTCCTTGAATCATACACCGATGCTGTGGGAGATAGTATAAGGGTCGGTGACAGGATCGAGGGGCGAGTTATCTCCATTGGCAAAGAAGGGGTCTTCGTAGATACGGGAACCAAAACTGACGGCGTTGTGGACAGGGAAGAGTTTCTGGACGAGAAAGGGGAATTGACCTGCAAGGAAGGTGAAGTCCTTGAACTTTTTGTGAGCTCCTTTGATGGCAACGAGTTGAAACTATCCAGGAGCCTTTCAGGTGGTCCGGGCTTGCGGGCGTTGAGAGAGGCTTTTGAGAATTCGATACCCCTGGAAGGAAAGGTAAGGGCTGAGACCAAGGGGGGGTTTCACGTTGAAATAATGGGCAAGAAAGCTTTCTGCCCAATGAGCCAGATTGACCTGGCTGCCAGCAAGAATCCTCCTGATTACTTGGGCAAGACATTTCCCTTCCTTATTACCCGGTTTGAAGAAAGAGGCAGCAACATTGTCCTCTCAAGGGTAGAGCTTCTCAAAAAAGAGAGACAGAAATCGATACAGGCTTTTCTGGAAGAGCTTGGAGTTGGTAATGAAATCGAAGGAAAGGTTACAAAGGTAATGACCTACGGGGCTTTTGTGGAGCTCGTACCTGGCGTAGAAGGCCTGGTACACGTTTCCCAGGTTAGTTGGTCCCGACTAGAATCTCCCTCCCAGGCCCTTAGCCCGGGAGACAGGGTAAGGGTAAAGGTCATTGGAATTGAAGAGCGGGATGGAAAAGACGTGCCCAAAATATCGCTTTCCATCAAACAAGTTGAAGCTGATCCGTGGCAGGGTTTGAAAGGAAAACTCAGGGAAGGAGAAAAACTTGCGGGCAAAGTTACTCACTGCACCCGGTATGGCGCGTTTGTGGAATTATTTCCAGGCGTTGAAGGACTGGTTCATGTAAGCGAAATGAGCTATAAGAAAAGAGTGCTCAGGCCGGAAGAAGTGGTCTCACCCGGCCAAGTTGTGCCTGTAATGGTGAAGGAAATAGATTTTGAAAATAAAAGAATTTCCTTGAGTATCAAAGAGGCTGAAGGAGATCCATGGATTGGTGTGACTGAGGGATACAAGGTAGGACAGTCATTGGAGGGGAAGCTTGAAAGAAAGGAGAAGTTTGGTTTTTTTGTTGAATTAGAGCCTGGTGTCACAGGGCTTTTGCCGGTCTCTAAAATCAAAAGCTCCTTGAATTCGGCAGTGGTAGAAAAGCTCAAACCCGGAGACAGAATTCCGGTCATCGTGGAGCATGTAAACCCCGAGGAGCGTAGAATTTCTCTTGCGCCCGCCGATTCAACAGAAGAAACAGAGTGGCGCACATATATAAAAGAGCAGAGAAAACAAACAGGGACCTTTGGGGAAAAGCTAAAAGAGGCGCTTAAGCTAAGGGAAGGGCGGTAGTCTCGATGTTGGCTAAGCTTCGCATTGGGCTAAGTTTTGGGGTTTTCCTGGGTGAAGATTTTGTATTGAACATTTTTTCAAATAGTGTAAATAGTTCTTTTTTGTAAAATCGAGTTTCCTTCTAAGGAGTCGGTCAAAATGCGGATCTTGTCAGGCATTCAACCTTCAGGAGGGCTTCACATTGGCAACTATTTTGGGATGATGAAGCCCATGATCGAATACCAGGAGGTATCGGAACTTTATTGCTTTATAGTTAATTTTCACGCAATGACCACTGTCAGGGATGGAAAGCGTCTTGCTTGGGGTACCATACAGGTTGCTCTTGATTTCCTTGCGCTAGGGCTTGACCCTGACAAGGCGATTTTCTGGGTCCAATCAGACGTACCTGAAGTTACGGAGCTCACCTGGATTTTGAACAATATTACTCCTGTAGGTTTGCTGCTAAGGAGTCATTCTTATAAGGAGAAAATTGATCAAGGCCTTAGCCCAAATCACGGGCTTCTCTCATATCCTGTACTTATGGCTGCAGATATCCTTCTTTATCAGGCTCACCGCGTCCCCGTGGGCAAGGATCAGCAGCAGCACCTTGAAATCACCCGTGATATAGCGATGAAGTTTAATAATACCTACGGAGAAACTTTCATTATCCCGGAAGCTGAAATAAACCCGAATGTTCCGCTGGTGGTAGGCACTGACGGCCGAAAGATGAGTAAGTCGTATGACAATACTATAGAAATATTCTGCAAAGAAGAAGACCTCCGCAAAAAGATCGCGAGGATCGTAACTGACTCCACCCCTGTCTCAGAGCCCAAGAATCCCGAGACGTGCAATCTATTTATCAACCTCTCTCTTTTTATGAACGAGGAGGAAAAAGCTGACTTGGCCGAGAGGTATCGGCGTGGAGGGCTAAAATATAGCGATGTAAAGCAGGAGCTATTCGAGAGAATGTGGGAGTACTTCAGACCCGCGCGAGAAAAGCGTGCAGAGCTGGAAAAAAACCTTGACTATATCAGGGAAATTCTGAAATCAGGCGCTGAAAAGGCAAGAGAAAAAGCGACTCCAACCATTAACTTGGTTCGAAAAAAAGTGGGTGTTATTTACTGATGCCTTGCCCGCAAAGGGAGGTTTGAATCGCGGCACTGATCTATGTGAAGGGAATGGTGGGCGGTGCGGGATTTGAACCCGCGACTTCCACCGTGTGAGGATGGCACTCTCCCGCTGAGTTAACCGCCCACGCCTTTACTAACAAAGCCAATTCCACTATTCTCTCACGGCGCAATACAAGATGAGAGATACAACAGAAAACAAGGGATGTAAATAAAAAACTCAGGCAAGACCCACCAATTTTTTCATTTGCTCTATTTCCTGACTTTCTAGATAACGGTAAGCGCCATTTTTGAGCTGCCCCAATTCCAGTGTGCCGAACCCTGTTCTAATAAGGTGGAGGGTATGGTGTCCTACAGCTTCAAGCATTCTTCTCAGCAGGTGACGCTTTCCGCTTGTCACGGTCACCCTGATTATGCTCTGGCGTTCATTTTGGGAAACCAGCGTCACTTTACAGGGGCCACTGTATCCGTCCTCAAGCAGAACACCTTTTCTAAGCCTGTCTATGCTTGTTTGCGAAATCTTTCCCTTGACAGTGAGCTTGTACGTTTTCGGCACATGAAAACCGGGATGCGTTAGCCTGTATGCCCACTCCCCGTCATTTGTAAGAAAGAGTAAACCCATTGAATCAAAATCCAACCTTCCCACAGGGTAGACCCTTTGTTGAACTCCTTTAAGAAGATCAGTTACCACAGGTCTGCCCAGAGGATCCCGGAGGGAAGAAACATAGCCAAACGGCTTGTTCAGCATGATATATATTCTTTCAAACGGCCCGGGTATCCCCTTTCCATCCACCTCAATGGTGTCTGCCCCCCAGGTTGCTTTTGTGCCTAACTCCTTGACAACCCTGCCATTTAGCGCAACACGGCCTTCTTGAATTAGTTCTTCTGCTCTTCTCCTTGACGAAATTCCAGCCAGGGACAAGATTTTGCTGATCCGTTGCTTGCTATAGGGACTCCTCAGCGGTTTCTTGGTTGGGGCGCTCAGCCTGCGCGCTTTGCTTGGAGATTTCCATTGTTTCATCTTCTTGTGTTCCAAGGGTCTTAATCTCTTTTAACTTTGGAAGGGAGTCAATATCCTTGAGATCGAAAACCTCCAGGAATTTTTTTGTTGTGCCGTATACCAGCGGACGGCCGGGAAGGTTTTTGCGGCCCATTATCCTTATGAGTCCTTTTTCCAGCAAGTTTCTCAGCACGCCACCCACATCCACCCCGCGCAGCCTTTCAATTTCCTGGCGGAGAATAGGCTGCTTGTAGGCGATAACTGCCAGTGTTTCCATTGCTGCTTTCGACAACTTTGGGGGAGAACTCTGGAGCATCTTGAGAATATAAGGGCCGTATTCCGGATGGCTTCTAAACTGGTAGCCTCCGGCCACCTCTTTCAGGCCAAAGCTTCGGCCAAATGCCTCGTATTCGTATTGAAGAACACGAAGCGCACTCTTTATCTCTCCCATGTCAACATCAGGGAGGCATGAGTGAATATCAGCGGTTGTCAGTGGTTTATCGGATGCAAACAGGAGCGATTCAATGATCAATTTCAGAGACTTACCCATGATTATTCATCTTTTTCTTCCAAAGAGGCTTCCAGTCGAATTTCAGCTTCGGGGTGGGCCTGGAAGACCCTTACCAGACCCATCTGTACAAGCTCCAGCAAGGCCAAAAATGTAGCAATAAACTCTGCAAGCGTTCCGCCCTTATCA
>Ga0190359_1001862_pt1 | contig 12931 bp, 6 predicted proteins | sample 48721823_MG_FD_161269 | JGI IMG/M metagenome (GOLD analysis project Ga0190359, IMG submission 161269) | Hydrothermal vent microbial mat bacterial communities from Southern Trench, Guaymas Basin, Mexico - 4872-18-2-3_MG | ecosystem: Environmental > Aquatic > Marine > Hydrothermal vents > Microbial...
ACCCGCTGGTAACTGGTAAAATTGGTCATCTCATCTCTATTCGGGACGTGGACCCGGGGTCAGATTTTTCTCCCAGTACCAGGTCCACAGTTTACGCAACTGTAATGAAGTACCTTCACGCTCATAAATTCCATGGGTACGCATAGGGTACTCCATCATACTGAAAATCTTCTGATCTTTAATCAATTCATTAACCAGCACTTCACAGTTCTGATAGTGCACATTGTCATCACCCGATCCGTGTATCAGCAATAGATTACCCTGTAAATTGTGTGCATACGTTATCGGTGAACCCTCCCGGTACCCCTCTTCATTATCATCCGGAAGTCCCATATACCGCTCCTGGTAAATGTCATCATAAAATTTTTGGTTGGCTACAAAAGCCACGGCTATGCCGGTTTTATATATTTCCGGATGACGGAACATACAGTTCAGAGTCATGGAACCTCCTCCGCTCCATCCATAAACACCGATCCTGTCGGCATCCACGAAAGGATACCGTTTGATAATCTGTTTGGCTGCAGCAGCCTGGTCTTTACTGGCAAGAATTCCGATTTGCCGGTAGATGCTTTTACGCCACGCCCGGCCACGGGGTGTTTTAGTACCCCGGTTATCCACACTCATAATTATGTATCCCTTTTGGGCCAGGTATTGGTTATACAGGTCTCCTCCACCCCAGTTATCCTGAACGGTAGCGCCGGCCGGTTCTCCATAAATATTAAAGATTACCGGGTATTTTTTAGCAGGATTAAAGTTTCTTGGTTTGATCATATAGCAATCCAGATCCACTCCTTCGGCAACCGGAACCCTGAAAAACTCCTTCGGGCGAAGGCCAAGACGGGCATATTTATCCTTATATGCCTGATTATCTTCAAGCATACGCAAGGATTTGTGTTTTGGCAGGGTAACCAGGTCAATCGTGTTGGGAACGAGGTGACTGGAGTAAGTATGAATGGCAAAAGAAGCATCCGGGGAGACCTGATAGCTGTGCTGTCCGGGTTGGTCAACCGGTGTGATCCGCTCAAGCCCGCCTTTCCCGTTTAACCGGCTTCTGAACAGGTACCTTTGGATCGGGTTATCAGGAGAGGCAATAAAATAGACGTATCCACCCTTTTCATCAATACACTGGATACTGACCACGTCAAATTCACCGGGAGTAACATCCAACACCTCTTTGCCGTCACGACTGACACGATAGAGATGTAACCATCCGTCTTTTTCACTACTCCAGGTAAAATATTTTCCACCGTCCATCCACTTGGTATCATCATGAATATCCACCCAGGCTTTATCCTGATCCACCAAAACAGTTTTCAAAGCCATCGTATGAATGTTTCCCAGCATCACTCTGTTGGTGTTTTGAAGACGGTTCAACTGCTGGATCATGACTTCATCCGGACTGTCAGCGAATTCCATTCTTGCCAGGTAATGATTACGGGGATCACCAGGAATATCAAACCATTTGGTTACGCCGCCGGTGGCCGGGACCACCCCTATTTTCACCGCAGCATTAGTGGTTCCCACTTTCGGATAAGGAATCGGTATCAGTTTCGGATAAATAGAATCAAGATTATTGATCAGGTAAAAAGTACCGATTCCTTCAGTATTTGACTGCCAGTAAGCAATATATTTACTATCCGGGCTCCAGCGGAAACCATCCCGGCAGTTTAGTTCCTCTTCATACACCCAATCAAAGGTTCCGTTGATGATATAGCCACCACCGTCGTTTGTGATCTGCCGGGTTGCTCCTGTTTTAAGATCTTCCACGTAAATATTCTGCCGGCTGACAAATCCCACCTTTTTATTATCCGGAGAGAATTTAGCAAACATCATAGTGGTAGCCGGTACCGTTTTACCCAGTTGCCTGAGTTTTTTCGTAGCCAGATCCAGTATCCAGTAGTCGCCTCGGGTATGATATCTCCACACTTTTCGTGTGTTGGTAAAGATCATTAATTTCTGTCCGTTGGATGACCAGATATAATCAGAGATGCTCAATGGTCGGGTAGCTCCCTTGGGTATCAGGTCGGAGGCATAAACCAGGACCTCTCTTTTGCCTGATTTGGTTTCGTACCTGACAATATCACTTCCTCTGACTTCTTTAGATTTTTCAATAGTTGTATAATATTTACCGCCTTCCATCCAGCGGGCCGGACCGAACCCTTTCAGGCGATAGGTTCCGTTCACGAAAATATCTTCAAGGGTCAATTCAGATTGCGCCCGAAGAGTTAAAGGCAGACTGATCAGGAGTGCCAGGCAGGCAAGGAGTAATTTGTTTTTCATAATCGAGGTATTTTGTTGTTGCAGGTCAATTATCTGAATCCGAGTATCTCATAGGTTTGTCCGGGTTTTGTATTAAAGGTCAGCATGACGGTTGTGGCCGTTTTTCTTTTGACCACTCTTTTACCTGATTTTACGGTTATTTTTCCCGGGAGTTTGATCCGGCAGGTTCCACCAGCTTTTGAAAATAGCGACAGATGGGTCAGACGACCATTATTCCAGGAGAAATCCAGTATAAAACCACCTCTGGTCAAAACCCCGGAGAATGCTCCATCACTCCATTCAGCCGGCAACGCAGGGAGCAGTTCAATATACCCCTCATGAGACTGCACCAGCATCTCATTAATCCCGGCTTCCACTCCAAAAGAGCCATCCACCTGAAGAGGTGTATAGCATTTTGCAAACATGGAAGGGTAACACTGTTCTTTGAGATATCCTCTGAAAATTTTATAGGCATGATTTCCATCGAACAAACGTGCCCAAATGGCCATTTTCCAGCCTCTTGAAAATCCGGTTCCCCCATCCCCTCTCTGTTTCAATACTTTCTTTACCGATTCAATCAATTCAGGAGTTTTCACCGGTGAGATCACATACCCCGGATAGATCCCATACAGGTGCGAAAAATGGCGGTGTTGTTTCTCAAGCTGTCCCCAATCTTCAGCCCATTCCTGCAACATTCCATCACGTCCGATCTGCATCGGCGGAAGTTTTGATTTTGCATTTTCCAATTGGTGGCGAAAGTTTTCATCCACACCCAGAATCTTCGATGCTTCCGACACTTCAGTAAAAAGATCCGTAATAATCTGTATATCAATTGTTGATCCATAACAAATAGTCGTACCGGGTCGATATCCGCCGGTCACTTCATCGAAATATTTACCGTTATCCGCACTAGCAGGAAAATTCTCAGGAGAGGTTGACGGATTGGTCACCAGCCATCCGGTTTTTGGTTCTGTCACGAGAAAATCCAAAAAGAATTGTGCCGCACCTTTGATTACCGGATAATAAGTCTGTAGAAAACTCAGATCACGGGTATAGGCATAATGTTCCCAGATATGTGTACACAACCATGCTCCACCGGTAGTAAAGGTTCCCCATGTAGGTCCGTCCATAGGAGCTGCCACCCGCCAGATATCCGTATTTTGGTGAAACACCCATCCACGTGCTCCATAATGTTCTCTGGCCACCTGGCTACCCTGGTCGGTCAGTTCCAGGATCATTTTCATTAGTGGCAGGGCACATTCAGAAAGATTAGCAGACTCAACGGCCCAGTAGTTCATTTCTGTATTAATATTAGTAGTGTATTTTGAATCCCAGGAAGGGTTCTGGTCTTTATTCCAAATACCCTGAAGATTAGCAGGTTGTGTACCCGGCCTTGAAGAAGAGATCATCAGGTAACGGCCAAACTGGTAAGCCAGTGCCGCCAGGGAAGGATCCGGCTGTATTTGGTCTTTTGCCAGTCGGATATCAGTAGGCAGCAGCGAATTCTCCGTTGTAGGTAATTTGATAGTCAGGCGGTTAAATAATTTCTGGTGCGCAGCGATATGAGCTTCTTTTATCTGCTCGTACGTTTTGTCTTTAAGACGTTGCAGGTCATCCATAACCCGTTGGTGAGGATCAGCCCATACCTCGTGGTAATTGACAAAATTGGTAGCCGCCATGAGGTAAATAGTCACTTCATCCGCTCCTCTGATTTTTAATTTTTGAATACCCTGAGTCAGTTCTCCTCCTGTAGCATTCACAACAGCTCTTGCTTCGTATCTGATTCTTCCGGGAACTCCCATATAATCCGCTGATTTACCGGTCAAAACCAACTGATTATGATCCACTACATCCATTTTGAAATAATCAGTTGCATAATTCGAATGGGTTTGATTTCGCTCACCCCGCAATTGTAGGTCAAAGGTCAGCTTCCCCGGTTTGTCGGCCCATAAGTGTATGGCAATCACCTGATCTACCGGTGATACAAACATTTCACGAAAATAGGTTACTCCATCTTTTTTAAAAGCAACACGGGCAATAGCAGTGGTAAGATCCAGGCTTCTCAGGTAAAATCCCGGAGCAATTTTATTTTCTTCTCCCAGGTCCGGGTAATCGAAATAGAGCCATCCCATATTCTGATACTTTTGTTGCTCAACCGGATAACCCATTAGATACCGTCCAAAGAGGTTGTGCGCTTCAAGGTGCTTATCTTCAAATACAAGTCGTTGAATCTCGGGTAGAACTTTGTACCCACCTTTGACAACTGTACTGTAAGGTCCTCCCGACCAATAGGTCTCTTCATTAAATTGGATTTTATCTGCCGCTATATCCCCAAACCACATGGCACCCAATCTTCCGTTACCAACCGGAAGGCACTCCTCCCATTTTGAAGCAGGTTGCTGGTACCAGAGAGTAGTCTCAGGAGATACGGTCAAAGCAGACGAGAATGAAGAATTCGAAATTTGTGCTGTAGTGTGAGATGAACCAAACAGGATAATTACAGAAACAATGAGATGAAACAATATGGTTTTCATGGTTATTGAAAAATTAAAAAATCATATAAAGAATTATTAACGTGGTAATTAATAGTAAAGCAATAATTCTGGGATCATACCAACCGGTCAGTTTACCTGTGGTAATCACGGCCAACGGACTTTTCCAGGTATATTTTTGTATCACCTCCGGTGATGCAGGGCGGGTAAACCGGCTAACCCCAAAATAAATGAAAGAACAGATGACGAAAAGCCACCAGGCCTGCATCATGAAGGGCATATTTAACCCTTGCGTCAGATACATTTTTCCACTGATGGGTGTAAAATCCAGGCAAAATGCCAGGATACCCAAGATCAAACCACCGATAAGTGTGGCCATAGCCGCTGCATAAGTACCTCTTTTTGAAAACACTCCATACAACAGAACTACCGCCACCGGAGGGGCAATGGCAGATGCTATTTTATTGATGGCTTCAAAAATACTGGTGAATTGCCCACCCTGTGTCGACCACAAAACAGCCAGAATCATCACCAGAACAGCCGCAATCCTCCCCCAGTTAACCTGTTGTTTATCCGTAGTTTGCGGCCTTATCCGTTTAATAATATCAAACGCTACCAGTGTAGCCGAACTGTTTAAAGCTGCAGCAATAGTACTCATTAAAGCAGCCAGAAGAGTAGCAGCCATGAGTCCGCGTAAACCCACAGGCACCAATTGGGTAATCAGAACAGGCAGTGTTTGATTGGCATCCGTACCAATAAGATCGGGGAAAAGTACATAAGCCAGCACCCCGGGCAACACCAGGATAAACACCGGTAATATTTTGAGAAAACCTGCAAACAAGGGGCCGGTTTGGGCATCGTAACGGGTTTTAGCTCCCAAAACCCGTTGGATAATTGTCTGATCTGAGCACCAGTACCAGAGCCCGAGTATCGGATATCCCAACAAACAGGCGTACCAGGTAAGTCCGGATTCAAACCCGTTCTCACCCAATGCTTTTAAGCTGGATGCTGTGTGAAGCATGTTCAATTGCCCCGGTTTCAGATGCGCTTTCAGCTCAGCAATAGTTGATACGCCCTTATCCGGCAAAGCCAACATGGCAACGACAGTTAGAAAAACAGCACCAATAATCAGTAAGGCAGTCTGAATGGTTTCAGTCACTACTACCGCTTTCAATCCTCCCAGACCGGTATAAATAATGGTAACAAGCGATATAATTAATATGGAAAACAGTACCGGAATGCCGAAAAAAGCATGAAAAACAACTGCCCCTGCATACAGGCTCATCCCAATGTGCACAAATAACGCCCCGATCAGTGCAATAATAGCCAACACGGTTCTGGCACCCGGCCCATAGCGCTTTTCCATGAACTCAGGTAACGTGGAAATCCTGCTCTTAAAATAGAATGGTGCAAATACGAGTCCGAGCAAAATCAATGTCAATGCCGCCAGCCATTCAAAGTTACCCCAAACCAACCCTTCGTTATATCCGGAGGCTGCCAGTCCCACCAGATGAATCGTAGAAATATTAGAGGCAAATAAAGCAGCTCCGATGACTGGCCATTTTAATCCGCGTCCTGCTAAAAAATAGCGGTCGCTTGACATATTTTTTAACTTAACAGAAAAGACTCCGGCAGCCATAATTCCGATAAGGTAAACTAAAACAACAATGGCGTCAATCCAATTGATCATGAGTTAATAGTTTATTTTCTCTCCGAAACTAATAATAATCAATACAGGTGATACCAATCAGATAAAATAATCCATTACAATGATAAAATGGTATGTATATCAGTATCCTCAGAATCTATTGATTTTTTTTTTGGTTTGCTATCTTTGGGCCATCAAATTGATTATATGGCCAAAAGAGATATCCATAAGGTTGATTCTGAAGAGATGAACAGAATCAACCGCCGCTTGATACTTCAGCAAATCCGTCAAAAACACTCCATCAGTCGTGCTGAACTGGTAAAGATCACCGGGTTAGCTCCGCCAACTGTTTCCCGGATTGTAGATCGTATTGTGAATAAAGACCGGCTGGCCAGGTATGTGGGGGTAGGCAACTCAAACGGGGGCCGTCCACCGGTTATCGTTGAATTTAACTCATCAGAGAAATATGTACTAGGGATTGACCTGGGTGCCACGCTGATTCGAGGTGTTTTAGCTGATCTGGATGCAGAAATTATCATGGAAGTAGATCTTCCATCAGGAAAAGAAGAAGGCTATGAAGCTGTCATTGATAATTTGGTCTCGGTAGTTAACAGGTTATTATCAAGGCGTGGCATTGCTCCTGACAGTGTGATCGGGCTCGGAATTGGAGTAGCGGGTTTACTCAGTAAAGACAAAACTATTGTTCATTTTTCGCCCGATTTCGGCTGGACCAATGTAGCTTTTAAAAAGGATCTGGAAGCCGTTATTTCAATCCCTATATTTATTGAAAACTCGACGCGGTTAATGGCATTAGGTGAAAAGGGATATGGACAGGGTAAAGATCTGGATAATTTTATTGTTGTGAACGTAGGTTATGGTATTGCTGCCGGATTGGTTATTGGTGGTCAATTGGTTAACGGAGGTAATGGATTTTCAGGGGAATTCGGCCACATGACCATTGAACCTGATAGCAGTGTGATTTGTGATTGCGGCCGGAAAGGATGCCTTGAAGCTCTTGCTTCAGGCCGAAGTATCGGATCTTATGCACGGGAACATCTGACAAAAGAGAGTTTACTGAATGAAATGTGTCACGGGAAACCAGCCAGAATTGACGCTAAAATGGTATTTGAAGCATATGGAGCGAATGACCATTTTGCGGAACAAGTTTGCAAACAAGCAATCAGGTCACTCAGCATCGGATTGACAAATTTAATTCACCTTTTAGATCCGACCCATATTTTTATCGGTGGGGGAGTAGCCCAGAATGGCGATCTGTTCTGGAGACCATTGCACAAAGAGGTTACCTCCAGAATGCTGGCAACCCATAAAAACGTACAGATCTCTCCGGCCTTTTTTAAAGAATATGCCACAACCATTGGTTCTTTGGCTCTTGTACTGGATTCAGTTCTCGGATTGGATCTGAGATAGATTATTGCCACACTCTGTTTTTTTCAACTTTTTTACGTAATGTTATTTTGTTTTTGTAACTTTCCGGTACTTTGTTATTGTCATGGTACCTGTAAGCTATAAAATACCTCATACAATCAGTGAATCAGTCAGGATAGAATATTGGGAGATGCCCAGGTTCTATCAACGATATCACTACCACAGCGAGTGTCAGTTAACCTATATCATCAGCAGCAAGGGGGTGCTGTTTTCATCCGGTGTCACACATTCATTCAAAGCCGGTGATCTTTTTCTATTGGGCTCTAATTTACCTCATGTTTTTTTATCTGAATCCAGCACTAAAGAACATTCTGTTAATAACGACCCCTCAAGAGCCATTACCATCTTTTTTAACTCAGACCAGTTTACCGATGCTTTGAAGGATTTTCCCGAAGCACATTTAATGATCAAACTGTTTGAAGACTCTAAATATGGAATCACATCTGAATTGAAATCAGATTCACAGATTTTGAAATGGATTCGATCCATGAGAGATGCCACTGGATTTGACCGTGTTATCTCATTGCTGAAGGCCCTGTCATTATTTGTTAAGATGGATCATTTGGTTTTTATCTCACCTCAGTACGTTCCAGTAAAAGATCCATTAGACAGTAAAAAACTCAAACTGATATTCAATCACATTGAACAAAACTACCAACAAAGAATTCATCTTGAAGAAGTAGCTGATCTGATCAACATGACCCCCAGTGCTTTTTGCCGATTTTTCAAGAAGAGAACTCAAAAAACTTTTTCAGATTATTTGATTGAGACCCGAATCACCAAAGCGTGTAAATTACTGACCCAAGATGATTATACCGTATCAGAAAGTTGTTTTGAAAGCGGCTACAACAGCACATCAAATTTTCATCGTCATTTTCGCCGCCTGACAGGCCTCTCTCCCAAAGAGTATAAAAGAAAGATTCTGTCAAATTACTAGAACTACTTTCTTAACATCCAAAACTAAGTATTCTTTATTGTCAATTTAGAGCATTAAAATGTCAATAAAGTGAGACGTAATCCATTTAATGTAGCGTAGCTTTATCGCCGATGATCCAATAAAATTTTATTCTTATGAAACTTAAATTATTTACTATTGTGTTATTGATGTTTGTTACCGGTAGTTTGATCGGGCAAACACGTCAATTAACCGGAAAGGTGACCTCAGCGAAAGACCAAAAGGCTCTTCCGGGAGTTACTGTCAGAGTTAAAGGCACCAACATCGGGACCATCACCGGTGCCAATGGTCAATTTACTCTATCCTACAATCAATCCGGAGGGACACTGGTCTTTTCCTTTATCGGGTACAAACCCATTGAAAAGCCCATTACTTCGGCATCGGTTTACAATGTTCAATTAGAACCGGCTGTTTACGGCCTGGGAGAAGTGGTGGTCACAGCTCTCGGGATTTCACGGGAGAAGAAAACCTTGGGATATGCCGTTCAGGATGTAGATGTGAAAGAGTTGACTGAAGCCAAGGACAACAACATCATCAACACCCTGTCCGGAAAGATTGCCGGTGTTCAGGTAACCAGCGGGGGAAGCACAGTAGGTTCCTCCTCCCGGATTGTGATCCGGGGAAATGCTTCATTCGGTGAAAATCAGCCTCTTTTTGTGGTTGATGGAACACCTATTTTTAATAATACGACAAATCTAAGTGGAAGCGGGGGTATCGACTGGGGTAATACGGGTTCCGATATCGATCCGAACAATATTGAGTCGTTAACGGTACTTAAAGGAGCAAACGCTGCTGCACTGTACGGTAGCCGGGCCACCAACGGCGTGATCCTGATTACCACTAAAAAAGGCAATGAGGGAAGACGCCTCGGCGTGGATTTCTCCTCTTCCCTGATTTTCGATAAAGCCGCCTATTTTCCAAAGTTTCAAAATGAATATGGCGGAGGAAATAACGGAAGTGAATATAAGTATCATCAGTATCTTGAAGCACACCCGGGTGTAACAATGACTTACAACGAATATGCTAAGCAATTTGGATACAATTATGTGGATGGCAACGGAGGTGGGGTGAATGATGGCTGGCCTATTAACTGGGGACCCAGACTGGACGCCGGTTTGCTGTTGGATCAATGGTCAACAGGCCCGAACAGCCCCTGGATATCAAGACCGGACAACCTGAAAAATTATTTCCAGACCGGCCTTAATTCAGAAACCAACCTGGCTATTTCTTCCAGCGGTGATAAAGCAATGGGCAGACTTTCATTTACAAATCTTGATACAAAAGGTATCGTTCCCTATACAGACCAATCGCAAAAGACCTTAAACGGTAGTTTTACACTGACACCAAACGACCGGCTCAAGGTAAATGCCAATTTTACCTATTTGCAAAAACAAAGTAAAAACATCCCGAATAATGGTTACTCTGGGATTGTAGTTGATTTTGCCTGGGTACAAAGGGATTATGACATGCAATATGCCAAAAAATTGTATGAAGAACAGGGCAATGAAAATATATTCCCCTCATGGGACAACCCATATTACACACTCCAGAATACAACAGGATTTACACGTGACCGTGTCTTTGGAAATATGAATATAGACTATAAACTCACAAATTGGCTTTCTCTTTATGCAAGAGCAGGACTTGATTTTTACAATGAATACCGGAAAGATATTACACTTTCAGGAACAAAAAATAACATCAGGAGAAAAAGAGGTGGCCAGTTTAATCAAAACCAGTCTTATTTTGATGAAACTAATGCCGATCTGATGCTGAAATATGATAAAACATTCGGTGATTTTCGTGTGGATGGGTTTGTTGGAGCCAACTACAGAAACCTCAAAACACAAAGCATGTACATGCGGGCCAACGACCTGACCGTGCCGGATCTGTTTACCATATCCAATGTTAAGGGAAATCCTGCAGTGAGTATGTACACCTACCAGAAAGAGACAAACAGCCTCTATTTTGCAGCCAACGGATCCTATAAGAATTATCTTTTCCTGGGAATTACGGGACGTAATGACTGGAGTTCTACCCTTCCCGCTGCGAACAGATCTTATTTCTATCCATCTGTCAACCTTGGTTTTATCCTGACTGAAATTTTTGATATTAACAAGGATGTACTCAGCTTTGCCAAACTTCGCGGAAGTTGGGCCCGGGTCGGTGGAGATACCGGTGCTTACCAGTTGGCCAGAACTTATTCAGCCAGCTCATTTAATTCAATCTCTATGTTTAGTCCGAGTTCTACGCTTCCACCAACCAATCTGAAGCCAGAACTAACCTCATCATTTGAATTCGGAGCAGATTTGAGATTCTGGCAAGATAAGCTTTCCCTTGATATTACGTACTATGACCAAACCACTGTCAACCAGATTCTTTCTGTAGCTACATCTTCTACTACAGGATACCGGTCAATGAGGTTAAATGCAGGTGAAATTGAGAATAAAGGTGTTGAACTGATGTTGAACTATAAAGTATTTGATAATCCCTCTGGTTTTAACTGGAATTTAGGTTTAAACTGGGCTACAAACGAAGGGACAGTGAATAAACTTTATGGTGACTTAGAATCCTACCAGATATCTCCGGGTTTTGGTGGATGTAAAACACTTGGGATCCCGGGTCAACCCTGGGGAATTTTGTGGGGATTGCCCTTTGTTAGAAATGATGAAGGGAAAGTTGTAGTAGACGACAACGGTATCCCGTTGACTACCAATGTCGGTACCAACCTGGGAAATGTCACCCCCAAATGGACCGGTGGACTAAGAAACACATTCAGATTTAAAAACCTGTACCTGATGATGTTAATTGATGGAAGAATGGGTGGCGATTTCTTCAGCTGTAGTGCTTGGCACTCTTACTTTACCGGAAGTTATGAGGTAACCACGAAAGATCATGTCAGAGAAAACGGGATGATCGTAGACGGGGTCAAGCAGGACGGAAGTGTAAATGACATCCGTGTTTCAGCCCAGAAATATTTTGAAGGTTCATGGATGTGGAACAATCATGAATATTCCATACTTGACGGAACATATATTAAATTCAGAGAACTTGCCATTGGATATGACATCAATGTGAAAAATATTAAATGGGTTCGAAAATTCAACATCTCCCTGGTAGGCAGAAATCTCGCGATACTTTACAGGGATAAGAGCACCAGGGAACTGGGCATTGACCCTGAAGTCGGCCTAGGAGGAGGTAACTGGGGAGTTGGATTTGAAAACTTCCAAATACCTACCACCAGAAGTTTAGGTATTAAAGCAACAGTAAGCTTCTAGCATCTAAAAAAACAATACTATGAAAACAATAAATAAATTTAAAGTTGCATTACTGGCATTGGTTCTGGTGATCATCGGGTCATGTACCAAGAACTTTGATGAAATGAATGTCAATCCTAATGCTGCTACCGTTGTGCCCGCCACAAATGTTTTTGGGCGTGCCATCATTTCTGTGGCCGGTACATTGTTCGGCGAAAGGCTGGATGTGTATTATGCAGGTTCTTATGCCGGTCATACTGCCCATATCGGTATCGGAGACTATGAATATCGCGTGGACATCAACAACAGTATGTGGCGGGGTATGTATACCTCCATGACCTATTTTGTGGATGCCATGAGACTGGCCGATGGAGAAGGGAATACTAATCTGTATGCTGCCGCTCTGACCCTGAAAGCTTACAGTGCTCAAAAAACCACTGATATGTGGGGTAAGATTCCATACTCTGAAGCTTTCCGCCTTGAAGATAATATCATCTATCCAAAATATGACTCTCAAAAAGAGGTCTACCATGCGATTCTTGATGAATTAAAGACTGCAGCCGATATGTTTAATAGTGGAACAGGTAATCTGGGTGCAGGAGACTTTCTATTTAATGGCAATTTGGATAAATGGAAAAAGTTCTGTAATTCCACACGTCTGAGAGTAGCTATTCGTATCTCTTCAGTGGATGAAGCTACTGCAAATGCAGTTATAACAGAAATTCTAAACAACCCCGACACCTATCCATTATTGACCGATAATAGTGATAATGCTTATCTGTGGTTTCCCGGTGTGCCTCCTGATCAGGAATTCTGGTATGAACGCATGGGTGCAGCCAGCGGAATTAAAACAGATCCCTACCGAACCAATTAT
>Ga0190359_1001863_pt1 | contig 12929 bp, 13 predicted proteins | sample 48721823_MG_FD_161269 | JGI IMG/M metagenome (GOLD analysis project Ga0190359, IMG submission 161269) | Hydrothermal vent microbial mat bacterial communities from Southern Trench, Guaymas Basin, Mexico - 4872-18-2-3_MG | ecosystem: Environmental > Aquatic > Marine > Hydrothermal vents >...
CTGGTTCCTATTTTTGCGTCTTAAAAAGTGGAGAATACAGAAATTGTAAAAAGTTAATTCTTATAAAATAGGGGGTGAATATGCTTTTATTCCTTTTGTGCCAAACCTATGAGTTCTATATAAACATCTATGAATTTCATCCTGATTATATGAAATACAGTGTGATTGCAAAATATGTAAAAGGAAATAAATTTATTACCGTTTATTCCCCTGACCTTTGGGACACTCTTGATATCCTGGATTTCACAATTTCAACAGGTAATCCGGATGAAAAACCTGAAATTCTCACTTCTTATTGTGATACTATATTATGGAGAAGAAAAACCTACCTGAAAGTCCATAAAGTAGTAAGATTTCCTGATCCCATTGATTTTATTACTTATAGTTTCAAGATGGCATCAACTCCTTTCCTTCATACAAAAGCACGAATAAAACCAAATATTGAGTTACACTTAGGAATAAATATGGCTCCAGCAAAGAAGTTAACCTTGAAAAAGGACATAAGCATTGTCGCTTTACCGCCGGGCACAAAAATTATAGAACTTTTTGGTCATCTACCCATTGACAAAATTTCTTTCAATGGGTGGACTCTCTTACTCTATGAGCGATTAAATCTAAAGGCACGGGTTTCAGCCCATTGTCGCTTTATTCTTTCAGAAGACGACACACCTGAGCTTCCTTTAATGAAGGTTGCTTCAAGACTTTTAAACCAGGATTAAAACCCCAATTACTCTTCTTCCCGGTTTCTTACTTTTTACTCCATTTTTTGTAGGGACATTTTTTTTGCAGGGACGGTGCATGTAAACATGTATTTATAAAACCGCATATTTTCCCATATGTTTCAATATACTGATAATAAACATGTTATACACTTGTCAGAATAGGATAATTTTGCACATTTCCCTGAAAAATACCATATACAGATTTAACTTTTTAAATTCCAGCCAATTACAAATTTCCATAAATACACAAATACATGCACCGTCCCCTTCCTTTAATCCTTCTTTATTGGCTAAGTTATAGGAAACCCTTACTCTCTTAAAGGGAGGAATCTACATAGCTTATTTCTTCTCCCCCTTATCATTGGGTTTTTTGTAACTATCTAAGGGTTTTAATGGGGTTGCCGAAGGTTTATCTGTTTCGTTACCAGGTTTGTCTGCAGTTGGCTTGGAACCATTTTCATCTGAGGATGGGCGTAAGGGGGTTTCCTCTCCAATGTATTTTTCCTCGTCACCGTATACCATATCTACCTCCTATCAAAACAATAAATATAGTCAGACCCAACAATATCAATGAGGCATTGGTAAACTTGACCTTTATTTTTAGTAAATTGTGAGCATTCGTATAGTCTTGCCTTATTTTTTCATAACGGGATTCTATGTATTTATACCAATCTTTAAAATTAGTTTTGCTCTCAAAGACTTGCGATACATCGGTATGTATAGCAATCTTTTTTGCAAATAAATTTATAAAAGAAACTACCACAGTTGCTAAAATTGTAAGTAAATAAAAAGCATACATCCAAAAGCTCATTTTTGAAAGCACAGAAAAACTTACGCTAACCAAAACGCCCTCAAATCCAATTACTGCAATAGTCTTCTGATTTTCCATTTCTATACTTTTAAGTGTATCTAAAAAATCTCTTTCTTTTAATTTTAAAGCGTCTTCTCTTATTTTAAGAGAATCTTCAAAAACTATCTGTTCATTGTTTTGTTGAATATCCTTTTTTTTATTAGTCATGGCCTTGTTCTCCTACGAAAATTACTAATAACTTTTATTATTTTGTCAAGTTGGCTACAGATTCTGTTGTGGAATTCCCAGTTAGAGCGGTAGCTTCTATATGTTATATGAATTCTAAGAAATGTATATTGTCAGCAGAATAGATAGAAAACTAAAGCATCTTAAAAACCATCATTTAGAACTGTTCCAAGGCGGTCTTAATTTTTTTATCAAAGGATATTCTAATCCTCTCACAAGGTCAATAGTCAACAATTTATTATAACTTAAATTTGTCTGGGGTTTTAACGCAAAAATCTCAACTTTTTTATTTTCCTCCAAACTTTTTCTAATGTTCTGTGCTACCCGTTTATTCGTCCCTGCACCTTGCCAGTACTTGTATCTTTTAAGCCTATCTTTCAAGGTAGTGCCCATTTTATCACAGATCCCTATATACATACACATACCTTTTACAACAAAAGCATAAATAACTCTTTCATTCTCAAAAATGTCCAAGTCAAAAGTTATTTTACTTTTCAACCTCCCTTCCTTAAGACTCCATTCACCAATTTTTTGGAAGCCACAAGACGTTAATTCCATCTTATACCCCCTTTATTATTCTTTATCATGCTCAAACACCTCCTCTAAAATGCTTTCTTTCATCTCTTCAAGACGATTTATCTGGCTCTGTATTTTTTCTTTTAATATTTTGATTTTCTCATAAATGTTGTCAAGATAGTTTGCTATTTCTTTTTGCTTTTCAAGGTCTGGTTGATTGTTGCGGAAGGGAAGGGAAATTTTGAAAGATGAATACTCTTTAGCGTTAATATTTGGTTGCGCGCCGGGTCGCTTTTGAAAAGAGACCCATTTTTTGAAATACTGTGAAGACAAGAAATGCTTAACAAACATCGGATGAACCTTGTTTAAATCTAATCTAAATCGTATTAAATATGAAGCGTAAATCCAATTAGGATAATCTTGGAATGCTATAAAAAAATTGCCAACTGATCCACTACGGGCTAAGAGTAAATCTCCTTTTCTAATATCATATTTCGCTTTTTCAGTTTCATCTAAATCCACAAATTTAAAATTATTGTTCTTAATTTCTCCTTGATCATCAATATCGGTTATTCTCAAGAAAACGAATTTTCCTTCATCTTTAGCTTTTGTTGTTAATCCATATTTTGGTTTTTCTATTACTAAATCTCCCAACCTCACCTCTCTCCACTCTTCCCTTGGCTTAAACGCATGCTCCAAAACGCTTTCCCAGAGTTCGTTAAGCCTTTCAAGTTCTTTCTTTTTCTTTTCCAGAATTCTGTCAATTATTGAAAAGTTTGCCTCAATGTATTCGACGATTTTCTTTTGAGTTTCCAAATTTGGCTGGTTGTTGCGGAAGGGGAGTATAATGGGTAATTTTTTGACCATTTTTTGATTAATGTGCTTAAAGGTTGTCTGCCCTCTTAATAGCAACCTTGCTGCATTATGCAAAAGATAATAATACATATACTTAAAGCAAATATTATCCCTGGGCACTATCGCTGTGATCTGTTGATTTATAGCTATATCAACCCCAGCTATTGCCACATTACCTACAGAAGCGGTAGTTACCAATAAAATGGAATTTTTCGGAGCTATTCGCGCGTTGCTTTCCCTAAGCCCTTTTTCAGTTATATATCGTGTAGGTTCAGTTATATAAATATCACAGTTACTTAGTTCTTTAGCGCTTATCCAAGGAATATTTCCATTCCAATATTCTTCTATTGTAGTTTTAGGAGTTCCACCCATAAAATGTTCTGCAATCTCCCCCAACCTAACCTCTCTCCACTCAGTTCCTTCAACTTCCCACGGTTTTTTGGGATTGACAAAGTCTTTAAGACGTTTCATTTAGACCCCCCTTCTGATTTGTGGAAAAATACCTCAATCAATCTTTTAAGTAACCATAAACATCTAAACAGGGATACCATTGCCCAGGTCAGAAGGATAATCAACACAGACAGTAAATAAGATGGTACATCTGGAGTTACTATTTTAAAAACAAAGCACAATACAGCTATCAGTATAAATAAAATTATTGAAAGCATAAATGCATCAAAAATATATTTATAGGTCGAATGTTTCTTTATAAACTTAATTCTTGCATTTTCTGGAAACACAAAAAGAATTGTCAACGAAGTTATGAGAAATCCCGCTAATGTAACGCTAACTGTTAATATCTCTTCCAGAGTTTGAGATAAATTTTTGAAAATAAAATACAAGCCAAAACAATAAATTATGATCAAGGAGAGTGCACCGATAATAACACTAAGAATAAAATCGTATTTAAGTTCTTTTACCCGAAATATGTTTATCATTTTACCACTCATTCTTCTACATTGACCGGATTCATAAATTCTTCAAGTTCTTCTTTTAGTGCCTCATACGACTCTATTATTTCTCGATACATTGATTTCGGGTTTACTGCCCTACTCCTTTCATCTAACTTAGAGACTCTCTTTTTCGTTAGCATAAGCTCTTCCAATACGTTTATGGACTCTATAGCGTCACTTCCTTCAAATTTTCCTCTAATTTCCATCACATTAACTTTGTTTTTGCTATCCTCTCGTGAAAGAATTTTCTTGATTGATTTGAGTAATCTTTCAAATTTTGCTGGGTCACCGTACTTCCTTCCTTTCCCTAATGTAAAAGATAGATGAAGCCACATATCATCAACCAATTCAGCTGCAGAAAACATCTGCTCAAAACTTTGCGGGTCCTCTTGCTTTAACAACTTTGCATAGTTTGTAGCAACTGAAATGCGAATACCCTTAATTTCTACAAATTTTCCAATCAAATCATAAATTTCTTTTTTTAATATTGGTTTTATTTCAACTCTTTTTATGTCTCCGTATTTATTTTGTCTTAGATGTTCGTTAATTAACCACACCAATTTAGAGTGTATCCACTTTACACCGTAGTGGTTATATTCCGCACCGATTATTTTCCCATCAAAAACAACAAAATGAGATGGTTCAAATAAACCTTGATAGTCTTTTAGATCCAGTGGAAAGATATCCTTTTTATTTATATCAAACCCTAATGGTAGATCGGATTTTCTAATTTTTGATATTCTATATAGTTTTCTGTTAGAATTTGATAAAGTTGCATGATTGTAAGACTCAAGATACATGAACTCATCATTGTTTTGTTGAATCAGTTGCCCTGAAATCTTTGACAATATATTATTAAATTGTGCACTTTTCTGGATTTTGTCACCATTATTTTTTACCCACACTATTTGGTAAAAATGTATTTTTCTTGTTACTTCTCCCATCTTATATCACCTCTCATCTCAACACTCCTCTTAACTCCTCAAGTAAACTCATAACTTCTTTTTCCTCTCTCAAAACCTCTTCCAAAATCTCCCTTGCTGGTGTATATTCTTTCTTTTTCAATTTATTCGGATTTCTCGGGGTCAATTCGTAGGTTTCCTTATCAATCTCATCAATTTTAACAATCCACGAGTTTTCGCTTATTTCCCTGTTCTGCCATTTCTCATAGCAGTCCTGCCAGTCTTCATCTCTTATGGGTCTTGTTTTTGTAAAGTTTTTCATTCCCTCTGGCGGTTGGATTTCATAATACCATATTTCCTCTGTTTGTCCTGTTTTTTCAAAAAATAGCAGGTTTGTTTTAACTGGGGTTTTTCCAGAAGCGGTAAACACTCCTTTGGGTAAGGATATAATTGTATGAACCTTGTAATTTTCAAGAAGTTCTTTTCTTACCCTGACAAAAGGTCCTGTTGTGTTAGATAAAACACCTTCTGGAACAACTATTCCAACTCTCCCACCTTGCTTTAACTTTCTCATGACATACTGCAACGCCATAAGTTCAGTATCAGAACTTTTCACAGGAAAATTAATTTTATATCTTTCGTCAAACTTCCCACCAAAAGGTGGATTCGTGAGGATGACATTAACCCTATGTTTTTCCTGTATCTTTCTAACGTCTTCAGCAAATGTATCTGTTTTGTAAATGCGAGAAGTAGGAACGTTATGTAAAAGAAGATTCATAATTCCTATGAGATAAGGAATGTCCTTCTTTTCCTGACCATAAAACATATTATACAACGCTCTTGTTTCTTTTACGGTAAACACACTTTGGCTGGTTGTAATGTGATTATAAGCCTCAATAAGAAATCCAGCAGAACCCATAAAGGGGTCTAAAATACTTTCTCCCTGTTTGGGATCTACAATTTTAACCATTAATCTAATAACAGGTCTTGGTGTATAAATTTCTCCCGCATATTTCCCAATTTCCCCAATTTCAGGGAGTAATTCTTCATACATTGTTGATACAACGAATATCTCATTAGAATCTGTAAGTGTTAATTCATCCAACAGTAAGGCCACTTCTTTTAAAATATATCCATCTCTCAATAAATTCTGAATTTCATCTCCACGAAATATTGAAGCAATTAGTTCCTTCTCATTATCTCCATTTAATTTAGAAAGAAACGGAAAAAGTTTGTTGTTAACAAAATCTATAAGTTCTTCACTTCTCCAATCTTTATGGACCCAATCTTTCCATCTGTAGGGAGAAGGTATATTCCTATGATATTTTTCTCTTTTCAATTCCGCTCTTAACTCTCTTTCAGTTTCTAATTCATCGTATAGTTTTAAAAAGAGCATCCATGAAAGTTGCACGATATAATTTACTGACTGGATTGCATTTCTCAGTAGGTTACAAGCCTGTTTAAACTTTGAGCTTAATGTCTGCCTATCCATTATTTAACACCTCCAGTCTCATAAAGACCTTGAGAAATCCTTTCAAGGATATTTATTAGATTCTCTTTTCCACCAAAGGCATCTATAATCTCTTTCAATTTTCCTATTTTCTGAATATCCGGAGATTCCAGTGCTTCAGGAGAAATTTCTTCAATGCCACCAATCTTGTATTTTTCTATAAGATTTAGCACAACTGCTTTTGCAGTTTCACAGAAAGAATTAATAAACTCCTGTTTTTCATTCAGCAATGCTTGAGCCCTATCATCTCTGCTTAAAATTGGTGCATCAAATGCCACGTGGGCTATAATATCAAAAGCGTCTGCATCAGGTCTATCAAGTAATTGCGCTATTAACTCTGGATTTATGCTCTTTGCCTTTAAATCATCTAAAAATTTCTTTCTACTTTCTTTATTTATCCAGATTTTCCTTAAATCATCTAAGGTAAGGACTTTTTTCCTTACGTTCTCTCTGGCATATTCAATATATCTTGCTTTATTAAGTTTCTTACCTTCAACTTCAACATATATTTCTTCCTCAATGTAAACATTAATTCCTTTAACTATTATTTTCCCTTCTTTCGGTTTTTTCTTCTTCAGTTCAATTATAACAGCGATTTTATCTTTGAAAGGGATAGGGTCTACGCTTACTTCTCTAAGTTTGTAACTTTTTGCTTCCACTTTCACTTTTACTGGTGAATGCGGGCAACTGTCAATAATAAATTCTCCATTTTCGTTTGTTCTTGCTGGTTTGACCATATTTACACCAAGTTTTGCTGTTACTCTTGCATTAGCAACAGGCATTCCATCTTCACTATCAACAACTTTACCTTTTACGAAGTAATCAAATGGACCTTCCGGGATGTCTGGTATGTATTCCTCTGGTGGTAAGTCCCACGGGTCCAGAAGACGGGAAGCATTTACGAAATCTATAATTCTGAAGTAGAATTTATTTGCATCTTCGCTAATTCTACTTCCTCTACCCATAATCTGTTTGAAAAGCACCTTGGAAGCGATAGGTTTCATAAAAACAATGTTCTTTACAGGGGGAATATCAACACCTGTACTTAACAAATCCACGGTTACAGCAAGAACAGGCGTTTGATATTCGGAATCTGCCATCTTTTCAGCAAGTTCTATTGCGTTTGGTTCTTCATCAACAATTCTTACCACAAAGTCATCAACATTAACACCAGTTGAAGCAATCTCATAAGCCAATTCATTCTGCAAAATCTTTACAACATCCAGGGCATGTTCCTTGGTTACACAAAAAACAATGGTTTTCTCTGTTGGGCCGTAAATCTTCAATATTTCAGCAAGTTTCTTTGTCATTACCTCTGTTCTATCAGGTAGTGTTATAATTCTTTCAAATTCACCAACAGAATAGAATTCTTTGACCTCTGTTTCTTCAGGAGTTTCAATGATAGCGCCTTCACTTGCCACATCAGTGAGAGAAATTCCACCTTTCTTATCAATATTCATATAAATTTTGTGAATTTTATAAGGAGATAGGAAACCATCTTCTATACCCTGTCCAAGACTATAAACATATACAGGTGTGCCAAAATAGGCATAAGTATCTATGTTATCATCCCTCTTGGGAGTTGCTGTCATACCAAAATGAATGGCGTCTTTAAAATGATCAAGGATCTCTTTCCATCTCCCAAATCCTGATCTGTGACACTCGTCAATAATTACAATATCAAAAAACTCAGGTGGATATTCCTGGTAAAGTCTTTTCCCATTCTTTTCTGAATAAAGGGTTTGATATGTAGCAAAGTAAATATCTCTAATTTGGGGAGCTTTTCCTTCTTTTATTATTTCTCTTGCATTACTAAATGGTTCAAACCTGTTATATGCCTGGTTTCTCAACATTACTCTGTCTGCAATATAAAGTATTCTCCTCACTTTGTTTGTATTGTATAACTTCCAAGATACCCAAAAAGCCACCTCTGTTTTTCCTGTTCCAGTTGCCATAGTAAGTAAAATACGCTTTTGTCCATTTAAAAAAGCCTCTATAATATTTCTTACAGCTGCAATCTGATAGTATCTTGGTATTTTGTTTTGAACAATTTTATAGGGATATAAAAGAGGATTCTCATTTTTATCAAACGTGAGTAATCTATTAAATTTCCAGAAAGAATACCTTTCCCACAATTCCTGTGGAGATGGAAATTCGTCCATGGTTGTTTGTTTTTTGGTAATGAAGTCGTATTCTTCTATTTTATGTCCATTCGTTGAATATGCGAATGGAACCTTAAGCATTTCTGCATATCTTTTTGCCTGTTGAATCCCTGCGGCGTGATGTTTTGTTTCTTCTTTTGCTTCCACAACAGCTATTGGGAAATATCTTCCTAAAAATAGAATGTAATCTGGTTTTACTCCTTCTTTTCTATTACCATATTCATCTATTATTCTGCCTTCAGTTATCTTTTGCTCGCGCCGTATTAAATCTTCCGACCAACCTGCTTTATATAATTGGGGATCTATTAATTTCGCCCTTGTGTCTGCTTCATTTAACATGTTTCTAACCCTTTCCCATAAACCATTTCTGAATTCAAATTCTTAAAGCCACCAAGACTAAACTCTGGAAATGTTCTGTAAGTATCTGAAGTATCCAAAGGCAGTTTGGGTAAACACTCAAAGCCCGAACCAGTTACACGATTGTTATACACTGTGCTTATATTCATTCTTTTCTCTCCTGTTCTTTTACCAACGCTAAACATAAGAGAGCGTGAAAAATCCGATCTGCGGTTATTTGATTGAAATTTCCAGGATTACTTATACCATGACATATATCGTTACGTAAATTCCACCCTCGCGGATCTGTGAGCAGAACTCTTAAATAAAAACAAACATCTTCACTTAATACTTCAGTTATGGCTTCTTCTCTCAATAATTCATCTAGTGTTCGGTAATAAAATCCTCCAAAGCGAGAAGGTTTAAAGATAGGTATTCCTATTCTTTCTGCCAAATTTCTAATTAATGCCTCTATTTGAGGAATTAATATATGCAATGAGACCAAAAAGTCTTCATTGAAAAAAGCATTTATACCTTTAATAAAAAATTCTTTCCTTCTTACATCAAAAATTGGAGATTCATAAAAATAATTCACTATTTCTTCTGTACCTAAATTGAATTTATCTATCAAAGTATTTAAGGTTTCTCTTAAAAAGATAGAGCTGACCTTCATATTCTGTGAGATTTGAAGAATTATATGACCATCAATATCATCTTCTAATGGACCTATTGTTGCTATCACACGCTCATCACCATCCATAACTCTGTGAGAAATTAAAAATGAAATAGGTGCATCTTTAGATATGTATTGGAGTTGTTTTAAAACTTCATCTTTTTTAGGAATATAATTTATTGCAATCTTAGCTAAAACTGTTTTAAGCTCTCCATCAGTTAACAAATTTATATAATCATTAATTTCGTCCTCGGGAATTTTTACAGAAGTCTCTATTTTCTTTAGTTCTGACTTCACTTTTTTATATAATTCTCTAATTTTGTTTAAAATCCTATTTGCTTCATTTTTCAAATTATATTTTAAATAGAGGTGATATATTTTTTCTAACCAAGCACTTCCAACAAGGGGTGAATTTTTTTCTGCCTGTTTTTGAACCAATTCACCAAATCTAAGTAAAATCTGCTCAACCTTAGTACTCTCGCCGTTTTTGGAATAATAATCTATAAGCGATTTTGTAGCTATTTCTGCTGCAAAAAGATCGGCTTTCTCTAATAATCTTTCAAATCTGTTTTCTAAGTCTTTGATAATCTCCAATATTTTATTCTCATCAAGTTTTAAACTACTATTATTTACAAGCAATTCATACGAAAAACCCCAAGAACCAGGTTTATCATCTTTTGCTATCCTTTTTTCATAGTTAATAATTGTATCTATAAGCTTTTGTTTTCGTCTTCTATCGTTGACACTTAATGCCAAAGACAATGCACGTTCTAACTTCTTTATGACATTTACTTCGTATTTATGTAAATCTTTTTCCGTAATTTCTACTACACTATCTATAAAAATCTGGGCAATTGAGTAATGTGGCTTTTCCCCTTTAATTTTCTCTGAAAAATCCCAAACTAAATTAGAGTATCTTGCCTTGAAAATAGGATGTTTGGACTCCTTGGCACGTTTTTCCCAATAAGAAATGATTTCTGGAGAAAGCTTTTGTATGCTTGGATATTCTTCAACAAACTTCCCCTCTTTATCGGAATAAACAACCATGGGCCCAAAGTAGGTTTCCCATTCTGATTTATCTTTAGGATAGTTTTCAATAAAATCAAAAGCCATTCGTTCCCAAAGTAAATTTTCGGGTGGATTTCGCTCAAAATTTTCCTTTATGAAATTTCTAATTTCTTCTGATATTTTATATTCAGCGAGGGGTTCTGTTATTGAATCTAATTGTGCTAAAAACTTTTGGACTATTTTTTTATTCTTCATATTCATTTGGAACTCTCTTCATTAATCCAACTGAATTTGAATATTATACCTATTGTGGATGAAACTCGAGAATAGCACAAGGGCACAACGGTCTGGTTAAACCTGATATCATGGAAGTCACTACTTTCCACTTATACACCCCCTATTAGTTTTTTTCGAATTTTAATTGTCTCTCTGCACATTTTATCATTTTGGCAAAAAACTGTCTTCCTTCTATTCCAGTTCTTAACTCCTTTTTTACCATTAAAGCATAACAGAGAGAAGAAAAAAGTCAAGAGTCAACCATAGCTCCCTTATATAAAACCTCAGATAGATGGTGGTCTTTTTATATTTTCTGGGGACGGAGGTGGACAATTTGACAGTTTGATTCTCTCTTTCAGCGTGATGTGTTTCGCGTTGACTCTTTTGATGTCCAACAGCAAGTTGCCATTGTGTATTAAAAATGGTCAGAGGAGGTTATTTAAATGAAAGATGTGAAAGAGATTAAAAAGACTCTTGAAGAACATAGAGAAGAATTAAGAAAAAAATACGGGGTCGTTATTCTTGGGACTTTTTGGCTCGTATGCGAGTGAAATATAAGACTCTTCCTATGATTGTTTATGCCATTCTGTTTTTAGAAGTAGCCATTCATAAAGAGGTATGAATTTTATATGTCTTCCTTTGTTTTGTTCTTCTCCAGAATAATCTTCAGTAATTATCAATCCTTCCTTCAAATCAAATTCCTTCATTGCCTTCAATAATGCCCTTGTTTCTCTCTTCATTGTGTCGGGTGAGGAAACATCAAGGCTAACCTGGATCAATTTTTGTGGTTTCAGACCATCAGTGATAACGAAATCCACTTCCCTTCCCTCCCTATCCTTCCAGTAATAAATCCCCATTCCAGGATGCTTTTGTTTTTCTCTGTGAAGGTGCAAAAATACAATGTTTTCATATAATCTTCCTCTGTTTTCTTTTGATTCCGGACTGATGGTGTTCACAATGCCTGTATCTATAGAGTAAATCTTTCTGGGATATTGGAGTCTATCTTTTATTTTATGAGAGAATATTTCAATAGTGAAAACAAAAAACACATCCCCTGCATATTTCAGATATTCTCCAAGTGTTTTTTTACTCACCTTCATTCCCATGCTTTTGAAGAATCTCTCTATTTTCCCAAGTGAGATATATTTTGAATTGTTGTTTAAGAGGTAAAGCAGGAAGTTTTCCATAAGACTTATATTCCTTATCCTGTATCGCTCTAAAATATCCCTGTGGAATATTGTTTCAAAATATGAGGTAAGGAGTTTTCTTTTTAATTCCTCTGGACTCAATACAACCTCTGGAAATCCGCCATAGTTTATGTATTCATTCAAATATCTGAGTATAACTCCCTTTTCTTCTGTGTATTTTATTACATCAAGGTCATACGAAAAATTTTTTATCCTTAAAAACTCTTTAAAACTGAAGGGATAAATTTCAAAATTAATACTTCTTCCCCTGAGCGATGTAGCAATTTCTCTACTTAAAAGTGTGGCACTGGAACCTGATATAATTATCTTGTAGTTCCCCTTGTTGTGCAGAATTCTTACCCACCTTACCCAGCCTTCCACATTCTGAATTTCGTCAAGGAACAAGTATATCCTCCTGTTTTTATCAGGTGCCATCATCTCTTTGAATACAATAAGAAGTTCATTCAGGGTGCTGGCATTCATACCAGCAAGTCTGGGATTTTCAAAATCAACATAGAGAATGTTATTTTTTCCAACATCCTTAATGAGTTCTTTTATCAGATGGAACATGGTATAGGTTTTTCCTGCCCTTCTTACCCCCACAATTGCAACAATGGATTTCCCTTCAAGACTTATCCCAGTATCCCTCTCCACCATTTCAGGGAGTTTGAAGAGCTTCCACTCTGCTATCACCTGTTTAAGATTTTTCCTCATATCGTTTACCATAAGAAACAATTTTTATATAATATCGTTTCCTATATTTTACAATTAACCGAGCCCCTGTCAACCCCTA
>Ga0190359_1001864_pt1 | contig 12928 bp, 10 predicted proteins | sample 48721823_MG_FD_161269 | JGI IMG/M metagenome (GOLD analysis project Ga0190359, IMG submission 161269) | Hydrothermal vent microbial mat bacterial communities from Southern Trench, Guaymas Basin, Mexico - 4872-18-2-3_MG | ecosystem: Environmental > Aquatic > Marine > Hydrothermal vents >...
ATCGATTGCCATAATAAAGAGAGTTTGTTTTTCATCATTCCAATAATATCGGCTTACTTTTTACGACCTCTTTCCTAACCTGTTTTCAAGGATTTACCCGGTTTTGGATATAATAATTATACAATAGAATCTTTGCAGTTACATCAAAGAAAATCCGATTTCTTCAAGAATTCTGCAGGTGTTAGGATCAATGTTCCCGTGCGGTATTGAAAAATGGGGAAATTCCAGGCGCTGTGGATAATTCCGCCGTATTTCTTTGAAATACCCCCTTTGTTTCTCAGATTCCATGGACACTATCTTCTTTAACTTCTTAGTATCACGCATAATGGAATATGCAGACTCCACAGCATTATCTATCGGATTTTTCGACGTATCGAGGTTAATAGTCCTGTTTTCAAGGGTTTTAAGGATATTTTCAGCATACCATCTTTTCTCCTTATAAAAAAAGGCACATGCAGCATCGTGCACCATTGCCACACCATTTATCTTTCCGTTGAATGAATACCCGGCAATATGAGCAGTGGCAATATCTGCTAACGTGAGTAATTTCAGATTGACAGCGGGTTCATTTTCCCACACATCCAATACAAGTCCTCCGATTTTTCTTTCAATTACATCCGATATGCCTGCTTCATCAAGCACCTTTCCTCTACTGGTATTGATCAGAATGGCATGGTCTCTCATCGATGCAATAAAGTTTTCATTAACCATATGCACTGTTTTATCAGGCCCATCAAAAGTCAGTGGAACATGCAACGATATAATATCCGATTTTTCCAGAACAGCCTCCAGGGATACATAGAAATCACTCTCAGTCAAACGTTTTTTCGGTGGATCATTTAAAAGACACCGTATACCAAGAGACTCAGCCATTTTGAATACTCTGCTTCCGACATTGCCCGCACCAATAATCCCGAGGGTGCTCTTTCGAATATCACACTTTCCCCTTTTCGCGAGTTGTAAAATTGCTGCAATAACATACTCAGCCACGGAATTGGCATTGGAGCCGGGAGCGCTGGCAAAACCAATTTGCTGATCCGCAAGATAGACTGTATCAATATGGTCGGTACCTATTGTTGCAGTGGCGACAAATTTTATTGAGGAGCCCTCCAGCAGTGCCTCATCAACCTTTGTTACCGACCGTACCAAAAGAATGGAGGCATCTTTACATAATTCGCGGGTAATTTCATTGGCGGGGATAATATACACGCTCCCAAAATCAGCGAATGCTTCTTTTACGAAAGGGATATCGGAATCAGCGATTATTTTCATAAGTTATTAATTATGGATATCAGGAGATAATAACAGAATTAATATAATGTGTTCATTCCTTCACTGCCCACAAATCCGGTAATCTATTTCTCCATATCCGACTTCCTCAACATATCACATAAATATAAATCCTTCATAGTAATACCGATTTACTGAATTATATTATTTATGTATATTTGTGGTGCATTTTAGTTTAACGAACTGAGGTAATTATCATGGATTTTTTCGAAAAATGTACAAATGCACTCTATGCGAGTATTATTGGAGATGCACTTGGTGTACCGGTAGAATCTTCTACTCGGCAGGAACTTGCCCTGTGCTCAGTTAAAAATATGCTCGGGTATGGTCGATATGATCAACCCGAAGGTACCTGGTCCGATGACACCTCGATGATTCTCTGCACCATGGATAGTCTGACACGCGGGTATAGTCTTGAAGATCTGGGAAGGGAATTCTGCTCCTGGCTCTTTGAGGGCAAATGGACATCCAGTGGTTACGCTTTTGACGCAGGCATTACGACCGTCACCTCACTCGAAAACCTGCGCTCCATGATTAGCCCCCACGAATCGGGCGGGGCTTCTGAGGATGACAACGGTAACGGTTCATTAATGCGTATTCTTCCGGCTGCACTCTACTTTGCCAAGGAGAAAACCGATGTATTCCTGGAGCGTATTCACGAGATCTCCGCTATAACTCATGCGCACCCGCGTTCAAAAATGGGATGTGGTATCTACTCACTTCTCATTCGTAATCTCCTTCGTGCAGAAAAAGATAAAAAGCTTACATATAACTATACCCTCGAAGAGGTCTCTGCATTTTATTCAAAGTATGATGATTTCAGCGATGAACTAACTACTTACGAGCGTATTCTCAACAATGATTTACCATCTCTTGAAAAAGACAAAATTTATTCGTCGGGATATATTGTACACACCCTGGAGGCCGCGATATGGTGCTTCATGAATCGCAATACCACAAAAGATATCCTGCTTGAGGCTGTCAATCTGGGACTTGATACCGATACAACCGGTACTGTAGCGGGAGGTTTGGCAGGAGTGCTCTACGGTTTAAGTGAAGTTCCGGAGGAATGGCTGAATACATTGTCCCAAAAAGAAAGTATTGACGAACTCGTGCGTAAATTTGTGAACATACTTTCTCCATTAAACTGAAAAGGAATTATATGACGCCGTTACGGATTCGCGATTACGATCTCCTTGTCATTGGAGAATCATTTATAGAATTTCAATGTGAGGGAGATATTGCGCTCACTGACTCCTTCGATAAAGATATCGGCGGAGCCGATATATATGTCGCCGTAACAGCGGCAAAACAGGGATCCGGAGTATCGTTCGTCTCATCAATAGCACGAGATCCTTTTCATACCCTTATCCGCGAACGGTTAATGGCACATGGCATCAATATCGATCATGTAAAAACCTGTGACGGTTATAACGGTATATACTTTCTCAATTCCCGTAACACTAACGACAGAGAATACCTCTATCACCATATCGGCAGCGCATCACATTCAATTTCACCAAATATGATATATGATGACCTGTTGGAAAACAGTAAAATTGTGTATGCATCAAGCGAGTTGCAGTCGGTCTCAAAAGCATCACGACATACCGTATTTAAAGCCTTTCATGCCGCGCATATTCATGATGTTATGGTTGCCTATGACCCGAATCTGCGGCTGCAGCGCTGGTCCCTCGATGACGCGAAAGAAAGCCTGTGGGGAGTGCTGCCGCTCCTTGACGTTATTCTTCCCTCCGCACCGGATGAATCGAAGGCTTTGTTCGGTTATGAGCGTCCCCTTGATGTCATCGGCTTCTTATGGGACAGGGGAGTCTCTATTGTAGCGGTAAAAAACGGGAAAAACGGCTGTATGGTTGGATACGACGGCAAAATAGAAGAATTTTCAATCCCTGATCTCGCAAAACCGGTCACCTACATGGGCCTTATCGGCAGTTCCTTTAACGGCGGTTTTCTTCACAGTATCGCACGGGGAAACGACCCTTTCACTGCCGCTGAATTCGCCTTACGAATATCCTCTATTAAGGGAATGACCGGAAATGGAATCAATGCACTCCCCTCTAAGGAGATGATGGGGAACTGATGACAAACTGGGTTTTCCTCCTTCCTCCTTCCGGTGGTGCCCGACAGGTTGCAGAAAATCTCCTGAACGCATTCCGGAAAATATATTCCACTGAATCCCTGCATGTTTTCGATTGTAAGAAGTATCTTTCTGCATTCGATATATTATTGAAAAAACCGGATGAAACCATTACGGTGGATTTACTTAATCAATCTCTTGTTGTCCAGTGTCTTCAGTATGACTGCACCCACCTGTTTATTCCGGCACTCTGCCCGGTAACCCTTTTTACTCTTAACCTGCTGCAAAAGCTGCACATTATTACGATCCACTGGTTTGTCGAAGATTATCGACGCGCATCGTACTGGCAAGAGGTTATCCACGGATACACCTGGTTTCTGGCTGTTCAGAAAGGACTGTTACAGGATTATTGTACACAGAACGGCATTAAATTCGCCTATGTACCCACCGCCGCATCTCCCGCGTATATCATGGGAGAACAGGTAACTTCAGCACCAGCTATCAAGGCGGATATTTCATTCATAGGCATCCCGACTTCATATCGCGTTGCAGTACTTGAGTATCTCTCTTCCCAAGGCATATCACTTGCGCTGGCAGGTGACGGGTGGCAGGCTTATACCGGCCCACTCTCACCATATATTGTTACCGACCGGTGGATTGACTCCCAACAGGCAGCGTCAATACAGAAACAGACACCGGTTTCGATTAATCTCTCCTTTAAAGAACCGGGCGATGATCGGACCGATATACAAATCAGTCCTCGGGTGTATGATATCCTGGCCGGCGGTACTATACTTCTCTCAGAGAATGTGCCGCTCCTTCACGAAACCATCGGCGAGTGCCACTACTATACATTTACAAATATGGAAGAAGCTTTGCAGAAAGTTAAAACCATTTTATCGATCAGTACTTCTGACGATATCAGGAATAAGATTAGACAAAACCGTGAGATAATCATTCGTAATCATACGTGGGAAAAACGCGCAGAACAAATTATAGATCTGTGTGTTTAGACTCTCTGTTAGTTCTCCTTATAGAACTCAAATGGATACCGGATCTTGAGCGTCCCAAGACTGTCTGGAACCGCTTTGAACTTCCATGTGCTAATTTGGGCCAATATCTCATCCTCAAAAACCTGATCGCCCATATTTGAATTGATAACTTTAACGGAACTGATACCGCCGTTTGCCTCAATACCTATCTCTACGAGCATTTTACCTGAAAGTTCAATACCCTTGCGTAATTTTTTGTTGTAAATGTATCGTAATTGATTCACATTTCCGTCAATAGTGCGTTTTAACATACTGGGACGCCTGAAAGGATTATCACGCAACGCCCTTTTCCGCTCAAACTCCCTTATCTGAGCTTCGGATTTTATCCCACTTGCAATCAGTTCTTTCCGGAATTTTTCCATTTCCTTTTCAAGAGCTTTCTTCCGGTCCTTTTCTCCGGTCAGATCAAGCTCCCCAATGCTGTTAATCAAATCCATAATATCCTTATCAACGGAAGCTTTTCCGGATTCTTTACTTCCCTGTGCTTTTAACAGCTCTTCACGTAATGAACTCTCAGCCATCATTTCTTTAAATCGGTCAACTTTATTCATGAAGCTGCCGTCATGATAAGCGGCAAGTTGTTTCTGTGCCTCTTCAGCCATTTTCTTTTGATACTCATAAAACTCACCAAGCATAAGCATACGCCGATTGGCTTCACGAGCCCAGCGCTTTGTTTTATCGGTTTTTATTGTTCTCCGATACTCTGCGACGGCCTCCTCAGTCTCACCAAGCTCTTCATGGGAGCGGCCTTTAAAATACCGCGCTTCAGGTACCCGCTTGTCATGTTCCCGTTCCTGCAGAAAAAGAGAGTAATATTTTATTGAATTACGATAATCCATTACCAGATAATACTGTTTTGCCTTTTCAAAATTGTTCAGACTGATCTTCTTAACCTGTTCCCGTTTTTCTTCAATTGATTCCAGAAAATCAAGGAGTTTCCAGGCAATTATACCGGCCTCAGTATTGGGATACATATTGATGACTCGTTCATAGATTTCCTTCGCCTTTCCGTATTCACTCATCATTGAATGACAGAATGCTTTATGCAACAGGACCGCCGAGCGGACATCATTGCTGATTTCCGTCATGCCGATTACATCATCGTAGATTTTTATCGCCTCGGGATATTTACGGTTTCGTTCCCAGAAATAACCGATTTCAAGCGCTTTGAGAATTTTATTCTCTTCCTTCGGATTGATAACTTCCTTGCCGATAAGAAAACGTATAGCATTAAGAAAAAACCGGACAGGAATAAGGTACTTCTTCTTACGCAGTTCATCCTCTCTTTTAGCAAACTGATCACCTGAAACAAGAGCCTGTATTCGAGCCTCAAGCTCATAATTCCCGGTACTCTCCTCACCCAATTCCATGCGTCGCCGGATTAGCTCATACTTCGCCACGATGCTGAATGCGTTGGATGAATTCTCATCAAGGGCGACTTTCCCCAGAAGATAATTTATCTCCTGAAACCGAATATCAATGAGACCAATATTGAAAAGAATGGTAACAATAAAAAGAATTATCGGGAAAAAGATGCGTAGAATAAAATTCATTGCAGATGACCTTACTGATAAAATAGCTAGGAACGCCTTTTGTCAATCCCTACAGGCATCTGCTGCCCTGCCGCAGGATTCCTCTGAACCCGCCCATCATGTGCCTGACTGATAGCGCCCGTTCTCCGGTCTATGGCATAACATGAACCGTCGATACTTTTAACGTATTTTTTTACTTCGGTTGCAACCTGTATCATTTCCGCATGCCTTCTGAATGGTCGTGTCTTATTAGTAACAACAGCTATTGATACGCTCATAAGCGGGAACCGTTGCCGCTGTCCCTGACGGTTTACCGATTCTATAAACCCATTACGTGCGTCAACACTGTTATAGAACTGATAAATACCACGATCAAAGGTGGTAATAAAGGCTTTTGCAAAGGGCTCCCAGAAATCATAGGGAGTGACGACCACAAAATCGTCACCGCCCTCATGACCAACGAAAATATTCTGCATATCCCTCCGTTGCGCGACAGAAGAGAGGCAATCACGAGTATACATGATGGCATCATCGCCCTTTGTAAACCCATATTTATCATTGTAGGCCTTAAAATTATCCAGATCACAATAGAGGACACAGATGCATGTTCCTTTGGACAGATTCTCGTCAATAAACCGCGCGATGGTAATATTACCGGGCAAACCGGTAAGTGGATTTGCACCCTTCGCTTCATCACGCATCCGTTGGAAAGCCACACTCATTTCATTAAACGATGAGGCGAGCTGGCCGATTTCATCCTGTCCGACAATCGGGACTCGTATATTCAGCTCGCCACGTGAAATAGACTGGGTGGCGCTGATTAATGACCGCAGAGGTATAATAAGCATTTTTGATATGGCCAGCGCAAACAATGCGTGAATAACGATAATTAAAACAGCAATGACGACACATTGACGTATGAGATACCCGTATTGTCTGTTTATATCCTTCATTCCCAGCATGATTGCGGCAATGCCGTTTTTATCGGAACTGTAGGTAAAAGGAATAAATAATTGTATTTCCTGCTCCCTTTTAAAAACCTTGTGACAGAATAATTTATCCTCAAAACTCTGCCGGGTAATTGCTTTGTTAATCATTTTCAAATCTTCGGTCGTGGCTTTATATCCCTCTATTTTCTTATTATCCTTAATGGAAACAAATGTTTTTCCACTTTCGTCAAAAATAGTTATATCGGTAATATCCAGCGTGCCGCACTCTTTAAGAATTTTATTAAGCTTTACCGGGGTTAAATCACTGCTCGTTTGAATAATATTATCTATCCGATATTTAAGACTTGAACCCTTATGGAGACTGGTAAGAATAGCATTTTCCATTATAAGTCCGGTTTGATTCTCCCAGACCATAACATTAAATACCGTAACATTGAGAATAGTAATCACTATATAGATGAGAGCTGTTTTAAATATTATAGATTTGGTATTGATATGCATATAACCCCAGTATACAGATTTATGGCCCTATATCAATCTGTGATATATAGATCGTAAAACTGTAGATAAACTCTCTTGTCTTATTCTACGCTCCCGAGAAATAAAAGTCAAGCATGAGGAACATAAATTCTAACTATTTTATATTCAACAGGTTAAACTGTCTCATCGTTTCAACTTACACGGCTTGAGAACACGCCGGTTATGGCTCTTTTCCAACGCCATATTCATTCAATTTATTCCGCAGGGTTCTAATTGAAATATCAAGCATTTCAGCGGCTCGAGTCCTGTTCTGATTACAAAATTCAAGTGTGGAGAGAATCAACCGTTTCTCCGCCTCGGCAATAGTCATCCCGGGTGTTAATCCATCTTCCTTTCTTTCTGATGTGTTGCTAAGTTGAAAAAAATCCGCTCTGATTTTTCCGCTTCTTGTTAAAACAACCGTACGTTCAATGGCGTTCTCTAGCTCCCGTATATTACCCGGCCATGTATGCGCCTTGAGTGCCTTCAGTGCGGACTCCTCGATACCGGTGACACTAAACCCGTTTTCATCATTATATTTTTGAATAAAATGATCCACCAGTAACGGAATATCATCCATCCGCTCCCGCAAGGGAGGCAGTTTAATATGAAAAACATTAAGCCGGTAAAAAAGATCTTCCCTGAAATTATTTTCTTTCACCTGCGCTTCCAAGTCCCTGTTGGATGTAGCAATGATACGGACATCTATGGGAATCGGTTCATCTCCTCCCACTTTATTAATCTCCCGCTCCTGGAGCACCCGCAGGAGCTTTGCCTGAAGATTGGTCGGCATTTCACCAATCTCATCAAGGAGAAGGGTTCCTCCCGAAGCCAACTCAAATTTTCCCGCTTTTGTTTTTAACGCACCGGTAAATGCTCCTTTTTCATGTCCAAACAACTCAGACTCAATCAATCCATCCGGAAGAGCCGCACAATTAACCTTTACAAAAGGCGCATTCTGACGGTTACTCAGATAGTGAATTGAACGGGCAATAAGCTCCTTTCCGGTTCCGGATTCACCCGTGATAAGAATTGTTGATCGACTCTGAGCAATTGAATCTATCAGCTGTCGGATATCCTTGATAGTGTCTGTATTACCAATATATCGCCATTGTTTCTGTAGTGCATCCCTGAGGCGTACATTCTCACTAAGAAGCATGTGATGCTGCAAAGCCCGCTCGACGGCATACTCCAGTTTGTTTAACAAATCTGGACCTTTCTCAATAAAATCATACGCACCTTTTTTCATTGCCCCAACCGCAAGGGAAACCTCACCATAGGCCGTCATTATGATAAATGGAACGGTAGTATTGATATTCTTGATATTCTCAAGAAGTTCATCACCGGCCATGACAGGCATCTTAATATCGGAGATGATACAATCGTATGCATTCTCTTTAAACTGCTGCAAGGCTTCAGAACCATTGGCACAGGTATCAACAGAATATCCCTTACGCTGCAATACTTCTTCCACGGAATGTCGCATATGCACATCATCTTCAACGACAAGTACGGCTTTTTTTTCAGCAGTCAACGTTTACCTCACTTTGTAAATTTAGGCAGAAAGACCTGTATTGTTGTCCCTTTTGCAACCTGACTTTTAACCTGTATATGACCGGAATGATGATCAATGAACCGCTTAACGATTGCCAGACCAAGCCCGGTACCATTCTCTTTCGTCGTATGAAAGGGGTCAAAAATATTTTCCAGTCGCTCCGGCTCTATCCCGACTCCGGTATCGCGAACGGAAAAGAAAACAAATCCCTCGTTATTTTTCTTCTGTTCATCGCAGGAAACCGACAAAGTTCCTCCGTCAGGCATCGCCTGAACCGCATTCAAACAGAGATTCATAAGTATCTGCTGTATCTTCTCCGGATCGGCATGAATAAACAGAGTGGACGTTTCATCCCATTCTCTCTGTATTTTTATCTGTTTCCCCAGTCGCGCTACTTCAAGATCGATATAATTAACCGTTTCAGAGAGAATGTCCTGAAGAGATACCTTTCTGAATTGTGCTTTTATCGGTCTGCTGTACAACAGCAAATTGGATACGATTCTATTCAAACGTGACAGCGCATCTATAATTCTCCCTACCGTCTTACGACGGGAATCATCCTTGTCAAGATCCCGATCGAGTAATCCGGCCCATACCCCCATTGCACCAAGTGGATTACGAATCTCATGAGCAACAGTTGCCGCCATTGCACCCAATGCCGCCATCGTCTTATTCTGCTGCATTTCCTCCTCGAGCGCCTTGATACGGGTTATATCACTGAAAATCTCAACCGCACCGAGACGACGACCTTTCTGGTCCTTTAATATTGCACTCTGAAATGAAACGGTTACAGGATTGCCTTTCTTATGCCAGATAACCTTCTCATCACGCTTGAATCCCCTGCCGGAATTAAGGACACTCATGACATTTCTTTCCGAAAAAACCGCCTCACCAAATACATCGTCAAATGATTTTCCAATCACCGATGCCGGCCTGTAGCCGGTTATTTCCGAAGCTGCCCTGTTAAATTGGGTGACTCTTCCGAGAATATCTACACTGATTACACCATTATTCATACTCTCCAGAATACTGTTTAAATAGGTCTGCACCTCCTCCTGTTTCACCAGACTCTCTTCAAGTTCTCTGTTTTTTCTGTCAAGCTCAAGATTAATTTTCCTGAAATCTTCCTGCATGGACTCATAGGCTTTGCTCAGCTTCTCTGAACGAATCTCAAAATCCTTAAAGGCTTGTTGAAGCTGCTGGTATACGGCACCAGGCATGACTGAATTTTTGTTTGTCATGTCGTTGAAGGGTTCCCTTTCTGCGGCAAATGATGCTCAAGATAACGCTGTAATTGATCCTCTGCTTCTAAAAAAGATTTTATTGACGACTCTGTTTCTGCAAGAATAGTATTGAGACGAGTTACTGCTTCCGATGCGGTAATGAATTTTTTTTCATTCTGCCAGTATTCGATATCGGGTTTTATTGCTTCCCGTTCTTTTTCAATGACATCCAGAAGTTGTTGTTTTTTTTCAAAGAGTCCCATAACACCCGAAAAGTCTCCACGGGAAATAGCTATCTGGCCAAGAATTTTCTGGACAATAACATGTAACTCCATGTAGCGTTCGTGCTGACGGGTATATGATTCAGTAAGCTTGTTAATAACACGGGAATAATCCATACGCATAGCTTTTCACCCTTTATAAGAACACCTTATCGCAGCACTGCCCGATATTCATGCTCCCAGACCGTATCCTCCAATTTCCACTTTGCCTGCCGCGCCCAATAATCGTCAGGATAGGTTTTAATTAATTTTTTAAACAGTTTAATTGCCTTATCATATTTCTTGATATTTTTATAAATACTCCCTATCTGAAACATACCCCACGGTGTGTCCTGATAGGCAGGATATTTTCTGGTCGCCTTCTGATAAAAATCCAATGCTTTGGTATACTTTTTCTGCCGATAATAATAGTCGGCTATCTTATAGTAGGAATCCGGAATACGGACAAATATAGAGTTCTTCTCCCCTTTAACGATTGCCTTTTGAAAAGCTTCAACCGCGCGGGTATCATTGCCTATTTTCAAATAGGCATCCCCCAGTTTATACAGTGCGAATACCGCATCTACCGGGGCATTGGCAATTGAAACTGCATGGCTATAAGCATCAACAGCCTTTTTATGCTGCATAAGATCGGTATAGGTATCTCCCAGTTTTTCATATGCTTTTCCGGCCCAGACATGACTTCTGTATTTCTGAATAAATTTACGAAAGAGTTTTTCCGCCTGATTGGACTCCCGACGTTCGAGAAAGGAAAGAGCCTTTAAAAACAGGCTTAGTGCCGCCAGAGGATGAGTACGATGGTATGCAATAACTTGCTGAAACTGGCCCTCGGCCGAACGGTAGTTTTTCAGTTTTATATAACATACACCGATATTATACCGGCATCGGGCTGCAACATCGCCGCGAGGATACTTTACAAGTACCTTTTTAAAATCTTCAATTGCATCGTCAAATCGATTATCCTTAAAGGCGCGAACCCCTTTAAGCATTGCCTGGCCGGGATCGGTCAAAGTATCGACCAGTGACATAAACAGAAGAGAATCAATCCGCACTTCCAACGCTTTATGCACCGTTTCCTCCGGAATCTTACTGATTTCCCGATGCATTTCGTCAAGACCGAGCGCCTTGGCATCAACCGATATTGTGTCTTTATGAAGAGCATTATACGCAGAGGTATACCGGTCAATCAGACTCTGTGCCTCCCGTTTTCCCGGCTCGTAATCGGTAAGCGAAAGATATGTTTTCAGATGCTTAATCGCTTTTTTGTATTCCTTCTCTTCACCATTTATTTTTCCCAGATAAAAATAGGCGTTATACCCCAGCTCAGGGTAGGAGATCGCCCTCTCAAAGTTATACTTTGCCATCTTATTCTGTCCGTTACGACGGCGAATAAGACCGGCATAATAATAAGCGCCGCTATGATTGGGATACAGCTTGATTGCCTTCCTGAAATGCTGAATCGCCTTATCAAACAGCTTTTGATTCTGGGTTGAGACACCGTCACTGTAAGCCTTTACACCGAGAGCAAATTCCTTATCAGCTACTGCATTTTTAGTTATGTAGGCTTTCCTCTCCTTACCCGCACGGTTTTTAACCGTTGAAGGCTTCGCAGGCCTCGCCATAGCCATCTCCGCATTCTCAACAACGGTAACCTTCTCACTGCCTACCGCGTCAGCCTTTCCGGTGCGCCGATCTCTCCCACCGTAACGGACTATTGATACCAATCTATCGATTTGCGTCTGAATGCTGTCTTTCTCCGCCGGATCGCATATCTGAAAATAGTCCTGCAGTTCTTTAATTGCACTCTGGTACTGACCGTCCTTTTCATATAACGCAGCAAGCTTTTTCTGGGCTTTACCCCAGCCGGGATTATATGCAAGAGCCTTTTTTAAATTGTAAATTGCCAGACGATTCCGCCCCTGATATTCCCGAATCTCGGCAAGATGCATATACGTATTATAATTGTCGGGATATGCGGCCAGCACTTTCCGGAATTCCTCAATCGCCTGATCTATTTTTCGCTCATTTTTATACTTCACCCCAAGACGATAATGCACATAATCACTTGTTTCTTCAGCAGGAGTGAGCACCCGGAAAAATAACAAAGAACAGAACGCAACACCGCAGATTAACCATACACGTATAGAATATTTTTCACAAAACAGAGTAACAGCAAACATAGCCATACCTCTACTAAATAAACATTCACGTAAAAATATAATGGATAAATATACTATGATGATTCTTCTCTACATTATACAATTCAATATATCATAAAAGGAAGCAGTTTCCAAGACTAACGTTATTTTATGACAAGGGAAATCATTATACAATGCAGAAAAATATATACTACAATACTATTCACTACGAATAATAATTTGCGCTTCATCCGCACAGATAATTTTATTTATAATCTTTTGTTTAATAA
>Ga0190359_1001868_pt1 | contig 12914 bp, 8 predicted proteins | sample 48721823_MG_FD_161269 | JGI IMG/M metagenome (GOLD analysis project Ga0190359, IMG submission 161269) | Hydrothermal vent microbial mat bacterial communities from Southern Trench, Guaymas Basin, Mexico - 4872-18-2-3_MG | ecosystem: Environmental > Aquatic > Marine > Hydrothermal vents > Microbial...
GGTATCGTAAGAAAAAGACCCGGAGAATCTATTAATGAAAACCTGGCAACCGGAGAAATTGAGGTCCTGGTAAAAGAGCTCGAAATCTTCAACGAATCAAAACCTTTACCATTCATGGTGACTGATAGAAGCAGCGGACTGGAAAATTTGAGGCTAAAATATAGATACCTTGACCTCCGCACTCGTGAAATGCAGAGAAATATTTACCTTCGGCACAAAGCCGCTCAGACGGTAAGGGAATACTATAATAGCCAGGGATTTTATGAAATAGAAACACCATTTTTGATGAAAAGCACTCCTGAGGGAGCAAGAGACTTCTTAGTACCAAGCAGAATCCATAGAGGAAAATTTTATGCCTTACCGCAATCCCCTCAGATGTTCAAACAAATCCTGATGATAGCGGGTTTTGACAAATACTACCAGATAGTCAGATGTTTCAGGGACGAAGACCTCAGGGCAGACAGACAACCAGAATTTACCCAAATAGACGTAGAAATGTCTTTCGTAGACGAAAATGATGTTATGACCTCAACAGAGGAGATGCTAAGAAAGGTTTTTAAAAATACCATAGGTGTCGAGCTTGAAGAAAAATTCCCTGTCCTCACCTATGACGAAGCAATAAAAAGATATGGTTCTGACAGCCCAGATATCAGGTTTGGACTTGAACTAAAAGACGTATCCAAAGTCTTCCTGGAATCAGACTTTAACATTTTCAAAAAGGCTGTAGCGGATGGGGGTTTCGTAGCAGGCCTGTGTTCTCCAGCCATGGATTACCTGACCAGAATGGAAATAGACAGACTAACCGAACAGGTCAAGAACTGGGGAGGGAAAGGACTCGCCTGGGTGCGGATAACGGAAAAAGGTTTTGAGGGCGGGATTTCTAAATTTGTCGAAGGCATAAAAGAAAAACTAATCGATATCTTTGCCGCCAAACCCGGAAACGTAATGTTTTTTATCGCCGATAAAGACTACAGAGCTTTTGAACTTTTGGGAATGCTCAGGTCCAGGCTTGGTGAAAATTTAAATCTTATAAAAACCGACAGCTTTAAGTGCATCTGGGTAACGAACTTTCCTCTTCTCGAATGGGACGAAGAAGAACAGCGTTACAAAGCAATGCATCATCCATTCACCGCTCCCGTTGCCGAGGATATTGAACTTTTAGAAACAGAACCGGCCAGGGTACGCTCAAGAGCATATGATATTGTGATAAACGGCGTCGAAATCGGAGGGGGAAGCATTAGAAACCACAGAGTAGATATTCAGAAAAAACTGTTTAAAGTACTGGGAATAAGCGAAGAAGAAGCGGAAAGGAAATTCGGCTTCCTCCTTGAAGCTCTTTCTTACGGAGCCCCTCCACACGGGGGCATAGCTCTCGGATTCGACAGATTAATAATGTTACTGGCAGGAGAAGAAAGCATAAGGGAGGTCATAGCTTTCCCGAAGACTAAAAATGCTCTCTCGCTCATGGACGGATCTCCTTCCGAAGTTAGCGAGGAACAATTAAAAGAACTGGGAATAAAAATTACCAAGTACTAAAAAGAAAGGAGGCGAGAAAATAGCTACAAAGAAAAAAGCTTGCACAAAAACAATTGAAATAAAGGGGGTCGATCCCCTTCTTGTATATGGAGTCAATGACTCCTATCTGACCATAATAGAGGAAAACCTGCACATGAAAATCATTGCCCGCGGAAACAAGGTCACCCTTCACGGAGATGATGACTCCATTTCAATAGCAAACAGAGTCTTTGGGGAAATGCTCCTTACGATAAATCAGAAAGGATACCTCAGCGAAAATGATGTGCGAACACTTATACATATCGAAAAAGGGGATATTGACAAAAAAGAGGATATCTCTCCTAATACAGTAATACTTTACACCAAAACGGGCGCTATTAAGCCAAGAACTCCCAACCAAGAAGAGTATTACAAATCCACTTTAACTAACGACATCGTATTCGCAATAGGTCCTGCAGGCACAGGAAAAACTTACCTTGCGGTCGCAATCGCTATTGCCGCATTTAAAAACCATGAAGTCCAAAGAATAATCCTAACAAGACCCGCCGTTGAAGCAGGAGAGAAATTGGGCTTTCTTCCCGGGGATCTAAAGGAAAAAGTCGACCCTTACTTAGCTCCTCTGTATGACGCATTGTATGAAATGCTTCCTACCGAGAAATTACGTTCCCTGATAGACCAGAAAATTATTGAAGTAATTCCTCTCGCCTACATGAGAGGAAGAACTTTGAACAATGCATACGTAATTCTTGACGAAGCTCAGAATACAACAAGCATGCAGATGAAAATGTTTCTCACCAGACTGGGAGCAAACTCAAAAGCTATAATAACAGGGGACATCACTCAAATCGACTTGCCTGATTCCACTACATCAGGACTTTTAGAAGCGGAAAGTATACTCAAAGGTATAGAGGGAATTGGATTTATCTATTTTGATGCCCGCGATGTTGTCAGACACAAGCTTGTTAAAGATATTATAAAAGCCTACGACACAAAAAACAACAAAACATAAAAAACTTCAGAAAATAACTTTATCCTTTTTCCTTGGTTCACCTATCTTTGAGTGAATAGGACAAACTTCCGTTGGCTCTGTCCCCTTAATGAAAATCTCAGTTTCCACAGGACAATATTTCGAAGCAAGAAGTTTTGTCTCTTTACAAATCTTAACCTCAATAACATTCTCTGGCTTTTCAAATTTCTTCGGAGGCCATCCCATTTCTTTGTGCACTTCCCTCATAAATTTTGCCCAAATAGGCAATGCCGCCACTGCCCCGGATTGTCTCGGACCAAGTGAAACAGCAGGATTATCCACCCCCACCCAAACCCCTGTGGTAATATATGGAGTAAAACCAACAAGCCAGGCATCAGAAAAATTGTTCGTTGTTCCGGTTTTAGCACCTGCGGGATACTTAAATCCATAAATCCTGCGGGCATTCTTTGCTGTCCCCTTATCAATCACAGTTCCCAGCAGACTGATCATTATATACGAAACCTCTTTACTGAACACATAATCTTTCACCGGCTTGTGCTCGTAAATCGTATTACCGTACCTATCTATAATCTTCTCTATTGCATAAGGCTGATTCCAGATCCCATAATTTGCAAAAATACCATACGCAGCCGTTATCTCTAAGGGAATCACCGAAGCAGCTCCAAGAGCTATAGCATCCACATTGGGAATGTGCGTTGTAAGATGCATCCGCTTCGCTGTCTCAACGACAGATCTGGGCTGTATTAACTCCTGAACAACTCTCACCGTAACCAGATTCAGCGACCTCCTCAATGCCTCTCTAAGAGTGGTCGGCCCACCTGTTGAAAGGTCATAGTTCTTTGGTGCCCACCTCGTCCCATCTTCCATCTCAACAACAACAGGTTGATTAAGCAGCTGTGTAGTAACAGGAATACCATTATCAATCGCCGTTACATAAACAATCGGCTTAAACACTGAACCCGGCTGCCTTTTTGCCTGAACAGCTCTATTAAACTGCGACTCTTTAAAATTTCTCCCCCCGACCATCGCAAGAATCCGCCCGGTCTTATGATCCAATGCCACCAGAGCCCCCTGCACAGTTAAATAAGCTTTTAAAGACGAATCCACAGGAACCTCTCCTCTTACCATTGCCTGTATTTTCTCGGGGGTAAGCGTGGAATCCTTTGTCAAACTGATTATTAACTCAGGATTTTTTAATATCCTATCATTCAATACCTTCTGCTGCCGTTTCAGGTGGTCTGTCAGAATAGAATCAGCAAGCTTCTGGATACGAGTGTTAAGCGTGGTGTATATAGTTAAGCCATCACGATATATATCAAACCCAAGCTTCTTCCTCATCTTACCGAGTTTTTGACGAACATACTCAACGAAATAAGGTGCTATCTTAGCCCGCGTCTCAGGTTTCTGAATACACAACGGGCTATTTTTATAGATAACATACTCCTCATCAGTTATAAAACCTTCCTCTCTCATCAAAGCAAGAACCAGATTACGCCTTCTGAACGCATTTTCTGGATGCAAAATAGGAGAATAGATATACGAATTTCTTATCATACCGGCAAGTAGAGCGCACTCATCCAGTTCCAGCTCCCAGCAGTTTTTGTTGAAATATCTCTTGCTCGCAGCCTGAACTCCATATACCCCATGACCAAACCATGTAGAATTGAGATACATCTCCAGAATCTCATCCTTCGAATATCGCCTCTCTATCTGAATAGCCGTCAACAGCTCTTTTATCTTTCTGACAAGTGTCTTTTCATAACCTATATTCTCATAAAGGATACGGGCAAGCTGCTGGGTAAGAGTGCTTGCCCCCTGCTTTTTGCTGAGTGTCGCAATGTCTATCACTACCGCCCTTACAAAATCCCGAAGACTAAATCCCCAATGTTTGCGGAATCTGGAATCCTCAACGGCAATAACTGCTTCCTGCATTGCCCGCGGAATTTTTTCTATTGGAACATATATTCTTCTCTGAACAAACAATTCCTGTAAAACCTTGCCATCCGCTGAGTAAATTCGGGTGGCAAGCTCCGGATTGATATTTTGCAATCGCTCCGGAGACGGTAAATCCCTGGAGAAGTAAGATAGTACGCCGAGAACTATACCCCCACAAACTATATAAACCGCAATCACCCAGAGGAATGCTTCAAACCATGTTACAATTCTCCTGCTTCTATTTCTCCTTCCCATTCCTTTTCCTCAAAAGTGTCACACAACCTCTACTATGACCTTCGAAAATATCAAATATATTACTTTAAATCAAAGAGATTGTTCAAATATAGAAACAACATAAAACTGCAACGCGTGCATATCTTATAACTTCTGACAGGGCTTGCAAGCTTGCTGGCTTGCTCGCTAATACAATCTTTCAATCCCTTTTCCTAATTGGGTCACTTTCTAACTCGCACTATCGGGTAAATCTTTAAAACGCTGTTTTTGTTTCGTTTCAATCCCTTTTCCTAATTGGGTCACTTTCTAACAAGCAATTACTATCAAGTGAGACACTATGCCTCTTGCATTGGGTTTCAATCCCTTTTCCTAATTGGGTCACTTTCTAACGAGATGAGATTTGAGATTAAAACTACCAAGAATAATTATTAGTTTCAATCCCTTTTCCTAATTGGGTCACTTTCTAACATCGGTAGCTGAGCTGTGCAAAGAGATAGATATGGCAATGGAAGTGTTTCAATCCCTTTTCCTAATCGGGTCACTTTCTAACTCTGAAGACGTTATGGGTGGAAGACTTGCGGAGCGATATTAGTTTCAATCCCTTTTCCTAATTGGGTCACTTTTTAACCATTTTCAACTTTGGGTCTAGTGCTCCACTGGTAGACAAACCGTTTCAATCCCTTTTCCTAATTGGGTCACTTTCTAACCTGGATTATAGGAAACTCTAAAAGAGAGATTATATCTCGTACTTTTCAATCCCTTTTTCTAATTGGGTCACTTTCTAACGAATGACTGTTAATATTCGAAAAAAGCCAGAGACTGTTGACACTTTCAATCCCTTTTTCTAATTGGGTCACTTTCTAACAAATGGAGTTCAAATTCAATGAGCCTATCAGAATAGTTACTTTCAATCCCTTTTTCTAATTGGGTCACTTTCTAACGAAAAAACTCTTCATTTTTATCTCCCCCCTAAAATATCCCTTACAACTTTCAATCCCTTTTTCTAATTGGGTCACTTTCTAACTATTTAGGTCCCAATTTTTCGATGGGTTTTCGATTTCAACTTTCAATCCCTTTTTCTAATTGGGTCACTTTCTAACCCTGATAGATTCGAATTTATGGGCAGGAAACTAACTATTCTTCAATCCCTTTTCCTAATTGGGTCACTTTCTAACGGGTATTTCTGAATGAGGAATACTGCAAAGATACTGAGCCGTTTCAATCCCTTTTCCTAATCGGGTCACTTTCTAACACGGTTTAGAAAAGATATTTACATTCGGGAATTTTGGGTGTTTCAATCCCTTTTCCTAATTGGGTCACTTTTTAACGAATGGTAAGGGACAGGATCAATGTTTATCATTACGACCTTCAATCCCTTTTCCTAATTGGGTCACTTTTTAACGAGGAAAAAATGAGGATTTTCAGAAGCAATTTCTTTGACGGGTTCTCATTTCAATCCCTTTTCCTAATTGGGTCACTTTCTAACAGGTGTGCTATGCGTATTTTCAAATCACAATTCTTCGAGGGGTTTCAATCCCTTTTCCTAACTGGGTCACTTTCTGACGTAATGTAAACATATATCGTGTCCTCGACTTCATTAATGAACTAGTTTCAATCCCTTTTCCTAATTGGGTCACTTTCTGACGTAATGTAAACATATATCGTGTCCTCGACTTCATTAATGAACTAGTTTCAATCCCTTTTCCTAATTGGGTCACTTTCTAACCCTGTCAAACTACGCTTGCTGGGAATATTCTTTTCACTGTATTTCAATCCCTTTTCCTAATCGGGTCACTTTTTAACTGAAGATATGCCGAAGTACTTGTCAAGATCAGTTGTTCAGTTTCAATCCCTTTTCCTAATTGGCTCACTTTCTAACTTTTTTAACTGGGTTAAAGAACATAAAGACCCAGACGCGTTTCAATCCCTTTTCCTAATTGGGTCACTTTCTAACAAGCAAAGAGAAGCTTGAGCAACTGAAGCAATTGTTAGGAAATGTTTCAATCCCTTTTCCTAATTGGGTCACTTTCTAACGATGAACATGATTATTATGACGAATACGAGGAAAAAGAAGAGTTTCAATCCCTTTTCCTAATTGGGTCACTTTTTAACTAAAAGTAATTGATAAACAAAGCTATATCAATTTTCAACTGTACATTTCAATCCCTTTTCCTAATTGGGTCACTTTTTAACCAAGGAAGAGCTGATGGCTGCAGGTGATTGGATAGTAGTGTTTCAATCCCTTTTCCTAATTGGGTCACTTTCTAACGCTCTGAAAAAGCTGGTTCCTAAAAGTCGTATGACTATCAACATTAGAATGTTTCAATCCCTTTTCCTAATCGGGTCACTTTCTAACGGGTATTTCTGAATGAGGAATACTGCAAAGATACTGAGCCGTTTCAATCCCTTTTCCTAATCGGGTCACTTTCTAACTTAACGAAAATCCCCCTTAAATGGGGGAGGTATACGGAAGCTGGGTTTCAATCCCTTTTCCTAATCGGGTCACTTTCTAACCTTGTCATTCGATAGCAGGTATATGCAATATTATATGTATTTGTTTCAATCCCTTTTCCTAATCGGGTCACTTTCTAACGAAGAGAGTTACTAAAGACCAAGATAAAAACATAGGAGGGGAGTTTCAATCCCTTTTCCTAATCGGGTCACTTTCTAACCATTGATACTTCGAAACTATCAAGTGACAAACTGAAAGAACTGGGTTTCAATCCCTTTTCCTAATTGGGTCACTTTCTAACTATGACTGTCAATATACGGAGAAGAACTCCCGAAACTAGCATTAAGGTTTCAATCCCTTTTCCTAATTGGGTCACTTTCTAACAAATCATATTCCTCAGTTTTACAATAACCAGCCTTTTAGAAATGTATAACATACAACCTCTCGGATTCCTTTATTATCTTAGACCCCTGCTCTAAAATATGAAACACGTGACCCATTAAAGTTCTCCATGTCAAAGAGCTAAAATATTCTTCCAATCAAGTTTTATAAATCTTACCCCTTCTTTAATATTAAAAACATCCTTAACTAACTTAAACGCCTGGTCAAGCCCAGCCTCTTTGACAGGAACTATTCCATGTGCGAGAATACTTGAATTTCTTATACCAAGCATCTTCTTAAAAGTAATCCCGCCTTTTTCACTATGAACAACGTCGAAGTGAGTGTAAAATTTTTTCCCAACTTCATCACCCTTATAGTAAAGCGCATCAAATGTATCGAAAAGACCAAATTTTATCTTGCCGTCATATCTAACTTTACTTTTTATTTTGTTCCTTATCTCATCAGGCATCTTCTCTTCTTTTACATTATCGGTGGTACACCCAAAAACCTCCTTAAATCTCTTCTGTCCGATCATCTCCAAAGCTCTATACAGCCTTGCCATCGCATCATCATATTTACCTTCTTCGTATCTTCGGACTGCATTATTTATTACCTCTGAAATAATCTCATCATTCAAGTTATCCATACTACAGTCTTTTATTTTGTGTAAATACTCTTTACTTTTTTCAACCTCACTTTTTATACCACATTTTCCCAGTAAATCACCAGATGACTTCGAAACCTCTTTAAGTAAACTAAGTGCGCCATCAAAATCAAACTTATCCCACAAATCGTAAGCTCTATACAGTTTTAGTAAAAATTCTTTTTTCTCTCTCAGCAAATGGAAAGATACTTCTTCACATAAAGAAATAGCCGACTTGAACTGGTATGTATTAAAATATTCTATGGATTTCATTAACTTCTGTACATCAAAAACATAATTCAGCTCCACAGTTAAAACCCGCTCAGTTCCGGGAAGAACAATACCACCTTTCCTCTTCCCGCTCACATAACTCACTTCCTTAATATTATTCATCACAGCGGAAACCAATAGCCCTGCAGACATTACCTTTGTACCGAAAGTTATATCTATGGTAATATCATCAAAACACACTCCTTTCATTATAAGCTTTTTGAAAATCTCCTGATGCATTTGCTCAACTATTTCTGAAATATCGTTTTCGTCTTTAAGAATTAGTTCATATACTATTTTATCTTCTAAGTCCAATCTTTCTCTTACCAGAGGATAAGTTTTTTCGTGAGTCTCACGAGAATTGATAAAGAGAATAATATCAGGATTCTTGTCTTTAATTGTTCTTAAAATACCACTTATGTAAGAATCTATCTCCTCGGGTCTTGTCCCGGTTCCAATGGTTAAGACCAGGGCTTTTTTACCTTTATAACTCATTTTATCCTCCCTATTCCTTAGCTTCAATACGTACAAATCCCAATGGTTGCAACACGCCATTTTTTATTAAAACTTTCCTCGTCTTTGGAAATGGACGAATAAGTCTTAATTCATTGCTATTATATTTTGTTCTACAAACTCTACAGTACGGTTTACCATCTCTCTTTGAAAAAATCTTATGATCACGGGGGCAAAGGACACTGCCTAATACCTCACGTCTCCTCACCTTTTCCAATTCATACTCACCAAGATAATCGCCAGTCATGAACTTCCATCCGCTTCCTGCTCCAAACCTCAAAACGATATATCTATTATCCCGAGGAATTGAGTTAAAAATTTGGCGATAACTATTACACAAACTCCTGTAAATTTTTTCTCTCCCACCCGAAGTATCTGCTTCATTACTAAGTGAATCAATCTCTCTTTCTATCAACTGCCGCGTGTATGAATTGACAATGCTGGCCAGTCCAGTAAAATCTGTGGGCAGTTTATCTTTTAACCCCCCGAGTTGGTTGTTTCTATAAAAGAATTTATCAAACCTTATCTCACCATTTGCAACGGAATCCTTATCCACAACCTCAAGGTAGATAGAAGCCCTGCTCTTGAACACATTCTGGTTATCTTTCATGTAAAGTACCCTACATTCAGCGAGATTTTGCTTTAAGCTTGAAAAATAAGCATCAACTACGGCTATACTTTTCAATGGATTGCTAAAAGCATCGCTGGAAAAAACGGCCCTTGAATTTTTATGGTCTATCAGCTCATTGATAATTTCCCTTCGTAAACCCTCATTTGCGGTATTTATACAATACCAGAGAAACGCGGTTCTAATTGCACCTTTTATGGAGGAACCTGGTATAAATACTTTATCTCTCCCGTCCTTAATTAAGCTTAAAATTTGTCCAATATGTGTGTCACCCGGGATGGTGTATGTTCTTACGTGTTTCAATTTGTTCATAACGCCAGATCTTATCAATTCCCCTCGGTCAATATTCCCAGAGTCATCAAAAATGCTATTTATAAGCTCCACCTTGCCTTCATCATAAAGAATATCCACCACTTCATCTGGATCAATAATTTTTATGACATTACCCTCTGTGATAAAATCGATGTTTTTATAAAGTATCTTCCCTTCACCTATGTGAATTGGAGTTAAAGTCCTAATAGTTATTTTCATAATCATGGCTCCTGCATATTATTAATTGGAAACCCAAAGAAGCACCCATACCTATAAACATTGTGTGTAAGCCCCAACTCGGGAAAAGGTTTTGAAACCAGAATTAAACTTCCACAAGGCTTAAAATTGTTTTTCATGTTTAGTACAGAACCTTCCATTATCATCTTTACAGGGTTTTTCCTTAATCCCCTGGAATCATAGTCTTCAATCCAGCCTTTTCTCTCCTGAATCACATAATATGAATCTCCAAAATTAATATTTTCTGTCTCACCAATCGGGTTATAGGTGGAAAGGTTTATAAATTCACTGGATTCACCTCCTTTTACAGGCAACTGAATCTCTGATTTTTCAACCCAGAACAACCCATGCCCAATACTTCTTTCACCCCCAATACCAGTATCACCAAGAAGCCTTATTGAAGCATCAAACTTTCTTTCTATTTCATCATCCTTAAAAATAGCAAGAAGAAATAACCCACTCTCCTTTTTGAAATGACAGCGTGTAAAGTAGTATGGAAGAGTCTCCCCTGTTATAGAATTTTTCTTTATTCTTACCACTTCTGACTGATAAATAAACCTTCCTGGCTTTTCAGATGCTGTATTTGATTCTGAGACTATAAATCTACTATCCTCTTCAAGTATAGAAACCTCGCAATTATCAACATCAGCCCCATTTAGATAGTCCAAAAATATGGAGTATTCAATAAACTTAGCTCTCTTTGCAGCTTTTAAGTCTTCACAGTTTTTAAATTCTATACTCTCTGGCTTCGGCAAAAACAAAGTCTCTTTGTAAAACGGAAATGCCGACGATATTTTGAATAAGTCAAAACCAACACTAACTGAGTCATTATCTGAAAAAAGTATCCCACGATCCTCGGGATACAGTTTCAGCCAGCAATTTACAATGGCACTAAACATTGTATCAGCATGAACAATATAATCTGAATGCGAAAGAGTCGGACTATTTGTTCCAATGTAAACTGGAGTCTTAAAATTGAGCTTATATATTTTGGTTTTCAAGACTTACCCTCCGTATAAGGTTTTGGCTCTTCATCCTTATCATATACATCGGCATCTTTATAGTAAATTTTATTAATATCGATTTTTACTTTTCCATACCCTCTTGTACCACTCCCTCCAAGATAGTCATCTTCAAGCAGCTTTATTCCTTTTTGAAGAAGGTTTATATATTTTTCCTCACTATCGTTTTCGTATATATCAATTATGAACTCAACATTAAACTTTGTACCTTTGACAACTCTCTCCATTTTACGAGGATTAGCCTTAGATGTTAATCTATTTATGGTGACTTCGGTCTTAATCTCCGTCAAATCGATAACGGATATATTGCTCGATTCATCAAGAAAAGCATCCCTAACAATTAGCCTTCCAAGTATTTTTTTGTCGTTGTTCTCCGAAGCCTTTGCTGATGAGCCAAAAAGCTCACAAATATCGCAACTTCCGCAGTCGCATGGATTACCCCTTGCCTTACCTTCCTTTGAATAATTTCCTGTATACTTTTCGAGTAATGAACGAATTTTACCCTTTAATGAAGAGCCTGGTATATAAGGCAAACCAGAAACCGGGTCTTTAACGACAGGATTATCAACTCCTCCAATGACTATCCCAACATCCGTCCCGCCAATATGTAAACCACTTAAAACCTCCAACGTGCCTTCCAAGAAAATCTTTTTTTCAAGTTTCATTTTTATCTCCTCCTATCACTTTTTCATTACTATTGCTGCTTTATGATATGCTAATATGGACTCGTAAACGTCAAAAAAGTTTTTGAAGTAATCGATCGCCTTCTCGCTATTCTCATCAGTTATGATGTCTATCGAATTAATTATAAATCTCTTGAAGGTATCGATTATTTCCTTGCCGCGGTCTCTACTTCTATCGATTATCCTGGCAAATGTATAGGCAATCCTGGGCCTTAAAACTAGAAGTCTTTTATGAAAATCATTTAAGTCAATATCCTTTTTATCCTTCCTCCTGACCTCATCATTAATCTTTACCAAATCATTAAAAATTCTGTACATCTGTGTCGGCTCAAAATTTTTCCCAAGCTCTTTAGCAAATTCTTCAATCTTTTCAATATATTCTCTTTTTATACCGTTAAGTACAAGTTCCCGAATGAAGCCTGGATTTTGAAACTCCTTGTAATACCTTTTTTGTTCTTTCCCATTCATTTTTAACTCCTCCCTTTCTCTCTTGTTAAGAAGTCTACCCATTTAACGGGTATATCAAGGTAGTACATAATTGGGTAATAGCTTCTCTTTCCTTTGAAAGTTTTCTCTTCATTAAGCAATGTCTTAACCAAATAATCTATTGAATCAGCAAGCTCTTTATTTCTTTCCGCAAATCTGTACAAATCATAAATAAGTAGCCACCTCCATCTGGTATATGATATAACTTCCTCGAGTTCAGCAAGACTCGTAATTTTGGACTTTCTGGCATTGTATTCATTCATATAAGAGTCGTGTATCCTCTTTAGATGGGACAAAATCGCTTTTTCAGAACCTTTATTGGTTTTTGATACTATTTCCCCCAGATAATCCTTCATACTGGAAGCTATCATAAAATCGTTCCAGTTAACAGTTTTCCCAAAAAGAGTTATTGAATTCTTTCTCACTTCTTTGCCTTTGATCTCAATTTTATGATTTTTGGACATCTTTTCGTATTCATCTGCAATTTGTGCTGCTCTTAATATCGGGAACTTAGGCGGAACGAGCGATATCCCACCGGAAAGGTTAAAATCGGGATGATGATTTGTGTATTCTTTAAACTCTTTATAAATCTCCTGACCAAGTTCAATGACCTGA
>Ga0190359_1001870_pt1 | contig 12909 bp, 13 predicted proteins | sample 48721823_MG_FD_161269 | JGI IMG/M metagenome (GOLD analysis project Ga0190359, IMG submission 161269) | Hydrothermal vent microbial mat bacterial communities from Southern Trench, Guaymas Basin, Mexico - 4872-18-2-3_MG | ecosystem: Environmental > Aquatic > Marine > Hydrothermal vents >...
CATCCTTTCTATCTTGTCACCAAGATCCTCTATTCTCTCACTGAATGTCAGCCTGCTTAACTTCTTCTCTAGCAACTTGTTTATATCATTAAGTACCCTTCTATACACACTTTCACTTATCTTTCCTTTTAGTCTCTCAGACTTTGTTTTTTCTATCTTTGTTTCCAGTCTTTTCAGGATTGCAGTGTTCTTCTTTTTTAGATAATCATAAGTATTTTTAGAAATCTTGGAGTGTTGGTATGCATCATCTAAAGAAGCGAGAAAAAGGTTTAATTCCTCCCTTCTCTTCATCATTTCTATAAGGTTATCTTCTTCAAAAGCATTCTTTTCTGTTTTTTAACACCCATTATTTATTTTGGTTTTTTATGAATAAAAATTTAAGTCTATATCATCTCCAAGACCATATCCTTGGCCTTACCCACAGCTTCTCTGCATTCACGGGACATCCTGCTTCCAAACCCAGTATTCTCCGGCTGTACGCCAATAAAAACTATCCTATAATCTTCCAGCTTCTTTTGCAAATAATCTATAAAAAGACTGACAGGAAGTTTATGTGTTGACATTAACTGACCCTTTATCCTGTTTATATCCACTTCTTCAATGGTTCCAGGTTCTTTGCCCAATTCGACTGCGTCTATAATTATTACCTTCTTTGGCTTGAACTCCTCAATCTTAAAAATAAAGCTCTCAGGAACGCTCTGGCAGTCAAGAAGCAGAACATTCTTCTTATTTATATCCTCCCTGCTCAGCTCCTCTATAACCATGGGACCTATCCCATCATCCCCTCTGAGTCTATTGCCTACACCACAAATTGCAATCTTCATAAGAATTCTTAGTGGGCTAAGTTAATATTGTTTATAAAGGAGCTTATTCTTAGTTATTAAGGTAATCCAAAAAGTGATATAATGAGATTTGAAGAACTTAAGGTAAAACAAGACATCATCAGGAATGCGAAAAGCATGGGTTTTGAAAAACTGACCGATATCCAGAGAAAAACCATAATAAAGATCATTGGCGGAAGGGATGTTGTGGGGCAGGCAGAGACAGGTTCGGGAAAAACAGTGGCGTTCAGCCTTCCGATCCTGGACAGAATAAAACCAGACAAAACTATCCAGGCACTTATACTTACACCAACCAGGGAGCTGTGCCTCCAGATTACTGATGTTTTCAGGGAGCTCGGAAAGAACCTCGATGTAGCTGTTACAAGCGTCTATGGTGGTGTGAGCATTGAGAACCAGATAAGAAAACTCCAGCACACAGACATCGTGGTCGGTACACCGGGAAGGATCCTGGACCACATAGGAAGAAAAACAATATACCTCGGTAAGGTAAGATTCCTAGTTCTGGACGAAACAGACAGGATGTTTGACATGGGTTTCATTGATGATGTCGAGAAGATAATCAGGTATGTTCCAAGAAAAAGGCAGACCCTGATGTTCAGTGCTACTATACATGGAGCTTTAAAGCATATCATAAGCAAGCACCTCAACAGGCCTGTTTTTGTATACACAAAGACAAAGGTGGATAAGAGCAAGCTCACCCAAGTCTACTACGACATCTTCAACCAGAATATGAAGTTCTCACTGCTCCTGCACCTATTGAAGAACAAGACGCCCGGGCTTGCCCTGGTTTTCTGTGCAACCAGGGAGGAATCCGATATCGTGGCAAGAAACCTGAGAAAACACGGCTTAAATGCCCTTGCCATCCATGGCGGCATGAGCCAGCAAAGCAGGGAAAAATCCATGGATTCCCTGAAAAGCCAGAAGGTGAACATACTGGTTGCAACAGACGTTGCATCAAGAGGTATTGATGTGAAGAATGTCACGCACGTATACAACTATGATGTTCCCAAGACATCAAAGGAGTACATACATCGTATCGGAAGGACAGCAAGGGCAGGTGAAAGAGGGGATGCTGTCACTCTGCTCACCAGGAGGGATCATGACAATTTCAGGAGGGTCCTTACAGACGATGAGTTGGATGTGGAACGCATGCCTGTACCCCATATAAGGAGGGTTGCCTTTGACAGGAATCTGGGAGATAAGAGGCTTCACGCAAGAAAAAGATATCCGAGACGCTCCGGGTGAACAATATAAATATTCTTTTTAAGAATATAATATGTGCATTTCCAAGCCCAAGAAAGTGGTAAGATTCGATGGTGAAAAAGCCCTGGTTAAATCAGGCGAGGACACGAAAATGGTGAGGTCCCGGATACCACTGAAATCTGGGGACTATGTTCTTACCCAGGGCGGGATTGTAGTCCACAAGCTTTCCAGGCACAAGGCAAAGGAAATGCTTGATGAATGGAAAGAGATGAATGAATGGGTTTGAATTGTTTCTAAGGTTTGCAGAAGGCTGCAGATGCTACTTGGACGACAAATCCCTTATTTCCGCCTCGGATAATAAAAAACTTCTCGAGTGCATAAAAAAAAAGGAAGAGCCACCAAGGGATCTGTTAAAAAGGGTGTTTTATGTTGCTTACCCTGACCTTGAGGAGAAAGGAAACATATTAGGCAAGGATCCTCTGGATCCAAATGTTGTAAGGGAATATTATGCATTCAGGCACAACAGAATGAAATTTGATCAGGGGAACATGATCTGCATGGCCTTTCCAGCCCGTGTTCTGGAAAAGAGAAAGAAAACATATCTTCTAAATCTGGAACCAGTGAACGGTTTATTCTGGGTATCCTCTGATCTCAGCCTGAACAAAGGAAACTGGGTTATAATTCACAGAATAAATATAATCGAAAAAATAACAGAAGAATTCGTAAATAAAGCAATAAAATATCTGAAAGATATGGGATTAAGCAAGGATTATAAATTCCCAAAAGTGGCAATAAAATATCTGCTAAGGCTGCAAAAGCGGGGTGGCAGTGTGTATGCATGATATAAAGGCTGTCAGGTATGTAATATCAGAGCTGGAAAAGCTGGAAGAAAAACCAAAAAAAATAATAGTTGAGTTGGGAAGGATAAAAGGAAACCCAAATGTATTCAGGGCATTGTTTAAGCAGTTCACACAAGGAACAGGCCTGAGCGGGATAGAGCTAGAGGTTGACGAGGTGCCTGTGGAGATAAGATGCAGATGCGGATTCGCGGGCCGGGTAAAGGTTATAGAACACCTACAATTCGCGCGCTGTCCAAAGTGCGGGAAGGTTGCGGAGATCCTGCAGGGAGATAAAATAGAAATTAAATATTAACTTCTTTTATGAAATACTGGTCCTCTGCCCCTTTTTACCTTTTTGATACCCTTTAAGCATACTATCTGTTCCATTAATTGATGTGCGCTTTCATCCCATCTCATCCTGTAACCATACCTTTGGGCTCTTTTTTCTAGTGCAAAGCGTGCTTTTCGCCCGCCTTTCTCTTCGAATATTAAGTGTTCAAGTGCAAAGGCACACTGTTCAACAGATAAATCCCCCGGATCTACCTGGATGCCCCTTGCAAGCGGATCGTTTATGCCAACAATACCCTCTTTTTTAACTAACTCGGATTCAGGATATAGCAATTCCCTTGCATACTCGAACTTGGTTGTTATAACCGCCCTTCCTGTGCCAATCGCATCAGCCAAAACACCACTGGAGATCTGATCAAGGTTTGGGTAAAGCATTAGTATTACATTGGATGCTGCATAAAGCTTCATTAATGTAAAGTCATCCAGGAAATTATCAAAAACAACAACATCATGTTTTTCCCAGTCAACACCCTCAAAGCTCCTGATATAATCATCCGGTGTGCTTAGCTTGCAGTCGCTTATAGTTTCCTTCAGGCCTGACTCATATTTTCTATAAAGACTTCCTCCCTCAGCTTTCATAAACTTTGGATGACACTGCCCGGCAATAAGGTAAACCATCCTTTTTCTCTGTCTTGGTGTGCATTTCTTTAATAGTTCCGCATAGGCTCTGATAGAATATTCATGCCCCTTGTTGGGTCCACGCAGTCCAAGCGATGTGATGAGCATGATATTCTGGAGTCCCATTTCTCTCTTTATATTTAATCTGTCTAAATCAGTTGGGTTATATGGCCGAACGCCATGATGTATATGTTCTATCTTCTCCGGATGTTCTGAAATGTCTATTTCATATGGTTTTTCCATTAGCTTTTTTATTGCACTGTCTGTGTGAACCACAAGGGTATCGCTAAATCTTGAAAGATCCCTTAATGTCTGTAATTGATAAGGATCCGGATCGGATGGCACTGTGTGCAGGTAGCTAATGACAAGAAAACCCCTTTTCTTAGCCATTCTTGACATGATTACAAAATTATCTTCTTTACCTTCCCTATTCTCCCCTATACCGAATTCATGCTGATTTATAATAACATCAGGGTTCTTAGACAGGGCTATCGCTGCAGCCTCTTTAACAGAATCAATCCTGTACTGGTCTGCTGTTAGATCTACAGGAAAACCATAACCTTCAGAATAGTCACCATCACCACACAGAGCAGTAATCCTTATGGTTCCTACATCGCGTCTTTTCCCTAGTGCAGTAACTAAGTTAAATTTATACTTCCCTACACCACACTCACTTGGTGGGTAAGTGCTAATACCACGAATATCTATTGGCATGGAAAAGAATAAATTTTAAAGTATTTAAGGTTTTCAGTGTGTTTTTGGAGCCTGAACAGAGATGTCATTGATAAGTATCAGTTTTTTTAAGTTGCAAAAGCAATTATATATCATATGAAAAAAGAAACTTTTGGCACCCTTCTGGCCTTGTGCACAGCCATAATATCTGGTTTTGCCATACCTGTTAATAAGATATTTGTCACAGGCCTTGATCCGTCTGTTTTCACAGCAACAAGAGCCCTTATTATAGGTGTTATGTTCATGTTTCTTTCTTTCTGGCAGCGGAGAAAGAAAAAGATGCTTGGAATCTTTGGAACCAGATTCGAGAAGTTTCCAAAGATACCATGGAAATATCTTATAGCAATAGGTGTTATAGGAGGCGGGTTTGCATTCCTCATGTACTTCACAGGTCTTAAATTCACAACAGCCGGCAGAGGAGCATTTCTGCACAAGACCCTGCCTGTTTATGCTACTGTATTCGCTGCCTTTTTCCTGAAGGAAAAGGTAAGCAAAAAGCAGTTCTATGCCCTTGTTGGCATGCTTCTGGGAACAGCATTAATCTATATAACCAAGATACCCCCTTCTGTTTTGTGGGCAGATCCCACTCTTGGTGATCTGCTTATTATTGGAGCCACGATACTGTGGGCCTTGGAAAACACCATGGCCAGAAAGGTTATGGTGGAGGGGGAGTCCAACTTTATTGTTAGCGCCGCAAGGATGTTTATAGGAGCCTTGGTTCTTTTTTCAGCAGTTGTTTTGCTTGGCCAGATTGACGCCCTGCTTGCCCTTAATGGACAGCAGGTTGTAAACCTTCTGATATCCACAACAATACTTTTTGGTTATGTGCTGACATGGTATTGGGCCATAAGGTATATCAATCTCTCAAAGGCATCCACCCTGCTTTTACTCGCACCAGTCATAAGCCTTGTGCTGGGTGTGGCCTGGCTAGGAGAGCCTGCTCCATACCTGCAGCTAATTGGTTCAGCTATCATATTAATAGGTGCATATTTTGTGGTAAAGATAAAGAGCGAGTTTGTTACAGGAGTTTAGTGCCATGTCTAAGGGAGAAAGATGTGACCGGCGGCGAGGAGTTGACCAATTAACTGTTTGAGATACTTTTTCAATTTTTCAAACAATAAAGGATTAAAAAATAAAGGGTATAGTCCCATTCCAGCCAACTAATACCCCTATTACTTAGCAGATTCAATAACTTTTGGTAATTAGGTCATTTCCGGACCAAATTACCCCCTATAATTAACTTCACTAACAGCTTAAATAAATTTTCATATCTGTAGTTGAACCTGAACTCCATCTCCTTGAGATACAACGGACAATTGGCTCTGTTGATTCCATTATACTTGTGGAACGTTCCTTGGCATATGACCAGAAACCTTCTATGCCGTTTATGTGCTTGTTGTACTCAACAAGCGTCTTGGTATAGTCAATCCTTTCATGCTTTCCGTAGATGTGGCAAGGGAGTTGTAACTTCTGAAGGTGTTAGTGTAATAGAATGATCCTTTCTTAGTCCTTTTTACCCAAAAACATCATGGTGTTTATGCACAGGAGCCGCTTGAGCCGCTACCTGATGCGCTAAGGGTTTGTGAACATTCTTCAGGTGGCGTATTAAATGCATCACAAAGGACTGCCTTTATACCGTCAGGTGTTCTTGCCAGGTTTGGCAGGTACCTGCCGTTTATTAAAAATGATGGTGAATACCTCAAACCAAGGCTGTTCGCTTCCTGTACCTCTGCGTTATATATGGAATCCCCTTCTGTATCTATGCAATTATTTACTGCGTCAACATCAATATTCACACTCTTCATTATCTTTTCTGCTTCTGTATCCACGCAGTCTGCATCCCTCCCGCAACTCTTTACAGCACCATTGTTAGCACTCTCCAGGAATTCCCCTGCATATTCCCAAAACTTGTCTGGCTCTACCTTTTGTATGCACTCCTGTCTTATGTTCTCTCTCCTTTCATACTCACCATGCATGTGACTGAAGAATTTAACGTTTATATCTGCCTTGTCTGAAAGCAATTTCCCCACAGGAACCAGTGATGTTTCTGCTGCCTTTCCTGCTGGGCAGAATGAAAATATGAAAAGGTCCAGTGTTGGCCTGTCTGACTTGGGTATTTCTGATGATTGTTCTGATTGAGGTGTATTTTGCTGTGCCTTAAGCTGCTCCATAGCAGCATCTATATCAATAGACTGGGGGAAAAGGATCTTACCGTCCTTTGAAACCATCAGAACAACAGGATTTTCACCCTCGGGTGATTTTATATTTATATTAACCTCATATATCCCACTGGTTTCTTTTACTTCATTAAGTGTTCCGGAAATATCAGGAATAGCATTCACATAATCAATAACCCTCTGAGCAGCCTCCCTGCCTGATAAGAAACCATTTGCCTGGACATCGCTCACGTCAACTTTGCATGAATCTCCACTAACCTGGCCTGTTATCTCAGACGGCTTAATAATAAAACCAATAGTAAAGAACACTATGGCCACTATAACTATAGCTGCTACTTTCTTGCCAGGAACATTGACCCTTATCTCTTTTCTTTCCTTTTTTTCATTTTCCTTGATTTCCTTTTTTTCGGCCATAATATCAGTTTTATCCTTTAATTATTTTTTATGGTTTAAATAACTTTCTATTTGTTTCGGATTTTAACCTTTCTGGATATCACCACTATATAATAACAATCAGTATTTATAAAGGTTTTGATGTGTTGGTCGTGTAGAAAACATCCGTAGAACAAGCTAATTCTTATGTATCTGTGTATATTGTATACAACACACATACCGATTCCCTCTTATGGTACACAATTTCATTGAAATGCCTGAGCATCTTCTTTCTGAATGAACCGTTAGTCTTGCAGCCTTTATGGATTCTTAGCGGTATCATCAGGCGGCTACCCAACTGCCTGATTAACCGGTTATTGGCTTCGCTGTCATACCCTTTGCCAGCAACGATATATCTTGGTTTTGCAAAGCTAATGACATGAAAACACTTCTTCTTAAAGGTCCTGTGCCAATGCTACTATATTGGGAAGGGCTGGGGCAGCCCGTAACGGTTATGGTCCTTAGAGACCGTTAAGTTAATTGGGCGCCCACTATAACGACCAGTCAATATGTGCCTTAGATATAATTTGTGTGGCATAAAGACAATAGAAGGAAAACACTGGATAAACAGGGGAAATAATAAACCTTACTTCTGTTGCAGTTTTTGCAAAAAAGAATATATTCGATTGGAAAATGAAATATCCAAGAGCGATGCTCATATGTTAGAAAAGGAAGTGGTGACATAACTTCCCTGAAATCCGAAGAAATAGATATTTTTATTAATAACAAAAGGTGACTAATTACATGGATGTTGAAAAGATAAGAAAAGACTTCCCTGTTCTTGAGAGGGAGATCAATGGAAAACCTATAATATATTTTGACAGTGCCTGCATGGCCCTGAAGCCAAGGCAGGTTATAGAGGCCATGAATCAGTATTACCATGACTTCCCAGCATGTGCTGGAAGGAGTATACACAAACTCAGCAGCCAGGTGGAGGACGCAAGGCAAAAGGCCAGAGAAACCATCAAGAAGTTTGTGGGGGCAAAATACAGTGAAGAGATCATATTCACCAGGAACACAACAGAAGGACTGAATCTTGTTATTAATTCATTGACTCTGAAGTCAGGTGAGATTGTTCTTACAACAGACAGAGAACACAACTCTAACCTTCTTCCATGCCATATGCTAGCAGAAAAGAAGGGTGTTATACACAAGGTTGTGAGATCAAAACTGGACCACACCTTTGACATGGATGCATTCAAAAGCGCATTAACAGGCGGTGTAAAGCTTGTTTCCTTTGTTTACACCTCAAACCTGGACGGATACACGCTTCCTGTAAAGGAGATAATAAAAACAGCCCATGATAATGGTTCTTTGGTGCTGCTTGATGGCGCACAAGCGGTTCCCCATCATGCTGTGAATGTGAATAAACTGGGTGCGGATTTCCTTGCCTTTTCAGGCCATAAAATGCTTGGCCCGACAGGAACAGGTGTTCTTTATGTTAAAAAGGAAAATTATGAAAAACTCAAGCCATTTATGGTAGGCGGGGAAACAGTGGAATGGAGCAGTTACGATAGTCACAAATTCCTGGAACCGCCAGAAAGGTTTGAGGCAGGTTTACAGAACTATGCAGGAGAGATCGGCCTGGCAGCTGCTGCAGAGTATCTAAATTCTGTAGGAAGGGACAGGATAGGAAAGCATGAGCAGGAACTCACAAAGCAGATGCATGAGGGCCTTTCCAGCATAGGGGGGATTAAGATAATAGGCGTGCAGAAACCAGAACTTAGGGGAAGCATAACATCCTTTTCTGTTAATGGCATGAAACACCATGATGTTGCCATGCTTTTGGATCAGAACTCCAATATCATGGTTCGTTCTGGTCAGCACTGCATTCATTCATGGTTCAAGGCCAGAAGTATAGACGGTTCTGTGCGTGCTTCGCTTTATTTATACAATACAAAGGAAGAGGTTGGGGTGCTCATTCAGGAGATTAAGAAGATAATAAAGCTGAGGTAATCTTATGGTTATATGTATTGCTGCCCTTGTTGTGCTGGCCGTGCTGAGCATTTTTTCAGCAAAATACAGAAAATGGGCAAAAGAGGCCTTTGATTGCGTCGCGCGAAGAGTAACACTCAGACCATGCAGAACGGGTTTTGATGAAAAGGTGAAGGCCAAGATAGTCGGAAAACTTATGAAAAAAAACATGGGTCTTGCCAGGTTCACGCACAAACACTTTGAAACCATGAGCTGGATATTCACAATAGTGTTCTTTGTTTCCCTTGTTCTTGTTATAAACGGCTTTGCAAACCTGGTAATTTACGGAACATGTGACCCTATTACTGGAAACTGCATATTCAACCCCGGGGGGGATCCCAACAGGGTTCTGTGCCCTTTCGAGGGCCTGGAACCTCAAGTTAGTGTGGCTACAATAGGCGGATTCATGGATATAGAATCCGCTATAATAGAAGGCACGCCAAAAGTGTATTTTTTCGGAACCACATGGTGTCCGCACTGCAGATGGGAAAGGCCTATCTTTATGGAGATAACAGAGAAGTTCAAGGATTATATAGAATTCAAAAAGATAGAGATAGATCTGGAACAGGACTCGCCTGATATATCTGTCTTCAATCATTATTCCCCTGAAGGAAGAATACCCCTTCTGATTTTAGGAGGCAAGTACTTCAGAATCGGATCAGGAGAAACCATCGGGGAAGAGATGGAAAAACAGGTGCTAACAGCCATCCTCTGCAAGATAACAGACAATCCCATAGCAGAATGCAAGAGTCCTGAAATAACGGAGCTGATTAACAGTATTTAGGAGATTTATGGACAAAGAATATAAATATGTGGAAGAACCACTTCTTTATGGAAAAAACCTGAACAAAACATAAAGCTTTTTAGTGGCTTTTCTAATTATAAATATGAGAGCGTATTTTCTTCTTCCCGCTGCTCTGATTGTTTTTGTTGTGCTGATTAGCGGGTGCACCCAAGAAGGTGAAGACACCGGAGGCCATGCTCCGAATGTTAGTGACCTGTGCCAGAAGCTTTGTCTGGAGTTAAAAGAAAACGGCATGCCTCTGGAAGACGGGCCCTGCATCTCTGACATAAACTGGACCAAGTGGAACATAGATGGCTGGGTGTGTGATGTGGCCCATTCACCCAGGCAGGATGTGGATAACCTTCCAGAGAATCAGTGCGAAACATTCAGGTCTGGCCGGGCGCATCATTTTGTGGAAGTTGATGCTGAGTGCAACATTATCAGGGCGGTTTAGGTGCAGCTTTTTAATATTTGTTCTGAAATTTAAATCAGAATTCCACCGCTCAATAGACCGGCGGTTTCACCCAGCGAGGCAAACAGCGAACACCAGCCGCGGCGGAATTACTCTCAAACAATTAACCAGGAGCTCCGCATCCCGCCAGTCTTATTAACCAATTGTGTGTGACTGGTGGTAAGGAGCTAATCAATTAACCGTTTGAGAGCATGTTAAAGAGAAATCTGGATCATCTGAAAGGTCTTGGCAAGAAGAGATTGCCAAAGAACCTTAGAAAGAAAATAGAAATAAAGCATGAAGATATGCCAAAAGACTACACTTCAGATGGTGTAAAGATAGAATGGCTGGGTCATGCTGGTTTTAAAATAAAGGGAAAAAATGTTGTCATCTATATAGATCCTTACATGATTTCAGGGGATGTGGAAAAGGCCGACCTTATACTTATAACACATGATCATTATGATCATTGCGATCCAGAATCAGTTGATAAAATAAAGAAAGAAGGCACTGTTATAGTCACAACAGGAGAAGCCGTTAAGAAACTCGGCGCAGGAAAAAAGATAGGAGCCGGGGAGAGTATAACAGAAAAGGGCGTGAAGATAAAAGCAGTCCATGCATATAATATAGGGAAGCATTTTCACCCTGAGGGATACGGCTTGGGGTTTGTGATAAGAGTTGACGGATTGAACATATATCATGCAGGAGACACTGACCATATATATGAAATGAAGAACCTGGGGGGGATAGATGTTGCGTTGCTGCCTGTTGGCGGAACATATACAATGTCAGAGGAAGAGGCAGCAAAGGCTGTTGATATGATAAAACCAAAGACAGCAATACCCATGCACTATGGCACAATAACATCAGGAGATCCGGAGAAATTCAAAAAGCTTGTTAAAAGCAAAACAAAGGTCGTAATTCTATAGATTTTACTAAAAAATATAAACCCTTTATTTAATTTTAAATATGCCAGAAGAAACAGAGGGGAATGAAGAATATGATGCTGAGATGGTTGCAAAGGCAGTGGAGAACTGGCTAGGCAATCCCATATCAAGAAGTTTTCTTCGAATGGCGTGTGGCGATACAGCAGAAGGTCCGAGACTGGAGAAGCTTTTGAGGAAATACATAGGGGACAATATTAATTTTCATGGTATAAGGGACAGGGTGGGTTACAGGGTTGTCAAGATGGCAATAGACAAGGGTTCTGGTTCGTTTGGCGTTACCAAGAATCAGATGGGTGATGCCCTGAAGGACCCCATATTCAGAAGGGCTCTGGTCAATGTTCTGGAGGGCATAGCCAAGTATGGGGTTCAGAGGCCCCAGATCAGCATAGCGCCTTTTCTGGTTGTCTGGAACTTCACCCATTGTTGTAATCTGAGATGTCAGCACTGTTATGAGAATTCTGATGGCACATTCCTTCCTGATGAACTTACAACAGAGGAGGCCAAAAAGGCAATAGATGATTTCGCAAGGGCAGGCGTGGCTGCTATTGCATTCTCCGGCGGTGAGCCTCTGATGAGAAAGGATTTCTTTGAGGTTGCAAGTTACGCAAAGAAAAAGGATTTCTATGTAACAGTGGCAACCAATGGGACACTTGTGACACCAGAGATAGCAAAGAGGATGAAAGATGCTGGAGTGGGTTATGTTGAGATAAGCCTTGATGGTTTTGAGAAAGAGCATGACAAGCTAAGAAGGGTTCCTGGTGCATGGAAAAAGGCCTGTGAAGGAATCAAGAACTGTGTGGCTGTTGGTATGGATACATGCGCTGCAACAACAGTGACCAAATACAATTTAAAGATAATACCAAAGCTGGTTGATTTTATTGAAAAGAAATTGGGGGCTAACAGGATGATAGCCTTTAACTTTGTTCCCACAAGAAGAGGAAAAGAGATGGCTAAACAGGATCTGACACCGCAGGAGAGAGAAGATCTTCTGAAGTTCCTCTATTCCAAACTCATGGACAAGGAATGCAAGCTGCAGACACTGTGCACAGCGCCGCAGTATGCAAGGATATCTGCAGAGTATGCTTCTGGACCTGCTGTTGCAACCCATTTCACAAACCAGGCCGCAATAGAGGCGTTGCAGGGCAAGACTAAAACACTTGGTGAATTTATTGGGGGCTGTGGTGCTGCAAGGCTTTATGGCGCAATGGAACCCAATGGTGATATCTTTCCTTGCGTGTTCATTCCCATAAAACTAGGGAATATCAGAGAAAAGAGCATAAAGGAGATATGGAACAAGTCAGATGTGCTTAAGAAGATAAGAAAAAGAGAGGAATTCAAGGGCCACTGCGGGGTATGTGATTACAGGCATGTGTGCGGCGGGTGCAGGGCAAGGGCCTATGGTTATTTCGGGGATGTCCAGGGCCCTGACCCCGGATGCAAGCTGAATCAGGAATACTGGGAAAAAATTAAAAGAGAAAAGGAAGATGAAAACCAGTAAAATTAAACTTGCCATATCAGGGCAGAAATTGGAAGAAGGTGTTTAGCATTCTCCAAGCATACCA
>Ga0190359_1001872_pt1 | contig 12891 bp, 9 predicted proteins | sample 48721823_MG_FD_161269 | JGI IMG/M metagenome (GOLD analysis project Ga0190359, IMG submission 161269) | Hydrothermal vent microbial mat bacterial communities from Southern Trench, Guaymas Basin, Mexico - 4872-18-2-3_MG | ecosystem: Environmental > Aquatic > Marine > Hydrothermal vents > Microbial...
AAGAGCATCTTTATAGCGCTCCTCATTATTATAGACTACTCCTAAATTCATCCAGGCATCAGCTATAGTTAAAGGATAATTTAAATTAGTCGCCAATCGAAGGACCCGGGTAATATAATTTTCCGCCCTCTTTAAATCATTAGTCTGTAAAAAAAGACTTCCCAGGTTGGTATATACCCCTATATCTCCAGGCATATTATATAATTGAATAAGCTCCTCTGCTTCTTCTAAGACCTTTCTGGCATTTTCAAAATCTCCTCTATCCAGGTAGATAATTCCCATATTGTTGAGCACCCAGGACTCCTGATATCCCAGTTCCATTTCCCGCGCCAATCCCTGTCCATCTATTAGATACTGTAGGGCTTGATTAGAATCTCCCCAGGCTTCATGAGAAAGACGGGCTAAAGAAAGTTTAGCCGCAAATTCTCCGCACTTAAAACCGTTCTCTAAACTGACCTGTAAGGAAGATTCACAAACTTGCTGGGCTTTTTGGTAATCTCCTCTTTCAATATAGACATAAGCCAAATTGTTTAAAGATAAAGCGTTTATTTCCACATTTTCGGCTTGAGTGGCTAAATCACAGGAATCTAAGAAATATTTTTCTGCTTTTTCTAAGTCTCCTCGATAAAAAGATATTATTCCAAAGCTTAAAAAAGTAGAGGCTTTCCCCGATGTATCCTGAAGTTGTTCGGCTAATTGGTAAGCAAGTTGAGCATATTCTTCTGATTTAGCCAAATCCTGGTAACTTTGATAAATACCAGCCAGAGTAATATAAACCTTCATAATCCCTGAATTATCTTGCAAGGCTTCATATTTTTCTAATGCTTGGAGAAGTACTTGCTGGGCATTATCATCTTTCCCCTGCCGATACCAGGCTCTCCCCTGATAATAAAGGCTATCTGCAAATAAGTTATCATTGCCTGTAGAGAGTGCCAGGGCTTTTAAAACATTCATCTCTTCTATCAAGCGGGAATATTGACCGATAAGATAAATTTGATTAGCTCTATCTTTAATATACTTAATTACTTCTTTCTGCTGTTCAGGAGAAAGAGAGGTAATATCCAGAGAATAAGACAAAAAATCCTTCTTTTTAATCTCATTTTCCACCCATAAAGAGGGCTCAAATTCAGTATCGGGAAGACTTATAAGTGTTCCATCATTTAATATTATTGAAATCCCTTGCGCTTGACTTAATAAAGGAAATAAAACTAATAGCAGCAAGCTGAAAATTATCCTGGTGATGATTATAAAAGTACTCTTATTCATTCATTCATTTTCCTTCCCATAATTTTATTTATTGGGTAGTGTTTTTCCCGAAACAACTAATTTTTTCTTAAAACAAAATATTATTTTACCACTCCCAAAGCCCTCTTATAGCTAAGTATCATCCGATTAAAATATTTTTGTTCTTTCTCAACGAAAATATTCTGAGGAGCCTGGGTTAAAATAACATATCCCATACCAGACATACCAGAGGCTGCTGAGCCAAAAGCTCCGGTATATATAACGTAAGTTTCTAAATCAAATCGAAAAGTAGTCCCCTGGTAACTTCCTTGCAAATTTACTTTTCCCTCGGTTACTTCTATTGCGCTACCAGGAGTGGGTACTATTTTAAATTCCTGATTTAATATAGATAAATCAGGAACCTTTTGTTGTAAAAGATAAGTCATTTGCTGAGCCAGGTCCTGAGCACTAGTAAACTGCCCCATTAAACCGGGAAAAACAGTCAAAGAAGTAAGCCCACTGGCATCTTCAGAGAATGTAACATTTCTATTAAAAGAGTCTAAATTAATCAGCCAGGTAGAGGGATATTCTAAATAACCAGTAATTAAAGGATTTCGACCGAAAGCCTGGCTTAAACTGTATTGTTTCCAGATAATCTGAGGTTCCTGTGGAGCGCCTGGAGTAGGTAAAGTAATGCCGCCTGGCCCTGGTTGAGATGGGACAGGTTGTCCTGGAGGGGTAAGAGTTATCCCTCCTTGAGCAGGGGCTCCAGGGGTTGGACTAACTAGACCTTCTGGACTAGTCGTGGGAGGAACTGGAGGAAGAGTTTGTTCAGTCTGGGGAGTGGTAGGAGTAAGAGAAGGCAAGGCCTCTGCCTCTCTTTTGACTCCAACCTTACAAGTTATACCTTGCCCCAAAGTAGATAAATTTCCCCCTAACAAGGAAGAAGAAGAACGGATTGGTTTACTCGAAGAAATTCCTATCTTGGAGGTTAATCTCTTTATTGAAGATCCCATAGAAACATCTTCTTCTACTCCTCTTTTTAAACCTCTTAAAGTCCAGTTTCCTGCTGAAAGAGGAGCTCTACTTACCATCATTGGAGAAGCAATACTCCCTCCTAATTCTTTTAAGGGAGAACCTAATTGATTAATTCCTCCTCCTCGAAAAATTGTTCCTAAATTAGGATTGAAGGCAATCTGCTTACCTAATCCCTTAAGATAGGAAAATTTCATATTTTCGGGAAATAAACTTCGACTAACTATTACCTGGGAAGAAATTTTTCTCCCGAGCGAATTAGGCAATATTTTCCCATAATCATAATAGTCAGATATAATCCTTCGGGAAACTGCCCAGGGCAAAATAGGTTTTTGAGGAAAAATACGGACTAACTGGGAACCGAAGCTTTGGGAAATAAAAGCAGGTTTAAAGGAATTAAAAGGCTTGCTATAATTCTTATTCATCCCTCTTTGATAGTCAGGTTGGTTAAGCTCTTTAAGGAATCCTCTGGTTTGGGTTAAATTTTCTGGGCAATTTATATTCGTCTTATTACCCTTCCTTACCCCTATTTTTTGTTTTTGAGGACTTATTGCTGATCTTTGGACTTCAATTGGTCTTCCACATCCAGGACAGAACTTATAATCCGGCTGTAGAGGGGCCCCACAATAAGGGCAGAATTTAAAGACAATTTCTCCAGTAGTAGTATTAGTATTAGGTGAAATAGTAGAAGAGGAAGGAGCTTCAGTTGTACTAACCGCCGAAGTTACATCAGCTGGAGGTGCTTGTTCTGTTACTATTCCTGATATAGTAAAGCTATTAATTATCGCCTCTAATTGTGGTAATATTTGTTCAAATCTTTCTTTAACTGTTTGACCCTCTAAAATATAACCCTTATTATCTTTTACTAAATATACATCAACTGCCTTAATGGGAATTTTGGCATTATCCTTTTGGTTTATTTTAGTCCAAGTGTAAAACCTTTTAATGGCAGGTAGCCCCCCAACAGTTACTGCTTCTTCTTTAATTTTAGTATATTCTGGCATATTTTGAGGGTCCATCATCCATTCTTCTACAGATATCGCATAACTTGCCAAAGATGATTCATATTTCTCAGCATAAACCGTAAAAGCAGCTATAATATAATCCCCTTCAAAAAGATCAATTTCTGCTTTAGAGGCGCCAGAAGTATCTATTTCGTCATAAGGTTCCCAAGTTTCAGGATAACTGAATTTAAAACTATAATCAGGGTCGGCATAAGAATAAATATTGGGAGCGGATACCGTCTCAGAAGTAGCAGGAGGAGTAACGAGAGGAGAAGCAATACTAGTAGGAGGGGGAGGGGAAGTGGGACTGCTTTCGGTCAAAGAAGGTAACTCTTGAGCTAATCCTATACTTCCCAAAGTCAAGATTAAAATAAAAGTAATAGAATAAAAAATCAATTTTTTCATTTTATTCACCTCTTTTATTCTTTTAAAAAAAATTTATAAAATACCTACTTTCTTTATATTTTGCCTTTATTTAAATTTAACCATAATAATTATACGACATTTTTTCAAAAAATCCTTCTTTTTTATATAATTTTCTTTCTATTCTCTTTAAGATTTTTGCTTAGACCCATAACTTTGCGACCTACCCTTTCGGATAGTTTGCCTTTTTCAGCTTTCTATGATATTTATTTTAGTTGTACATAATTTTTTCTATTTATATTATTCCCCAAATTCATTAACTTTAGACCTAATTTTGGGACGTATGGCAATACGCTTTTTTTCTTCACCAGATGTGGATTTTTCTTTGTATTTTTCCTTTTTTATTATTATAATTAGTGAACCAAATGACTAACTAATTTTGTACATTCCTACTTCTTCTCTTAAGCTTGAAACTCGTATCTAACAGCTTGAAGCCAGAAAACTTACTATCTAGTACATATTACTTATCACCGATTATTTTATATTAGTCGCTATATACTATATGCAAATTTTAGGTAATAAATAAATATGGTATAAAGTTAATATGAATTCTCTCTCTTCTTTTCTAATTCTTTTATCTGTCTGAAACTTACTACGTAATACACAATTCGAGTTTAGTTTGACAAATACCTAAAAAGAGTATAAAATTCGAAAGTAAAAAAGGGCTATTGTATTTTAATCGCTAAGTCCCTCTAAAAGAGGGAACGGGGGAACCAAAATTCTGGGGTGAATCTCATTGCTTTTAACTTTAGTAACGAGTAGGGCAATCCTTTCAGCTCGAACCCGTCAGCTAACCTCGTCAGCGCGGAAGGAGATATGATAATCAGGCTATATTTTTAAATATTTCAGAGAAACTAATGTCGAATAGTTTCTCTTTTTTAGTTAGAAGGATATAATAAATAACTAATTTATTTTGAACTTCAAAGTAAAATAAAACGAGGTGAATTTCTTGAAAATAATTATTATAGGGGCAGGAAAAGTCGGCTGTCAAATAGCTAAAACACTATCTTCAGAAAATCATGACGTAATATTAATTGAAAAAGATAATACAATCCGACAATCTGCTCAAGATAATTTAGATGTGTTCACTGTTTTAGGCAATGGAGCCAATGTTCACACTTTAGAAGAATCGGGTATTAAACAAGCAGATATGCTAATTGCCGTAACTAATAGCGATGAAGCAAATATTCTTGCCTGTATGACCGCTAAACAATATGATGTACCTAAAAAAATTGCTCGAATTAGAAATATGGAATATATTTATAATAATGCCTTGTCCAGGGAACAGTTAGGGATAGACTTCATTATCAATCCAGAAATAGCTACGGCTAAACAGATAGTTAAATTATTTAAATCTCCTATAAAGGTAGCGCAAACAGAAAGCTTTGCTGGAGGGAAAGTGCAACTTCTCGAAATTAAAATCGAAAAAGATTTTCCTTTTATTAACCAAAGATTAAAAAATATTAAATTTGAATACCCTATATTAGTGGCTGCTATCTTTAGAAAAGATAAAATAATTATCCCAGATGGAGAAGAAAAAATAGTTTTGAGTGATAATTTATATATTTTAATCAAAAAAAATAACATCTTGCATTTAAACAAATTTATAAATAGAGATCCTTTAAAGATGCAAAATGTAATGATTTTAGGGGGAAGCAAAATCGGCATTCAAACAGCTTCGATATTAACCAGACTGGGGATTAAAACTAAACTGATTGAAGTAAATAAAGAGAAATGTGAAAAACTTGCCGAAAAACTTCCCGATACTTTAATAATAAATGGGGATGGAACAAATATTGAGCTTTTAAAATCTGAAGGTATAGAAAATGCAGATGGTTTAGTAACTGTCACTGGAATTGATGAAGAAAATCTTTTAGTGGCCCTATTAGCAAAACATCTGGGGGCAAAAAGAGTGGTTGCAAAAATTGATCGAACAAATTATATCCCTATATTAGAAAAATTGGGAGTAGATGCAGTAGTTAATCCCCGCATGACCACTGCTTCCGCCATATTACGTTTTATAAGAAAAGGAGCAATTCTTTCTCTCACTTTATTAAAAGAGGGAGAGGCAGAAATTATGGAACTAATTGCTCAGCCTACCTCAAAAATTATTAACAAACCCCTGAAGATTCTCAATCTACCGAAAAATTCTATTATTGGAGCAATTGTTCGTCAGGATGAAGTAATCATCCCTCGAGGGGAAGATAGTATTCTGCCCCACGATAAAATAATCATCTTTACTTTATCTTCAGAAATAAAGAAAATAGAAGAAATAATCGACGGTAGAAAGGATTAAAAGTTGAAATATAATATTGTATTAAATACTTTAGGTCATCTTCTATTCTACTTGGGATTATGTATGATCTTCCCTCTTATATATGCCATCTATTATAAAGAACCAGTAATTAATGCTTTTGTACTTTCCTTTCTTATTACGGTGATATGTGGGCTCCTTTTGAGGAAATTTTTTTCTTCTCAAGGTACTATTAGAGCCAGAGAAGGTTTTGCTATAGCCTCTTTAGGTTGGATATTAGCAGCAGGTTTTGGAAGTCTCCCTTTTCTATTCGCCGGAACCTTCTCTAATTTTATTGATGCTTATTTTGAGACGATGTCTGGATTTACTACTACGGGGGCAACAGTACTTTCCCCTATCGAGGGGAATCCCTTTTCCATCCTCTTCTGGCGAGATTTTATCCAATGGTTAGGAGGTATGGGCATCATAGTCCTCGTGGTAGCTATCCTCCCTACTTTAGGGATAGGAGGGATGCAGTTATTCAAATCAGAAGTCCCTGGACCCGAACCAGATAGATTAAAACCACGAATTAAAGAAACTGCCAAACTTTTATGGCTCGTGTATGTAATAATATCAGCTTTTCAGGTAGGACTTCTATATTTTACTGGAATGTCTTTATTTGATGCCCTTACTCATATGTTCGGAACAATGGCTACCGGCGGATTTAATCCGAGAAATTTAAGTGTAGGAGCTTATAACAATCCTACTTTTGACCTTATAATCACTATTTTTATGTTTATTGCTGGGGCAAATTTTGCTCTTCACTATAAAGTCCTTCACGGAGATATAAAAAGCTTGTTTAAAGATAAGGAATTTCGTTTCTATTGCGGGATTATTCTGATTTCTATTCTGGCTGTTACCACTGAACTTAGAGTATATATCTACAAATCTATCTTTACTGCCCTAAGATATGCTTCTTTCCAAGTGGTATCCATTATTTCTACTACTGGTTTTGTCACCACTGACTATGATACCTGGCCAGCACTCTCAAAAACTATTTTACTAACTCTAATGTTTGTAGGTGGATGTGGAGGTTCAACCGGAGGTGCAATTAAAAATATACGAATTTTACTTCTCCTAAAACAAGCCTATAGAGAATTTCACAAATTGATACATCCTCAAGCAGTTGCTCCCATAAGATTGGGAAATAAGATTATTTCGGAAGAGGTAATGCATAATATCTCCAGTTTTTTCTTTATATATATATTAGTTTTTATAATTTGTACTTTTATAATGTCTCTTTTAGGATTAGATATATTAAGCGCAATGGCTTCAGTTGCTGCTACCTTAGGAAATGTAGGACCAGGTCTCGGTCTGGTTGGGCCAGCTCAGAACTATGCCTTTATACCACCTCTAGGGAAAATTATCCTCACCCTCTGCATGTTATTAGGCAGATTAGAAATTTATACTGTGTTAATTCTGGTTGTTCCGGAATTCTGGAGAAAATAAAAAGAGGTAAAGAAAATTATATCACCGGATAATACCATAAAAGAAAAAAATTTATCACCACCTCAGGTTTTACTGTTAGGGTTTCTGATAGTAATTATCATAGGTGCTATGCTTCTTAACCTACCTGCTGCTTCCAGTACAGGGAAGAGTATCGGTTTTATTGATGCCCTTTTCACTGCCACTTCTGCCACCTGTGTTACCGGATTAATTGTCCTGAATACCGGTAAGGATTTTTCTACTTTTGGGCAATTAATCATTCTAATACTTTTACAATGTGGGGGATTAGGGATAATGACTATGTCCACTATGTTTGCCTTTTTAGTAGGTAAAAGAATCTCTTTAAGACAAAGATTGATAATGCAAGAATCCTTAAATCAATTTTCTATAGGTGGTTTAGTACACTTAGCTAAATTCATTTTGATATTTACTGTAATTATCGAAGGCGCAGGGGCAACTATCCTGTTCTTTTGCTGGCAAAAAAACTATTCTCCTGTTCAGGCTTTATATTTAGGGGTCTTTCATTCTATCTCTGCCTTTTGCAATGCTGGATTTTCTCTCTTCTCTGATAGTATAATGCGCTATAGAGGAGATCTGATCATCAACTTAACTTTTATGGCTCTAATTATATTAGGAGGAATTGGATTTTTGGTTTTATTAGAACTTTTGCAATACGGGAAAAAAGAAACTCTCTCTTTACACACTAAATTAGTTCTAAAAATTAGTTTCATACTTATTCTAATCGGCTTTATAGGTGTATACCTTATAGAATATAGTAATCCTCTTACCCTGGGTAATCTTAATCTCTCAGAAAAGATATATAGTTCAATCTTCCAATCAATTACCGCTCGTACCGCAGGTTTCAATACTATACACATTGGAAGTATGTTAAATCCTACCCTATTTTTAATTATCATATTGATGTTCATAGGAGCTTCTCCTGGCTCTACTGGCGGAGGAATTAAAACTACTACCTTTAGCTTACTCATATTATATGTTTGGTCTTCTTTAACCGGAAAAGAAGGGATAAATCTTTTTAAGAGGAGAGTTTCTCCTGATATAATTCCTAAAGCATTAGCTGTTATCACTCTTTCCCTCGCCTTGGTGGTCACTATGACTATTCTATTATCCTATGTAGAAGGAGAAGATTTTATAAAAATTTTATTTGAAGTAGTATCTGCTTTTGCTACAGTAGGACTATCAACAGGTATCACTCCTTCTTTGAGTACAGCTGGTAAAATTATAATCATTATTACTATGTTTGCCGGTAGACTTGGACCTCTGGGTCTGGCCTTATCATTAATCCAAAAAAGAGAACCTGAAGTAATTAAATATCCTGAGGAGAAAGTTATGGTGGGATAATAATAAATTGACCAATTTACCAATCTATCAATTTACCAATTGACTTGTATATTGGTTTAGGGGTTTACCGGTTATCTAGTTGCCTGGTCAATTTAGTCGTTAGTGAATAGTGAATAGTAGTTAGTAAGAAATTAGCGTAGAGCGTTTAGCGTATAGGCGCGGGGGACAATTGCGGGGAGTAAAACCCGTATCGAGTATCGAGTATAAAATGTAGTAAGCAGTAATAAGTAATATGTAACTAAGATTAAATTTCTGAAATTATAAAACGAGTACTTTACTTATTGCTTATGGAAACCGTAAGAAATCGGGTCGGATAAATCCGTATCTCGGGAGTAGTATCTCGTTAAATCGACTCGTACGATAAGAATGAAAGGAGTGAATTACCATGAAACAATTTATAGTTCTTGGTTTAGGTAGGTTTGGTTCAGCAGTAGCCATCACCTTAGCAGAAATGGGATATGAAGTCCTGGGGGTAGATAATGATGTTGAAAGAGTAGATGACTTAAAAAATAAAATTACTGAAGTTGTTCAGGCAGATATCACTGAGGAAAAGGCATTGACCGAACTGGGAGCAAAAAATTTTGACGCAGCAATTGTAGGGGTAGCCTCGAATTTAGAATCAAGTATATTGACTACTATTATACTAAAAGAAATGGGGATAAAATATGTTATCGCAAAAGCCCAAAATAATCTCCACGCCAAGGTTTTAGAAAAGATCGGAGTGGATAAAATAGTATTTCCTGAAAGAGATATGGGAATAAGAATTGCTCGTAGTTTAATTACCCCCAACATTAAAGATTATATAGAACTGGAACCTGATTATAGTATTATCGAGATTGAGGCATCATCTGATTTTGAAGATAAAACTTTAAGTGAATTAGACTTACGAAATAAATATGGAATAAATGTTTTGGCTATTAAAAGAGACGATAAATTCAATATTTCACCCCAGGCAAAAGATGTAATAAGAAAGGGGGATTTTTTAATCGTAATTGGGGAGACGGAAAAAATTACTAAATTAGCCAATAAGTCTAACCAATAAATTAAAAATATAATTAAAAAAAAGATGTATTTATTCGATAAAAAATTTAAAAAAAACTTTCACTTTTATATTATGCAAAGCATATTAGCCACCCTTTCTCTGGTAGTAATTTTTTATTTATTAAATACCTTCACTCATACTGCTGTGGTTGCCTCTTTGGGAGCAACTACTTTCATAATCTTTGCTATGCCTAACTACCCTCCCGCTCAACCCAGAAAAGTTATAGGTGGACATCTAATTGGTATTATAGTTGGAATTTTTTGCTTATATCTTTCTTCTTTAAATTTAATAACCGAGACCTCTTTTATCTCTAAAGATATGATAGAAGTAATCATTCCGGCACTCTCTGTCGGATTATCCATCTTTATAATGGTTATTACTAATACCGAACATCCTCCCGCAGCTGGTACCGCATTAGGGATAACGGTGCAAGGCTGGAATTATTCAAGTATACTTATCATCCTGATAACGGTAATCACCTTATCTATTATCAAATATCTATTAAAATCCTGGCTAAGAGATCTAGTCTAAATATCTTTGAGGCACGATGTCTCGTGCCCCTAGATTACCTTCGGTTTGCTTTTTGAAATGGATTCTAAATCTATCATCTTCTTCTTTAAGGCAATCCCTGCTGGGCCAGAAAAACCACCCAGCATACCATTATTTTTTATCACCCGATGACAGGGAATAATCAGGGGAATAGGATTGTTCTTCATAACGTTTCCCACTGCCCGATAGGCTCGGGGATAACCCGCAGTCTGAGCTACCCATTTGTAACTTCTGGTTTCGCCATAAGGAATTTTTCTAACCACTTGTAAAATTTTCTTCTGAAAATTAGTAAATTTGTCTAAATTTAACTGACAGTCCGAAAAGTCAACCTTCTTACCTACAAAGTAATCCTTAATTTTGCGAATTAAATCCCTATAATCCCTATTTTCTTCTCCAATATTATTTATATTACTGATACTGTTGTTATTTAAATTTTTTCTTAATTCAAGAACGACATCTTCTTTTCTTTGTTCGGGTAAAAACAAAAAGCGTAAACCCTGCTGATCAGCCACAAATCCTGCCCACCCCCAGGATGTCAAAAAAATAGCATATTTGAAAATATTTTTCACCATATCTTGTCTCCTTTTTTTGTCTTGTCACTATTTTTATTATATAATTTAAATTAGTTAGTTAGTGAATAGTGAATAGTTGCTAGTATTAAAATACGAGTTTACAGTTATCATTATACAGCTAAAAACTTAAAACAAAAAGTGAAAAGCTAAATTCGTATCTCGCAAAGAAAGTTGGGGCCAGAAGCTAGAATTCAGAAGTCAGGAGTCCATTAGCAATATGTCAAAAAAAATAAATGTCCTGCTGCTGGCGGGCGGAAAAACCAAAATAAGTTTAAGAAAATTTACCAAAAAAGAAAATAAAGCCTTAATCGAAATAATTCCTCAAGGCAAACCTATGATTCTTCAAGTAATTAAAGCCTTCAAAAAAGCTAAATACATTGAGAGAATCATAGTAGCAGGTCCAGAAAAAGTGCAAAGATTGGTTAAAGATATGGTTGACTTAACTATCCCTGAGGGTCAAACTATTATTGATACTTTAAAATCAGGAACACAATTATTACAAAAGGACCCTCTCGTTTTAATTTCCACCTGTGATATACCATTAGTAACTGAAGAACATATTGATTATTTTATAAAAGAATGTTATAAATTCCCTGGTTTTGACCTCTATTATCCTATAATTGAGAAGGAGATATACCAAAAATCCTACCCCTTCCCAGAATTAAGAAGGACATATGCTAATCTATTCGATGGATCTTTCACTGGAGGAAATATCTCCTTAATAAATCCTCAAATTATCACTAAGTTTGAAGAGACGATTAACCAATTTATCTATTTTAGAAAACATCCCCTAAAAATGGCTCGACTATTAGGCCCGCAAATTGCCCTGAAATATCTAAGAAAATATCTGTCGGTGAGAGATTTAGAAAAGAAATTTTCGGAATTATTTGCAGGATTCAGGGGGAAAGCTATTTCCTCTCCCCCCGAAATTGCTTTAGATATTGACAAACCTATGCAGTTAGAAAAAATTAGAGAAATGATTGCTAAAAAAAGATCCACTAGGGCTTTTTTATAATGGAGATTTATTTTAAATTTTTTACTATATTTTACTCTTTATTCCATAAAAACGACCACCGTATTTTCCAGTTATAAGATAAGAGGTAATAAAAGCTTTACGGTCATATTCCATAGAAATATCCTTAACTTTGGGAAAATGGTTTCTTTCGCATATAACCCGTAATACCTGAACTTCACCATCTTTGCCATAACCTACATTACGGGTAACTCCAAATCCTTCATCTCGCAGTCTCTGTTCAATCTCCTGCCACTTAGTCCTGGAGATAATTCCTACCGAAATTATTTCTTTAAATACTTTATCTGCTATATAGATACCTCCAATATTTCCTACCGCAAAACCACCGCAATAGGCTAATACATTAAGCCAATTACCGATATCCTGAATTACTTTGCTTACAATTAAAATAAATATCAAAACTTCAAAAAACCCCAGTATTCCAGCAATGAGCTTTTTTCTTTTTACTATCATCTGAACCCGAAAAGTGCCTAAGGTTACATCTATCACCCGAGAAAAGAAAATAATTCCCGCTCCTAAATAGATATTCGAATCCATCGCTCTGGTAATTAATTCCGCTATATTCATTTTGTTTCTCTCCTTTTACTCGATTACTAAATTAAAATTAGATATTTCCACTTATTTTTAAATCAGAGGCAATTATAATACACACAAACTAATTATTCAACTATTTTTACAAAATTTCAAATATTATTTTATAATATTATAGAATATAAATTAGAATATAAATTATGAATTAGTCATAATTGATGAGTAATTAGTAATCTGAAACTTGATACTAATCACTAATTTATATTATTCATCACTGTTTTTTATAAGTTAAACATTATCCCCTATGCTATATATTAACGGCTAATAAAAAAGAAGGATTTTTCATAAAGACGTCGAATAATAATAATAATATACAA
>Ga0190359_1001873_pt1 | contig 12885 bp, 6 predicted proteins | sample 48721823_MG_FD_161269 | JGI IMG/M metagenome (GOLD analysis project Ga0190359, IMG submission 161269) | Hydrothermal vent microbial mat bacterial communities from Southern Trench, Guaymas Basin, Mexico - 4872-18-2-3_MG | ecosystem: Environmental > Aquatic > Marine > Hydrothermal vents > Microbial...
AACCCTGGGTTTTCTTGTATCGAAATAGAATTGCCGTGTCAGGATCTCGGAATTTCCGGCCCCGTCCCTTACCTCTAACACGAGCCGGTGTACACCGTCGCTGGTGTATTCCAGCTCGAACGGTTCGCCCTCCCTGAGGATCCTGTAGCTACCGTTATCCACCTTGAACATTGCTTCTCCGATACCTGAAAGCAGGTCGGACGCGGTCCATTCCAGAATGAATCCTTCGGAATATAGACCGTTCTCCTCCGGAACCTGAATGTTAACAAGAGGAGGTGTACGGTCCACGATGATCATGCTGCTGACAATGACCTCGTTACCTGCCAGATCCAGGGCCTTCACGTAAATGTGATGCACGCCCTCGTCAAGATCCCTGAGAAGGTATTCATTCACAATTCCTATATCGATCCAATCTCCCAGGTCGTATCTGATGGAGTAGCCCTTCACACCGGATCCGCTGTCCGTCCCCGTCCACGCGACGAGGACATCTCCCGTGTTGTTCATGTACCCGTTGACAGGATGATGGATGGACAGATGCGGTTTGTCGGGGTCCACAAGGATCCTTACCGAATCATTGCGGTGATTTCCCGCCATATCATATGCCTGAACCCTGATGTCGTGATATCCTGGCTCCAGATCATGGAACAAATAGCTTGTCTGGATCCCTATGCTCGAATATGAGGAGTCATCAAGGGAGATGCGGAAATCCTTGACACCCGATACGGGATCGTATGCGTTCCAGGATAGCTCCAGATCCGTTTTTCCGGTAATGAGAGGTTCATTGCCGGATACGTTAAATGAAATGAACGGAGGGGACAGGTCAACGGTGAACGTAACGGATGCGGTACGTTGGTGCTCGGCAAGATCGAACGCGGTCACATCCACATGATGAATTCCTTCTGAGAGATTGTCGAAGGTGACATTTGTCCACAATCCGTTGTCGAGGGGAAACTCATCATCGAGAACTATCTCGAACCTGTCTAATGCTATATTGTCACTGCCGGTATAAAGAATCTCAACGGATGACGTGTTGAAGTATGTGCCATCCTTGGGAAAATCTATGGATACACTGGGCCGTTTGGTGTCAGGGGAAGATTTGATCCTGTTGCTCCTGTTCGTGTATGCAATATCGTTCAGAGCAACGACGTAGTACCAGTAAGCCCTTCCCGGACGGACATCAAAGTCGGTGTAGGTGGTCTCACTGCCGGGAATGGATGTCAGGTAAAGTTCCCCCCCTCCTCTTTCGCTCCTGTACAGCTGGTAGCTCTTTATTGATATTCCGGGGCCGATCCATGGAGCGTACCATTGAAGAACTATTCGATCGGAATCGGGACTTGCGGTAAGCCCCCATGGAGGAACGAATACATCGGGAATATCGGGATTGAGAATGGGGTAGGGGTCCCTGGAATCCCTGCCCATCAACGTATACGAAAGGTCAACGATACCGTCCTCGTTATTGTCATTTCCCCTCCAGTCGAACCAGAAATTCCCCCTGTGGGCTGACTCATCATACCATATGTTCCCGCCGTTCAGGTCCCTGGCCTGTATCCTTTCAGGGTCGAAGGAGCCATCCGTTCCGTTGTTGTAGTAGAAATGATTGGAATGTATGATGTTCGAACTACCCGAATTGCAGTAAAGATCCATTCCGAAAGAGGCGGATTTTCCGATATAATTGCCCGTTATCACGTTCCTGGTGGATATGATGACAGCTATACCGTAGGTGTTTCTTGTCACAATGTTGTCCATTATCCGGTTTCGACTCCCCTCGGTCACATATATGCCGTATCCATTGTAGCCTCTTGCCCAGTTTTCCTTGATGATATTTCCGGAACCGGATACCCTGATGCCGTATCCGCACTCAACCACCTCGTTGTCGAATGCGCTGCAGGAATCGGAAGACAGGGATATTCCGTTGTTGAGCATGTCCTCCACAACATTCCTGCGGATGGTCACGTCCGCTGATGTACCGGATACGGATATTCCGTCATTGGTCATTCTCGCAAGATGATTATCCACTATGGAAACGTTCGAGGAATCCACGATCCTGATACCGTTGTAACTGTTCAATATTATATCATCCTGGTCGAAAGTGCTGTTGTCCACGATGATGTATGAAGAGGAGGAAATGCGGATGCAATCGAAGTTATGGGAGTAGATGATTGATGATGATATCTCCACGTTCCTGGCATTCTGAAGGAGTATGCCAGCCTGATCCGAGTTTGTTATGTTCATGTTTGATATTCTCAGATGAAGATCGGTATTCCTTATGGAAACAGAATAGGTGGCGGAAGTGAATATCCTGTATCCGGAAATGATCACCGGATCCCCTTGACTTCCCGACCCCTGCCATCCCTCGGATGAAGCGAGGGAGAGTAATGCGGCATTTCCGTTGACGGATATGGGGCCATGATCCGCCCTGGTCATATCCGCGGATGAACAAGAATGTTTACCTGCAACCTGTTCAAAGGTGGATTGCGGTACGGTTGAAACCATCATGATGGCGGCTAGTAGAAGTAGCCACACAACAGCTGAACGTTTTTTCATCCGAAAAGACTCCTTGTGAACATCATCTTCTAACACCTATTGGATGAAAAAGGTTTCTTTGTCATGCACAAAATGAGGTCATCAAATAAGGGCGAAGCTGTAAAAAGCAAGTAATGCGAACATCATGCCCATCTTGGACCTTCTCTGCATAGTGGATGCGGATATCCCGGATGAAGGGAAAACAGAGGAGACGAAGAAGCCGTCGGCGATTATCACAAGTACGATGAACATGGGATTCACGGCGGCCAATGCACCGATAAGGATGGAAACGGCGACAGCGATGAGTACGGCTCCCCTTGAGACAAGCAGCGCCGCATCCCTGCCCCTCGTGAGAGGCAGGCTTCTTCGGTATCCTGAATCCCCTTCCGAGTCCTCCATATCCTTGAGGAGCTCCCTGGATAGATTGATTAGGAGTGCAAGAGCCGAGAATGCCCATACAAGAGGAGAAATGCTTCCTGTAAGTGAAGCTCCGAAGATGAAGGTCGAACCCGTCAGAAGGGAAACGGAGAGATTCCCGGGAAATCCCCTATCCTTCAGTTTCCATTCGTAGGCAGCCAGAATGAGAAGGGAGGCTGTCAGTATGTAGATCGGGAGAAGGGTTGTTCCGTTCATAAGCAAGGAAATGGTTGTTGTGACGGCTGCCAGGACCCATGCCATTATCCAGAGGATGTTGGCTTTGCCCTTGGAGATGATTCCCGAGGGAATGGGTCTTCGGGGGTGTATCCGCTCATCCAGTTCGGCATCCCTGATGTCGTTAATGATGTTCCCTCCGGAAAGAACGAGAAACGCGGACGCCATCAACATCAGCAGAGGAACGTTCAGGGGCGATGGATCGCCCGTCTCAACGGACCATCCTATCCAGACCGCCACTCCTGCCATGATGCCGTTCATGGGCCGTATCAGGGTGAGAGGCCCTCTTATTCCTGACATCGATCTCACCATGTTGCCGTTTTCGATTTAAAGTATTCGCTCCCTTCCCTTTGTGGATGAGCAGAAGAAGGATGATGATGACAATTCCGATGATGAGGGAGAATGTCCATGATGGGAGGCCGCTTCCACTATTCTCCTTTGCTTCTTCTGCCTTCTTCAATGATATATTGTATATCCATTCATTATCATCATTTGAGAAAATTACCGTGAGTGTCGAAAGTGTTGTGTTGAGGGGAGCGTCTATCCTGAAAGTTACCGGAACCCTGTAGGGAATATTCCTCAATTCGGAAGGTGATATGGATATCGTTGTACCCGGGGAAGCACCTATGACCTCGACCCGAACATCGGAGAGGGTCCCCTGCACTGGTGTGATATTCAGCGTGAATTCGGCCCTGAGCACGTCCCCTCCTTCCCTTGCAAGGAGAACGGGGTCCTGAGGCCCCTCTATCAGAATGTCCGGGCGAGGCGGGGAGGTTTCTATCATGAAGGTCTCTTCCCTGACCAGATTGCCGGACGCACCCCTGATCGTTACAAAATAGGGTCCGGTATCCTGCAGAACCTCTATTGCCACAGACACCGTCCCGGGTGGTTCGATGTGTTCCGGTAAAATCGCGACCGAGATACCCTCAACGTCATCGGCCAGGGTGAGATTGACTATACCCTGAAATGAATTTATCGGGACGATTAGCAGATCGACCGAGATATTGTCCCCCACGGCTGCCTCGATAGATGTTCTTTGGAATATTAGATCGAAATCCGTCACGGAGGATTCAAGTATATGGATGGTGAGGCCGACAGCACGACTTCTTCCATCTGTCGATGACATTCTAAGAAAGAAATATGTGGCCCCGGGCGATACGATGGGAGAAACGGACACTATAAGCGATATGTGTATTGGCTCCCCGAGAGGATCTATCACGGTCCGGTTGGAAACGATCGAGATACCGGTCGGAACCCTGACGGGTTCGATAAGGAAGGGGTTTCCGACATCCCTCTCACTCATAACGATCAAATCTCTTGATATCTGTCTGTTCGCACCTATCTTTTCGTTCAAGAGGACAGGATCAAAGAAGACGGGTCTGTCATCATCTACCACCCTGACGATAAGCTCCCTTGAAGGGCCTTCTGATGGGGGCGCTATACCGAACCGGATGACGTGCTGTCCCTTACGATCGATCGATATGTTCGTCTTGTATATCCCCTCTTCATCAAATCTAAGATGGTGTTCGGTCGAGACATTTCCGTCGGACGTCACCTCCACTTCCACAATTCCGTTGTATCCGCCCTTGTATCTCACCATGAAAGGCAGGCTCAATGTCTCGTTCATCGAGACCGTGGTCTCATTGAATGGAAGGATAATATCGGCTCCTGGGTCATCATGATAGATCATCGTTATGTATCCGAGGCCGGAAAGTGAGAAGATCTCGGCTCCTTTATGGTATGGGTCCACGTCGAAGATGGCGCATCCTGGAATTACGTAATCCTCCCTGTAGACCTCCCTTACCCTGAAATCCGTATTGTCATTATAGAGAAGGGCAACCCTGTTGTTCCAGGTGGACATCACGATAACGTTCTCATCATCGAGAATTCCGGATTCGAGGCAGTAGACCATTGCACCTTCATGATGAACATTATTAGCGGAAAAGGATCCGTTCCTGTTTTCGATCATGAAGATGTTTCCGTCGAAGGTCGAGGCATAGATCTCCTCTCCCGGAATCGAGGCATCAAGATCCGATGATGCAAGATCAATGACGGAAGACCCGAGAAAGGAGATGTCGGTAGGTATCCAGTCATTTTCAATCCTCTCGATGAGGGTGACGTTCCGGTCTATACCTGCAACAAGGATCTCGTTCCCCGGAACGAAAGGATCGAAATCCGTTATGAGACATGTATCTATAGCGAAGTTATCCCGGAACAGTACCTCTGAGGTCCAGGTGTCATCCGATGACCTTGTGAGGAGTGTAGCCCTTCCGGATTCACCTACGACCACAAGCTCCGGTCCTTCGTTGCCCGGTACCAGTTCACCAATAGCGACCTCGTAGAGCCAGTCATCATCCCTCCATATCGTTTTGGAATTCCAGCTTCCGTTATCGTATGTTATCATGCGAACCGAATAGTCCGAATCCACCGATACGAGTTCATCCCCCGCCCTGTCGGGCAGGATATCACCGGCCGCAAGGGAATATACCTCGGCCGGGTCATTGGGATTGTTATCTATGTAAGCCCATTCGGCAAGCTCCGTTGTCCAGGACATGTCAGATCCGTATGTGACCGTTATCCTGCCGTTCTTGGAGCAAACCGCCATTTCATCGAAGCCGTTTCCCGGAATGAGATCTCCGAACGTGGCACGAAAAAGAAGGGAGTTCTCGTGATATAGATTCTGATGTTGAAAATCCACATCCGACAGAGGATCGTCGCCGGAGTCCCGGGCCTGTGCTTGGATTGGTGCAGCCCCCAGAGGGAGAACCGTGCCAAGAAGAAGGAGCGTGGTGATATGGCTCAAGATGTTTCCGAATGGATCGGACATGTGTCATTATCCAACTGACATCATATTTTACACTATCGGTACATGGGATTTCCGGGTCATGTCTCTTGTATATTCTTTTTTCTAATCCAAAAGCGCCAGATAACGATATTCTATGACAAGTCGATAACCGTTGCCCGGATCGTTGAAACCCATCAGACTGAATCTGTTATTGTAGTTCCCGGCGTCCATCATTGAAACTGTGATGTTGTACATGCCTGTATGGAGGAACGATTCCTCATCGAAGGGGTCCTCGACCGGGTCAAAAAGGAGGGAGATCCCGATGACGCCCTCGCTGCCGTGTTCGTTGGCAGCCGTTTCGGATACCTCCGTCATATTGCTCATCTCCACTCCAAGAAGAAATGTGTCAGGTTCGTTCCGATAGGTCCGGACCAATCTCTGTATATCATCCTCGTCGGACCAGGTCAGTGTGATGTTGATCCCCACTATATTGGGATACGGTATCTCTACGGGATAGATCGTCGAATCTCCCTCGGCCAGATTCTCCTCGCTGAAGGAAACGGTCACGGAGGATTCCTCCCACTGATACGTTCCTCTTCCCTCCTCGGAGTCCTCACCACCGATAAATGTGGTGGTTCCGGAGCTCAGGCCAAGCACGATCATCACTCCCACGAGCGAGTAGACGCCTATAACCGAGGCTCTCGAGTTCCATACGGTTCTCCCCTCTCCGGTTGTTGTTCTGCCGCCCTTGATCCATTTGTTGTAGAGAAGGAAGTTCCCGATCGTGAAAAGTCCGATGGCCACATATATGGTCCAGAAAAGAGAGGGGCGCTCCTGTGCAACGGCGATATTGTCCCACATCACCCCGCCTGCCAGTGATCCGGAAACATTCCCTATTGCGGAGGGTATGAAGGCATATCCCATGTAAAGGGCCACCTTGTCCTTCGGAGCTATCCTCGAAACATAGGATATGAAATTCGGATGAGTGACAAATTCGCCTATCGAGAAAATGACAATACCGATCAGCATCATGTACCATATCGGTATCATTCCGAGAAGGAGCAGTCCTCCCGAGAAGATGAACATACCGAATATCATGAGCTTGAGGGAGTCGAATCTGTCCATGTATCTCGATAGAAAAGGACCCAGAAGTACTATTGTGAGGGGGTTGAAGGCCGACATGAGCGGAGCTTCGAAGGATTCCCAGGGTTTTATTCCGAAATCCACGTAGTATACCGGAAGGAATGTATGCATGGATGAGAAGATGAAAAAGAAGCCGGCATAGATCAATATGAGCACCGCAAATTTGGTATCACGCATCACAAGGACCATTCTCTTGAGTGAAGAAAAAACATTTTCTGATGTGTCCTTTTCAACCGGGTCCTTGTAGAATAGGAATGTTATCAAAAGATTTACGGTTATCAGCACCGCACCGACCATGAAGGCAATGTGGGCGAATGCCTGGGGGATGAAGAAACCGATCATGACCATGGCTATCAGGGAGCCCCAGTTTATTGAAAGATAGTAGATGGAATAGGCGGAGTTGCGGTTCTCCGGTACTGTGACATGGGCAATGGTTGCCGAGACCATCGGTTTGAACGCACCAGCCCCCACTCCCCAGGTAATGATAAGAGGTATAAACATCCAGAAGCTGTTCAGGAATGTCATTGCCAGATATGACGGGGCAAGCAGTATGAAGGCCAGCAGAAGGATCTTCTTGTATCCGAACTTCCTGGCAAGGGAGGACGAGATAAGAGGGAGTGTGTACAGTAGAGAAAGAAGAAGTGCATACATTATTCCGTATTGCGTTCCGGTTATCCCCACGTTCCGGATCATGTGAACGGGAAAATAACCCATGATGCCATAGTAGGCTCCCCGTTCCAGAAGTTCGAGAGTGATGACCGTCCAGTACTGGGCGTTGTAACGCCCCATGATCCCTTTCAGTCTGGAAGTGACCATGTCTGGCATCCTCCGGCATCGAAAAAGGTGATTATCTTATAAGTAGTTTCCAAGATTCTGCAAGTGAAAAATCGGACACGAATGATAATACATTCGTATCCGAACCTCTAATCCCCCCCGAGGATGGTCGGTAAGAGGAATTGAGGAGTATTTAAAGAAACAAACGACTGGATGCTTGGTTTGAAAGAGATATTCGGTCAGATACTATTAATCTTTCAAACCTCTGCACACCGGTATCCTCCAATCGACGATCCGGTGCTGATAGATGGGGAAGTCCCGATTCTCTTTCCAATCGGCGGAAGGGACTTACCACAATATCCCATAAGATCACTTTGCGTAAGGGATATTGAATTTCCTAAATGATGAAAAAGCTGCATCACCTGATGACCGAGAAGGTGTCCAGATCCCCTTTCTCCGTTTCCCATTCTATATCCATATCACGTACCCTGGCAAAAGGTTGGGAGCTCCTGTTCCAATCGATAAAATCGACGATGAGTGATCTTGGTCCCTCGATGATGCTCTCCACATTACCGTCGGGAAGATTCCTTACCCATCCGACAAGTCCCAGTTCAAGCGCCTTCTTCTGGCAGTTAGCCCTGAACCAGACTCCCTGGACCTTCCCCTTGAAAATGACCCGGGCCCTTGCCATGGAGATGAAATGGTGAAGGCAATTAATCATATTTGCCCTCTAGTAATTGATTCGACGATTTAGATGGAACAACAAGGGTTTCGATATTCTCCTTTTGATTGGCGAAAGTGCAGGGCTGCCACACTCCCAGATGGAAACATTTATACTCATCCTGTCCTTACAACCGCTGGTCGGACCCTTCCATTTGTACATATGAAAGGCAGGTCTGAAAGAGACATCAAGGGGTATCGGAATGAGCGAAAAAGCAAAGATGATTTCTATGGACGGCAACACTGCCGCTGCGCATGTAGGATATGCCTTCTCGGATGTGGCTGCGATATATCCCATAACACCGTCATCTCCCATGGGGGAGATTGCCGATTCATGGGCAGCCCACGGAAGGAAGAACATCTTCGGCCAGGTACTTCGCATCGAAGAAATGCAGTCGGAGGCCGGAGCTGCCGGTGCCGTTCATGGTTCGCTTTCCGCAGGTGCATATACCACGACATTCACGGCATCGCAGGGACTGCTGTTGATGATACCGAACATGTACAAGATAGCCGGGGAACTAATGCCTGCCGTTTTTCATGTATCGGCAAGAGCGATAGCAGGTCAGGCCCTTTCCATTTTCGGGGACCACCAGGACGTGATGGCCGCAAGGGCAACCGGCTTCGCGATGCTCTGTTCGGGTTCGGTGCAGGAAGTCATGGACCTCGCCCTGGTTGCGCATCTGTCAACCATAAGGGCACAGGTCCCTTTCATATCCTTCTTCGATGGTTTCAGGACATCACACGAGATCCAGAAAATAGAGGTCATCGATTACGAGGACATGAAGAAACTGGTGGACTGGGATGCAATCAATGTTCACAGGAAGAGGGCCCTTAATCCGGAACATCCTCATCTCAGAGGAAGTGCCCAGAATCCTGATATATATTTTCAGGTCAACGAAGCGGCAAACCGCTACTACATGAGGGTTCCAGATATAGTCGAGGAGGAGATGATCAAGGTTTCGGAGATAACGGGAAGGGAATACCATCTTTTTGAATACTGCGGGGCTCCTGATGCGGAAAGGATCATAATTATGATGGGATCGGGCGGCGAGGCTGCCTCGGAAGCCGTTGATTATCTTAAAAAGAGGGGAGAGAAGATCGGACTGGTGAAGGTTAGGCTGTTCAGACCTTTTTCCGCAAGACATCTGCTGAAGGTCATTCCCGATACGGTGAAACGTATTGCCGTTCTGGACAGGACCAAGGAAAACGGAGCTTTCGGAGAGCCGCTCTATCTGGATGTCTCAACGGTCATGAAGGATGCCGAAAGAGATGTGCTCGTAGTGGGAGGGAGGTACGGACTGGGTTCAAAGGACTTCACCCCCACAATGGCGAAGGCCGTTCTCGACAATCTGAAGCTCAACGAACCAAAGAACCATTTCACAGTTGGAATAGTGGACGATGTCACATATACGTCCCTTCCCCTGGATGAACCAATAGATGCATCTTCCGAGGGAATCGTAAGATGCATGTTCTGGGGACTCGGAGGGGACGGGACCGTGGGTGCGAACAAGGATGCCATCAAGATCATAGGTGACAACACCGATAAATATGCCCAGGGCTACTTTGCATATGATTCAAAGAAATCCGGTGGAGTCACCATATCCCATCTCCGATTCGGTGACGAACCCATACGATCCACCTATCTGATAGAAGTGGCGGACTATGTCGCCTGCCATCAGCCTTCCTACGTCGACAAGTACGACATGCTTTCAGCGATGAAGGAGGGTGGAACCTTCGTCCTTAACTGTCCGTGGACCGAGAAGGAACTCGAGGAGAAGCTTCCCGGAAGGGTCAAGAAGCAGTTGGCGGAAAAGAAGGTGAATTTCTACATAATCGATGCGATTAAGATAGCTGAACAGGTGGGGCTGGGCGGCAGGATAAACATGATAATGCAGACTGTCTTCTTCAAACTGGCAAACGTTCTTCCCGTGAAGAGGGCCGTGGAACTTCTGAAGAAGGCCATAGAGAAGACCTATGGTAAGAAGGGAGAAGCCATTGTAAACATGAACAAGAAGGCCGTCGATCTTGCCCTGGATGGTCTTGTGAAAGTATCATACCCGGATTCCTGGTCGGAGGCTCCTGATACCATCCCGGTACCGGGCGGAAACAGACCGGATTTCGTGAAGGACGTGGCGGATGTCATGAACCGGATGGAGGGTGGAAAACTCCCCGTCTCCTCATTCACTCCAGGGGGATTTTTCCCTCCGGGGACGACCAAGTACGAGAAGAGAGGCATAGCCATCACCGTTCCGGAGTGGCAGCCAGAATACTGCATTCAGTGCAATCAGTGTTCATTCGTCTGCCCGCATGCGGTAATAAGGCCGTTCCTTGTCAAGAAGGAAGAGGCAGAGAAAGCTCCCGATGGATATGTCGGTATAAAGGCAATCGGACCGGGAATGGAAGATTACGAGTTCAGGATCCAGCTTTCCATCCTTGATTGCACAGGATGCGGCAACTGTGTCGACATATGCCCGGCTCCAAAGGGAAAGGCGCTTGTGATGAAGCCTCTGGAGACACAGGTGGAGAAGCAGGCCCCGTTGTGGGATTACATGATGTCCCTTCCCCAGAGAGACGGGGGAATGGACAAGTACACCCTGAAGGGTTCGCAGTTCCAGCAGCCGTTATTCGAGTTCCATGGAGCCTGTGCGGGCTGCGGCGAGACCCCGTACATAAAGGTTGCAACACAGCTTTACGGTGACAGGATGGTCATTGCAAATGCCACGGGATGCTCTTCCATATACGGGGGATCCGCTCCGGCGGTTCCGTGGACATTGAACATCCGGGGCCATGGTCCCGCGTGGGCCAATTCCCTGTTCGAGGATAATGCCGAATACGGTTTCGGAATGAACCTTGCCCTCCAGCAGAGACGCCTCGAACTGATGAACCTTGTGGAAAAGGCCCTGGATGGGGATCTTGACAAGGAGCTTCGGAATCTTTTCAAGGAATGGATCGATGTCTATGATGAAGGGGACGCCTCCAAGGAGGTTTCCATAAGGATACATGAGAAGATGGAAACGATGGACCGCTCTCCCCTTCTCGATGAGATATGGGAGAGAAGGGACCTTTTCACCAAACCATCCGTATGGATAATCGGCGGGGACGGATGGGCATACGACATCGGGTACGGCGGACTGGATCATGTCCTGGCCATGGGGCACAATGTGAACATTCTCGTTCTGGATACCGAGGTATATTCCAATACGGGCGGGCAGTCCTCCAAATCAACACCAGTCGGTTCGGTGGCAAAGTTCCAGGCATCGGGGAAGAAGACCCCCAAGAAGGACCTTGGAATGATGGCAATGAGCTACGGGAACGTGTATGTCGCTTCCGTTGCCATGGGAGCCAACAAGAACCACTATCTCAAGGTGCTGAAGGAAGCGGAGAGCTATCCGGGACCCTCGTTGATAATCGCCTATTCACCGTGCATAAATCATGGTCTGAAACGGGGGATGGGACACTCCCAGGAAGAGGAGAAGAGGGCCGTTGAGTCCGGATATTGGTTCCTGTTCAGATACGATCCTCGCCTGAAGGAACAGGGGAAGAACCCGTTCCAGCTGGATTCGGGTGAACCCAAGGGCGATCTGCATGAGTTCATAATGGGAGAGGTGAGATACCACAGTTTGACTCTATCATTCCCAGAGGAAGCAGAGAAGCTCCATGAGCAGCTCGCAAAGTTGCAGAGGGAGAAATATCTTCAGTACAAGAAGATGGCTGAACCCTGGGACTGAAGATGGTTCCTGTATCGGAAACCGCAGGAAGGACCTATACACTTCCTTTGATACCATTCAAAGGTAGAATGGGGGCCCGCCCGGACTACCAGGAAAAAGGTAATTTCGAATGAATATGGACTGCACCCCCGACAGTGGACACTCTGATAAGCTAATAGACTAATGGAGGTGAAGCATGGCAAAACCGGAAAGTTGTTGTACCTGCAAATTCAAGATGTCGATATTATCACAGATCGAGGCAGATGTTCCACAGGCTCAGGTTGCAAGGGAAAACGGATTGCATCCCACCCTTGTCTCAAGTTGGAAGAAGGAATGTTGACAATCCTGAAAAAGAATTTGCAGTGTGTTGTCGCAGATGTCTTGTGATAACACAGTGATACTCGGAGCTATTTGCGAAATATCTTATGAACATGGTCTGAGTGAAATGGAATCATATCGGGACGAATGGTGCAAGAATGGACACCCCGTGGCAATCTTAATAAGTGAATAAAGATAATGAAAGGATGTGATCGCTGATAAAGGTGATATGGTGAAAAAGGTAGTGCCAGTATTGATGATGGT
>Ga0190359_1001874_pt1 | contig 12880 bp, 9 predicted proteins | sample 48721823_MG_FD_161269 | JGI IMG/M metagenome (GOLD analysis project Ga0190359, IMG submission 161269) | Hydrothermal vent microbial mat bacterial communities from Southern Trench, Guaymas Basin, Mexico - 4872-18-2-3_MG | ecosystem: Environmental > Aquatic > Marine > Hydrothermal vents > Microbial...
AATTTGAGAGTACAGGACTATCTTAAGAAAGAGCCCCGTCCGAGGAGTTTTCTTGGGAAATTTTCTGCTTTTAATCCGGGATGGAAAACTGTCCTGTATATTCCTACTTACTCATATAATCCTTCCCGCACGGACTCCACGTTCAGTTCCATACCTTTTTTTGTGAAGATGTTAAAGAAAGGAGCCGTTCCAGATAAATATAACTACATAATTAAGTTGCACCCGAATATGATCCTGGAAAAGAAGTTGCTTGATGAACTGGTTTTTGCCCTCAAAAATTCGAATTTAAGGTTCTTTTTGGACATATTTGGTAATAATTATCTTCCCTATATGGATTTTTGTGACTTAATGATAACTGACAGAACCTCGGCCTTTTATGACTTTTTGTATTTCGATAAACCCGTGATTTTCCTTGACCACAATGGGGAATGTCCTGAGAAGATAGATTTTGAAGATATTGCTAACACTTACTGGTCGTATCAGTGTGGACCGGTTGTTTCAGAGCAGGATATATCAAGGTTACGTGAGATTATTGAGGAAGTTTTGGAAAACGATTCTTACAAAGAAATTAGAAAAAAGGTAAAGGAATACGTTTTCTTTGATGGGGTTACCCCACGGGATGTTCTAGTGGAGATGTTGAAGCATCCCAAATTCAAAAAAGGCAATCTGCACTGACAGGTAGACAGGGATGTTGGGTTGTTTCGTTTTCTATGAATGTTAATGATATAGTTTAATATCTCTGCGGGGATTTTCCATCGTTAAAGTAAAACAGCTGAACAGCAGGGAATTGTATTTTCGTGGGTGTTTTTGTTATCAGAACCATTCCTTCCCTTGAAGTGTGTAGATACCATCTCTTCAGGATAATTTATTCTGCAGTGATGGAATGAATATCATTCTACATTATGATTTATTGCAGTTAATAAGAGAATTAGCATTTAATGTAGGTGCACTATGAATGACATAAAAAGAGATTGTGTCCCTGGAGATAACATCTATAGTGGTGTTTTTCACAGATTTATTTCCTTTATTTTTCCGAGACAGACTTTGAATTCAGGGATTTTCTAAGTTTGTTGACGATTACAGATCCCGTAAGGGTGGTTAAAAGAGGTTTTACATACGGCAGCTGGTAGGTCTGGTAAGAATGATTAGATTTAATCTCCAGGTGTTAAAGTGAGATTGCAATTCTCGTAAATTTTTTTTACCTTCAAAAGCTATGGGTAATGGAGAAAGAAAGTTAAATAAAATAAGTGTCAGGGGCTTAAATTCTAATCAATATAACAGCAGATGTCAAAAATCTGCTTTTCCTAAGGAAATATCGGAGAATGACCTTTCAAATTTATGGCGAGCCAATCCCAAGATTGCTGAGATTTTGAAGACTTCTCCCAGTGTAAATGCAGCGAGGGAGCGTCTATACCAATATCTGACCAGGAGGGAAAAACATCTTCTTTCCGTGGGGTGTGATCTTACTCCTCTTCAGATTGATGTTGCGATGAATTGCATCCGTACATTGAGAAATGTGATTTCTCCTTTGTATGAAAGTATTTCAGACTTTAGTGCTCTTGAGGAGCTTTTTAGGCTTTCCAGGAAAAGAGTGAGTGAGGGGGTAACAGCAGGTTTTGTGTATGAGTTTGTTCATCTTTTTCGGGGAATTTCTGGGGATGCAGAGATTTATAATTCGGTGATGGCTTTAGATGAGGAAGCGCTGACTCCCAGGGAGATAGCAATAAAGAGGTCAGGTGAGCTTGATGAGATTGCTGAAACTGTTAAAAGTTATGTCGAAAGGTATAGGTCTGGTTTGGATGAGGAGATAATAACTATAAGAAAGGAGAACAGAGAAAAGATTCTAAGTTATTTTGGCGGGAGTGAGGATGATTGGTACGATTATCGCTGGCACTTGAGGAATATTATTACAGATCTGAATACTCTTGATGGGATAGTTAAGCTTGATTCTGATGAGAAGCTTGCTATAAAGCTTGCTAACAAATATGGAATTCCTTTCGGGATAACACCTTATTATCTTTCCCTTATGAATTTCAGTGGGCGGAGTGAGTTTGATTTCAGCATACGGGCTCAGGTTATACCAACTCTTCGGGTTGTCAGTAAGCTTGCGGAAAAATGGGAAGAGAGAAAAACCGCTTTTGATTTTATGAAAGAGGCAGAGACGTCCCCTGTTGATCTGGTAACCCGTCGGTATCCTCAGATAGTTATTCTTAAGCCTGTGTCCACCTGCCCTCAGATATGCACTTACTGTCAGAGAAACTGGGAGATTGATAGTGTTCATGCAAAAAAAGCTTTTGCTACAAAGAAGAAAATTGAGACCGCAATAGAGTGGATAAGGGCAACGGACAGCATTGAGGAAGTTTTGGTTACGGGGGGAGACCCATTTATACTGTCTGATAGGAGGTTGGAGCAGATACTTGAAGCCCTATCAAGGATTGAGCATATAAAGAGGATAAGAATTGGGACCCGGATGATCGTAACTTTACCTTTCAGGATAACGGATTCCCTTGTTGAACTTGTTAAAAAATACCACGAGTTCGGGAAAAGGGAAATAGCCATAGTAACTCATGTTGAACATGTTTCGGAAATAACTCCTGAGCTTGTTGAGGTCACATCCAGAATAAAGCGTGCTGGTCTAAGTATTTATAATCAGGAGGTGTTTACTTTTGCTAATAGTCGGAGGTTTGAATCTGTTGCGCTGAGAAAGATGTTAAGACTGGTGGGAATTGATCCTTATTACACTTTCAATACTAAAGGTAAAGAAGAGACTGTCGATTATATGGTTCCTATTGCTAGGTTGCTCCAGGAGAGAAAGGAAGAAGTGAGGCTTGCTCCCGGGCTTGACAGAACGGATGAACCGGTCTTTAACGTTCCGGGATTGGGGAAGAATTATTTAAAGTCATGGCAGGACCATAGGGTTGTTATGATTTTACCGGACGGGAGTCGGGTATATGAATTTCATCCGTGGGAGAAAAATGTTCGGAATGCTGATGTTTATTACTATAAAGATGTGCCCATATATGATTATCTTATGCGTTTAAAACATTTAAGGGATGAGGATATTAACGCTTATAAATCCATCTGGTATTATTACTGAGATTTTGGTCGTCCTATCTATCCCATTAATGACTTGCATAATTTCGGGTAAAGCAATAAAATTGCGTGGTTTTGTTGGAATGATAAGAGAAAACATGGAGAGGTGAGAAATGAAGAAGTATGTATATTATTTCGGCGGAGGGAAGGCAGAAGGTTCTGCTGATATGAAAGACCTCCTTGGGGGTAAAGGCGCCAATCTGGCAGAAATGACCAATCTTGGGATACCCGTTCCCCCTGGATTTACGATAACCACAGAGGTTTGTACCTACTATTACAGGTATGATAAAGGTTATCCGCCTGAGCTAAGGGAGCAGGTTGATGAAGCCCTTAGAAGAGTTGAGAAAGAGATGGGAAAAAAGTTCGGAGATGAGGAAAATCCTCTGCTTGTTTCAGTTCGTTCGGGAGCAAGGCAGTCCATGCCGGGTATGATGGAGACGGTACTGAATGTTGGTCTGACGAGCAAGACGATTAAAGGTCTTGTGAAGCAGACAAATGATGAAAGATTTGCGTATGATGCTTATAGACGTCTTATAATGATGTATTCTGATGTTGTCATGGAGAAAGCTGCTGGAATTGAGCCGGAAGAGGGTAAGGCTATAAGGGTTCAACTCGAAAATGAAATGGATAAGGTGAAGAAGGAAAAAGGTGTTACTCAGGATACGGAGCTTGATGCAGAGGATCTTAAGAGGCTTTGTGAGATTTTTAAAGCGAAGGTCAAAGAGGTTCTTGGTAAAGAATTTCCGGATGATCCCTATGATCAGCTATGGGGAGCGATCTCAGCGGTGTTTCAGAGCTGGAACGGGAAAAGAGCGGTGGCTTACAGGAGAATTGAAGGAATCCCTGATGAGTGGGGGACAGCGGTAAATGTTCAAACCATGGTTTTTGGGAATATGGGAGAAGATAGCGCTACGGGAGTTGCTTTTACAAGGAATCCTGCTACTGGAGAGAATAAGTTTTATGGTGAGTGGTTACCCAATGCGCAGGGTGAAGATGTTGTTGCCGGTATCAGGACTCCAAATCCGTTGAATGAGGAGTGTAAGGGTCCTGAGAATGCCCATCTACCGAGCCTGGAAACAGCAATGCCAGAAGTCTATGAACAGCTTTGCAAGATAAGAGAAAAGCTTGAGAAGCATTATAAAGACATGCAGGACATAGAGTTTACGATAGAGAGAGGACGTCTCTGGATGTTGCAGACAAGAGTGGGGAAGAGAAATGGCCCCGCAGCAGTGAAAATGGCTGTTGATATGTGCAATGAGGGGTTGATTGATAAGGAAACAGCTATAATGAGGGTTAAGCCCTCTCAGCTGGATGAGTTGTTACATCCTATGGTTGATCCAGAAGCTGAAAGAAAGGCAAGACCGCTGGCAAAAGGTTTACCTGCAGGTCCTGGTGGAGGAACTGGGCAGGTGGTTTTCACTGCAGATGATGCTGAAAGATGGTTTAAGGAAGGCAAGAAGGTGGTACTTGTGCGAACCGAAACTTCACCAGAAGATGTTCATGGTATGCATGCTGCGGAAGCTATCCTTACTGCGAGAGGCGGAATGACTTCTCATGCGGCTCTTGTTGCTCGTGGATGGGGAAAATGCTGTATAGTTGGATGTGGTGCACTCAATATAGATGTAGAGAAAAAGCAGATGACCGTTGATGGGAAAGTGATAAAAGAAGGGGACTGGATTACGCTGAATGGTACAAGGGGGATCGTTTATGAAGGGCAACTGCCTCTTGTTGAGCCAAATCTGGAGAAGAATGAGGAATACAAGCAGTTGATGACATGGGCTGATGAAATAAGGAAGCTTGGAGTTAGAACCAATGCGGATAGGCCTAAGGATGCTGCCCAGGCGAGGGCTTTTGGTGCAGAAGGTATAGGATTATGTCGTACAGAGCACATGTTTTTTGAGCCATCACGAATTCGAGCGATGAGAGAAATGATTGTTGCGGAAACCCGGGAAGAAAGAAGAAAAGCGGTTATGAAATTGCTGCCATACCAGAGGGAAGACTTCAAGGGTATTTTGAAGGCTATGGAAGGTTTCCCTGTTACGATTCGTTTGCTTGATCCTCCTCTCCACGAGTTTGTTAACCTCACGGATAGTCAAATAAAGGATCTGGCAAGAGAACTCGGCGTTAGCTACGAAAAGCTAAAGGCGAGAATTGATTCTTTACACGAGGCCAACCCCATGCTGGGACATAGAGGTTGTCGTCTAGGAATTTCTTATCCGGAAATCACTGAGATGCAGGCGAGAGCGATATTTGAAGCTACAGCTGATCTTGTGAAAGAAGGTTACAAGGTCTTTCCTGAGGTCATGGTCCCGTTGGTGGGTATTTTATCAGAGCTTAAGAATCAGGCGGAGATCATCCATAGAATTGCTCGTGAGGTTATGGAAGAGACCGGAGTGCAGTTTAAGTATAGTGTTGGAACAATGATAGAGATTCCTCGTGCATGTGTAACGGCTGATCAGATAGCCCAAGAAGCGGAATTCTTTTCCTTCGGAACGAATGATCTTACCCAGACTACATTTGGTTTCTCTCGAGATGATATCGGAACCTTTCTACCCGAATACCTGAACAGGGCAATATTGAAGAAAGATCCATTCCAGACCATTGATCAGGAAGGTGTTGGAGAGCTGATGAAGATTGGGGTTCAGAAAGGAAGAGCCACGAGACCTGATCTTAAGATTGGTATCTGTGGGGAGCATGGTGGAGATCCGGATAGCATTGATTTCTGTCACAGAATAGGTTTGAATTATGTAAGTTGTTCTCCTTTCCGTGTTCCGATAGCAAGACTTGCAGCAGCACAGGCGGCTGTCAGGAATAAATGAGCGGGTGATTGTAAAATACGAGGTTTATAGAGGGGGCGTATCTTTTCTATGCCCCCTTGTTACTTTTTGAGATTAAGTTTGTTGAGTTTCCACTGAAAATTAGGAAAGTGGATATGCCTGTGTATGGGTTTGTATGCAAAGATTGTGGGAACAAATTTGAAGAATTGTTTTTGAAAATGTCCGATAGGGATTCTGATGTGGAGTGCCCGAGTTGTAAGAGCGAGAATGTTGAAAAGGTGATGTCGGTGAGTGTCTTAGGATTATCGGAGGAGTCAGATTCTCCTTCATGTTGTTGCTGTAGAGAGTAGTGTTGATAGATTAATAAAACTCTGGTTGATGGAAAGATGAGACCTTTAATTATCTATAATGGTCCTCTATTTGATGGGAAAAATGTGTACGAAGATGGTGCGGTTTACGTGGAAAATGGCAAGATAGTAGAAGCAGGTGATGAGGAAGAAGTTTTTAAAAAGATTCCTCGGCGGATGGATATGGATTTTTATGATGCACGAGGAAGGGTAATTTTCCCTGGAATTACGAATCTCCATAACCATTTTTATACGGTTCTGTCGCATGGTTTGATGCCAGGTCGTAAACTCTTGGATCTTAAGACAAATCTTGAGAGTTTTTGGTGGAAATTTGATGCTTCTTTGACCCCAGAAATTGTTCAGATCTCTGCTCTCGTTTCCCTTCTTGAATCAATAAGACATGGTGTTACAACAATTTTTGACCATCACTCGAGCCCGAGTAGTATAAGTAATATTCTGGAAGTAATAGCTTCTGTGGTGAAAAGATCTGGTATTGATGCAGTACTTTGCTATGAAATTTCCGATAGACACGGCAGGGAAAAATTTTATGAAGCACTCGATGAAAACCTTAATTTTATAGAGAAGTATAAGTATGATAAACAGATAAAGGGAATGCTTGGGCTACATGCGAATTTTACACTTTCGGATGAGTCGTTGTATGAGATAAGCGAAAATGTAAGTGGTGTCGAGGCTGGTATTCATATACACTGTGGTGAAGATAAGGTAGATATGGATTATTGTACTGAAAAAGGTTATAAGGGACCTGTACATCGTCTGAGTAGGTTTGGGTTAGTTTCTTCCAGGTCAATCCTTGCTCATGGGTTATTTCTCAGTCAGGAAGATTACGGAATTTTGAAATCCAGCGGTGCTACTGTCGTCTGTAATGCAGAGTCCAACATGAGGAATGGGTATGGAGTCTTTGATCTGGAAAGATTTGAGGAAGCAAAATTTGGGCTTGGAACGGATGGAATGACATCGAATATGTTTTTGACTCTAAGAAGTGCGTATCTCTCGCAAAGGCAGGTGGGGAAACCTTCTTCTGTGGTTTCTTCGGAACTTTTTAACAGTCTTTTTGGTACGAACTCAGAGGTTGCAACCAAAGTTTTCGGAAGGAAAGTTGGTGTTATTGAGAAGGGTGCGAGTGCTGATATAGTTATTTTTGACTACGTTCCTCTTGTGGAGTTTAATCTGGAAACTCTTTTCTCTCATGTTGCCTTTGGCATGTGTGATACCCCTGCGATGGTTGTGTTTAAAAATGGGAAAATGATTTTCGAGAAGGGTACTTTCTTTACCCTTGATGAGGAGCTGATTCTGGAAGAGTCAAAGAAACTTAGTAAAATTCTGTGGAAAAACTTTTATAACCTATAAATTTAAGCGGGTTTTATAAGGAGAGGGATCGTGAAAGCGTTTAGAGTTACGCTGTTGATGGCTATTTTTTGTAGTTTTTTATTGTCTGGGGGCAGCAAAAAAGGAGAGATTTCCTCGCAACTTCTGGAGAGGCTTGAAAAAAGTGTACTGGAAGATTCTGATTTGAAAGCTATTAGAAATGCTGTCTCCAACAATAACATCAAAGACCTTGTTCTGAACAGGGACGTTCTTAATTCAATCGACAAACATTTTGCGTATCGAATTGAGACAGGGGGGATAACGGATCAAAAATCTTCTGGTAGGTGCTGGCTTTTTGCGTCTTTAAATGTGCTGAGACCGAGGGTATTAAAAAATCTTAATGTTGAGGATTTTGAATTTTCCCAGAACTACCTGTTTTTCTATGATCTGCTTGAGAAATCGAATCTTTTCCTTGAGGCGGTTATAGAAACAAGAAAAGAGGAACCAGATTCACGAAAAGTAGAGTGGTTGTTTAAGCATCCCATCCAGGATGGTGGTGTCTGGAGCATGGCTGTTGATCTTATAAAGAAATATGGAGTTGTTCCAAAAGAGGTCTTTGGGGAGAGTTATAACAGTGAGAACACCTCTACGATGAGGAGGTTGCTTGCGAGAAAATTGAGGGAGGATGGGATAAGACTCAGGGAACTGAGCAGAAAAGGATACTCTATAAGGAAGTTGCGATCCGAGAAGGAGAAAATGCTTGAGGACGTTTACAGACTGCTTGTTATTTTCCTTGGGCAGCCACCTCATAAGTTCGGATGGAGATACGAGGATAAGGAAGGGAATTTACATCCCCTGGGAGAGTATACTCCACAGAGCTTTTACAAAAAGGTCGTTGGGGTAAATCTGGACGATTATGTGATGCTAATGGACGATCCTTCAAAAGAATATTACAGGTTATATGAAATCGAGTATGACAGGGATCTCTGGGAAGGAAGGAATTGGAAGTTTGTGAACGTTCCTTCGTCAGAGCTAAAGGTGTATGCGAAGAAGTCCATACTTTCCGATGAGCCTTTATATTTCTCCTGTGATGTTGGAAAACAGCTTTACAGGAAAGAAGGGTTGCTTGCTCTGGGACTCTACGACTATAGCTCCTTGCTTGGTGTCGAGTTTGGTATGGATAAGAGACGTAGAATTTTGACTTTTGACAGTGGGTCCACACATGGAATGTCTCTTGTTGGGATAGATACAACAGCTGATGGTAAGATAACAAAGTGGTTGCTGGAAAACAGCTGGGGGAGCGACGATGGATTTCAGGGCTACTTGATAATGACAGATAGGTGGTTTGATGAATATATGTTTAGAATAGTCATTCATAAAAGGTTTTTGCCTGAGAGGATTGTAAAAGTCTGGCAGAGTAAGCCGATATTGCTCCCGCCATGGGATCCGATGTTTTAAGAGTACTTTCCCGTTTCATGGTATAGTGAGAAACGCTTTTATCTTACAATAAATCCCTTTCTCAAAAAGAGAAAGTAACTTTGAACAAGTTAACTTATTGTATCTGCTGATAACTTTTCTGAGTTTTATTCAGTTGTGACAAAAAGTTGATCCTAAGTTCTCCGGTATCTCTATTCGGTTTGTTGTGGTATCATAAAGAAAGCGGTTGTTTTTGTTTTTTTAAGCAGACTGATTGAATACTTCGTCGGCATGGTAACTACTTCTTACCAGCGGAGCGGAAAAGACATATTTTATGCCCTTGGCAAGGGCATAGTTGTAGTAATTTTCAAACTCTTCTGGCGTTACATATCTTGCAACAGAGAGATGCTCTTTAGAAGGTTGTAAATATTGCCCGATTGTCAGTACTTTACAGCCAGCTTCCGATACGTCGTCTATTAGTCTTTTAACCTGATTTGCAGTTTCCCCAAGTCCAACCATTATTCCTGTTTTTGTTATAAAACCCTTTTCTGTTGAGCGTTTTAGTATTTCCAGAGAAATTTCGTAGTTTGCCTCAGGACGCACCTTCTGGTAGAGCTCTTTGACTGTTTCTAAATTGTGTCCGAGTACATCCGGGTTTGCACTGAAGATTTTGTTCAGAGCATCTCTGTTACCTTTGAAGTCGGGGATGAGTACCTCGACTTTTACTCCAGGATTTATTTTTTTTATTTCTAGTATTGTTTCTGCCCACTGGTTTGCTCCTCCATCAGGGAGGTCATCTCTGGTAACAGAGGTTATTACACAATACTTTAACCCCAGCTTTCTTATAGCAAGAGCAACTTTCAGCGGTTCCTCGGGGTTGAGGGGTTCCGGTTTCCCTGTGGTTACAGAACAGAACCTGCAGTTCCTCGTGCAAATTCTGCCATTGATCATAAATGTTGCTGTTTTCCGGCTCCAGCAATCTGATAGGTTGGGGCACTTTGCCTCAACGCAAACTGTATTGAGTCCGTACTCTTTGATTAAACCTGTAAGGAATTTGCGCTCTTCGTTTGAGATGACTCTTATCTTGAGCCAGGTTGGTTTTCTTAGTATCATGTTTCAACCAAAATTTCTTTTACTGATTTAAGAGGTTTTACCACCTTAAATTTGAAGACCTTGACAAACTTTTCTAATATGGCTCTCTTGACTGCGTCCATGTTTACTTCAGGATTCAGATCAACCATTCTGGTAATCCCTTTGTCCATTATTCCGCAGGGTATTATTCCAAGGTAATAGGAAAGATCTGTTGTAACATTGAGAGCGAATCCATGCATTGTTACCCATTTAGAGACCCTCATCCCGATAGCAGCGATTTTTTTGTTTCCGACCCAGACGCCGGTCAGTCCTTTTATTCGGTCTGCTTCAATGCCAAAATTTTTTAGAGCCTGTATCAGCACTTCTTCTACTGAATTTACAAACCACGAGATGCTTTCTTTGTGTTTTTTGAGGTTGAAGATGGGATAACCTACAAGCTGTCCCGGACCGTGATATGTAATGTCTCCGCCCCGGTCTGTTTCGTAGACTTCAATGTTCCGCGACTTCAGATATTCGTCGCTTGCGATGAGGTTTTCTCTCCTGGCGTTTTTTCCGAGAGTATAAACGTGATTGTGCTCTACGAAGATGAGCGTATCGCTTATTTTTTCTGTCACTCTTAATTGGTGAAGCTTCCTCTGCAGTTCCCAAGTCTCGAAGTATCCAGATTTACCAAGGTCAAGTAAGAGTAATTCCCCACTCATTTTTCTCTTTTATATATGAATCTGTTCATTAAAGCTTGCTAGTATTGCTTCATGGATTGCTTCAGAAGCAGTCGGATGAGCGAAAACTAAATCTTTCAGGTTCTTGTATTTTAGTCTCATGTTGATTGCACTCACAAAGACATGAATCAGCTCAGATGCTTCGTGCCCTACTATCTGAGCTCCGATTATTGAATCATCCTTTTTATCAAAGAGTACTTTTACAAACCCGTAAATATCACCTGAAGCGACACACTTGCCGTTTGCGCTGAAGGGGAATTTTCCGAGGTGGTATTCAATTCCCCTTTTTTGCGCTTCTTTTTCGGTTAAACCCACAGATGCTATCTGTGGCTTTGTGTATATGACCGATGGGATTGCGCCATAATTAACGGGTTCTGGGTTACCCCCGGCAAGTTTTTCGATTACGAAAAGTCCTTCATGGGAAGCTACATGTGCAAGTGCCGGTGGGCCTATTACATCCCCTATTGCATAAATATTTGGAACAGAGGTTTTATATTCGTTGTCTACTTTGATAAACCCATTATCAGTTTCAACTCCAGCCTGTTCAAGACCGAGGCCATTGTAGTTTCCCTTCACTCCGATAGATATTAGAACTTTTTCAGATGAGATAGTTTTTTCCTGACCGTTTACTGTCATTTTTACATCGAGCTTTCCCTTGACTTTCTGTATGTCGTTTACACGGGTTCCAGTGAAAATTTTTATTCCCACTTTTTTAAACTGATTTGCAAGTTCTTGTGAAACATCTCCGTCCATCATGGGGATTATTTCAGGAAGAAGCTCGATCAGGTATACTTTTGTTCCAAGAGATGAGAGGATATAAGCAAATTCTACCCCTATTGCTCCAGAACCTATAATTATTATTGATTCTGGCAGCTCGTGAAGGGATAATGCTTGCTTACTGCCTAATATATCAGTGTCTGGAGAAATTTTTGGAAGGGAAGCAGGAATACCTCCGGTTGCGATTATTATGTTTTTCGCTGTGACATTTCTTATTCTTTCGCTTTCAGAAATTTCTATTGTATGGTCATTTACAAGTTTTGCTTTCCCCTTTATCCTGGTAACTCCATATTTCTTAAAGAGGAATTCAACACCTTTTGAAAGTTTTTTTGCTACCATGCGTGAGCGTTTTATAATTTCTGCGAAGTTTACTTCCGCGTTACCTGGATTCAGACCGAAGCGTTTGGCGGATTTTAGCTCATTGTACATATCAACACTTTTTATGATGGCCTTTGTGGGTATACAGCCCCAGTTCAGACAGATTCCTCCGAGTTCATCCTTTTCAATGCATGCTACTTTTAACCCCAGCCGTGCTCCTTTTATTGCTGAAACATATCCACCTGGTCCGGAGCCTATTACTATAACATCGTAGTCGTACATTCTTTGTTTCCTCCTTTACTGCTCTTTTAGTGCTTTTTTCAGGATTGCTATTTCCTTAGCGTAGTTTTCATCCCCACCAGGGGTTTCAAGAATCATTGGTAAATCCCTAAACCGTTCATCATTTATTATTCTGTAAAATGTTTCCCACCCCAGGAATCCGTCTCCAAGATTACAATGTCTGTCTATTCTTGAACCGAGTTCCTTTTTGGAGTCGTTAAGGTGAAAGACTTTTAACCTGTCCAGACCGATTATTTCATCGAATTTCTTAAAAGTTTCATTGTAACCCACAAAGGATACGATATCGTATCCTGCTGCGTAAGCATGACAGGTGTCAAAGCATACTCCAAATCTTTCAGGGTAGGCTGAGAGCTCGATTATCTTTTGTAAATGTTCGAATCTATATCCCACGTTCGATCCCTGTCCAGCTGTTATCTCAAGGACAAAAGTTACCTTTGAATCAGGGCGGTTTTCAATCATGTAGTCGATACTCTCCGCTATTATATTCAGGCAGTATTCTTCTCCTTTACCCATATGACTGCCAGGATGGAAAACGAGCAGAGATATTCCCAGCTTGTCACATCTGTCTATTTCTTCCAGGAAAGCATTTCTGGATTTTTCGAGCTTTGTCTTGTCTGGGCTTCCAAGGTTTATAAGGTAAGAATCGTGCGATATCGTCATTTTGATACCGTTTTCCTTCATAGCTTTTAGATACTTGTCTCTGCTTTCATCTGTA
>Ga0190359_1001875_pt1 | contig 12877 bp, 10 predicted proteins | sample 48721823_MG_FD_161269 | JGI IMG/M metagenome (GOLD analysis project Ga0190359, IMG submission 161269) | Hydrothermal vent microbial mat bacterial communities from Southern Trench, Guaymas Basin, Mexico - 4872-18-2-3_MG | ecosystem: Environmental > Aquatic > Marine > Hydrothermal vents >...
ATGTATGCCCGACTTGAGCCTCGCATGATTCTCGCAACCCTGGCTATCATATTATTTATAACCATGGTGATGACGGTCTTTCCTGCAATCCGGGCCGCGAGAACCTCGCCGGTCCAGGTGCTCAGGTTTCAATAGGAGAAAGGCATGGCCGGGTTTATAAAGATAGCATGGCGAAACCTCTGGCGGAACCCGAGGCGAACCATAGTGATTACCCTTGCCATTGCGCTCGGTATCTGGGGAGTGCTTGTTGCAATCGCATTTGATAATTCCTTTGCATATCAGATGGTGGATAATTTCATTTATACTCACCTCGGGCATATAGAGATTCATGCCAGGGGCTATCAGAAGAATCCAGGGCTCCGTCTCTGCATGACCGATGCTGAAGAGGTGCTTGAGAAGGTCAAGACATCAGACCATATCGCGGGGTATGCCCCAAGGATAAAAGCCTTCGCACTGGCGCAATCTCCCAGGGCGAGCCAGGGGGTTATGCTCGTGGGAATTGATCCTGGGCTTGAGCCGACAGTAACCCGGATCAAGACTTTCATCACAAAAGGAAGCTATTTTGATAAGGATGATGATCGCGCAGTCCTCATAGGAGAGGGCCTTGCACATAAGCTCAAGGTTGGGTTGGGAGACAAGATCACCTTCTTTACACAGGGCTTCATCTGCGAAGAAGGGGTGATCGAGAGCCTGCGAGTGACCGGATTATATCGAAGCGGGATAGGCGAGTTGGACAAGACCCTGGTATATCTGCCCCTCAAGCTTAGTGAGAGGATTCTGGAGATGAAGGGAAAGCTCAGTGAGATAGCAATCATCGTGGATGATGAGAAAAATATACCTCTGCTAAAACAGGATTTGAAGAAAAAGCTCTTTGAAAAGGATTCGGGCCTGACCCTGGAGAGCCGGGAATTAAAAGGAGCAGAGGGGGGCGGGATTCACTTGATAAAAGTTACAAAAAAAAGAGCAGAGGACATGATCCTGGACCCGGAGGCGCTTGGAGAATCCTTCAGGTTGAATGCTCATACAGCGGCTGTTAGCTATCGGCTTTCTCTTCCTGTAATTGCTCATCACAGCACCAGAGATGAAGGGGAGAGCAAAATTGAGCTTGATCTTCATGGTGTTGATCCGGTCACTGAAAACAAGGTAACAAGGCTTTTTGACTCGGTTGATATTCCGGAGAATAGCTGGCTTGCAGGGAGTGAGATTGAGAAGGAGCTTGAGGTTCGCGAGGATTGGATCATCCTTGATGAGCGCGCCTCGTATGCGCTCTCCGCCGAGCCCGGAGATACCATCATGCTCGAATTGGGGTCAGAGCTTCACTTAAAACTTAACGATAAAATCAGGCTACACCCCGGGGGAAAGTTTTTGAGCCTGGAGGTTGCGGGGATCCTGAAAAGTGAAATTGAGCAGGGAAAAGACATGCCTCTTGCCATGATAAGCCGGCGGCAGATGTGGGAGACTTTCACTGGCGAGCCTTGCGCAAGCGAGGTTATTATCCGGCTCAAACCGGGGTCGGACCCGAAGGAGGTGTCAGATGATCTTGTGGCCGGGCTTGGCCGCGAGGTTCTGGACTGGGGCGAGCTATATCCTTTGCTTGCAGAGCTTAAAATGCTGATGAATGCTGTCAATTATGTTTTCCTGCTTATCATCTACATCGCGGTTGCCTTCGGGATCGCGAACACCATGGTGATGAGTGTGTTCGAGCGTGTGCGGGAGTTGGGCATACTCAAGGCGATCGGCACGCGGCCGGGCCAGCTTTTCAGGATGGTCATCCTGGAGTCCGTGATGCTCGCGGCTATCGGCATGGGACTCGGAGGGCTCGCAAGCGCGGCCACTATCTGGGTGTGGGCAAGAAACGGACTGGACCTCTCAATGTTCGCGGCCGAGGCAGGTGAATCCCTCGGGATGGGCAGTGTGCTTTATCCTGTCCTTACCCTGGAGAACATTCTTTTCGCAGTTGTTATGGCTCTTGTTATCGCGATAGGCTCTGCTTTATATCCTGCATTCAGGGCGTCGCGGCTTTTGGTGGTTGAGTCTTTACGAAGGATTTAGAGGGGGTTTTCAAATGGCCCATCTTGAGGCGGAAGGGATTGTGAAGATATACCGGGATCATCAGGTGGCCACCGAGGCCCTGCGAGGCATAGATTTCAAGATGAAAAAGGGCGAGTTCACCGCGCTCTTCGGGCCAAGCGGCTCCGGCAAGACCACGCTTTTGAATATACTGGGCGGGCTGGATATGCCTACCAGCGGAAAGGTCCGGCTCGGGGAAAAGGACTTGACCGGGCTCAGACAGAGTGAGCTATCCCGGGTCCGGCTTTTCAAGATCGGCTTCGTGTTTCAGGCCTACAACCTTATCCCGGTACTCACAGCGATTGAGAATGTGGAATATGTGCTTCTGCTTCAAGGAATGCCCAGGAATGAACGAGAGAAGCGGGCAAGGACATTGCTTGAGGAACTGGGGCTTGGAGAACTCATCAATAAACGACCCACCGAGATGAGCGGGGGAGAGCAACAGCGCGTGGCAGTGGCAAGATCAATCATTCATCTTCCCGAACTGGTCCTCGCGGATGAGCCGACCGCCAACCTGGACTCCAAGACAGCCTTTGAACTCCTGGACCTGATGCGGAGGCTCAACGAGGAAAGAAGTATCACATTTCTCTTTTCCACGCATGACGCAAGAGTGATGGAGAGGGCAACGCGCCTGGTACAGCTCCGGGACGGAATGATAGCAAGCGATGAAATACGCGGCTGAGTGTGTGCTTGCACTTCTTGCTCTGGCAATTATCGCGCCGCACCGGGCAGACGCGATTGAATTGTATTCCACGGATAAACTCTCACTCCATGCCTCCGGATACCTCCAGGATCAGGCACAGCACACTGAGGGGTTCTTCGGAGAACCCTTTGACCGCAATCAGGCGAGAATCCGCCCGGAATTCAACGCCCGGATAGGCGACAATCTCACTGGCTTTTACAGTCATACCCTGGAGATGAACATCGGCTCGTGTCTTGAGACGCTTGATTACCAGTTTCTCAAACGCCTGCCACCGGCAACCTATTACGACTGGGATTGGACGATCGAGGATAATGATCGCCGACATGTTCGTTCCTCTGTGTATAGGGCATATATGGTTTACGAGGAGGAGCAAGTGAGGATAGTGGCGGGCAGACAGCGTGTGGCATGGGGCACCGCGCTCTTCTGGAACCCGACCGACCTTTTCAATCCCGTAAGCCCGATCTCTCTTGAGCCGATGGAAAGAGAGGGCGTGGATGGTTTGAGCGCGGAGTTGATGCTCAAGGAATTCACCTACCTGAACCTGGTTTACGGGATCGGCGATAAGTGGTCGGAGAGCCAATTCGCAATCAGGCTCAAGACCACAATCAAGTCCCTGGATGTATCTGTTATGGCCGGAAAATTCCAGGAGAACGAAGTGGTGGGCGCGGATTTCTCAGGCTATGTGGCTGATGGAAGCCTCTACGGAGAAGGCACTTATACCCGGACCAAAACAATGTCCAGCGGATCCGAAGGAGATGACTACATTCGCATATCCCTTGGTTATCAATATAGCTTTTCAAACTCCGCCGCCTTTGCAGTGGAATACTATCACAATGGCGGGATATTGACCTGGGAGGGAGACCCTTATGCGCCCTTTCCAGTAGATATGTTTTCAGACCCACTTGCGACCTTCGGGAGAAACTTTCTCGGGGCCATGGCCGGCTATGACCTCACCCCGCTCGTGCGCTGGGATATGACCTTCATATTCGACCTGGACAAAGGAGGCATCTTCCTTGGCCCGCATGTAAGCTACCTGGCCTCAGGCGCAATTACGATTGAAGGAGGAATGCAGGCCTTCGGAGGCGAGCCAGAGGGAGAATACGCACTCATGCATGACATCTTCTGGGTCCGCCTGAGATACGATCTCGCGTGAGCTAAGACTTGCCTTTATCGCTTTTTATCCAGCATCGCATGGGCCTTATTCACAAACCTGAGCACCTCCCGCGCCTCGTGACTCTTCGGATCAAGGTTCAGCCATATGTAAGCGGCCCGCTCCATGGGAACGAGAAAATATTGGTGAGGTGATATAATGAAATACTGCTGGTAAATCAAGGTGATGTAACGATAGGCATCCTCGGTTTCAGGGTCCAGCTCAAGAGCCTTTTCCAGCTCCCGAAGAGCATCATAATAATATCCTCCAGCAATATTCCTGCGTGCCGAGGCCAGGTGCTCTTGAGGGGTGCCTGTCAGGGTATCTGGTTCCAGGCCTTCCGGCTGAATCTCGTAAATTGTTATCACCCGCCGATATTCCGGAAGACAGCGACTGTAGATAATACGGGTGTTCGGAGCCGGGTAATAAGTAATATCGCGACTTCTTACAAGAAATTCTTTTTCGCTGATGTAGACTATCTCCGGATTCGGGTCCGGCTGAAGGCCAAAAGCGATCGGCTCCAACAGAGGCCGGAGCGCATTCAAGACAAAGCTGTCCGCAACAATATAGTCCGCCTTTTTGTCCTCAATTATACTGAGGAGTTCGGGATAGGTCTTCGGCATAGGCTCGTGCTTACCTTTCAGGTAATAGGCCATGAAGGGCTTGCGACCAAGGATAACCCTTCCGGGAGGGACAAGGCCGCGGGATATGACCTCCTGGGCTACCTCCTTGTGTCCAGCCGAATACTTATAGTGCATCCCGGCAGGGCCAATTCTCTTGTGGAAATCCTTGTAAGCAGGGTAAAGGGCTGGAAATGCCGCAACCACCAGTAAAACGGGAACAAGTATACTTATAAGCTGTTCGCGTGAAGACCAGGCCGGCACGCTCTCCGCCAGAACCCCGGATATGACCCTTCCGATGCGCACCATCCCCGCTCCGGCCACAAGCATGCCAAGTGGCATGATAGGATAGATATACCGCTCGTCAACCATGTAAGGCGTAACAAGAGCATATAAACCCACAAGTTGAAGAATCCAGATCAATACATAAACCTCCCGGAATATCCCTTCCCGGTTTCTCGACCTGAAAAGCAACACATACGCCAGGATATAGCCTGCGAAAAAGAGGATAGAGAGGAACCATCCCATATGCTTGAGAAACTGATAGAAATAATCTTTGAACAGGATCAAAAGCTTTTTCGGAAGAACGAAAATACCAGAGGACCCTCCTATGAAATCTCCAGCCCCGGATTGGCTTTCCCGAAGGTCTTCATTGGTAACTTTATCCCGGTCAATTCGGGACCCGCCGAATTGCAGGACCTGGCCGGAGAGTTGGTCCTGGCCCATCTGGGGGCTCAATCCCCACTCGCCAGTGTGCACCCTGATGTGAAGCCAATATGGAAAACTCACAAGCAGGAATACGCCAAGAATGATCCCAATCCTTGCGACCAGCATCCTCCCGTGGGTCCGAGCCATAAACCGCCAGTAAAACCCTCCGGCAACTATTACCCAGAAGACCAGGGTGATCCCCACATCACGGGTCAGATACGCGAGGCCAGAAAGCAGGCCGAGAAGGGCTAATAGCCAAATTCTGGGTCGAGAAAAAGCGTAGATGCTCAAAGTGATAATTAGAAGATAGAGAAAGGTAAAGGTCGCCTCAGTGAGAAGCGGCGTGGCATAGCGCAGTCCGAACCACTGAAAGCTGAAAATACACGCCGCGGCCAGCCCGGCCACTGCGGATTCAAGCTTCCGGCCAAGCCAGAAAAGAGGAACAAAGCTTGAGAGACTCAAGACTATCGAGATCCATGATCCGAGAACCTCAGGCTCTATTGGCAGAAAAGATAAGCCTGCAAGGAGTAAGGAGTAAAAAGGCGGAAGATGACGCGAGCGGATAAACCCCTCATCCAGGTTGTAATCGCGGGAAAATATTTCCCCGCTCCGGATGTCATCCGCAAGGCTCATATACTGCAAGGAGTCCGGGTAAGTCAAAGGCGTAAAGGTGGCGTTAGAAAGACGAAAGCCCAATCCGACCAGTATTATAAGGAATAGCCACAACCAGGGATTTAGAAAAACCCGGGGTATCCTGTTCGCTTTCCAGCCGGACGATGAAGGCCCCGTAAGTGCCGTCTCCGCCTTTCTCCTCTTTGACTTCTTCTTGGCCATCTTAATTTCTGTTTCAGGTTATACAAAAAGGGGCTTTTCGTCAATGATACCCTTGCTCGCGATTTATGTTATGATTCTTTTTGGCTCTAACCAGTGTGTGCGAAAGAAAAGCAAGGGGGAAATCATGACCGCGCCTGATTTTCACTCTGCGCTTGAGCAGAATGCAAAGTCCGAAAAATCTGAAGGATATGTCCCGGATCGCATCTTTCTCAAGTTTGAACAGGACTCTATTTCCTACCTTGAGATGAACCAGCGTGCAAACCGCATCGCACATGCATTACTCGAACTCGGGGCCGAGCCTGGCTCCGGACTCGCTATCATGCTCCCCAATATACCCGAGTTCCTGGAGGTCTTCTTTGCCACACAGAAAATCTCGGTATATGCAGTGCCGGTCAACACAGGCCTGAAAGGCCGGAGCCTGGCACATGTTCTCTCACACTCCGAGGTCCGGTTCCTTGTCATTCATCAGGATTACCTGGAGGAATTCCAGGCCATCCAGAACCATGTCCCGGAACTCAAGACCATCGTGGTGCATCGCGATGTGCCCCCTGCCGAACAGGTCACACCGGGCCGCGCACTTGCATACGAGCTACTCTCCGATCATCCAGGGTCCGAAAACCCGAACCTGGAACTTGATCCTCAGGCCATATGCCTGATCATGTATACCTCCGGAACCACCGGCCCGGCAAAGGGAGTGGTCTATCGTTACAACCGCACCGGCCTGGACCTCGTGGTCCAGGGCTCAAAACTGATAATCCAGCCCGGAGACATCATCTATACCTGCCTGCCCCTCTTCCACATGAACGCCCTGTTCCTGTCTACACAGTGGGCCATCCATTCACGGAACACACTGGCCCTGGGACGCAGATTCTCTGCATCCCGCTTCTGGGAAGAAATCCGCGGGCACCGGGCCACAGTCTTCAACGCACTCGGGGCCATGATACCTATCCTGCTCAAACAGCCTCGCCGCTCAGACGATTCAAAAAATCCTGTCCGCCTGGTCTTCTCCGCGGCCTGCCCGGCCAAGGCATGGTGCGAGTTTGAAGAGCGCTTCTCCTTGAAAATCTGGGAACTCTACGGTGCAGTGGATGGCGGCACCTTCTCGTGCATCAATGTGGGGAACGCTCCGGTGGGCTCAATAGGAAAGCCCGGAGTCGAGCACCGCCTCGTGGATGAAGATGATAACGACTGTCCGCCAGGCACACCCGGTGAGCTGATCTTCCGCATCACCAACCCCTCACGGCAGACCGTTGAATATTTCAAGGACCAGGCGGAAACCCGAAAAAAGATGAGCCACGGCTGGCTCAGAACCGGAGACCTCTTTTATAGAGACGAGCAGGGATTCCTCTATTTCGTGGACAGAAAGACCGACGGCATGCGACGCCGGGGCGAGAATGTCAGCGCATTCGAGGTGGAGTCCGCTGTCTGTCTTCACCCGGATGTCCTTGAATGCGCCGCAACAGGTGTGCCCTCTGACCTGAGCGAGGACGACATCTTCATCGCAGTGGTCCCGAAGCCAGGTGTCCGACTCGAACCACAAGACCTTTATTTATTCCTGGAAAAACACCTCGCTTTCTACCAGCTTCCCCGATACATCGAAATAATGGAAGCCCTGCCGAAAACCCCGACACAGAAGGTCCAGAAGAGCCTGCTCAAGCAAAGAGGCCCCGGGCCTGAAGCCTGGGACAGGGATAAGGCGAGCTAGCTCAATGTATGAAAGGCCAGAACGCGAAGACAGCCGTATACATCAAGCCGATGACAAGAACGCTTATCCTTGAGGGGATTAGAGTGCCGTTCGGAATTTTGCGTAACTCACGCAGGGCAAAGATAGAGCCAAGCAGGATCAGCACGATAACGATGATGCCGACCAATTGATATGGGACAACCAACCCAGGCGCGGCCAGGGTCTTGTTGAAGATTGAATCAGCATTAGGTATTCCTCCCGGCTGTGCCAGTGACATGGGCAGGAACCCGGCCCAGGAGTTGAGCTTGGCAAGCGCCTTGGCCACATGCGCGGTCGCGATGATGGGAGCCGCGGAGGTGGCGGCCATAGTAAGCAGTTCCCAGAATGAATTTCGATGCTCGAACAATCGTATAATTCCAAGGATCAAAAACCAGAGCGCGAAAGGGAACAGAAACAGGTACCAGAAGGTATGCACCCAGTCCCAGGAAATGGCCACTCCGGCCCATGAGTAAAACCTTTCCACAGGCCAGTGGAAGATCCACTCCATGGGCTTGATCTCGGTGAACACCTCGTGGGTGATAAATCCAGAGGCCAGGATCACGAACAGGGATTCGGCCACGGTGAGCACGGGCCTACGGCGCGCAGGGGATTGACCGGTTGTGATGCCGAAGCCCACATTGTCATGAGGGCACGCCTTTACGCACTGAAAACAAAGCACGCAAGCATCGCCCTGCTCCCGGTCAAAGGCCGGCACACGGCTTGCACAACTCTGCCCATTCCACTTTTTTAATGCGTCGGCTCTCATGCAGTCGCGGCTCCGGCAAGACCGGCAAACACCAGGGGCCAGGGTATCGAGCTGAACCGGGCTAAACCGGCCGTAGACTGAAAGTAGCAGGTTGGCCGGACAGAAGCCCTTGCAGAAACTGCGCGGCTCCTTGAAGACCACCCCGCTTATGGCCGCGAGTGCCAATATCGCAATCAGCATGTAGGATGTAAAACCCGGAACCCTGTGGAGAGATATGCCGCCCACGAGTAGCTGAAGGGCAAGGTAGAGCAAGAAGATCAGATAGCCGGCCCTGAGCCACGCTGGCAGGGAAACCCTGGAAAGGCCCAGACGGGACGAGACACGATGTGTCAGGTTGTTCACAAGCTCCATAGGGCAAACAGTGCACCATACCCTACCCAGGGCCACGACCCCGATGATCATCAGAGGCCACCATATTCCCCAAATCAAAAGCGTGCTTGAATTAGTCTTGCGCAGAATCTTTAAGTAACTCATGTCAGAAACATCATTCCCCACTCCCCAGCCGGTTATAACCAGATAGGCAAACACCAGAAGCATAAGAACCTGGAGCGCATAAGGGAATGTGGCGTTCCTTGCCATTTTGCCCACAGGGCCGAAAAGGAAATTCATACGGAAGTGTGGAGAACTCTGCATCTTTATATCTTATATCACCCAAAAATCTTTCTTGACAAGCTAATGAATTTCTTGATAGTTTAAATCACAACTTGTCGGCCCGCCTGAGGCTTCAATCTGTATTTTTTCAAATGGGGGGATTGGGTTCATGATTCTGGAAGAAGCAAGAACTCTGTGCGATCTATTTCAGATACAGGCCCGGCGCAAGCCGGATTCGGTGTTTCTCCGGGCCAAGTTCAAAAACGGCCTTCCCTGCGAGTCATTCCAGGAGATCACCTGGTCCGAGGCTCTAACCCAGGTAAGGAGGATGGCTCAGGGATTGATCGCCCTGGGTCTTTCTAAAGGCGACCGTGTCTCGATCTTTTCCCATAACCGGCCCCGGTGGATCATAAGCGACCAGGCTATTCAGGCCGCAGGAGGGGCTGGTGTTCCCATATATCCCACGAGCACCAACCGCCAGCTTGAATATATTCTCAACGACTCTAAATCTCGCATGATAGTTGTGGGCGAAGATAATCTCCTGAAGCAGGCTCTTGAGGTAAGGGCCAATGTTCCAGGCCTTGAATGGATCATCGCATTGAGCCCTTCATCCGAGCCTGTCGCGAAAGGAGTAATCTCCTATGATGACCTTCTTAAAAAGGGCGATGATATTGATCGGCCCGATGAATACGAGGCCCGGGTTGCCGAAGTCACGCCGGACACAATAGCGGCCATTATCTATACATCCGGCACGACCGGCGATCCCAAGGGAGCGGTGCTATCGCAAGACAACTTCATGGCCAATGTGCGCCAGATAATGAATACCACCTTGAACCGGAAGATACTGGAAAAGGGAGAGAGCTTCAATTGCCTGTGTCACCTTCCGCTCTGCCATGTCTACGGCCGCACCTCGGACTATCATGTCCAGATGGCCATGGGAGGCGAGATAACCTTTGCCGAAAGCTATGACAAGATGCCTCAGAACATGCTTGAGGTCCGGCCACAGCTTATCTGTTCCATCCCCAGGCTCTATGAGAAGACCTATGAGGCGGTCAATATGGCGGTTACCCGCATGACCCCTTTGCAACAGCGCATCTTCCGGTGGGCCAAAGGGGTCGGGGATAGAATGGTTGAAGCCATGAGCACTGGAAAAAGGATGCCGGTTACAGTGGCCCTCCAGATGCCCATTGCCACAAGGCTTGTCTTTGATCGCATCCGCAAGCTCGCGGGAATGGACAGGCTCGTGCTGGCAAACTCCGGAGGCGGAGCCATCAGCGCGGATGTGGTTCGCTTCTTCCGGGCAATGAACATACAGATGTCCGAAGGATACGGGCTTACCGAGACCAGCCCGGTGCTCACCTGGAACGCCCCTGAGCTGATCGGGGGAATGCCCAAAGGCAGAATCCCGAAGCTCTGTCTTGAATGGATGCTTCAGACAATGATTCAGGCGCAAAAGAACGGGGTGAGCCCCTTTACCAGGCCTATACTCGCACTGAAGCTGACCATCGCATACAACTTTCTCCTTTACAGGATGGTGGTCAAGCCCGGAACAGTGGGCCAATGTCTCAAAGACACTGAGATCAAGATAGCCGAAGACGGCGAGATACTTGCCAAAGGGCCGCAGGTATTCAATAGAGAGACGGGATACTTCAATAAACCGGACATGACCGCGGAGGCCTTTACTGATGATGGATGGTTCTTGACCGGGGACATAGGCCACTTTGACGAAGACGGGTTCCTTATTATTACGGACCGCAAAAAAGAGCTCCTTGTCACAGCGGGCGGCAAGAATGTCGCACCGCATCCAATCGAGCTGGAGCTGGAACTCGATCCCTTTATAGAACAGGCATGCGTGGTCGGAGACGCAAAGAAATACATATCCGCTATCATCGTGCCCAATTTCCAGCAACTAGAGACAGACCTCAAGCTCAAGGGAGTTGAATTCACGGACCACAAGTCCATGATAGAAACTCCCGAAGCCATTGCCCTGTTTGAGGAACGGCTTCAAAAGATCAACCAGAATCTTGCACGATACGAACAGATCAAGAAATTCCGACTTGTCGAACACGCCTTTGCCGAGGAAACCGGCGAGCTTACACCCACCCTGAAACTCAAAAGAAGGGTGATCTACAAGAAATACGGAGACCTCATTGAGTCCATGTATTAACCCAAATAATGCTGTTGTCCCTTTCCGATTTAGAATAGGGATGTTATCTAAAATCAATCCTTATTCTTAGGAGGGACAAAACGATGCGTTTATCGCATTCGGGCTTCCAGCGTAGAAAGGAGAAAGGCCGGAAAAGTTCCGGCCCTCCACGCTGTATAGCTACCAGCCTCGGCGCTCGGGCCTACAGCTCGTAGGGTCGCACGCCTGCGTTGCCCTATCCTCCGGACTGGCATTCATACCATAGCCGTTTAATCGGAGAAGGTCAGGCTCCCCGCTGGCAGCCTATATAGCGATAAACGCAAGCTTTTTGCTCAGGCACCAATAAACCGGATGATCCATAAATGGCAACTGCACTATTTGGGTTAATAACTTTCAACTAGAGACCTGATCCCCAAGCATTTGTTTCAAGGCCTTTAATCCTCGGCGAATTCTACGCTGGACACTTGAGCGATTGATGTTGAGGATCTCGGCTATTTTGGGGATTGAGATGTTATCAAAGAAGTAGAGTTCTATGGCCTCTCTCTGCTGGGATGATAATAGTTCCAGGAAGGCCTGGACTGCGGGGATGGCCTTTGACTGGACAATGGTAGGATCAAACCTGTGGATGTTAGCCTCTGCAAGATGTTCAAGCTTTCCCGGGGTCACGATAAGCTCGCGCTGATAGCATTCAAGGCTGGTGAGTTCCTTTTCCAATGAAGGACAGGGGGACTGGCAATTTTCGCGAAGAGGGCAATCGCGGCACAGCATGATTACCTCCAGATTGAGCTTCACCCTGGGTAGTCCCGCGAAAGAAGCCCGTATGAAAAGGGTCAGGCCCCCTTGAGAGCATATCCCTCCCTGGCAGGCACATATTAATTTAATCCACCTGGATTTTCCTTGACCGTGGCGGGTCGAATTCCTCGATACAGGCGGCCCGTCCGGAATCCACCTTGACAAGGTAATGCCGAAAGCGAAACCCCCCGGCCCTGGCCAGAATTCTGGCCGCTTCCTTCATCGCGGCCTCGTCCCGGCTCACTGGAGAATCAATTTTGGGCTTGCGCTGATTCATGGTCTTCCGGGATTTTTTGATCTTCCGCGCTCAAGCACAGGGTGTTTAGAGAGGATAAGCCATTCTCATCTTTAACAAAAAATTTGTTCATATCAACCTCATATAGCTCTGCGAGGGCCATGAGGGATGCGAGAGAGGGTAGAAAACTTCCGTTTTCCCAGTGGCAGATAGCGGATCGGCTCACCCTGTACCCGACCCGTGCCTCAAGGAGCCTGGCGGCCATGCCAAGCGAATAACCCCTTGATTTCCTTAGGCCTTTCAATACATCCGGTAAAAATTCCATGGCATTTCTCCTTTGTTTTTTTTAGTTTTTTGTTATTTTTTTCTTGACAAGCCCCTTGCTGGATGCTATAATAACAAACAGTTTGTTTGTGTCAAGGAAAAAATGATGTCTCAGGGTATCAATTGTAAATATGTCCTCAACATGGATTTTCAAAGAGGAATACAGTGGAGAATATGGAGAGGGAGATGAGAAGGAATCTGTACAAGGTTTTGAC
>Ga0190359_1001876_pt1 | contig 12876 bp, 25 predicted proteins | sample 48721823_MG_FD_161269 | JGI IMG/M metagenome (GOLD analysis project Ga0190359, IMG submission 161269) | Hydrothermal vent microbial mat bacterial communities from Southern Trench, Guaymas Basin, Mexico - 4872-18-2-3_MG | ecosystem: Environmental > Aquatic > Marine > Hydrothermal vents >...
AGAAATCTCTCTCTCAACGAGCGCAAAGTTTTTTACCGCTTTTTTACCTGACAGAATGAAGACACTTTGCGACGGGCTCGAAGCCCACTACGCGATCCTTCTCTTCTGCCAGTATACAAATTCTTTCCAATAATCCAAAGAACATTTTGGGCACTGGCCTCAATGATACCCCACCACCCCACTTTTAACATACAATATCGCAACGAGAAACAGAAAAATTATAAAACTATTCTTTCTTATTTCCCCCTTTGGAACCACTTTAAAATCATCTATCACATGAACACTGACTGTATTTCCCCCCCACCTTGATATTTTATAACATCGATCTCATCAACGCTTAAATCTAATCAAAAGAACCTCATCAATCAAGTATATTTTATCACTAGCCTTTTCATTTAATATGCTGTTAATACTCCAGAGCTGGCTGGGAAAAAACATTGATTTCACCTTTGTCGACAAGTTTTTTTACAGAAGCATTCAGGAACTCAATAGATACTGGTTTTCGGTTCTCTTCATAACTGATAATAATACCCCCGGCCTCCTCTATTGCATCAACTGGTGCTGCCTGACTCAATTTAAACATCAATATATCAGATTCAATATCATTTATAATCTTAATTTTCTATGAACTCCAATCACAATTTGATCTGGCTTTAACACTTCCTCTATTACTTCAGAAGTAATACCCTTTTCCCGCTCCTATTCGTTTTGCCGCTTTTTTGCATGCCTTGTCCAGATTATTTTCATTCTCATCTTATTAAACATATCTACCAAATCGTCTTATCGGCTCAGTAGATTCTGTGCCACAAAAGTCTTGCCTGAACCAGAACCACCTGCTATGCCGATGAGAAGGCGTTTGTTAATTTTTCTCTTATCCACATTCATTTTAAGCAGCTTTTTTAAAAAAAATATGCAACATGCTCTTTACTCATTTCATTATTATTTGCTTCTCTGCCCAGTGCACTACTTCTTCTGCTATAGATATGGCTTCTTCATATTCTTCATAAGTTACTGGCTCTGAAAACCCAGGATAACGACTTTCAACAGCATAATCTGATAAAATCGCTGCACGTCTAATAGATTTTGAAACATTTTGTCCTTCCCTCTCCACAAGAGCTAAAAGGTAAGCGAGGTCATGAACACGGGGAAACTGTACACCCAGATAAATCAAAACAGCCTTAATTGCTTTTTCTGCTGCTTGCTGTGCATCAAAGCACATGTCTTCTAAATAAACTTCCGAATCAGTCCCAAATATAATTTTTGCCTTTGCCAAACTGCTTTTTGCCCTATTTAACCATTCCCGAGGATCGTCTGGCGGAAAACGTTCACTGACCATAAACTACCTTTCCTTCTCGCAAGGCAGGTTCAATCACCAAAGCAAAAGAATCCTTATACTCTTCAATATCTTCTGGGGTTACCACTACTACATCAACAGCTATTCCTACGCCAAAAAGATTCATATAGATAGCCTGTGCTAACCGCCGCCGATGAACACCTGATTTCACCACTAATAAATCCACATCACTATTCGGCCCTATCTCTTTCCGTGTCGCAGAACCAAAAAGAATGATCTTTTCAGGTTGTGCTACCTCAACTATACGCCGGATGATCTCATCTAATATTTCATTCTTTATATATGCCATAATTCACACTCTGAAATAATGAATGACCTGGTTACTTAATTAGCTAATTACTTTAATCAATTTACCAACCACCTCCACAATCCTCCCACTTACCCCATCATCCCAAAACTTCGGAACACCACCTATTTTGCCATTCCCATTTATAATAGCCTTACTTTCCTGCAAAATTCTATCCGAATCAGTCCCCACTATAACATTAGTACCTTCAGTAACAGTAATCGGCCTTTCTGTATTCTCCCGGATAGTAATACACGGCACTTTAAAAAAATTAGTCTCTTCCTGAACTCCTCCAGAATCTGTTTTCTCGCTTTTCATATCCATAAGAAGATTCTTCACCACAAGAGCCTCGCCAGAACCCCCTACTATGCCAATAAAAATCCATTTATTGTTTTCTTTCATCTTCCACCCTATTTTAAGCAGCATCTCTATATTTGACAACACCAAAGGTTAAACCATGCTTTTGTGCCAATTGTACAATCTTTTCTACATTTCTTACTATTTCAATCTCAACAAAAGTTTCTCCGCATTGCTTACATACTAAAGCCGGTACGTCCTTTACAACTAAAATTTCACCGTTTCCCATCTCATACGGCAGATTAGTCCGGCCTTTAACCACTTCTCCTTTACATAAAGGACATTTCATTTATTTTTGTCTCCTTTTTTTAAATCCCTTTTCCCATTCTTTAAGTGTTGGCTCATAAATAGTTATTATCCATAACATTGGCCCCTTATAATCAATAGCAACAACTATATGAAGCGGTCGTCTTTTTTTAGTACGCCCAATAACAAGGTAACTTGGGAAAGGCCTATCCTCGGGATAATCTTCGACAATCTCACATTTTAGAAGGGCATGTTTAACTTCATCTGCTTTTATAGCCCTCTCATACATACGTAAAACAGCATGTTTTTAAATGCAATCTTATCCTCATTAACAAGTGCTTTAATTTTATCATAAAATAGCATTTAATCTAATTTAATGTTTACCCATAAAGATTATGCTGAACAGGAAGAACCTTCTCACTTCTCATATCTATAAGAAGATTCTGGGCCACAAAAGTCTCGCCAGAACCAGAACCACCTGCTATGCCGATGAGAATACTCCTGTTAATTTTTTTCTTACTAAGATTCATTCTGCATTGAATAAACTGCCCTTATCTGCGCTATCCGTGAAACAATCTGTGTTAATCTGTGGTTTTCTTTCTTGCGTACTTCGCGAGAAATCTCTTTCTCTCTCGCAACGAACGCAAAGAGCGCAACGAAAATCAAATCTATAATAAAACTATTCCTGAAACATTATCCCTATTCCCTTCTATATAATACGTAAAGGAGTTCTTTGTCAAGGGAATATCTTATATATATCATTTCTACTCTTAACTCTATAAAAAATTATCCTCTTGCCAGATTCTAATTTACATCCTATTCTATAAACACCTATTCTTATTCTATAATACTCACTATACCCCCGTATCTTTTTATGTCAAGCGCTGTAAAAAGATTATCAAGTTCAGGAATTTTCTCAAATACTAACTTCTCAATTCTACTCCTATTAGGCTCTTTTATTTTTGCCAGGTCCTTCAAGAATGTCTTTTTATATGAGCAGGTTATCATGCTATCTTTTTTTTAACTTATTATAGTAGGCTCTTGCATCATTAACAGTCAGAGCTTCTTCACTCTCTATTTCCTCCATATATTTACCGAGCCCATAGTTCTCAAGTAGCTCCTCTACTTTTTCAAAAGTTTCTATGTCTATTAAAACTGCTTTTTTCTTGTTTTTGTCATTGACAACATAATCTCTTTTTATTTCAAGCATCGCCAATCACCTCCTTTTTTATCTATCTCCCCTTTTCTGGCAATCCTAAATCATGCAAAAATATCTCTGACATATTATTATCATAATGCTGACCGGTATGAACAAAAATTGGCTGAAATCTATCTGGATATTTTTTCATTTCCTTCATGATCGGAGCAATCTTCATAAAATTGGGACGAGCACCGGCAACTAGTATTATTTTTTTATGTCCTTTATAAGAATCCATTATTGATTTTTTCTCACTTGCATTCATCACATCCTCTAGCATTAATACACTTCTTCATGCGTGCCAATTTCTATTAAAAATATTGCATCATCCCTTTCATCTTTTTGTTTCACGAAATCAAATATAATTCTTAAATCATAACTAGCACGGCAAGTCCAGGTGCCGGATAGTTTACCTTTCAATTTATGACTTTCCAACCTTGAATCGAACGGATCCTCAACTAATAGTTCCAGAGTCTTCTTAATATCTTTGGCCAAATTCGGATGTTTTTTAAGAACCCGTTTATAAGCTTTCTTAAAAGTACTGCCCCAAATAAGTGTTCTCATTCTGTAATATCTCTCATAAAATCACTTACTGTACCTTTTTTTATCTCCCCTCTGGAATATTCTGCTCTTGCTTCTTTAATACTATCAGCAAGCCGTTCTCGCCTCTGTTCTATTATTCTCTTCCTAACTATATTGACCAAATCTTCTCTCTGTGATTCAGGAAATTTCTCAATTATTTCCAACGCTTCCTGAAATGTTACATTTAATCTATATGACATTCTTCATACCTCCTTATAGATCAGTGAATATATCATGCTTCTTTGCATGTTTTGTCCAGATTATTTTTTATTCTTGTGTAATTAAAGATACATACCAAAGCCTTTTATTTGCTTAGAGGAATATCCAACACAAAAGTTTTCCCTCATCCAGAACCACCTGCTATATCAACGAAAAATCTCTTATTGATTTTTCCCCACTTGCGTTCACCACATCTTCTGTCCAAATAATATCAAGCTGCTTTGCCTGGGCATCCATGCCATCGAGAATCCGCTGTATGTCATGCTTGTCTGCTTTTCCCTGTTCTATTTTATCCAATTTTTCTTCCACTTGCCTAAAATGGCTATCCATCTCTCGCCGAGTAGGCACCTCATTCATTACATACTCAGCAAACTGCTCAAGCAAAGCATGCGTTTTTTCGGGTGTTATATCAGACACAGTCTCGTCTCCTTCGTCGCTTCATTCAAAATTACCACTCTTGATAAAAGTCTTCAGCTATACTTTGTTAAGATTTTTTCTCCAGTAAAAACGTTTAACCTGTATCTTTAACTATTATCTAAATCTATGAATTAATCTGCCTTCTTTTTAACCACAGATATCACTGATTCACGCACTGATTCTCTCATAAATCCATAAACTCTTGTACATTCATCCCAATTTCTCTTATGATTGCTCTAATAGTGCCTTTTTTAATCTTTTTGCCTTGATAATTCCACTGGGATCACTTTGCCATCTTCATCTCTTACCCATAATTCATGAGAGCCTTTACCTTGCCGATAAAATCGAAACCCCAATTTTGTTATTTTACGTCTAACTTGTTAGCTGCTTAACTCACGAAGTTTTACCATTAATAAACTCCTACCGGAACCGCTATGGTCATACGAGTTTTTGGAGTCCATTCTACCTCATTAAATCCAAGCCCTTCGTCACGTTCAGACCGATAAGCCGATATCATTCTTACAACATCTATACAATTAAAAATTGCTTCTTCAATAGTATCGCCTTCGGTAAAAGCACCCTGAATCCCGGGTACCGAAGCCAAATGTCCCCCATCATTCTTCTCTATTTGAATCGATAAAATAACAGTATGTTTTGGCTGCATTGATTTATTACCTCTTTTTAAATAAAATTAATAATTCAAATAAATAAAGATCGCATTAATTTACTACATTGTTCCTGTTGGCTTTAATATTCGGCCTACTTGCTCAAGTTTAATATTTTTCCCCTTAATATTTCTTTCAATTTCTTCTAATTCTTTCATTGTCCTTCTGTCATAATACCTTTCGCCACAACTATTACACACAAGTACCTCAATAGAAACAAAAGCTACATCCTTACCAATTCTAATTTCTTCTTCAACCATCTTTTTCTTAATATCAGGACTATTACAAATGATGCATTTCATTTTCTCCTCCTCTTAAAGTCAATCCAACGCTCTGGATCAGGTCGATAGACGGTTACTACAATAACCCAATCGTCCTCTTTTGAGTAAGCACAAACCGTATGAATTGGTTTCCCTTCCAAAGTTCTCCCAAATAGTAACACACTAGGATAGGGCTGATCATCTTCATACTTCTCTATGATCTCTCCGTGTACTACTGCCTGGTATACTTCCTCTTCAACAATAAGTCCGTATTCTTCCCCTCTCATCTCTCTCCTTGCATGAGCAGTATAAAGAACTCTATCTTCTATAAAACATTTTTGGATATCAGCTAACACTGGGGTTGCCTATCTAAAAATTAGTGTTTTTTCAAAGTTATTAAATCTTGCTCCAAATCAACTACAGAACAATCTGAATAAAGATCATTTTTTACCAATAAATTAAGCATCTCCCATGTGTCGACATCAGCAACATCTTTGGCTTTACCAATTGTTTGCAATTCTCTATTTTCTTTGCAATTTGGCAAGCTGTTCCTCAATCCACTTATAAATCTTCTCAAGCCCTTTCTTCAAAGGAAATTTTTAATCAGAGTAATCTGCGTAATCTGTGGTTTTATTTATCTTAACCACAGATAGCCGCACATTTAAGAGTATATATTCTTTCAATCTTATCTGTGCTATCTGTGAAACAATCCGTGCAAATCTGTGGTTCCCTTTTTTTAACCACAGATACCACTGATTCACGCACTGATTCTCTTCTAATTTTATCTGTGTTATCCGTGAAATAATCTGCGTTAATCTGTGGTTTTCTTCTTCAACCACAGATGGTCACAGATTCAGGCACTGATTATCGCATTTTATTTCAATTTTATCTGTACAATCTGTGAAACAATCTGTGTGAATCTGTGGTTTTCTTCTTCAACCACAGATGGTCACAGATTCAGACACAGATTCTCACAGATAATCCATAATTGGCTTTCGTTTATAAGTTCATAATAATGCCTTTTTTAATTTTTATCTTGATAATTCCTTTTTTCATAATTCGGATTATCTATGCTTTCAAACTCTACGCCACAGCAACTTCAGGTTTAATAAGTCTTGATTTTGCTGGCTTAAGACCCTTTACTTTCACATAAACGATCTTTTGCCCCGGCTCTCTTTGCTTTTCAGCTATTCGTCTGCTCCACGTATTATATTCTTCATCACCTTCAACTTGAAGAATAACCTGGGCATTTAGTGGTATCTTCACTGCAAATTCAGGATGCTCTATTACGTAGCGGTCAAACTCCGTAACCAATATGGCATGTCTTTTTTCTAAAATATCCATTATTTATTCACCCTCCAGAAAGGCTTTCTGATAATTTTTCCAATTCTCCTTTATATCCTCATCTGCTACAATTAAAGCTTCGCTAAGCTTCAAATTAAGTTCTTTCTTAATTTTTCTTCCATCAATATAGTACTTATCTATATGAGCAAAGCCGTGAGCTGAATCATAGCGAATTACTACTTGCCAATTGATTATTTACAAAAACTTCCAATTGAACTGCAAACCTAATAACCTTGCCTTTATCCGTCTCATGATAATGCCGTTTACGAGCATTCTCTCCTAAAGGGATTACATATTCATTGATTCTCAAATATCAGCTACCCCACAATATAGCATATAGTTCATTACACCTATGTCTATTTTTACCCATATGCACAGCTTCGACGAACACAGTTCGCGGTACAACAATATTCCCAAACAATTCCTTTTATAGATCGAATTTTGAAATATGAACAAGAGAAATAAGACAAGTGGAATCAGCAACAACAATCATAGCTTTATTGTTTTTTTAAAGTTATTAAATCTTGCTCTAAGTCAACCGCTGAATAATCCAAATAAAGATCATTTTTTGCAAATAGATCAAGCATCTCCCATGTGTCTACCTCAGCAAGGTCTCTAGCCTTACCAAATGAGATTTTTCCTTCCCTATAGAGCTGTAACACGATCATCGTACGCACCTTACGATCTATTGGCTCTCCCAGGAGAGACTCTATTTCTTTAGGAAGAGACAACGTAACGACATCAGACATAATCTTAACCTCTTTCTTTAATTCCTAAATATCAGTAAAAAATTTTTTCATAAAGTTTATATTTTATATAACGCTATCTTCCATTTATGTACAAAATCAATACTTATACCTTAAGATTGGCTGCCTGTTCCTCAATCCATTTATATGTCTTCTCAAGTCCTTCCTTCAAAGGATAATTTGGCTCCCAGCCTAATTTTTCTTTTATTAGCCTATTGTCTGAATTCCTTCCTCTAACACCCAATGGGCCTTGAATGTGCTTAATCTTTAACCTCTTACCCGCAATTTCCATTATCATTTCAGCTAATTGATTAATCGTCACCATCTCTTCAGAACCGATATTTACCGGTCCTGTAAAATCAGATTACATTAACCGCCTCACACCTTCCAGGCATTCATCAATATACAAAAATGAACGAGTACCGTTCCAACTCACCGATTTGAGAACTCAACTTTTAATCTGTTTCTAATATAGCGTTTGCCCTTGCATGTTTTTAAATATCGCGCTCGACGACAAGCATCTTCTTTGTAGATACAGGCTTCGTAGTATATCAAATCTATAAGTATAATACATATCACTTCTATATTTTAAATATCAAAAGTTGGGAAGGCACGTATCTGGTCTCCATCTTCCCAAAGCTTAATACAGAATGCAGATAGTGTTTTTTCAATCTTCGGCCCAAGTTAAATTTATCACCAAATTAAATAATATTTTACTTACAAATTTTAAGATAAAAATTTTAGTAACCATTCACAATTAAAAAAATAGAAAATAAACTGTTAACGTAAGTACAACTCCAACCAATATATTCATGATTAATCCGGTTTTAAGAAAATCACGAAATTTATATCCGCCAGGGTTATAAACCATTAAATTAGTTTGATAACCAATCGGTGTAGCAAAAGATGAAGAAGCTCCAATAGCCAATACAATCATAAAAGGTTTCGGGTCTAAATTCATTTTAGTTGATATAGACATCACTATCGGAAAAATCAAGGCAGCAGCAGCATTATTTGTTATTATCTCAGTATATAAGCTTGTTATAAAAAATATACCTGCAATAATCCCAATAATACCATAACCATGCAAAGAGTTAATTATAAAATTTGCCGCAATATCTGCAATACCAGAATTCGCTATCGCCTTTCCTATACCAAAAGAAGAGGCAATAACAATTAATACATCAAAATCTATGGATCTCTTTGCATCGTTTAAACTTACAATATTTGTAGCTATCATAAGACCAGCGGTAATAGACGCGGCTATCAACATAGATTTAATAATACCGGAACTAACCGCTACAATCATTAGCCCCATTAGTAATAAAGCCAAATTCCCTTTCTTGCGCGGCTTTGAATATTCAGAAACGCTTGGACTTATTAATGAGAAATCTGTTGAATGATACCATTTATTATAAAAATCCTTATTCGCCAGAATAAGCAAAGTATCATTCGGTTGAAAAACAATATCGCCTACTTTTTTATTAATTCTCTGTCCGTTACGGTGAATGGCTAATATTACAGCGTTATATTTTGTTCTGAATTTACTTTCTCTAACGTTTTGCCCGACTAAAGGAGAATAATTGGAAATAACTGCTTCATATGTTTTTGATTTATCAGAATCCATATTTTTTAAATCAAATTCGGGATCTTTTATTTGAGTCAATCCCGGAGTCTTTAGTAATTCATAAATCGTTTCCGGCAAACCGGTAAAAAAAAGACGATCGTCAATATAAATTTTCTCCTTCGGTGAAACCGGAGTTATTCTTTCTTTGTTACGTGTAATCTGAAAGAGAAAAAGGCCTTTGAGGTGTCTTAGATTAGCTTCTTCAATAGTTTTTCCTACATAAGGATATTGAGAATTAACCTTAACTTCTGCAACAAATTCGCGTGTTGATTCTCCTAATTTTAAAATTACATCCTTTCTATCTGGTAAAAGACGATGTCCAATTAAAGCAAAATAAAGTGTAGAAATAATTACAATAGGTAGACCAGCTTTACCCAATTCAAAAAATGAAAACCCTTCAAGTCCCTGATCAAGCAATAAACCGTGAACAACAAGATTAGTGCTAGTACCTATTAATGTACATATTCCGCCTAAAATTGCTGCATAGGAAAGAGGAATCAAAAACTTTGAGACCGGTAAATCGTTCTTTTTAGCCCATCTTTTTATAATAGGTATCAAAGAAGCAACAATAGGTGTATTGTTCAGAAAAGCAGAAAATAATGAAACAGGAAACATTAATCGAAAATAGACAAAACCATTTTTTCTATTACCTAATAATTTTTCAATTAAAAGTGCAAATGAAGTAGAACTCTGTAAAGCATAGGCCACAATAAAAAGAACAGCAACCGTTAGCATGCCTCGATTTGAAAAGCCAGAAAAGGTTTCATTAATAGAAATAACTTTACCTAAATGCAAAATTATCAATGAAATAAAAAGGATAAATGAAGGTTTATAGATTTCCTTTATCAAGGCAATGGTCATCAGTACAATGACAATAGCTGTAAAATATATTTGATACATATAAATCCTATACTATCCTGCACAAGTTTTCCTTAGGACGGTACTAATTCTCAAAGTTTCTCTTTGAACTCCTTCAAATCATAAAAAAAGAACTAAGATATGGTTTTCACTGAAAAAATTTTGGGAAAAACGAGATTTTATTTTTTTGAAAACAGTAAATTGTACAAAAATATCTTTGAAATGCTAATCTGTATGAACAAAAATTGGGTAAAATCTATCAGGATATTTTTTCATTTCCTTCATGATCGGAGCTCTATTCATGAAACTGGGACGGAAACTACAAGCTGTTTTATTCCCTCAATATTTCGATCCAATTAAATAGAGTCTCTTTTAACATCCTCCCGATCGGTTTTTTTCTTTATCGCAGGGATTTTGTCAATTACATCTTTTTGTGTTATTACAGTTCAAAATAACTAGATATTTGCCGATAAAACTCAACGAAATCATCAAGATGGTGCTCAAGGATTGATTTCAATATATCTAGATCAATATTATAGACTAAAGCTTTCTTTAATACTTCCCGGAAGACCCAGACCTTCATCAGCAACAATATGGGAAGCAAGATCAATAGTGCTTTGAATTGTTCGTTGGAGATTCAAGATAAAAATCTCCTGTGTGTCCAGATCATCTAAGGTTGCAGAATTAAGACCTGTTTTATCTTTTATTCGTCTTAAGCATCGCTGAATATTGGCTATTTTTTCAAATATGACATCACGATCAACCAAGGATAGAAAACTCCACAAGTTTTTGTTCGATAGGTCCACGTACTCTTTTTAAATCAAAGTATTCACTGAGAGTACGCACCACAAAAGCATTGTGCATTTTTCGATCTTTCGAAAGAATAAGTCTACCCTTCTTTAAAACTTGCATACACAATATAATTGGCACCCTATTTAATACAATAAGATCCACATCCTTTCCTATTCCAGAAGATAAATTCTGCTGCTCTTGTATGCGCCGAAACTCATTAATTGTTCTATCGCGTCCATAAAGCACTGCTACGTCTACGTCTCCTGCTGCTTTCAGGCCCAGATGCAGGACAGAGCCAAATAAATAAACGGCTGCAATATCAGGGTAGCGTTTAAAAATCCTGGGTAGACTTTTGATACTCGGGTTTCTCATTATTTTTCTTTGAAGGGATAGCAATATAGAACCTCCTATCCCGCTAAGGGCCCGATTGTTTTATTGCAGATTTGCCCTTTTGTGTTTTTTCACCTTCATGGTTTTAAGGCTTTTAAGTATTTCAAATCTTCCAAATCTTTCGGGCGTGCCACAATCTCCTTGTTCTTTATCAAATGATTCAAGCTAATAAAATAAGTCATTATGTTTTCATTGTCCGCCAAAATATATTCAACATTTTTATATTTCTATGCTTTATCAAATGGAATACCTTCAATATTACTTAAAAGACCCAATCGATTGGGAGGTACCCCAAACTGGAAAACAGCGTTTGGATCTAGTAATTCCTGTTGGTTCTCAAGTCTCGGAATATCTTCCTCCCAAAATTGCTAGAGTGCGTGATAGAGTTTCCCAACATTTTCTGATGTCCGTTCATAAAAAAGATTAATGTCTCCAGTAAGCCGGGCAACCCCATAACAAATAACAGCTTCACCACCAACAACCAGATATTTTACTTCATTTTCATATAAAAGGCTCAGGAATTCCAGGATGTCATTTGAAAAATATTCGGCCGAAATCACTTCTTTTTATGCGCCTCTCTTAAGTCAGGAACCTTTTCTCCATAAACTCTCTTTTTCAATTTATTCGCAATCGACAATCGTTTATTTGGAGTCATGGAAATTTGTTGGAATATATCCCATTCTTCCACTTCTTTTTTATTTCTTACTTTATGAAAGATGCGCTTCATTCTTTTGTTAAAACAATGAATAAAAATTTACCACCGATAACACCGAAAGACAAATTAAGGCAAAATGAATAATTAAAAAGGTAAATGAATAATCATAAGAGCACATGCTATTTTTATTTTTTGGCATTATCCGCTTGTCCCTACGCACTCATCGTTTCAAAAGAAAAATGTAGTTTTTCTTCTGTAGGAATTTTGAAATTCAGTTTCTCAAAACCAATTACTTTACCGTCTTTATTTTTTATTAATATGACTTCATCACCGGTTTCTTCACAAATGTATTCATCCTGCGGATTTCCAAACCAGACAGTTAGCGTATTTCCCCTCTTATCATAAAACAATTTTACTTTTTCCATATTTCCTCACCCTCTTTTATTGAATCTGTTGGATAAGCTGTTATAAGAAAACCTTCGCTCTGGCTAATTCTCTTAGCCACGGCGCATGTCCAACGGTTTTTCCTTTCTTTTTTATAAATGAGATATACGTCAAGATCGCTTTTACTTCTTCGAATTTGATCCGCATCTCGTAAGGCTTCTTTTACTTTATTTTCTGCCCCACGCATTACCGGATGTTTTTCTGAAATAATAACATCCCAATATTCTTTTGTAACATGTACTGCAAAACCAAGCGGCGTGTGTACATTAAATAAATAATTTTTTTCTAAATTTCCCAAAACTTAGACTTCTGATCAAAGTCAACTATTTTTTCTTTTAGCGACAATTAAAATTCCCGTATTAATTGTTGTTGATGATACATCTTAAATTGGTTGTTTTAATAATCCTTTGCTGTTTTTTTAGATTGTTCAAGACGA
>Ga0190359_1001878_pt1 | contig 12863 bp, 13 predicted proteins | sample 48721823_MG_FD_161269 | JGI IMG/M metagenome (GOLD analysis project Ga0190359, IMG submission 161269) | Hydrothermal vent microbial mat bacterial communities from Southern Trench, Guaymas Basin, Mexico - 4872-18-2-3_MG | ecosystem: Environmental > Aquatic > Marine > Hydrothermal vents >...
TCCCTCACCTGGTGGGAGGGGATTAAGGATAGGGGGATGTAAGTACCTGAAATACTGGCTTATTCACCCTCACCCCAACCCTCTCCCCTGTCTGCGTGCGGACACGCACAGGCAGGCATCGAGGGGGGGTTTCGACTTTTTACGAGACCGTCAATGTTTGTTGTCCATCGGAAGACAGCAAACGGGATATGAATTGTAGATTGAGGGATTTGTTTTACTTAACTTTAACCCAATGAAGGTTGTCTATTGTACTTTGCAACAAACAACTGACCACTGACAACCTACTTCCTAAGGAGCTATTTTCTTTGAAAAATATATGCCTGCTGGGCTCTACTGGTTCTATAGGGACCAATGCACTCAAGATTATTAAGAACAATCCAGACAGATACCGGATTATAGCGCTCGGTGGAGGAAGAAACATAGACCTTCTCCTTAACCAAATAAAGGAATTTAAACCACTTTTTGCAGTGGTTATTAATTCTCGTCTTGCCAATGAGCTAAAAAGCAAATTAAACAATGACACAAACATAGAAATACTCTATGGTGCCAAAGGCTATAGTGAAATTGCCTCCCTTTCAGATGTAAACCTGGCTATAGCAGCAATGACAGGATCTGCTGGCCTGCTTCCAACATTTTCCGCTATCACTGCTGGCAAGGACGTGGCTTTGGCCAATAAAGAAACATTGGTAATGGCGGGATCTTTGCTGATAAACGAATCAAAAAAGTCGGGTGTAAATATATTTCCTATTGACAGTGAACACAGCGCAATATACCAATCTATCCAGGGACACAGCAGAGAGGATCTAAAAAAAATCATCCTAACGGGCTCTGGTGGTCCATTCAAAGATTCCCCTATAGAAAAATTGTCCACGGCTACTCCAAAAGAGGCATTAAAACATCCAAAATGGAAAATGGGCCGCAAAATAAGTATAGATTCAGCAACTATGATGAATAAGGGACTGGAGGCAATCGAAGCAAAATGGCTTTTTAATGTAGAGATGGATCAAATAGAAATCCTTCTCCACCCCCAAAGTATTATTCATTCCATGGTTGAGTATATGGATGGCTCTATCATCGCACAGCTGGCCCCTACAGACATGAGAATACCAATATCCTATGCCCTCTCTTATCCCAGGCATCTCAAGGTTGACCTGCCATCATTAGACCTGCTAGATATAAAAACATTAAGTTTTGAAAGACCTGATAAAAAAAGATTTAGATGTCTATCCTTAGCCCTTGCTGCAGGAAAAATAGGCGAAAGCATGCCTGCTGTATTAAATGCAGCTAATGAAATCGGTGTTAAGGCCTTTTTGGAAGGAAAAATAGGTTTTTTGGAAATTCCTCAAGTTATTGAAAAAACATTGGAGAAACACAAAACCTTTCCCTTAAATAGCATAGAGCAAGCAATTGAAGTAGATCAATGGGCTAAATCGCGGGCAACGGAAATCCTGAGGGAGATGGGGAGAAAATAAACTCTGGAAATTTCAGCAACTATTTGATATTAATATATCCTTGAAGCTTTTGTCTGTTGGCTAACATATGGAGCGAATCGTAAATTATGAGCACCGTGTTATATTATATAATTCCATTTATTATTGTGCTTGGTGTCCTGATCTTTTTCCACGAGTTAGGACACTTTCTGATTGCCAAATTATGCAATGTAAAGGTCCTTAAGTTTTCCCTTGGCTTTGGTCCTAAAGTTATGGGAAAAAAAATGGGAGAAACTGAATATATCATCTCAGCCTTTCCTCTCGGCGGTTACGTTAAGATGTTAGGTGAAGAAAATGATGAAGAAATAATCCCAGAAGAGGCTCATAGATCCTTTTCCAGACAGCCTCTAGTAACGAGAATTGCTATTGCGGCAGCCGGCCCTTTCTTTAACTTCCTCTTAGCCTTCATTCTTTTTAGCGGCATCTACATCATATCAGGTTACCCTATTATGATCCCCGAGGTTGGACAAGTAAGGCCTGACTCTCCTGCTGATAAGGCAAAAATATTAAAGGGTGATATTATCGAATATATTGATGGCAAAAAAATAAACAAATGGGGTGATATAAAAAAATTCATACAAAAGAGTCCTCACAAGGACCTACACATGGTAATCATAAGAGGCAATAAGAGGATTGCAACTATCGTTTCTCCTAAAGAGGAAATTGTTAAAAACATTTTCGGCGAAGAGATTAAATCAGCGCTGATAGGAATTGTAGCCAGTGGAAACATCAAGGAATTACAGTTAGGTCCCCTTAGATCACTCATGGAAGGTGGTAAAAAGACCTGGGAATTAACAGAACTCACAGTCCTGACAGTTGTAAAGCTATTTCAAGGGGTTATTCCCCTTAAAACACTTGGCGGGCCTATCATGATTGGACAGTTAACAGGAGATATAGCACGAGAAAATATAAGTTATCTCGTCCCTTTTATGGCTGTTATAAGTATTAATCTCGCTATACTAAACCTTCTTCCAGTACCAGTTCTCGATGGCGGTCTAATACTTTTATTTTTAATAGAAAGTGTAATAAGGAAACCTTTAAGTATCAAAAAAAGGGAGATGGCTCAGAAAATAGGTTTTTTCCTTCTCATTCTTTTAATGGTCATCGTCTTTTACAACGATCTAGCAAGAATCATCACCAATCATAATTGAAAATTGAATATCCTTTCAATAAATACCTCAACCAAACAGTATAGTGTAGCAGTAATGAAGGATGAAATCGTTTCAGGTGAATATATCCTCCCTTCAAGTCCAAGCCACTTTAGCAATTTAATGCCTTCCATCGATGACCTGCTTGTTAAGGTTGGACTTGTGCCTCAAAATATAGATGGATTAATCGTTGCCTTGGGGCCAGGAAGCTTTACCGGGATTAGAATAGGTCTATCTGTTGCAAAAGGATTCTCTGAATGCCTGAACATACCAATAACTGGTATCCACACTTTAGTAGCCATGGCCAGCCAACTTCCTTACTTAAATGAATATATCTGCCCTCTTGTAACTTCACGGAAAGGGGAGGTATTTACTGCTATATTTAAGTGGAGCGCCCGTGGCGATTTATTAAGGTGTAAAGAAGACACATGTCTAAAAATTAATGACCTTAGTACAATAATTGAAAACAAGACAATTTTTATCGGGAATGACTTTAGCGCTCAAGGGCCAATCTTAAAACAACAATTTGAGGAAAACCAGATATTAGCGCCGGCAAATTTGTGGAACCTTAAGGCCTCATCTTTGGGTATTCTGGGATTAAAAAAACTTCAAAAACATGGTTCAGACAATTTAGATGAACTTGTTCCCATTTATCTCAGAGGGGCAGATATTCGCCTACAAGAGAAAGTGAGCTAAAGTTAAGAGTTAAAGCTTGGGAGGCTAGAAGTTGATTTGTTAACTTTAGGCGCTTTTTATATGTAATATTGACAAATACATAAATGTATATTAAATGCTACAATGAACAAGCGCACGTACTTTCACAGGGATTTGATTAATTGAGCTACAAAAAAATAAACAATAAGCTGCCACTTGCCCGGGAAGGAATTCCCTTTATACTTATTGGAATAGCATTGACATCCATACTTTTCATTCTTAATTGGAAATTATTAGCTATTCCTATCGCGGTAGCAACCTTGTTCAGTATCTATTTTTTTCGAGATCCAAAGAGGACACATGTAGATAAAGAAAGGGCAATTTTTGCGCCAGCAGACGGAAGAGTGCTATCAATTGAGAATCTAGATAATGGAGACTATCGTTTAAAAGATAAGGCAATAAAAATAAGTATATTCATGTCTATCTTTAATTCCCATATTAACAGGATCCCCATTAAAGGAAAAATCTCCCAATTATCCTACCACCCTGGAAAATTTTTTTCAGCTAATAGAGATAAAGCATCTGTCTACAACGAACATAATATTGTAACTTTAGAAACAGATAATAAGAAAAAGATTATCTTTGTTCAAATAGCTGGCCTTATTGCTCGAAGGATCGCATGTTGGGTTAAAAAGGGAGATTATGTAGAAACAGGCCAGAGATTTGGCCTCATCAGGTTCGGTTCACGGCTTGAGGTCTACCTTCCGCCTGATTGCGAAATCAAGGTTAAAAAAGGTGAGAAAGTTAAGGCAAGTCAGACAATTATAGGATATCTTAGTGAGACTGAAAACAAAAAATAGATTAAAAAAGAGAAACAAAAAAGGAATATACATTCTTCCAAACCTATTCACCTCCTGTAGCCTATTTGGTGGATTCTATGCCATTATTGCTGCTATCCAGGGAAGATATGATGCAGCAGCCATTGCTATCCTTATCTCTTCTATATTCGATGGATTAGATGGAAAAATTGCTCGCTTTACCAATACAACCAGTCAATTTGGCGCCGAATATGATTCTCTATCAGATCTGGTGGCATTTGGTGTGGCTCCTGGATTGCTGGCCTTTAAGTGGTCTCTGCAGTCATTTGGAAGATTTGGCTGGCTGGCTGTCTTTCTGTATGTTATCTGCGGCGCCTTAAGGCTTGCCAGGTTCAACATTCAAAAAAACAATATTGAATCTGATCACTTCAAAGGATTACCTATTCCTGGAGCAGCTATCTTTATTGCTACCCTTGTGCTTTTTATAAATTCCTTAGATGGCCTTACCGAAAACAAACATATTATTATTATAAGCGCTATTTATTCTCTATCATTTCTTATGGTCAGCACAATTGATTATCTTAGTTTTAAAGAGCTCGAGCTTTTTAAGAGAAAACCCTTTAATGTTCTGGTAGCCACCATACTCCTCTTTACTGTCGTGGCATATAAGCCAGCTTTGATGTTATTTTTTTTCTCTACTATGTATGTGATCTCAGGTCCTTTAATAACGCTCTATCATCTCATTCATAGATCTACAGAGAGAGCTCATCCCATGATTGATTCCTCTCTCGACAAAAGTGAAAAGAGTATAAAAAACGAATTATGAAAATTTGGGTAATGTCAGAAAATTGTCGCCCTTAGACTTATGTTAACTCATTTTAGCTACTAATAACGTAACTATCCAGCCACAAGGCACTAAGACCCAAAGAGCAAACAAATATAAATTGAATAACAGAATTTTCTCAGGGTATTAAAAAGAATAATTCTATAATCTTGGTGTCTTTGTGGCAAGATATCCGGGTAGTTACTTACTAATAACTTTAAAACATCATGAGAATAACTGGCGGAATGATAAAGGGCCGCCGGCTGGCAAACCTCAAAGGAGTTACTATAAGGCCTACCTCAGATATAGTGAGAGGAGCTATATTTGACATATTGGGGCAAACATTAACTGATCTTAGGGTATTAGATCTATTCGCTGGCACAGGTAGTTTGGGGATAGAATCCCTAAGCAGAGGCGCCAAGAAAGCTGTATTTGTAGATAGCTCATACAGGGCCATTGCTATAATAAAAAATAACCTCATTAGGTGCGGCTATGAAGAGCTTTCAATGATTATAAGAGCGAAATTGCCGAATGGTTTGCCCCATGTTCAGGATCTTGGGCGCGGTCAATTTGATGTGGTATTTATTGATCCTCCCTATAGAAAGGGATACATTAGGCCCACGATTCATAAATTACTGGATATAAAACTATTGGCGAAAGATAGCAGGATAATTGTTGAATCATCAAAAAATGCCAATGATCTATTTCCAATCGATCTTTATAACCTTCAGCTAAAATTAACGAAATCGTATGGCTCAACAGTAATAGGTTTTTACTTTAATGAACAGGAAAGATAAAATGGGTAAAATGGCCATATATCCTGGCTCGTTTGATCCTATAACAAACGGTCATCTCAGTATCGTCAGAAGGGCTCTTACCATGTTTGATTCTATTACCATTGCCGTTGCCTCCAACCCCATGAAAAATACCCTTTTTACATTGGATGAAAGGATTAATCTTATACAGCAATCAATCAAAAACTACGACAGGGTTTTTGTTGACTCCTTTAATGGCTTACTTGTTAACTACGTAGATAGCAAAAAAACCAATATAGTTTTAAGAGGAATGAGAGCCCTCTCAGATTTTGAGTATGAATTTCAAATGTCATTAATGAACAGGAAGTTAAATAAAAATATACAAACAATTTTCATGATGACTGACTACAAATGGCTCTATACCAGTTCTACTATAATAAAAGAGGCAGCCAGTTATGGGGGAGCTGTTAGCGGCCTTGTCCCTGATGTTGTCTGCCAGAAACTAAAAGAAAAATTTGGCTTTCAATAATAAAGCACATCCAGCAACCGGTCTATATGGCCTACGGCCTGGAGGGAGGACCTGGTTTTACAAATTAATATGTAACTGCACAGGTAAAAAGTTCAACCTGAAAACCTGGGTAATTACAGAAACTTAAGGGGGAATATTGCATGACCTTAACCAAAGAAAAGATTATCGATAGTATTTACAATCAGGTGGGTCTAAGCAAGAACCAATCAAGAAGGGTTGTGGAAAGTTTGTTAGAAATAATCAAGCAAACACTTGCAAAAAAAGAAGACCTCCTCATAAGCGGCTTTGGGAAATTCATTGTCAAAGATAAAGGAGCTCGAAAAGGAAGAAATCCTCAGACCAAAGAAGACCTGAAGTTACGAGCAAGAAAAGTTGTTGTGTTTCGGACCTCTGGTGTTCTGCGGAAAAAAATCAATCATAAGGGCTAAAGCGCTACAATAAATACTTGAGAAAATCCAAGATATTTCAATTTATCAACCATTTTATTGGCCCCGGTTAAATCATTAGAAAGGGATACCCTCACCCTGTAAAGAGTTTTTTCTTGAGGCGACACATACGTTGTGATGGTAGCATAACGAAAGATAACTATAAGGCGATTTACTAATCTTAGTGCATTATCTTTATTTTCAAAGGCGCCAACCTGTATAGTAAATTTCCCTTTTCTAAAATCCGCTGCCTCTAGGAGTGGCACATAGTCATTTCCTGATTTAATCTGTCCAATCTTTCTTGATAAGGCAACCAGACGTACTTTTGCTACTCCAGGGCCAAGCAATCCTATCTGCCTGGCAGCGCCATACGATAGATCAATAATCCTCCCTTTAACAAAAGGACCTCTGTCGTTAATCCTAACTATAACCTCTCTCCGATTCGCTAAATTCTCTACCTTTACATATGTTCCAAAGGGTAATATCTTATGCGCGGCAGTCTTACCATACATATTATAAATCTCGCCACTGGAAGTTTTCTTTCCATGAAACTCCTTTCCATACCATGAAGCCATGCCTTCCTGAACAAGCCCTTCTCCATTCAGAAGAGGATAATATATTACCCCGTTTACCGAATATGATTTTGGTAAACGGCCATCCATTGTTTTTGGCAATACTATAGCCGGTTTTTTATAACTGCTAAGTCTTATCTGTTCCTTACCACCAGCGCAGCCAAAAATACTTATAATAAGAAGTAAATAAAAAAATTTCTTCATGGCTTACTGGATACTTGACGCTGGATATTTGTTACGAACTTTAGCTCACCTTGGTTAACAGTTCTTCCACTCAGGAGTCCTTTTCTCCAAAAATGCCTTTAATCCTTCCTGGGCATCGGATGTTTTCATTAATTCATTTAAATATATCTCTTCAATAACCTTTAATGAAGCTTCAAAGTCATCTCTCAGACCAGCTTTTATAGTCTTTTTTGTAATGCTTATAACCTCAGCGCTAAGAGATAGATAAGGCTTAATGAATTCATCGGTTTCCTGAGATAAATCACCCTTTGCAACCACCTTGTTTATGAGTCCCATACCCATTGACTCCTGTGCAGAGACAATCCGGCCTGAAAGAATCAAATCCATAGCAGCCTTTCTCCCAATAATCCGTGGCATTATCTGGGCGGCAATCGGGGGAAGCACTCCCACCTGGATCTCAGGCTGTCCAAATTTTGCTGTATCATCGGCAATTACCAGATCACAAAAAACTGCCAGCTCACACCCCCCGCCTAAGCAAGACCCGTAGACAGAAGCCACAGTGACGGCGCCTAATTGATCCATCAGCCGGAACATGCCGTGGAAGCTCTCTATCATCTTCGGAGCAAAATCACCCGTATGTTCCGCAACATCCACACCTGCGGAAAAGCATTTTCCATCTGCATTAAATAGAACCACCTTAAGATCCCTCTTTTCTATCCAACCTTTAAGCACATCATTTATCTCATCCATCATCTCAATATTAAGAACATTCACAGGAGGCCTGTTAAGGGTAATTGTCCCCAGTCCCTCCTTAAGTTGTACCTCTATATGTTTCATTTTTTTCTCCTTTCTAAGACGTCTTCTAATTAACCTGAATAGTTGCTCTAAAAAGCTTTTTCAGTAACTTAGTTTGTAGAAATATTTACCTTTATACTTAACAATAGACGATAAATCAAATAGATATATAAATATTGCTATAAAACCATTTAAGGTCTTATTATTAAAGAAAAAATCCAGAAGTCACCTTCTGGATTTTTTCTTTTGCCATTCTTTGTTTTTTTCTAATTTATTTTTGGGGCTTTCCGAGGACAGCCTCAAACATCTCCTCATCATAAGGATGACCATTAGCAATCATTTGCCTTAACTTTATTACATCCACATCAGTAGTTCCGGTTATCTTCTTTGTATTAAAGGCGCTCATTCCCATATCAAATTCACCATATGCCTGTGCATTAGCGGCCCACCACATAATGGATTCCGCCTTCGTCCTCTCCCAGGCAACCTTCTTTGTTGCCCTTATCATCTGATATGACATGGCAACTTGCTGTGGAAAAAGATTTGCAAATGTCCATGCCATATCCATGCATGCCTTATCCAGCAGTGAACGGTCACGAGGAAGTTCCTTGAGTAATGCCTTGGCCTCTTTCGCTTCATCGCCAGTTTTAAACTCACCATATACAATCTCCCCATCCTCAACCCATTTGTCTGTTATCACAGCAGGATTTCTAATGAATTCGCCATCCTTCTTTAAAACAGGCACTACTTTACAGACATAGTTCTTTCGTAGCATTTTATAAGCGCTCCATTGTTCACACGAAACGGCATTCCACATGGCATCCTGCATTGTCATCTCCATAGGTTTGAACTGGCATGCGCCACCCATAGCAGTGGAGCCGTGAAGGGGACCTACCTGACCGAATGTGGCACAGTCAGAGGCAACAGTCAAATCACATACTCCACCTATTTCTTCACCGCCACCAATGCTCATGCCATTAGCACATCTTATAAAAGGTTTGGGTGAAGTCCAGACGGCATCGAATGCTCGCCAGTATACAGACATATACTCCTGAGCATCCATGGGCCTCATAACATAGTATTCACTATATTCAGGAACATTTCCCCCGGTACAGAATGCCCTTGTTCCTGCGCCGGTTACAACCACACAAACCACACTTGGGTCATGGGAAGCCTTATCAAAGGCAGCCGCAGCGCCATGAAGCATTTCAAGGGTATATGAGTTATACTGCTTCTCATTGTCAAGGGTAACCCATGCCACATAAAGATCAGGAACCTCATTGCCTTGAGAATCCAATAGAGGTCTCTTCTCCAGTGTAGTCCTTGGTGGTTCTGATTTGTGTAAATATTTTTCATCATACATCTGGTGATCAAACTTTTGATCTTTTGGTGCCCTTGGTATCCAATCTAAAGCCATAATGTATTTCCCCCTTCCTTTTGTTATTAAATATTTATTATACTGTTGGCCTAAAAATCGGGTGTTAACACTATTCTTTTGTCCGGTGATGCCTTATGAGCTTCCTCAAAACTCTCCGCAATGGTATTCATTGACCGAACCTGAACAAAAGGTTCGATCTGAACCTTGCCGGAAAGGACCATTTCCAATATCTGCGGATAATATTCCGGTAGACACGCCCATGTCCCTATCATCTCGGCATCAAAGGCCATAAGTCTGCTAATGGAATATTCTATCTTCTGCATACCAAAACCGACGACAATTAACTTTCCCGTAAAGCTGAGGAGACTTACTGCAATTTCTTGCCCCGGTTTGGTGCCGGAAACCTCAAATATTTTCCATCCATACAGGGGAAGTTGCCGTTGTTTCCGTATCGCACCAAATTCTTCCGATATATCTTTGGGCTTCTTTCCTGAAGAGTTAATAGTAACATCAGCTCCATAAGAAAGCATCTTTTTGAGGCGTTCTTCGGCGATATCAATAGCAATGACCGTGCTGGCTCCTAAGGCTTTGACTTCCTGGACCATGTATTGGCCGACTCCTCCAACACCTATTACCACTACGTTATCCCCATTCCCAACCTCGGCCCTCTTTGCCGCCTGATAGGGCGTAGCGGCAGCATCTGCTATAACGGAAAAGTGCGATAGCGGAATGCCTTGTCTGTCCTTAATTTCACAAAGATCTATACTCGGTACTGGAATATGACTGGAAAACCCTCCATAGATTCCCATACTGTTTCCCGGCATTTTCTGATTCAGGCAGCGGTTTCCTCGGCCAGTCTTACAGAGATAGCACTTTCGACAGGGCATCACAGCGGGGATAATGACTTCTTTCCCTATCCATTCTTCATCTCCTGCCACAACAGTGCCTGCAATCTCATGGCCTAATGTCAGGGGAGGTGTATTTACATTAGGAACGCCATCATAAAAAAATCCCAGGTCTGTATGACAAACTCCACATCCTGCTATCTCTACCAATACTTCATCTTCCCTTAATTCAGGGACAGGTATCTCCTTTTTCTCAAGCCTGCCTGGTGTCAACTCACCTGTTTCCCTATTTTTTGAGGTAGGTTGAACCATCTGCCATGTTTGTATCTTATCTGGTATTTCTGCCATTTTAGTCCTCCTTATTTTTTGTTGAATTGTTAAATCGTTAAGTGGTTGAGTCGTAGTTATAATGTGGTTGTCAAGCTTTAAAGATCTTAACTACTGAACCTCTCAACTACTCAACTATTATTCCAATTTAAATCATCCCATAGCCACCATCAACACAAAGAAGTTGACCTGTTATATAACTACTTTCATCAGAGCCCAAAAAGACAAATGCCGGAGAAATGTCATCTGCTTCGGCAAAGCGTTTTAAAAGTATTCTGTTCATATAGATCTCTTTGAGCTTTTCATCCGTCCGTATTTTTTCCGTCATATCCGTGGCCACAATACCGAGAGAGATAACATTTACACATATATTGTACCTTGCAAGCTCTCTTGCTGCTGATTTTGTAAAACTCAAAAGGCCGCCCTTGGCAGAGCTGTAGTTTATCTGACCAACAGTGCCTACAATACCTGCCACTGAAGTCACATTAATAATCTTTCCTCTATTTTGCTCCTTCATATGCCTTGCAGCGAATTGAGTACAGAGAAAGGCGCCTTTGAGATGAATGTCTATTACCTGATCCCATTGATCTTCACTCATTTTTAGCAACATGGCTGGCCTACTAAATCCCGCATTATTTACCAGAATATCTAACCGGCCAAATTCCTCGATTCCCTTTCGAACCAGGGCCTCGGCCTCAGCCGCTTTTGCAACATCAGCCTTAAAGAGAGTGGCTCTGCTTCCATTTTTTTTAATTTCCTCAACGACCTCTTCCGCTGCGGTTTGATTAGATGTATAGTTCACAACAACGCTGGCCCCTTCACGAGCATAGGCCAATGCAATAGCCCTTCCAACACCTCTACTGCTCCCTGTTATTAGGGCTACCTTTTCTTTGAGTCTCACGTTTTCCCCCACATATAATTAGACATCCTATAGGCAGTTGATAGCTATATTACAATTACATTATAGCTACTCAAATTGTCAACTCAAAAAGATAAAAAAGCACCCTATCCCATCTCCTTTATCATTTCTCTGGCAATAACCATCCGTTGAATCTGGTTAGTGCCCTCAAAAATCTGGGTTAGTTTTGCGTCCCGAAAGAGCCTTTCAACAGAATAGTCTTTTGTATATCCATAACCACCAAAGATTTGAATAGCATCTGTCGCAATCTTCATAGCAATATCACCGCAAAAACATTTAGCCATAGATGCTATTTTTGCATTCGGTACATTTCTATCGTGCTGTTTGGCAGCCTCTACCATAAGTCCCCTGCACGCCTCTATCTCCGTGGCTGCGTCAGCTAACATAAAACTTATGGCCTGGTGTTTAATCAAAAGCTTTCCGAATGTTTCCCTCTGGCAGGCATACTCAAGTGAGTATTCAAGGGCAGCCTCAGCAATGCCAAGGGCAATGGCAGCAATACCCGGTCTGGACATATCAAAGTCCTTCATGGCAATGAGAAACCCCTCTCCCTCTTTCCCGAGCCTATTGCATTCCTGAACCCTGACATCCTCCAAAATAACCTCTGTTGTATTACTCCCTCTGAACCCAAGTTTATCCTCTGTTTTTCCAACAGATACGCCTTCCTGATCCTTCTCGACTACAAAAAACGTAAATTCCCTTTCGCCAGTCTTTGCTAAAACAGTGTATAGTGATGCTACTCCTCCATTTGTGGCAAAGCATTTACGACAATCTAAGATATACTCATCCAACTTCTTCCGTGCCGTACCCTTAATACCTGCCACATCAGAGCCTGCATAGGGTTCTGTGACCAGATAACCTATGAGTTCTTCTCCTTTTGAAAGGCGAGGGAAAAAGCGATCTCTCTGGTCTTGGTTTGCTGCAACTATTATTGGATAACTTCCAACTGCCTGGATAATAATCGTCAATGCTGAAGAGGCGCATGCCTTTGCCACCTCCTCAACACATAAGCAAAACATAAGAGTCTTATCCTCCTCAAGTCCACCATAAGATGGTGGAAGAAATATCTGGAGAAGACCCATTTCCCCAAAAAGGCGAGCGATATCCCATCGAAAGACACCTTCCCTATCAATCTCAGCCGCTAAAGGGGCTATCCTTTCTTTAGATATCTTTTCTACGCTTTGTAAAATCATCCTTTGGCC
>Ga0190359_1001880_pt1 | contig 12848 bp, 13 predicted proteins | sample 48721823_MG_FD_161269 | JGI IMG/M metagenome (GOLD analysis project Ga0190359, IMG submission 161269) | Hydrothermal vent microbial mat bacterial communities from Southern Trench, Guaymas Basin, Mexico - 4872-18-2-3_MG | ecosystem: Environmental > Aquatic > Marine > Hydrothermal vents >...
GTTATTCCGCATAGTGACTGGTGACTGTTAGCGATTGCCTTGTTTGGAACCACCGGTCAGAGACCGGTGGAATTCTGATTTAAATTCCTGCACTATAAACTGTTTCATATCCATAAATATCATGTATGTTTATTTCAGTCCAAAATATCTGTGAAGTATATCCGTTTCTTCCATAAGCCCGCGCAGACTTCCCTTGAACTCGCTTCTTCTTGCTTTTATGCCAAGGTTTTCCATTGCTCTCGCAAACGCATAAAAGTGTCCGCATATATCTGCATCAAAGGTTTCTTTATCATGAGTTACTTTTTTCACACCAAACTCGTCTTCTCTGTCTATGTATTTTTCATTGAGCACAAATTTTAACAAGTGTTTTTCACCTTTTGTATCCATCCGGATTAAAAGGGGAGGCCCGTCTGATTTTTGCAGGTCTTTGCTTGCTGGATTCCCGCCTTCTCTGCGGTCTGCAACATCCAGAGTCACTAAAGGGTTGCAACCCAGATTATATATTGTCATGTTGCAGTTGGTGGGAACAAATACAAAATCCCCTTCTTCTGCATATACAAACTCCATGCTTGGCTCATCTGGTTTGTCTATAAGGAAAGCCCCTGGACCAAATACTCTGTATATTTCCTGTATTTTTCTCTTCCCGGGTGGATGTGTATGCCCCATTGTGCAGCCAAAAACAAGAGTGCCCCTCTTTGATATGATGTTTGGAAGCAATGTCACATGCAGTGGCTTACCCTCTGCACCACTGTATACAGGATTCTCTATAGGAAGTTCTGAATCTACTACAACCCTGCCTATTCCTGAAGGATCGTTTCCAAAAACTTCTGCGTACGCAGGGAATTTTGATATGTGATCATTATATAATTTCTCAAAATTCCTGTTATTTATCTTCTTATAATCATCATCAACAAGCAAATATCCCTTTCCATCGCTTTTTTTTGAGATCAGGGTTTTTCCCAGGCCAGGATTTATCTCAAAGGGGATATTGGCATTCATACACTCACCTCTGCGAAAACCCTTGCAGGTGCTGCATCAGCTCCTTCTATTATTATTGGGATTGCATATAATCTGAATGCTTTGCAGTTTTGCAGTTTTGCGGGATTTACAAGCGTTTCAGCTATCAAACAATCTGCTTCCAGAAGCGCTGTATGAGCAGGGCTTTTTTCACTTCCTTTGGGATCAACAGAGAATGAATCTATTCCTAGCATGTTTAGGCCTAGGTCAGCCAGGTACTTTGCAGCATCCTCTTCAAGGCAGGGAAAATTAACATCGTCCTGAACTCCTTGTTCTATTACCCGCTCATATCCTGTTCTTATAAGAACTGCCTTTTGGCCATTGTAGTCATTTTTTATTGCCTTCTCCACAGCTTTGTATGTAATCCTTCTCGCATATAAATAACCGTGTCCACAATAACGGTCTCTACTATCAGAAGTATGAAACACGTTTATTAAAACCGCGTCATTAATGAATCTGTCCAGACAGTATTTATCTATTGTCAGACCCTCAGGTAGTTTGTGTGCCGGGGCATCTATATGAGTTCCATGGTGAGGCCTTATCTTTAGGTTTGTGACAGCTGATTTTAGTTTGCCTTGATCAAAAAAAGCTGGTGTTATATCTATCTCTGGTAATGGGTCTGAAGGGTATTTGCTTCCTTCGGGGCTTATCCAGTAGGTCAGGTCTATTGTTTTCATACATTCTCCCTGTAAACCTCCTTTGTGTTACCTTCAACCTTGAAATCTTTAAGGGTCCTGTATATTGCATCAAGGTTCTTGATAGAATTTGTAAATGATGTTATTGGCTCTTCCCTGTTTGATATGGCATCGTTCAAATCCTTAAGTATGTTTACGTATTCATTTCCGGAGTAAACAACCCTGCCTTCCCATTCTTTTCCATCATTGTCTGTAACCCTGCCTTTGGAGAAATTAACAGTTACTGTTGCTCCGTTTTCGAATTCTAATACAAATTCCTTTCTTTCCCTTTCTTTTGGCTCTTTAAGCTTGTGTATAAATTTTTCAACACTGAAACTGCAAGGAATATTGCCATCAAAATAATCACCACTTGCTTTAAAATCAACATGGGTATATGTTTCAACATCATAACCCGGATAAATCCCGTATTCAGCACTCTCTATATCTTTCACTTCACCCCCAATGTTGGTAATCATGCTAAATAGATGCACACCTGTGTCAGTAAGCAGGCCTGTTTGATTTTTTCTGCTCAAAATGAATTTAGTTCTTTCTTTGCTTGGATCATCCTTTTCTTCCAGATAACCTTCAATTTTTGTTATCTTGCCATATTTTTTCACCATTTCACCTATTTTGTCAAAAAATATCTTCGCTGCCTTCTTAGCAGAGTAATGTTCAGCGTCAAAGCCTATAGGATGATGATTCTGTCTTTCTTCATTGAGTTTTTTCATTCCGTCAAGGTTTCTCCTGTCCGGAACCCCCTCAATGTCTATAACAGGTACAAGTGGTTTTTCACACAAAACGTGTTTGCCATACTTAAATGCATCTTCTATGTAATGGAAATGAGTAGGGTTTGGTGTAAACAAACATACTACGTGAACATCTCTGTTCTCATAGATACTGAGTGGCAGTGAATTGCTCACGTCCTGTAACTGAACATATTTTATCTCATTCCTGTATAGCCTTTTCAACAATTTCAATGCATTTATTGATTCGTCCATTATATTTTCAGCTCTCCATTCATTTTCAGTATCAAGGGTTTCTGAAAGGTTTTTTCTTCTTTCACCCACTTCGTATAGCAACCTTTGCTTTGCATCTTTAATTGATTCCTCTTTACCGCAGATGTATTTCAAAGCAAAACAATCTAAAATCTCACTGTCTTCCATGGCACTGAAAAATTTCACCAATGCCCATTCTGATGTATAGCCAACCTGACATAATCCCTGACATAATCCTTTCATATTACTGAATTCTTCACATCATGTTTATTCTTTCACCATACAGAAAATAATTACCCAATATCGAAAACAAGGCATATATCCTGGTCGAGAAATATATTGTTTTTGGTTTGGGTTTGGTGTAATATGGAGAACAAGGTCATTGTGCTGGAATATAGAACATATAGCATAAATTGATAAAGGCCAGTGATCACTCTAAAGCATGGTTAATGGAAAGGTTTCGGATCTGCTTCATTTCAGAGATTCATTATTTTTTGATAATGATTTGTCTTTTGTTCTGATTTGCGGTGGGGCCTGCACTGACTGGATATTTACTCTTGAACCCGAGGACCATGGAAAGATACTGGACTGGTTTGAGGGAAAGTATGATTCTCTGGGGTTTGACAGGGAAACATTAGGTAATGTTTTGAGAGCAAACGGGGAGCTTCCTGTTCATCCTTATGGTCTGGAATTGAGAGACTATATGCTGGAGAACTTCCATAATGTGCCTTTAAAGGTTCAGCATGGCTCCCAGGGGCTTAATGCTGCCATACAGGCAGCTGCCTTTGGGTTTAATGTTTCTTATGGCCATTCAATAAGCAAGGATAATCTCGAAACATTGCGTAAGAAAAGCCCGGCTTCACTGGAGTTGATGAAAGGGATTGATTACGAGGAAGGGAATCATGAGCCTTCTGTTACTGTAAACATAAGGACAAACATGGGTAATGGCACAACAGCAAATGTTTATCTTTCTGATGCAAGGGAAAGAAACTACAATGCAGAGGGTGTATTGAAACATCTGGATGATGCAGAGGAACGGATTGAAAAGGCCAGGAAACAATCCAGTGGCGTGGCAATCCTGGTTGCTGACCTGCAGGTTATGGGACATTCAGTAGAAAGAGACAAATTCTCGGAATATCTCTCAAAGATGGATGAACTGCTTGGAAATATCAGCAAACATACTGGTGAGGAAATAAGAATGGTGGTTGATTGTGGTGGATTGAATGCCTACAGTGATGAGGAGATAAGGGAATTATTTAAAAACATATACTCCCATGCTGATGTGCTCGGATGCAATGAATTTGAATACCAAAGCATGAAAAAGGCCTTGGACCGTGAAAAGATGTGCGGAAAGACCGAACCTTCGTGCTTTGTAACAGAGAATGGCATTGTTAATTTATGGATACACACAAGAGATAAGCAGACCTATTTTTCTCGGAGAAAAAAGAAACCGGAAAAAAAGGAAATTGAAAAAATTGCAAAGGCCTTGTTGTTTTCAAACCTCACAGCAGGTCTTTCCATAGAGCAAAAGGATCCTGTAACCCTTGAAGATCTTAAAGGAAAGATAGATATGGTAAAGAGTGGTAAATATGCGTTCAGGTAAGAAGATTACAGGACAGGATATAAATCTGGAGTATCTTATGTATGCATGCCTTCTCTTGATATAAGACCGAGGTTTGAGATAGGGGCCGGAGACAGAGCAGGTACTGGTTTATTGTACGGGTTGCTAAAAATAAATATAGATTAATTTTTCCGCCTCGTCTTCTCAAACGGTTAATCGGTTAGCTCCTCACCGCCAAGTCACATACAGTTGGTGGATAAGACTGATGCCTGTTAGCCGTTACCTTGCTGGGAACCACCGGTCATTTTATATACCATGGAAAAGGCAGAATTTGAAAGATTTGCAATGAGAGCGGCAGAGATTATTTTAGGAACAAGGGATTTAGCATATGATTTTGCAGTTGTTTCTGAAGATTATTACATGGAGGCATGCCTTCAAAGATTGCCTCTGGATCAGTTTATGAAAAAATTGACACCTGAGCAAAGATTGGAAATGGAAAGAAGAATTGCGATTGGCGAATCCATTAAAACTACAGCATATATAAACAGAAGCCCTGTTTTCGATGTTATACCTGATGTGGAAGAAATGCTGAAATCATGGCTTGAATATGATGGGGGATATGAACATGCCTTGATTGTTGCAGATAAACCTACAAGCAGAGCTTTGGATTTATTAGTACAGAAAGGGGTTGCAGAAGTCAAAGAAGAATCAAAAGAAAACAAATACAAGCTATTGAAATCGGGCAGAAATAAACTTCATGTATATGAAATTCCAGACGGCTTTTCGGTCTTTGATGATATCTCCGGGAAGCACAGATTCATTGACAAATAAATGGTCACCAAATCAGTACATAAGATATCCGCCATTCACATTAATGGTTTCGCCTGTTATGTAGCTTGCATCGCTCGAGACCAGGAATGCCACAGCCCTGGCCACTTCCTCCACTGTTCCAAATCTTCCCTGAGGGATCAGCTTCTTATATGCCTGCTTTTTTTCTTCAGGCAATTCTGTTGTCATTCCTGTATCTATAAAACCAGGAGCCACGCAATTAACCCTTATGCCATGCTTGGCCAGTGCTTTTGCAAAGTCTCTTGTCAGCTTGATTACACCAGCCTTCGAGGTCCCGTAGCCAGGACTGCTTGTGGGCTCTTTTCCCTTTATTGAGGATATGTTTACTATGGAGCCGTGTTTTTGTTTGAGCATGTATTCTGCTGCTATGCGGGAGCATATGTTTGTGCCTAAAAGGTTAATCTCCACTTCCTCTTCAAATCCTCTGAAATAATCATCCATTTCGTCAGACAGTATTTTTCTTGAATTGATTCCTGCGTTGTTCACAAGAACATCTACAGAGCCAAGCTCATTATAAACATCATAAAATACTTTTCCTATTCCTTCTATATCCCTTACATCGCAGGCATAGCTCAGGACAGAGATTCCGCTGTTTGCCTTTTCAATGTCTTCTGAAGCTTCTTCGATTTCATATCTGTGCCTGGATATTAGAGCCACGTTATATTTGCGGGATGCCAGTTCCTCTGCCACTGCTTTTCCAATACCTCTTGAGGCCCCTGTTATTATTGCTGTTTCCATGTATTCTCCTTGGAGTTATGCGACCCTTGCAGGTTTTTTCATTGCTACATCCGTTCTCACAATTCTGTCTGCAAACTCATTGAAGTAATCATCAAAGGCGCTTTCCAATCTCGGGTCTATGCGGCATGTTTCTATAACCCTTTCCATATACTCAGGCCTGTCATAAAAATCACGATAAATCTTTTTTTGCAGGGCCTTAATCTCACTGTGGGTTAGTGTAGGATGGTTATAAACAAGATGATTTCTGTCATGTTTTTCCAGGTCTGGATCCAGGACAAGGCCGTTCTTTTCCAGTTCACCATAGAACCTGCTCATCGGTATTGGCGTGAAGATACCGATGTTTAATTGATGAAGGGGGAGATATCTAAGACCTTCAGCGTCTCTTAGTATGGATCTCTCTGTTTCCCATGGAAATCCTATTATGTAGTATCCCTGATTTATAAGGCCTGCTTTCATTGATTTTTCTAGAACCCTCCGGGTTTGATTGTTTGTTGTTAATTGTCTCTTAACCCTTTTGTTCATCTTCTCCAGGGCATTGTCATTTGTGGACTCAACGCCCCATGCGATTTTATAACAACCTGTGCTCTTCATTGCATGGAGAATATCCCATTTACCATCAACCGTTGCAATGTTACTCATGCAGTACCAATGCGCATTGAGATTCTGTTTTGTCATTTCACTGCACAGTTCCAGTGTTTTTTCAGGAAAGGCGGTGAAGTTAAGGTCCATAAAATAGAATATGTCTATACCCATTTCCTTTAATTGGAACATCTCTTCAACAACCCTTTGGGGCGAACGGAAGGCCACTCTGTTTCCCCAGAAGCCCTCATTGTCGCAGAATTTGCAGTTGTTATAGCAGCATCTGCTGTACTCCACAATAGCGTAACGGGGCCTTTCGGACAATGGCGGAAGTGAGATTCCTGTATATACCTGATTGGAGATAACAGGAAACCTCAAGGCGTTTGGAAGTGAATCAAGATCGAAGTTTCTTGGTCTGAGGCCTGTGAACGCTGTTTTTCCCTTCATCCTGAAAACAAGACCCTTTACCCTGCCATAATTCTGGTCGCCTTCTGTCTCATGCAACCACTCCCTGAACGTATCTTCCCCTTCCTTTACAACAAAGAAGTCAAACGGTTCTCCCATGTTCTCTTTAAGATGTGTCGGATATCTGTTCCCAGCAATTGTTTTCACACCCGGAAGTCTTCTTTTAAGCCTGGTTGCAATCCTTTCTCCCATGGGATACTGGCATGTGTATAATGAGAATGCAGCAACATCAGGTCTGAAATCCGCTATTCTGTCAACATATTCGTCCTCGCTTATTGAAACAAGGCTGCCTTTATTTTCTTTTACAGGAAGGAACAAATGCACGTCATGCCCTTCTTGTTTTGCTATAGCCAGGATCATCTCTAGACCATACGGTTCGCTTACTGCGTGCTGTATCTTCGGGTCAATATCGATTCTCTGGGGATAGATTCCTGCTATCCTCATTTCACAACCTCCAGTTCAAAATAGATCTCAGTGTACATGTTCCAGAGAAATGGGTTTAATATCCTTCTGAATGGTATGAATCTTATTATTTTTTTGTAAAGGTTTTCTGAATTTGTCTTGAAGGTTGTCCTGAGCTCCACCTTCTTTAACTTGAATTTTGCCTTGCTGTAGTAATCAAAGGTGTGCCCGTTGCAGAAATAATCAAAGGAGTGCTCGCTAAAGAACCTTACATGCGTGGGATCCCTGAATGCTCCCTCGTATCTGAAGTAAGGAACCATTACCCTCACCAAGGCCCCGTGTTTGCATATCCTGTGCAGGTCCTCCATCAGGGAAACAAAATTGGTTATATGCTCAAATATGTGTTCGCAGATTGCCTCTGAAACAGAATTCTCTTTGAACGGCATTGGTGTGCTTTCAAGATCCCATGTTATGTCAGTTTCTGGGAGCGGCTGTTTGTCTACATTTATAAAACCTTTGTATCTTTTTTTCCCTCCGCCAAGATTTAGTTTTAGATTGTTTTTTCTGATAATATTATATTTCATACTGAGAACTTCCAGATCTGGGAATTTATTTTTTTTCAATAATCAGCATATATCGGTACTATATGCAATAGATAAAATGTGAGGAATAGTGAATGTATTGTTTGCTACTGCAATCAGACAGAAAATGACTGATAAATCCGGGTGTTTGAAAAGTGCGCCTGGCACGCTGTAGAAGAAGGCGTGACAGGTAATGAAGAACTTTGGTGTTATAATCAGTCGGTTAGAGGACTGGATGATTTAAGGAAGTTCCTTTATGCGGTCAAGGAAATCCTGCTGTCTTGGACAATAGAAACTATTGCACGGCTTGCGAATATTTTTCCGAAACTCGTTTTTAGCGGTATGCCGGTGCTGGTTAACAGTATAATAAGATTTGAATTTGCTGCTTAGAAAGCAGCTGCCAAGAAACATATTATTAAGCCCTAGTCCTCTGTGAACATATCAAAACAGTGTTTATTATGGTATGAACAGCATTCACCCACAAAACAGTTAGACCCTGCAGGTATTAATTCCCCTCCATCATGCCTCCAGTCACGGCAGTAATGGCAAACTAATTGTCTGGTGGCTCTTGCATTGTATTTTCCAATGTTATTTTCCAATGGTACCCAACCCGGGGTCTGCCCTGCCATTGCGCTCATTTCTAGCTGAACCTTACCTGTCATATTAATCACTTGAATAGAGCTTAGAAAAGGCGGATTTTATAGTTTTTCCATATGGAATTTAATAGATATATTGATACAATATTCACAATATTTTATATATTATGTAAAATAAATATATTTTTTAAATATTTATATATCTTTTTGTTAAAAAATATATAAATGAAAAGAAAAGTCATTAAACAGGGCCATAACACTCTCACCATCACTCTTCCGAGCAAATGGGCGATGAACTATGGTGTGAAGCCTGGTGATGAGATAGATGTTGTGGAGCAAGAAAAATCCCTTGTCATAAATACAGATGGGAATGGAGCTATACCTTCTTCTACTACCATTGACATATCGAATCTTAGTTCTCCACTAATATGGAGATATATTCTGTCTGCTTACAGGGCAGGATATGATGAAATAAGGGTTACTGGTATAGGAACTGGCAAAAAGAGTGTTTACTCTGCTTTTTCATACAACACACTGGATTATCTAAAGGACAGCAAACAGAGCAGAATATGCGGGCTTAATCTTAGCCCCATGGAAACAGTGAGCGCTGTGGTGAACAGGCTTATTGGTGTGGAGATAATAGACCAGAAATCAAATCAGTGCATTATAAAAGAAATGAGTGATGTTACTGATAAGGAGTTTGGGAATGCTTTACGCAGGATATTCATACTTCTTCAGACAGAAACAGAGAGCATAAAGAATGGTTTTTCAGGCAAGACAGATGATCTGAAAGCCATACACCTTGTTGACACAAACCTGGACAGGTTTGAGGACTTCTGCTTCAGGGTTCTGAACAAAAAGGGATACAGTATTATGAGGAAAACCAACACTATGCACTCTCTTATTTTTACCCTGGAGATGCTTGGGGATGAATTAAAGAAGATAGCTATTCACATGCTTGAGGACAGGGGCAAATACACAAAGCTTATATCTGATATATTCAGTCTCATATCAGATCAGTTTGACAGGTTCTACAAGCTTTTCTATAAGTTCAGCAAGGAGCTTGCTGTGGACATATACAAAAAGGATAACGAGGCCACTGAATTTACCCTGAAGAACTTAAAGGCCTTCAACAATGACGAGAGAGAGCTTCTTCATCACATAAAGAAGATCGGGATATATGTACTCAGCCTTACAGAGCTCAGAATAGACATGGAATTCTAGCCTTTGGATTCTTTTTCCCTTTTTCTGTATTTCTCAAAAACGCAGAAAAACCTCAGATCATCTGATCCATTTGGATTAAAAACCCTGTGGAACTTTCCTTTTGATACAAGAACCACATCACCCCCTTTCACTGGAAACCTTTCTTCTCCAATCTGCATTTCACCTGATTCTCCAAGGAATATATAGACTTCATCTTCATTCTCATGGGAATGGCCTTTCGTATTTTTCCCTGGATGCAAATGTGTCATTGAAACAGTAAGATTGTTCAAGAAATTGAAATCATAAACATTGTAAGCGTCATCTGATCTTATCTTTTTTGCTATTCGGGTGAAATCATCAAGATGAAATTTCATGAAAATACTTACGGGCCTGTCTTTATATTTTTATGCAATATATCAATATAGTTTATATCAATCAAATAACATGTTCCGAAACTAAAAATCAGAATAAAGAATCTCCTGCATAAGCTTGTGCAGGTTTCTGACATTAATTCTTTCTTTTTCTTCCATAAGGAAATCTGTGGCGGATTCGAACTGATCTGTGGATCCAAAAATCTTTTTGACTGATCCGGACTTGTGAATATGCTGCGGTATTAAGGTTCCCATAAGCGATATTATTACCGACCCATCGTTATCTTTTGCGGCCTCCATACCAATCGGCACTGGTATATTTACCGTTCTGTGGATAAAACCCTTGCCGCCTGTAACTCTTCCCCTGTTTATGGTTGGCTCAAAGACACCTGTAAAATACCGTTGGTAGCTCTTGTGTTTGTCGCATTCCGGGTCATTGCAGATTCTTTGATCATGCTCACGCATAAGAACAACACATAAATTCTGATTCTTCTGCATTAAGAGATCCTGGGTTAGAGGATATGATATTGCAATCTTCCATGCATAGAATCCTGTGCCTTGGAATTCAGCATAGACAGGATCGACATAGGAAACAACAATGTTATCCACATCTGCATGATCAAAAGATAAACCCTGCACATCCTTTAATTCATTGATTTTATCTTTGTTTTCTTTGTCTATATCATCTAAATTATCTGATATCTCCAGTATCTTTTCATAAATATCCTCAACTCCTGACCTTTCTTTCCTTGTTTTTAACCATTTGATTGGCCCTTTTCCTGTGTGTTTTTTGGAAAGAATGTATGTTATCAGACCGCCACCAACAGCAGTGGCAAGAGCGCCTGATGTTGGTCCGCCTGCCCATCCAAAACCAATACAAGCGGCTGTTAGCAGAACATATGTATCTGGACTAGCTTGTTTTTGCATAACCCTCTTCATTTCCGGATTGTCTTCCCAATAACTATGAATAGTGCACATGCTGGGGTCTTCCTCGCCCATGCAATACGGCTCCAGTCTTGGGTCCCTGCGCCAGTATGATACATAAGGCTGCTCGTGCATCTCCATTTTCTCACATAATCCCAGATATTCACATGCTTTTGGGTTTTTCATGCTGTTACTTAATTGTACAGAAAGATTTATAACCACTTAATGTCCACTTCGTCGGTTCTCTGCCTTGAAAGAATCTCTTCTTTTGTTTTCATACCGGCACTGTGCATCAGAAGGCCTGTCCAGGCTATCATAGATCCGTTATCTCCTGAAAACCTTTTGGGAACAACCTTGAATCTGGCGCCTCTTTCCCTGCACATGGTTTCTAGCATGGCCTGCAGGCGGGAGTTGGCTGCCACACCTCCTGTCAGGAGGACTTCACTCTTTCCTGTATGGGCCAGGGCCCTTTCTGTCACCTCTGTAAGCATGGCAAAACAGGTTTCCTGGAGGGAAAAGCAGAGGTCAGCCAAGAGCGATTGTTTATCTTGGTTAAGTCGCTCAGACCCTCCTTTTGCGTTGGTGCCTTTGAACTTGTTCAGGGCTGAAGTAATAATTCCCGAGAAGGAGAGATCCATCCCCTTAACCACGTAAGGAAGCTCTATATACTTTCCCTTCCTGGCCAGTTCCTCGATCTTGGGGCCTGCCGGAAACTGGAGACCCGCGTCCCGGCCGAACTTGTCTAAAGCATTGCCAATTCCTATGTCCTGTGTTTCCCCGAAGCATCTGTACTTTCCTGAAACAAAACCAAGAATCTGGGTATTGGCTCCAGAAACATAAAGTGTTATTGGATCTGAAAGGTCTGTTGTTAATCGGCCTATCTCTATGTGGGCTATGCAGTGGTTCACACCGATCAGGGGTTTCTTTACTTTTTTTGATACTCTCTGGGCAAAATTCAGGCCTTTGTAAAGGCATGGCGCAAGGCCCGGGCCCTGGGAAAAGGCAATAATGTCTATGTCCCTTAGCGCCAGCTTTGCTTCGGCCAGGGTGTTTTTTAGGAGATTTTCTGCAACGGTTTCATGGTGCTTGGCTGCCTCTGCCGGATGAATGCCCCAGCCCCTGGGCGGCCTGTACATGTCTGTTAAATTGGCTATGCATCTCCCCTTGTCATTCATTATTCCTATGCTAAAGGAATGGGCTGTGCTTTCGATGCCCAAGCAGATTGTGCCTGACATGACTGAGAATTATCCGAAGGGTTTAAATTTTTTTCCTCCCATAGTTAAACAGGGTTTTCTTATGTCGAGTGTTACCGGGATTTTTTCAAACAACAGGGGTTTTATAAGAGGTCAGCATGTAGCCCACAGTCTTTATGATTTCAACTTCTTGGAGGATGGTAGGGGACAGGCAGCATCTGGAGCGGCTATCATTAATGAGATGGGAGACTTAAAAGTCCATACAGGAAAGGGACCATCCAAGATAGCACTGCCCTTTGAAATGCTGAGTCTGATGAGCGACCATACGGTTTCTGCAGGCATATCTCATAACTGTTATGCCAAAAAAAGAGAACTTCATGAAGAGGATGTTCAGCCTATTGTTATAGAAACCGAAAAGCATGTTGTTTCTGTTTCCTCTGACGGCATTGTTTTGGATAAGGAAAAAATGAGGCAGGAACTTATGGATAAAGGTTATAGATTCAAATCCTGTACAAATGGTGAATTTATAGGAATGCTTTTCACAAACTATCTGGAAAATGATGCTGAAGATGAATGGGAAGCAGGCAAAAAGGTTCTTGATTTTGTAAACGGCAGAGGCGGATTTTCTGCTACCATGTTAGTCAAAAATAAAGGAACAGATAAAACCAAGCTTGTTGCTTTAAGGGATGAAAAGGAGGTA
>Ga0190359_1001881_pt1 | contig 12847 bp, 8 predicted proteins | sample 48721823_MG_FD_161269 | JGI IMG/M metagenome (GOLD analysis project Ga0190359, IMG submission 161269) | Hydrothermal vent microbial mat bacterial communities from Southern Trench, Guaymas Basin, Mexico - 4872-18-2-3_MG | ecosystem: Environmental > Aquatic > Marine > Hydrothermal vents > Microbial...
TTCCCTCCGGCTTCATGCAGAGTGTTACCACTTCAACATGCAGAGTTCGGTACTGAACTGGTGGTTACCCTTTATTCAGGCTGGATTGGCCAGCTTGTTGATGCCAGCTTTGCCCGGCGCACTCATGTTCCTTCCTGCTTTTGAAGAAATCTTCAAGACTTGAATAGGCATGGATAATCTTATGGAGTCCGCATATCGCGAGGGTATTCTGAATTTCTTCACTATTGGCAAGGATAAGCAGTTCACCGTTCTGTGAGCGCACTTTATGAAACAGATTACCGATGCTGCTGACAGCGGTACTGTTTATCATGTTAATATCGGTAAAATCAAGGATAATATTTTTACATTCCGCAGTATCCAGACGGCTGACGACTGTTTCAAAAGCATAGGCGTTTGTAATGGTATTGAGTTCCTGCTCTACATGGATGACGGTAAACTCGTCCCGGGTACTGACCGTGGCAACGGGTCTGCCGTTTTCTCTGGCCAGTTTTTCCGTCTGTATTGCAGCATCAATGGTTTTACAGAGTTTATCTTTATGGTTCAGTACCTTAATCAGGAGCTGCATGCCGGACAGATCAAAAATCTCCTCGTGGGTCTCATCTTTTAGAATGACGCCGACACTGCCTTTTTTTTTATTTACCTTACTGTAAATATCACCGAGAGCCCCGAGAATGAGGGAATTGAGGTAGGAGACCATTCTGAAGTCTAAGATGAAATGTACATTCCCCTCCTTAACCAGTTCCTCCACCGTTCCCTTCAGTGATTTAACAGCCGCGAACTGGGTAATACTGTCATCGAGAACGACCAGCCGGTATTTATCATGGGTATAGATGTGTGTTGACAAAACGTATCCTTCTGCGTAATGGGAAAGAATACCTGTTCGGTTTTCTTTTGGTAACAGACACTCCTTTTATCAATTATATAATTACGGCAGCATCCTGTTGAGTACTTTATTGATCGGGAAAATCTGGCGGTGCGCCCAGATCTTTTGCGCCGCCGCCGCTGTCATCACCACCCATTAAGATGCCGGTGACTACTCCGCCGGTGAGAATAACACCGGTACTTATCAGGAAAATCTTTCTTCGTTTTGAGCGTTTCCCCGTGGTAAAAGGAATCGTTACAATCATTCCGCCGTTCAACTGCTCATAGTGAAACTCCAAACTCTGTTCGAGGTGCACAATTACCCCGACATAAGGCAAATCAATATTCTTCTTAACAACCGAAATTTTTTCAATCGGCCGCACTGCGACCTCTTTTTCAAAGGCATCACTGATAAACACATTGTAGAAATCCATAACGATTCTCGGCGGGGACTCCATTTTGTACACCGATGCGGCCTTGGGCAAATCGGAAAAAGCCAAATCTATCTCACAATACTCCTCCATCACGGCAATATCCAGTGACTGAATTACCGGGATATCTTTTTTAATCTCTTCCGCTTTAAAAAGAGAGATCGATTTTTTGACAGTGCCGGCCTGAGTGACGGCGACTATTATTTTCTTCCCGTCAATATGCGCTTTATAGAATGAATTCACTTTCAGGAATATTTCCACCCGGGTATTGGGCAGGTTTTCAATAATCCTGCCGGTCATGACGACATTTTTTATAAACGAAACGGGACTTTTCTCCGGTATGATTCCTTTTTTCACCTTGGTATTGGCACAATCAATAATAATTCGTTCCGGGTCGGTCATGGCATATACGGGAAAATTGTGCGGGGTTTTATCAAATGCAAGCACAACATCCGCCTTCTGCAAATCCACCGTATCCTGCAAAATCTCAATTTTATCGAGTGTTATTATCTGCTGTGCAGCGGAAGCAGACAGGAAGATAATGAGAACCATAATCATACATGGTATCCATTGAAGCACTTTTCCGCTATACTGCTGTCTGTTCTTTTTCATGACTCTATTTCTCCCTGTTTCCCACTCCCTCCCTCCCCCTCTGTTATACATACTTCTTAATTATACCACTTTATTCCCGAGGAAAAAAGAGTAATGGATAGGTCATTAATACCGGTTTCTTATCGGCGGCAACTTTTTTAAAACGACATTTCTCAAATTCTTCAAGAACGATTCTCATTAATTTCTTGTTTTTAACGGAATTAGAGATAATTTTCAAATCGTTAATTTCACCGGATTGTTGAATAATAAAACTGAGTGTCATCCTGCCACCGAGCTTCGGATCTTTTTTCAACAATTTGTTATATGCCTTCATTACCGCAGATACGGTTCCGGAAAGCACACTGGTGATTTCATCAAAACTTCTTGAAGATGCCTCGGTCTGTCCCTTGACCGCATTGAGGAAATCACTCATATCTTTCTGATATTGATCCATATCACCCTGAGGGCTCTCTTTTTTCGCGGTCTGCTGTTTTTTCAGCTCCAGGGCTTTCTTCTCCTCCTCGATTCTTTTCTTTTCCGCGCGGATACGCTCCCATTCTTCTTCAAGGAATTTACGCTCTTCAGCAATTTCCCGCTCCTTTTCAGTCATTTCCTTTGTCATCTGCGCCCGTTCCTGTTTGAGCAGCTCAGCCACTTTAAGTTTCTCTTTTTGAATGGACGATTTCACCTCTTCGGACAATTGCCGCAGGCTGTCCTCCATCATCTTCTGCCGTTTGAGAAGGTTACGGCGCTGCTGTTCAATACGCGCCGTTTCGGTCTTTGTTTTCCGCTCATATTCCTCCCGGTAGCGCTGCCGCTCCTTTTCAACTTCAGCAAGTCTTGTTTCCTGGAGGGTTTTCAGGCTGTCTTCGAGCACCTGAGTGCGCTGCAGGTTTGCTATTCTTTCAGCCTCGATACGCTTCTGCTCGGATTCCAGTTGTTTTTTCTTCTCCCGCTCTTCTTTCTGTAATTTTTCAAGGAACTGTTTTTCCCGCTTCTTCCGTTCTTCCTCAAATTTCAGCCGTTTACCGTTGAGTTCCTCTTCCACTTTTTTGCGCATCTCAGTCACCGCTTTACTTTCCACTGCCAGTTTTTGTTTCTGTGCATCAAGCTCTTTTATCAACAAGTTTTGCTGCTGCGCCATAGCCGCTTTCTGGGCTTCCATCTGCTCTTTTTCCTTCGCCATTTCAGCCTCGAGCGCCTGTTTAATCGAGTCGGCAAGGATCATGCGCAGATCCAGTTCCTCAGTCTTTTCTTCATCAAAAAAGAACTCTTCATCATCCAGCTCTTCCTCCTCCTGTTCAAGCGCCTCCGATTCCTTTTTTGCCTCTTCAAATTTTTTTATCTCCGCTTCAAGTTGCCTGCGCATTTCAGCTATTTCTTCCTGCGCTTTCCGGTTCTTTTCCTCAATCTCACGGGCGAACTTCTCCAAAGCATCTTTCTGCGCGGCCATTTTTTCTTCACGAGCCTGCAGTTCCCTGCCGATTTCATTCTGGAGCGAATCCAGATATTTTTTACGTTTCTCCTCCTCGTCTCTCCGCCATGCATCCTCCTTTCTTTTACGCTCCGCCTCCAGGGCTTTCTGTCTTTCGAGAAACAACTCCCGTTCCTTTTCTATCTTCATTTTTTCCCGCGTCAGTTTATCCATGAGCTGCTGTCGTTCCTTATCGAGCCGGTTTTTAATACTGTTTTCGCGGGCCGCCAGTTTTTTCTCCTGTACAGCCATTCTCCGGGCCGCTTCGTCGGCAAGGGCATTCTTGATACTGTCAAGCTTTGCTTTTTCCCGCTCTATGTCAGCCAGCTCCTTTTTCTTATCCGTCTCTTTTTCCGCATAGAGTGCCTGCAATGAATCCTCGAAAGCCTGCATTTTCTCCTGCATCTCCCTCTGCAGTTTGCTGCGCACCGCTTTCTTTTCTTCCGCCACACTCTCCTTCAACGCCTTCTTTTCCTCCTGTAAACGAATTACTTCCTCCTGCTTCTTCCGGGTATCGGTGGTATACCTTTCTCTTTCCTCCTCCAGAAACTGCTGTGCAGCTGCTTCAATCCGTGCAATACTGTCCGCTACCATTTCCTGCCGTTTCAGAAAAGCTTCCCGCTCCTCCTGTAGCTTTTTTTCTACCTCTTTAATCCTCTTCTGATACTCTTTCTCCCGGCTCTTCAGCTCTTTATCGAATTCTTTCTGCCGCTTCAGACGCTCTTCCTCGACTTTTTCCAATGCCTTTGCCGCCTCTTCGACAGCATGACGCTTCCGTTGTCTGAGGGAATCATTTTTCTGTTGAATCATGGCCCGCTCTTCTGCCAGCCGCCGCTCCATTTCCTGACGGTACTTCTCTAATTCTACCTTCTGCTTTGCCAGCAGATCTTTCTCCTTTACAATCTCCTTCTCAATTACTTTCTTTACCGAATCGACCTCATCCATTTTGTTTTCGAGCTCTTCAGTGGTCTCATCATCAAAGAAAAAGACCTCATCATCAAGCTCCTCCTCCTCTTTTTCGAGGGCGAGCGCCTCCGCTTTGGCCTTTTCGAACTGTGCAATCTCTTCCTGGAGTTTCTCACGCATGCGTTTGATTTCCTGCTGTGCTTTTTTGTTTTTTTCCTCCATTTCCTGAGCAAGAGAATCGATTTCCTTTCTTCTTTTTTCGAGAGATTCCTTTTCCCGTGCTATTTCGCGTTCTTTCTGCCTGCGCATCAGCTCGATTTCATCTTTCTGTTTTTTCAGCCACGCCTGTTGTGACTGCTCCCATTCCTTTTTTTTTGTTTCAAGCTCCTGTTGCAGCGTTTTCTGTTTTTGTTCAAGGTCGGCCTGTACTTTCTGCAGTCGCTGTTTTTCCTGTTCCAGAGCGTCTTCCTGCTGCAGCCGCTGCAATTCAAATTTCTTCTTCAGCGCAGCTTCCCGTTCCGTGAGCTCGGAATCAATAAACTTCTGTTTTTGCGCCTCGTTTCTTTTTTCCCGTCTTCGTGAGAACGGGTCGTTATACACTCCCATTTCAAGGAAGTCTTCTTTATAGAGTACCATCCCTTTATACCGGGGAGTCAGCTCATTATTGACCGCGAGCAGGGGCCGATAGACCCATCCGGTTCCTCCCCGTTCCAGGAATACGCGTACCCAGTCACCGAAAGCGTCGGCGATAAACAGCGTATCCCGGGGATGCACCTTGCCGATATTTTTATAGGCAACGGAGGGCCCGGTTCTAATCATTGCCCCCGATTTCTTTGGTTTTAATGCGGCAACCGCGTTAATTGTCGCGGTACGACTGCGGGAGATATTTCTAAGTATCCGGTCTATTTCGGTTTTATCGGACAGTAAATCCATCCGCACCCAGCCGGTGGTATTGAGACCGGTCGCTATCTCATACCAGCCGTTTTTTTCGCGAAGGGTCTCATACATCTGCCCGAAATTTGCTTTTCCGGTCATGCGCTGCTCTTCACCGGGTCCGGCGCGAATGGTAATACTCTCTTTATTGACATAGCCGATCCGTACCGTAAGGATATCGAGACCGAACCGGCTCATGGTACCTTTGAAAAAATCATCATATTCCTTATACAACCGTTCCTGTGCGGCTCTTTCACTGCGCAAGTAGGGATGCTTCCGTTTAAATTCCGCTTCAATAAGGATATTTCCCTTTTCGATCCATCCGATAATTCCACCCAGGATAAACACCTTCTGCCAGCCTTCATACACACCGACAATCATAAGGGGTTGCCCGAAGCGGATTTCTGCCACCGCCTGGGAAGTTACGGCTGGTCTGGAATGGACAGCCAGCCGCGTTACCACGCATATATACACCCCTTCCCCGGCTTCCGTGACAAATTCAGCCAGTAGCAGGGCGATAATTAAAGCAATGATACTTTTTTTCCTGTTCACGTTATTTAATAATCTTTGAGCTTTGTGTCAATCCGGGCGGAATATTGATACCGATTGTTTCCGCAGTTTTTTGATTAAGCACGAGTATCGTTGTATTGGGCGGCTGCACCGGAATCGATCCGGGTGCAGTGCCGCTCAGAATTTTTTTAGCAATACCCGCGGCTTGTTTGCCTATCTCCTCATAATCAATCATGAGGGCGACGAGCGCGCCTTTTTTGACAAACCGGCTTGTTGGCGCCATAAAGGGCACATTATTCTCAAAAGTAAAAAGTGCGATAAACTGAAAAGCATCGTGCTTTGCCACGGTTCTGTCGGGCGGCAGGTAGAGCCCGTCAATGTTGCCTTTGAGGCTGCGTATTGCATTGGGTACCTCCTTGTCGCTGGCAACCTTCTTTTCCAGCAGGGTGAATCCCGCCTTTGCAGAGGCCTTTTTCATCTCAGTCACCAGGGAGCTTCCAACCTCGTCACTGTATACCAGTCCTATTTTCTTGAGTGACGGCACCACCGACTTGAATGCATCAAACTGTTTTACCACCGGTATATCAAGTGAGACACCGGTGACGGTCCTGCCGGTAATACCGGATTCTTTTGGATTCATAATCATACAGAACACCACCGGAATCGTTCCCAGCTCATCAATGGCTACTCGTGCTGCGGCGGAGCCCACGGCAATAACCACCTGGCACTTCTGCTGTTTAAAGGTCACGCAATGCTTTTTACCGGTAGCGGCACTACCCCCCATATCCAGCGCTACAACATCCCCGCCAATTACGCTTTTGATACCCCTCACGGGCGTCATCATCATGGCATTGTTTTTACTGATCAATATTCCTGTTTTTGCCTGCAGAGACACACTGACAATGCCCAGCATAACAACAGTCAACAATGGTGTTCTTACTTTCATACCGCCTCCACACCTGTTCAATTGCGGGATATTTTTTCCATCTCGCGTTTTAGAAATTCACTGTCTTTTTCATGGGGAAACAAGGTAATATAGGTCTCCCAGTATTGTTTCATTTTATTATAATCCTTCAGATAATAGGCATAGATAGAACCGAGGTTATAGTATGCTTTTTTAACGGTGCTGTCTTTTACAATAATCCGGTTATAGATATTTATTGCCTTTGCATAGTCTTTTTTGAGTTGATAGGCATTTGCGAGTCCGATAAGGGCTTCTGTATTATCCGGCTCCTTTTCCAGAAAGGCACGGTACCACTGAATGGCGGTGGAATAGAGTCCGAGTTGTACGGCGCAGTTTCCCATGGAGTATCTGAGGGCATAGCCGGGTTCTATTTCATAGGCCCGTTCATACTGTTCCAATGCCTCCTGCGGCATATTGACCAGTTCATAAACCGTACCGAGGTTATAGAACACGTCAAAATTGCGGTTACCGGCATCAATACTTTTTTTATACCAGATAATTGCTTGTGGAAAATTGTTCCCTTTAAAGGAGGAAAAGCCTGCTTTAAAGAAAACATCGGGATGCTGCGCGCCCAGGTGTATGGCTTTTTTATAGGCAAGGATTGCATAGCGGTACTCTTCCATGGTAAGGTACATATCGCCGAGCCACTCATATGCGAGAGGATTTGCCCGGTTTCTGACGATAAGTTTCCGGTAAACCTTTTTGGCGCGGCGTATTTTTTTTTCTTTCAGGTAGACCTGGGACAGATTCTGGTATGCTTCACCAAAATCGGGATCGCATTTAATTGTTTTCAGGAAGGCATCTTTAGCACCTTGCATATCATTCCGTTCGAATCGGCAGGCACCTATTCCGTTCAGAGCCCATGAGTGGCATTCGGCAATTTTACGTGCCTTTTCAAAATATGAGACTGCACTGGAGCAGGGCAGGCATCGGCCGTACAGATAGGAATAATCGGCATTTTCGGGATTTTGTTCGAGGCGTGTCCGGTAATAGCGGCTCACCGCTTCCCGTGCGGAGTCACCCAGGGCAAAGCAGGCATCCTGATAGTACCGGTGATCCGTCATTGTGGCGGTATCAGTCTGTATAATTCTTTCATACCGGTCGGCGGCTTTCCTGAATTGTTTATTGTAAAGCAGCACCTGTCCCGGGTCGACCGTTTCAGCGCCGGCGTACCGTGCCGGGACGCCACTCAGACAGCAGCACATGCAGAGGATCCGTATTTTTCCGCGTACCGATAAAGACATTATCCACCTTTACATGCATAGGTCATTATCGTTCCAGGACAAACTGGCCGACAAGCTGCCTGAGCTCCTGTACTTCCTTGTTCAGTTCCTGCATTGACCGGGCGGTTTTGGTCACCCCGTCGGAACACTGTTTCGCCGAACCGGAAATGTTTGTAATATTCTGTGATATCAGCGCTATGGATGATGACTGCTCATCAGACGTAACGGTTATCTGATTGATTTTCTGTTTTGAATCTCGCACGGCCTTTGAGATATTACTCAGCGAGCCCTCCGATTGATTGGACAGTTCAAGTCCCCGCTTGGTTTCATCCATACCCTTTTTCATAGCGTCAACCACGAGCATTGATTCTTTCTGTATAGCATGGATGCGTTCACTGATCACCTGGGTTGCCTTGGTCACTTTGGCGGCGAGGCGCCGTATCTCTTCAGCAACGACTGAGAAGCCTTTCCCCTGTGCCCCGACCCGTGATGCTTCAATGGAAGCGTTGATAGCGATCAGCTTTGTCTGATCGGCAATTTCCGTAATAGCGGTAATGGTCTCACCTATTTTCTGTGAACTTTCGTTGAGTCTGGCCACGATTTCTGAAGAGCCGCGGATGGTTTCCGTTATCTGGGCCATACTGGTGCGGGTATCATGCACGACTTCCACCCCGCTGTTTGAGATAACTTCAGTGGTATTCATCAGTTCATTTACATTGCCGACATTTCTGGAAGTTGTTTCGATAGCTTCGGATAACTGCCCGGAGAATCCGGCGACTTCTTCAGAGTTCTGCGCGACTTCATTGAGCTCCCGGGCGACTTTCGCGGCGGTTTCGGACACGGATTGCGATGCGGCAGCGATTTTCTCGGTATTTTCGGCTACCTGTAAGATGATACCGTGGAGTTTATCGGTAAACCGGTCAAATCCTTTGGCGAGCATACCTATTTCATCGGGCGACGCGATATTGAGTCGTTTTGTCAAGTCCCCGCCCCCGTCGGCGAGCTCATTCAGAAAGACCGATATTTTTTTAATCTCCTGAAATTTATCCATAAAGGTGTTGAATCCGGTTGCCAGCTCACCGACCTCATCGGCGGATTTGATATGGATACGCTGGGTCAGGTCTCCCTCACCCTCGGAGATATCACTGAGCACGGTGACCACTTTTCTGATGGGGGCTGAAATGATGGAGCCGAGCCAGAAGGCAAGGGCAAAGCCGATGATCACTATCCAGAAGCTGTACCAGGCAGTCCGTCCTATTGCCGCGGCAATATCCTTTTTCATGTTGCTCAGGGTAATACCGATCTGGACCGCACCGATAACCCGTTTTTCTGCAGTCTCGGTTTCATCCGCCGTTTCTTCGGCCTGGGGTTTATCGGGCAGAGGTTCATCGGCGCCACTGAGCAGATCAAGCTCATCGCCGAAAAATTCACTCTCAAGATCCGATACGTCCTGCTCTTGTTTTTCGGGTGCTGAGGGGAGAATGACCGGCATAGCGATATTAATAACCTCTTCCCCCTGGTTGTTTTCATACTCGAGTTCAGTTCCTTCAGTAACGGCAAAGGAGGGTTTTATTTTTTCAATGGCGGCTTTTTCACGGTTATAGGCGGCGATTATTTTTTTCCGGTTATCATTAATAATACAATACACGACGTCAGGGTCATCGGTGACACCGCCTATAATCTTGTCAAGTATCGGTTTATCGCCGATCTGGACACCGTAGCGGGCATTATAAGCCATGAGCCGGGTAATGGTTTTTCCACGATTGATCAACTGCCCGCGTATTTCCGTTCTCTGTCGCTGGATAAAGGTCAATGCGAGACTTGCCACCGATATGAGGATAAGCGCCATACTTACCATAACCAGTTTGAACTTCAGGGACCGGGTGATATTCTTTCTGCCGCTTTTCACCATGTTCTGTTTTGGCATACACTTCTCCTTGGCGCTGTTACCATTTTCTATCCGATTTGAAAGGCATTTTTAAATTCTTCAAGCTCCTTCAGTTTTTTTTCGATACCGGTTATTTTATCTTCAACAGCATTGAAATGGAGCAGGGTAATCTGGGTATCGGCTTTTAATTTATCGAAATGATCGATTGAGCTTTTTACGTCTCCGGCGAATCTGCCCCGCAGCTCACCGGTTTCCTTCATAAGGGTATTGAGCGTATTAATTTTGTCAAAGATTGCGGTATATCGCGCTGCCGCTGCGAGTGTTTGTTCGTATACATCGGCGAGGAATTTTTCGATTTTACCGGCGCTGTCCAGGCCGGCGCCGAGGGTTGTTCTGGTGGTGCGCAGTCGTGCGGCCATATCGTCAATTTTGTCTTCGGTAAACGTTGTGACGGCATTGCTCTCGCGGGCGATCGTGCCCATTTTATCAATAACCTTATGCACCTCGCCGATCAATTTTATATAATTCTCTTCAGAGACCTGTTTATTAGCAGCATCGATAGAGGCATTCAATTTCACAAGGCTCGATTCGGTCGCCATACTGTTCATTTCCTTATGGATATCCATCATCGTGCGTGACACCTGTCGGAAGCCGTTCAGGGTGGACTCGATGTTGTCGGCCAGTACCCGGAGTTCCTGTATATCCGAGGCAACGCCCCGCACAAGACTTTTATAGCGCTTAACCGTATCCACTGTCTTTGCATTGGCGCCATTAATCTGTTCAACGGCGATAAGGTCGCTCCGGGTATTCACCTGAAGTTCGGCGTATCGTTTATGCATATCCATGGTGCCGCTGCGAACCGTTTCAAGGTTATCACCGATACTGACAAGATATTCAACTTCGGTCTGAAACTCCCGAACAATGTCTCTGGCAGCGGTGACAAAATGGTTCAGCTGTTTTATCAGGGTGGCGGACATTTTCCATAATCCACCGATACGCGCTCTGAAGAATTTCACCATTTCATCGAGCGCGAAGGAAAGGCCGTAGGGCAGGATATCCTGGGGATCTTCCTTAAAGCGCTGGGTCAAATCACCGGTGGCCAGACTGTTTATTTTCTGTATCAGGGCGTCAACGGATCGGTTCATTTTGCTTTCAAGATATTTGGTAAAAAGGAGTGCGATGACCAATACGGCGCAGATATTGACAAAATAGGCAATCCGTGCATCGGCAATAAACTTTTCCTGCAGGACCCAGTTCACGGTGGTAACAACGACGCCACAGACGACAAAGACGGCGTACACTTTTTTATTCATTTCACGTTCAATCATAGGTCAACCTGCCTTATCTGCTGTGGTAAGGTAGCTTCGATAAGTTTTTCCACATCCATAATCTGATATGCCTCATCCGTCTCGGTCCTTGTGGGGAAGAAGGAGGCCCACGTGCCGAAGGACGGGGAGGGGTGTTCGTTTTTTGCGCATAGTTCAAAAGTGTGCAGGTCGATAAGGGCGCTTATCAGGAGGCCAACCATGCCTTCCTGCGTATTCAGGATGACCACGGTTAACCTGCCGGGTTCTTTCTCCGCTATTTCCCAGAGATCGAGCACGGGTAGGATATTTCCGCGCACGTTAATCAACCCGAGGATACAGGCGGGTCCTCCCGGCAAGGGGGTATAGAGTGATGTTTCGTAGACCTCCTGCACCTTATCGGTGGGAACAGCCACGGCCTCACCGTTAATACGGACACAGAGATATTCCGTTACCTCACGTTCAGGCATGCACCATCTCCGGTTCTTTCCGACTGTGTGCAGTCAGAAAACTGGTATTAAGAATCAGTTCAATACTGCCGTCACCCATAATAGTCGCGCCGTTGACCTGGGGGAGAGAAAACCTGCTGCAATATGTACCCAGCGGTTTTACCACCACTTCCTGCTGCTGCAGCACATTATCGACCAGCAGCCCGGTACGCTTTTCCACTTCACCGATAACCACGATGTAGCCGCTGGATGTCCGGTCGGTATTTTTTCCGTCAGTGGCGAGGATTTCCTCGAGATTAAGCAGTGGCAGGCGGTACTTTTTTCTGAAGAGGAAATTTCTCTCCCGGGTAACCATTTCTTTGACCCGCTCCGGTATCTTTACAATTTCAACGATTGTTTCCTGCGGGATGAGATATTTTTCCTTTCCGACAATCACTTCGAGTCCGAGCATTACAGCGAGGGTAAGCGGGAGTTTAATGGTCACGGTGGAACCTTTTCCCAATTCAGAATCGAGCTCGATAATACCGTTGAGACCGGCGATACTGCTTCTGACGACATCCATACCGACTCCCCGTCCCGAGACAGCGGTGACCTGTTCAGCGGTTGAGAATCCGGGCATAAAAATGAGGTTCAGGATATCCCCTTTCGCCATGCGGGCGGCCTGTTTTTTGGTAATGAGTCCCTTTTCAATCCCCTTTTTTGCGATACGGTCAACATCCATTCCCTTACCGTCATCGACAATTTCAATCACCACCAGATTCCCTTCATAGAAGGCGTTAAGATGCACGGTTCCTTCGGTGTTTTTCCCCTGTGCCTTGCGTACGTCTCGGGATTCGATACCGTGGTCACAGGCATTACGCACCAGATGTATGAGGGGGTCACCGATTTCGTCAATTATCATAGTATCAAGTTCTGTCTCTTCACCGGTAATAACCAGCTTTATCTGCTTGCCCGATTCGCGGGCAAGGTCGCGCACTACGCGGGGGTATTTGCTGAACACCTTCCCGATCGGCTGCATACGGGTGTACATAACTCCGGACTGGAGATCGGTTACCAGAAAGCTCATCCGGGCATTAATTTCATTGAGAATTTCCTCAATACTTTCGCGGTACAGTCCCTGCTCTACCTGTTGAGAGAAATTCAGCAGCCGGTTTTTCTGGAGCACGAGTTCTCCGGTAACATCAATGAGAGTGTTCAGTTTCCTGACGTCAACACGGATGGTTGCGGCGGATTGTTTTTTTGGTGCGGATTGTACCGGTTCCGTTTTTGGGGCGGTGTCTTTACCGGTTCCGCCGGTTTTCTGCGCTGCTGGG
>Ga0190359_1001886_pt1 | contig 12837 bp, 18 predicted proteins | sample 48721823_MG_FD_161269 | JGI IMG/M metagenome (GOLD analysis project Ga0190359, IMG submission 161269) | Hydrothermal vent microbial mat bacterial communities from Southern Trench, Guaymas Basin, Mexico - 4872-18-2-3_MG | ecosystem: Environmental > Aquatic > Marine > Hydrothermal vents >...
AGAATGTCAATAACAGATAAAAAAGAAGTTTTTGTGTTTCATTAAAGATGCCCTGTGCACCTATCACACCAAAACCAATAACTATAAACATTATAACAGAAACAGAATAAATAACAAACTCAACTACATTCTTTGCCTGATCTTCTTTCTGGAAAATCCCCATAATATTAAACCTTTTTTAGTTCTTTATTAAATAATCTTAATGACTTAATGATTTTTCTTAACAACTCCTTTTTCAATAACTAAACCTTGTCTGAAAACACCCATATCTTAACTTTGAGATTATGTTACTTATAAATATTCATTTTTTTGTTTTGAAAATATGTGCTGTTAAGTTAAAGGGGTATATCTACGGCTTTATGAATATGATAAGGGCAGAAATACCTTTATAAATAAGATATTATTGCCATATTATTTGTAGTGATTATTGGTTTAGGATATGTAATAGGCAATATATTTAAATACTTCAAATACATTAACGGAGGTAAGGGAAATGTTAAAAAAAGCTCAGATTAGAATATCTGAAAGAGAATTGGCTATTATTATACTCATAGCAATAATCGTATTCATTTTATTATTAAATGCTGGAATTATACAACTACCTTAATAAAAAAGAACGCCTACCTTACCCCTGAATAATGATTCAGGACTGCATTTCTTATTGGCGTTCAGTAAAACGCCGTAGATATACCCGTCTTAAAAGTATACCCCGCTAAGTTAACAGCTCATGAAAATAATTATTTATAAATAAGTTAGTCTCATTAATTCAATTATGAATGAAGAACTTAAACAGACAATCATTGACTTTCTTGATTATTTCAGCAAATTAGATTATGATAATAATAAAGATCTATATGATGAAGCTTTGTCAATATTGCCTTTGAATGAAATTTTTGAATTGGAAGATGCTTTGGACAGATTTATTGATCCAAACACCATACTTAAAACCTCTTTCGAGAACAGGATTTCCCTTATCATAAAAGGCAAAGTTACCAAGATCAAAGCTTTCAACAAGAAAGCTAATAAAAAATTTCCTAAAACCGATTCTCAGTTTGGCTTTATCACAGGTGAGGATATTGACATACAGCTTTAAAACTATGATACTCAGATTGTTAGAAGTGTATGAAAATAACTCTGATATATTTGAAGGCAGGTTGAAATTCTTCCAAGCTTGGGCAATCGCATATATATATAATTGTTTAATCAATAAAAAAAAATTCAATTCTAAAGAAATCACAATAAGAAATGTCCTAATCTATAATTGGAGAAATGCAGAGGATCCTATAAAACAACATTTCGAGATAATGATGAAAACCCAAATAGAAGAGGATTACAAGTTGATCGCCTCAGTAATTGATACTATTAAGGATAGCGAGTATCGGCCTATTATGGAATATCAGGTAGAACGGCAAAAGGTTGCAGGTTGCATCGGCACGGTGGTGTATTAATTATGGCTAAGAAAATTGAACGAGAAATAATTGAAACTTCGACTGCTATGAAACAGATTTATAGGCATTATTTCATATCTTATATATTAAAAGATGATGTTGACGCAATTGAATCACTATACAAAATAGCACGGCATCTCATAAATGATAAAAAAATAAATACTCTTAAAGAAGATCTTGGAAAAAATTATGATACCATAATGAAACGATTTAATGCTTTCATACCCCATTACCAACTTGCACAACAGTATAGAAAAATCCTTGTTGAAAGTTCTGATACAAAAGTCAAAGAAGAAACAGAAGAAAAACTAAGAAACCTGTGCAGAAATTTACCTGCAATAAATGATTCCATAATCCTTGTATTTACTGCTCTTGTCAGGAATACTGACCTGAAAAATATTCCTATACCACACCCAAACATAAGAAGTGAACGATCAGATAGTATGCCACTGTCATTCTCTGAAGAAAGGAGATCAATGTAAAATGTTCTTTCGTGATGTAAAGGGAACTGAAAAACTATGTATATACAAAGAAGGAAGAAATAAAACTGAATCCCTATATAATATCCGTAATAAAATTGTTGATAATCAAATTGTAGCAATTGTTAGTATGTCTGGTGGAGGTAAAAGTGTTTTTACTAATGTTTTGGCAAATGAACTTAATGAGGATTGTGATTATACCATTGTCTATGTAACAGAAAAAAGAGGTGATGAGTTTGCAAATGCTTTCTGTTGTTTTCCACCTAAACAACATTATCATTTAAATCTGTTGAAAACACAATATAAAAAAAAATTAAATGAAGGATATAAGCTTGAAGATATTTTTCGGCTTAAACCAATAAAATTATATCATCATTTCACTTTTAATATACCTTATAGAAGAAAAATGCCACCAATAAGATGGATTACCTCTTCAATAAAAGAATTGAATGATGTTAAATTAAATGCAATTATTCCTGGAGAATCTCAAGTTGCAATAGAAATCTGTGAAGATATTGCAAAATCTTTGAATGATGACGATACTATTTTTGATTATGTTTGGCAAGTTTTTTTGGCCACACAAGAACAAATTCAACTAAAAGAACAAAGTAACATTCCTGAAGAACTTTATATACCACCTGAACCTTCTGCTGGAAAAGTAACTTTGAGAAACATAAAACAAGGTCTTAAAACATTTAGCAAAACTGATTTTTATTTACATCACAATAATTCTCCTTATAAATTAGATTATATTTCTATGTTAAATGATAATAAGCATTGGCATTTCCATTCAACTAAATGGTTAACTACTAAAAAATCTAAACTACTATCAATAATTGATTTCCTTATAGGAATTGATACTGCTTTATCTAGTGGAAAAATCAAACATAATGTTTGTTTGGTCATAGAAGAATTAAAAATTCTAATAGGAAGTGAAGAAACAACTAAACAAGAAAATATTTTGCTTGATGTTTTATATGATATTCTCTCTAGAATTAGAACTAAGGCGTTTGTCATAGGAACAATGCAGTCTTATTTTGATATTAACCCTAGATTTACAGGATTATTCAATAAGGTTTTTCTTGGTAGAATAAATTTCAATGATATAAAAAGATTAATCAAAGATCACCAAATGAGAAAGGATGATCAAGATAAGCTTCTTGAATTAAAGATTGGAGAGTTTGTTCTTTGGGAAAAACAAGAAGATGAAGAGGATAGACTTTCTTCAAAGATCCTCATTGATGTGCCACCATTTGCAAACGCTGAAGAAAAAGAAGAGTTCATAGAAGAATATAGAAAATATTATCCTGAAAAAATGTCAGATAATAGGCAGTTTTATAATAGGATGTTAAAATATAAGAAACGAATCGAACAGCTTAGTGCAAATCGGCTAAAGAAATGGTATGAACAACAAAAGAAAGTTAAAGCAAAAAGAGAACTTAAAAAAGAAGGTAAAATTGAAGAATTAAAATCAGTAATTAAAGAAGAAAAATTTGAAAAACTTGAAATGATTATGAAACAAGTTTATGATATGAAACAAAATAATCCACAAATGAGCTGGAGAAAGATTGCAGAGAAAGTTCCAGGTATAAAACATCATAGAACTGCTAAAAAATATTATGAATTGATGGAAGATCGGCTATCTTTGGTGAGCAAAGCTCCTAAATTGGCTTGAAATTTCTTCCGAAAAGGGAAAAAAATGTTGGGAATGGATACAATGGTAATTTTTTAAAATTTTTTTTCCTATAATATATATAAGCCAAATTAAATTTATTAAAAAAAATTAAAATTTTTGGTCAATCCATTTAATGACCAAAATTGTTCCAAAGAAAAAAACAATAAATTATACAAAAAGAGTTATAGAGAATAAATACATACTCAATGTTGAGTTCAAAGTTGAATGGATATAACAAAAAGCATTGGTAATATTACTCTAGAAATGGGAAAATGTATAGACCGTCTATAAGTAATTAAAAATAGTATAATGAGAAAAGCCCTTTGCCAAAAATAAACGGATACAAAACAAAGGTTATTATCCAAATGATAAGAGAAAAAGAATTACCTGGAACTAAGACAAGAATTAAGTTAGAATTCCAAAAAGTTAAACCTATAAGACCTGAATCTTGGTTGAACTTACCAAAACAGTTTAGGAAAAAATCTGATGGATTATCAAAATCATTTAAATTGAGAATTTGGGTTGATGTGAAAGATATTGACACTAAAGAAAAACTTGCATTCGTAACACGCAAATATGTTGGTTTTGGAGAAAAAATAAACATATTAGGTTGGTCTAAATTAAGGAAGAATAGATTCTACAACCCAAGATTTAAATGCTATCTTAAACGGAATAAAGAATGTAAATTTGAAAAAAAATGTAAGCTTAAATCAATACATAAAAAAGGTTGGAGCTGTCTTGCCAATAGAAAATATAACCCAAATTGGGTAAAAAGAGCAACTGTAAGAATAATGCCTGGTGATTTTCTATCTGAAAAAGATTATATATTTAAATTTGATAAAAGATCTTTGAAAATGCACTATTATTGGTTTTGGAAAGAGTGATAGAAATATTTATATAATAGTTATCTCTAACAAGTAACAAAAATGAATAAAGAAGAACTTAAAATAAAAAAACAACAATATAAGAAAGAATATAGAAAAAGTTCTCATTATAAAAATCTTAAAAAAAGATGGGACAGAAAATATTATTTAAAAAATCGTGAAAAGTTGATTGAAAAATCTAAAAGATATAGAGAAAAGAATAAAGAATATTATAAAAATTATAACAAAAAATATTATGAAAAGAATAAAGAAAAAATTAAAGAAAGATCCAAGAAATACAGGGAAAGTAATAAAGAGAAAATTAGATTATATTTAAAACAATATTACAAAAAAAATCAAGATATAAGATATGAACATTATAAAAAATATAAAAAAAATAATCCTTTTCTTTTTAAAGAAATTTATACAAGATATTATGCTAAAAAAAGAAATTGTAAATTTATAATTACACAAAAACAAATTCAAATGATTTATCAAAGAGATAAAATGTGTGTTTATTGTGGTTCTTCAAAAAAATTAACATTAGATCATATAATTCCTGTAACTAAAAATGGTCATACGCTTTTTCATAATCTTGTTTTAGCTTGTCAATCATGTAATAGTTCTAAAAATAATAGAAATGTCTTTGAATGGTGCAAAGAACAAGGAAGAGAAGTTCCAATAATAGTTAAAAAACTTTTAAAAGAAAAACAATCTCAACAAAAGATATTAATTTATTTATAAAATGGAAAAAGGTTATACAAGAGTATCAACACCTAAACAAGCAAAAGAAGGTGAATCTATTGCAACACAAGAATATGAGTTGAAACAGATTGGATTTAAGGAATTCTATGAAGCTGATAAAGGCAAGTCTGCTTATGTTACAGCAGAAAAAATAGATTTTGAGATCACAAATAAATATTTTATTGCTAAGTTCAGAATAGATGGCAGACCTTCTTTTAAACAAGCGTTGTTTGATGCAAAAAATAAAAAGTTGAAAAAGCTTGGTATTTGGAAATGGGATAGGTTTGCTAGAGATTTGGCGTTTCAAGAGCTTTGCTTTCGATTCTTTAAAATAATGGGTGTCCAAGTGATACCTGCAAGGGATACACAAGATCCTTTAGGAAGAAAGATTACAGGTATGATGAGTGAACAGGAAAGCCAAAAAACATCAGAACGAATAAGAGCTAACTATGAGTTTAAGTTCAAACACGGACTTCCTGTTACTAATCATAGAAAAAGAGGATATAAATGGTCAAAAAAACCTGTTATGATTGATGGTAAGCCGTATAAACAATTGATAATTTATGAAAAAGAAAAACAAATGATATTAGACATATTTTCTGACCTTGATTATAAAATTGTTTTGCAGAAATATAAATTACATCCCCAAACTTATTACAATATTAGAAAAGATCCTTTCTATTGTGGGATGGTTGAATTTGAAGGAAAATTAAAAAAAGGCATACATAAGCCGTTAATCACGCTTGAACGATGGAAAAAATATCAGTCTTAATTAAGCTGATCCTATGACTGCCTTGAAAACATCAACACCATTCTCTGTCATCTTGGTCGGTTCCTTGATCAGACAGTAACCAACAGGTATTTCAATTTCTCCCTGGACAACTATTTCCTTTAGTTTGCGAATGTCTTTTTTTTTCATAAATAAGAGGTATAACTAAATTATTTATATATTTCACGGCAGAATGTCTAGTGTGTCCAATGGAATTTCTTAAAAAGAACAGAAAGGAAAAAAAGGATGGTTAAAAAAACCATCCTTCGTTGGTTATCTACTTGTTCTACCACCTGTGTGTAAATATAAGGTGGGGGTGGCGATTGGGCATTACCACACCCCTTTTCAAAGCTAGGACTTGTTTAGAAGTCCGTTGTTCTATAGAGATGGTCTCAAATAGAACACTTGCAACTGTAAGTAATATCAGAGGATATATTTAAAGTTTGTGCTTACCTGTTATGTGAACTACCACGACCCAAGTGTCGTGGCTTCTTGACTCACTGATGGATGTTGCACATTACTGTGTAGAGCATCCGTCTCCTCAAGCGTTGATTCGGGTCGTCCCAACCCTATTTCTATAAGTGTAAGCCTCTTGATTTCTAATGCAGAGTTATAGTCTCGTGGAATTGAGATGTGACATTGAGGACAATTATGTTCTCTTTCACATATCTCCTTTATGACTTTCCATCCACATTGACTACATCTTGTTGTAGTCCCTCTGTAATTTACAGACACATACATACCACCAGTGCTTTCAACCTTGTGTTGCATCTGCTGTCTTATTTGACCCCAACAAGAATCTAATATTGATTTGGCAAACCTGCCTCTGACCATTGATGTAATCGGCATATCTTCCATGCCAACCACATCATAATTATCAGCATAATATCTCGTGAGTTTATGCACAAAATCCCTTCTTGTGTTCCTTAGTTTTTCATATCTTCTCGCTAATCTTATCCTGAACTTCTCCCTGTTTTTACTGCCTTTCTTCTTCTTTGACATTCTGCGTTGATATCGTGCCAACTGCTTTGCATACTTGTTAAGATATTTTGGGTTTGCTATTTTATGATTGTCGCTGTCATATACGCTATCAATCACTCCCAAATCGATGCCGACAACTCGCCTTATCTCTTTTCTTGGAACATCTTTTTTTTCGTCAGTTATCAGGAAAGCAAACCATTTCCCTGATTGTTCTCTTTTTATGACAACCTGTTTTATCTCTCCTCTTATTGACCTATGGCATCTAATTGGCAAGTCGCCAATCTTTGACAATCTCAAAGTTTGGCATCGTTTTCCTGTGATAATAAGTTTGTAACCTGATTGATTATATGCAAAAGTCTTGAAAAAACCTTTTCCTTTGAACCTTAGTCTTCCAACTTTCCTTCCTTGTTTCTTGCTCTCGCCAAGTGCTTTTAAGTTTGAGAATAATCTATAATTCTCATATTGCAGAGTCTTTGAATAAACTTCCTTGAGTTCTGGATAGCATATCTTCAAGTCCACTATCCTTGACTGCAACTCGTATTTGGAAATATTCTCCCACTTCCCTAATTCATTAAGGAGTTGGTTATAGGTAAATCTGCATAAATCAAGTGTCCTATATAATTTCTGTTCTATTTCCTTGCTCGGATAGAGCCTGAATTTGTATGTTTTCATTATATTTTTTTATCTTTGTTGGATGGCTAAGTTTATAGTCTAATTCTATTGGTTTTTCCCATTGCACTTCTTCTTTATATCCTGCATACCCTTTATAATATTCCTTCACTCTTGCATAAAATTCTAATTTGTCCCCTTGTTTGAGTTCTCCAAGTGCCTCAAAACCCTTAGTCATAGTGAACCAGATATGATCTGTGATAATTTTTATACCATTACTAACATTTTTCAGCAAGATTGTTTTTTGAGGATAACCTTTGAAATTTGTTTTAGTTCCATATCTCTCAAAAACCGCAATAAATTTTTGCCTTACTCCATTAATATTCTCAAGACCTTTTCTCATATCCTTGACTCTCTACATACTTTTTCAACTGGTCAAGCGTAACCTGTCCTGTTGTAGCCAAAAAATATGATGGCGACCAGAATTTCCCTCCCCATAGTAATTTTTTGACCTCTGGAAAATTCCTTTGTATCTCTCTTGATGTTATCGTCTTGATTGTGTTGATGTATTTTGTGAACTCCAATTTTGGATATGCTTTAAACAGCAAATGGAAGTGGTCTTTATCTGCCTCAATATTGAGAACTTCAACATTATAAGATTCACTTATTTGTCTAACTTGTTGTTTTAACAAATCAATAATATTCGAATTTTCCAATGCTTTTCGTCTATATTTTACGCATTGGACAAAGTGATATTGTAAAGCATAGACTGAATGTCCACTCTTATCAAGTTTATATTTTATTACCATAGTTATCAGGAAATATCATAAACTATATAAATGTTGTTATATTCTTATTTTCCTAAAGGAGAAGTGCATCCTTTGGATGCGTTGCTTTCATCCCCTATCCAAGTAAAGGGGACTTCTCGCAACAAAGTTAATCACCTTTTACTGTTGTTGTGGTATCCTGGTTTCAGTTGACATTCTGCCGACAACTGTTTCTGTGTGGTATTTCATTATTTCACCAAGATGTTTAAGCAGGTCATCATAAAACTCGTGGCTAGTTATCTTTTTCAAGATTTCATCTTTGTTCTTGATGTCCTGCATCAAAAGTTTTTCTATAGTTTCCTTCTTCTGCAATAATAGTATGAAAGTTCCAAAAAGGTCTCTTCCGACACCGTGCTGTAATCCCAACGGCAAATCTTCTATCTTCTTTGGCAGACCAAATATGAATTTCCTGTGTTCACCAATGTCTAGTCTTAACAAATAGTTCTTTGACACAGGTATGAAATATCTTCGTTTTAACCGTTCATCATAATCATCAGCGTTCTCGTCAACATCCCTTGGGAATGCAGGTATAACATACCTGTTTGTGCTGATCTTTTCAGAAATGCCTGTTTCTTTGTCAACAACCATTAACGCATGACCTTGTGCCAAATCAGGTTGAAAGTTTAAAAATATCTCTGGATTTATTATTTCTTTTTTCTTTCTAAATATTCCGATTTTTCATCACCTTTTCTTTTATAATTGTATTAAGCTGAGCAATCTGTTTTTTATTCACCTTTTTCTTTAGAAGATTCCTCAGCAGTTTCCTCGGCACCTGTTACAGTCCCTTCTTCAACAGATATAGGTTGTGGAGCTTGTATCCTTGTCCTTGGTGTCTGCGTCTGCACTATCCTGACAACCTTTTCTGTAATTGGATCTATAATCTTTTCTATTTGGATGCCTGTTTCCGCCATAACGCTACCCATAGAAATAAGCTCTTTAACTGATTGATTGCGTGGTATGTCAAAAAAAACACTCCTATGCTCTATTTTTGCCAAATTCCTGAATATGTCAACTGAAAAATCGTCAAACCTGTCTTTAAACCGTAGCCAATGCCAAACATCTTTAGGTTGGCCTTCTTCACCAACTAACTTTGGCGTGTCAATCTCTATCTTGCCAGGAACAATGCCGTATTCTTTTAAAAGATATTCTAAATCCATTTCTTTTGCTTCCTGTGGCGTGATCTCTTGTAAAAGCTCTTTTTTTTCTTTCTTCATGCTTGGCCATTTCACTAACAAGAAATGCAGACCAAATGCAAAACCGTATAATACCGTCAATAAAAAAAAGCTCAATAATGTTGAATTCAGGTTAAACTTGAAAAGATATGCAAATAATCCTAATAAAAAATATGTGAACGCTATTATGATGATTGTCCAAATCGGAAATCCTTTGTCTTTTTTATTTTCTGCCATTCTTATATACCCATTGCCGTTGACACTTTTTTCCTTGTCTTAATCCAAATTATCAGTTTCCAAATCAATACTATAAATAAAGCTATAAATACTAATAACCAAAATATTATGCTAGTTATACTCGTGTTCTGTTTTATATTTAAAACATAATCTTCAACTGTTCCTAATTGTTTTTCCATGCCTGTAAGCTTTTCTTCAAAACTGTTTATCTTATTTTCTAACGAACTTATCTTGTCATTCTGATCTTTGTTCTGATTCTCCATATCTGTCCGTAACCGATCTGTTGCCTCAATTATGATGTCTGGAGCGTCAACAGCTTTCTTGAAATCACTCTCGTTAAGCTCAGGATAAAATCTCTGTTCTACATATACAGGATAGCTCTCGTTCTGTATCAGATCTTGGCAAAAACCTTCCCAATCTTTTTTATCCTTTCCGTATTTGTCTGTGCAATATTTAATCGTTTCCTCAGCACTCAATGTTTCAAAAATAAATGTCGGTCCACTTTCATCTTCTGTAAAATTAAAAAAATTTATGAATATTGGAACTGTTACCTCTTTGTTCAATAAATTTTGGCCTGTTATTAAAATAGTTTTGTCATAGTTTTTTCCTGTTTCACTTGTTTCGTCAATATCCTTTGGCTTTATAGTGAATGTTATCAGCTTAGTTCCGTCAAGATCAAAGTTGTTGTCTGAAAAAGAAAACCAATCACCACTTAGATGAATATTGAACACTGTGTTGTTTGTCTTTAACCTTAAAACTCCTTCATCCTGCTCATTGTAATCCATTGTGAAAGAATCAGGAACTATGTCTGCTTCAATACTCTCAGAAATGTATTGGAAATTTGCTGTTATCGGTATGTCGTAGCTTGGCGTATGCGTGAAAATCTCCATTAAATTAGATTCTATGTAAACAAAACCACCTATGCTCGTGTATTCATCATAATAACTGAAATTGCCTGTATTTGAAAATGTCATCACTAACTTATCTCCTGGTGTTAAGACATATCTTTGGCTAGGATTGTTGAGATTTGTTATTGTATGGTTAGAAGTGTCAATATTCTCCCAAATAACGCTGTCATTTACAAAGACTGTCCTGTTTACAGGATTGAAACCTGTTGCGTTTACGGTTGCAGTATAGTTTACAGGGTCCTTAGTGATATTTGTTAAATAATTATATATAATCCTGCCATTGAATGATCCTGAAACAGGACTTGAAATTTGATAAGAGTAATTTATGTTGCCTGTTTCATTGACATTCAATGATGAGATCGGAGTTACATTAAGATAAGGTATGTCAACAAGAGTTATGTTGTATATTGTAAATGAATGCGGTGTCGTGTTTCCTTCATAATGAAACTGTATCTGGCCTGTATTGATCTCGTTGAGTTGATATGTCAAATCTAGTTGATCAGGCGTGATGTTGATTGCAGATACTAATGAAAATAGCAATAAAAATAGCAGTAAAATGAATTTCTTACTCACCATAATTTTATTTTAGAGAATATGTTATTTATAAATAATTATTTTTTTATAGAATCTTTATATCTATTCCTATAAAGACTGGTTGCTGGTTCTATAAATTTAAAGAAATATTTTTCTAAATTTAAATAAGATTCATTTAATAGTTTAAAATTTAAATCCAATTGATTCTTATTTTTTATTTCATTAACTAAAAAATCATGTTCAAAAACTCTAAAACTCAATCCACCCAAATTTTTTAGAGATATATTTTCTTTTTTAAGATAAGTCAAGTAATCACAAAGAAGATTCATATCTTTTTTAATTGTTGGATTTAAAACAAAGAAAGGAGAATACTTCAGTTTTGTTTTTGTCTTATTAATTAATGTGATTTCTGTTCTTGTCAAATTCTTTATTTCTGGTTTAACATTTACTGATTTAAGTAATAATTTTGTCATTTTCAAACCTCCTTCACCAATTTAGTGACAATTTCAGAGAACTTTTTTAAATCATTCTCTTTAATCAAAATTCCACCCTTAATAATGCTGTCATCATATTCAAAATATGCACAAGTTCCTAAATCATTTTTTAAAATCTTACCTTTTATTCTACTTCCAGAATCTGTTGTAGTTTCTAAATTTAATTGTGAATGATCTGGTATCCCATTTAGATAATATGTTGTTAAATTTCTTCTTTTTATTTTATAAGCTCTGCCAGAAGAAATAAATCTTTCTAAATGTTTAATTAATGTTTGTCTACTTTTAAAATATGTTTTTTCTATAATATCTGGAACAGTTATTCCATGGGGGTTCATTTCAAGGATTTCTAAAATTTTTTTCTTTATGTACGCTTCTTGATCATTTGTTGTCATGCCAAGATATTTTTCTTTTGGCATTATATTTGGAAAATCCATATTACATTACACCTCAATTGTTATTATATATAGTTGCTATTTAGATTATATCTTTACATATAATGTAAAGGTTATATGAAGTCATATTTAAATCTTTCGTTTTAAATGAGCCTTAGAATTAAATTTAACAGTAAAAAACTAATAATTAATTAAAGTTACTTGATTTTCAGAATTAAAATTTTCCAGTTCATTTTTAAAATCATCAAAAGAATTTACTGATTTAAGTAATAATTTTGTCATAAAATCACCTCAAGGATACCCATAAATTTATTTATGGGAGGAATTGAGGTCGCCGAAATTGTTTTACTTGACATCTTTTACCTCTTTATGATTCCCTTTGCTTTCAATACTTTTATTAATTGCTTTTCTCTCTATTATCCTCTCAATTTCTTCAGAAACTGTAATTTTTATTTGTTTTTGTTCTGCCATTTGAAACAGTTGGTTTTTCAGATAATTGTCATCTATTATGTAACAATCTGTTTGTGAACTCTCTAATTCTGCCCTTATCCATACCTTGTCCAAAAAAATTCCATCTTCTATGGTTGTAACATATCCGTATGTTTTTCCTTGACCATAAATACCACATCCTGTTAAAAATAACAGCATTGCGGTCAATATTATTTTTTTCATCTTTAACTTTTCTTCTTTCTTTGGCATTTTTTT
>Ga0190359_1001887_pt1 | contig 12834 bp, 20 predicted proteins | sample 48721823_MG_FD_161269 | JGI IMG/M metagenome (GOLD analysis project Ga0190359, IMG submission 161269) | Hydrothermal vent microbial mat bacterial communities from Southern Trench, Guaymas Basin, Mexico - 4872-18-2-3_MG | ecosystem: Environmental > Aquatic > Marine > Hydrothermal vents >...
AATTGTAAATCCTGCGGACATCCAATGCAGAAACAGGGCGATGCTTGGCCATGGCTAATACAATACGCTGTTTCTTTGTTAATACATCCATGCTATCACCCATTAAATCTTATTTGCTTATATTCCAAATATTTGATTATCTCTTTGTATAAATCTACTTTATAGGTTGTTCTAAGCTCGTTTAGATCATTGCTTAAATTTAATGCCTGCTGCCTTATGCGCTTTATTAACTCTTGTTGGTCTTGACCCATGTTTATCACTCCTTGTTTTTATGAATTAAATAACGAAAATATGAAGAACCAAAAAGAGACACATTAAATAAACTTACTAATAGAGCAACAAGTATTAACCAAGTGTTTTTATAGCATATCATATAACCTACAGCGACCAATAAACATAATAAAAAAGAAATTCCACTATAAAGAATTATGAAGAAAATATCTCTTTTGTTTTTATGAATTAAATAACGAAAATAGGCCTTGTTTTGTATATATGAAGAACCAAAAAGAGACACATTAAATAAACTTACAAATAGAGCAAGAAATATTAACCAAGTGTTTTTATAGCCTTTCATATAATCAATAGGAATTGATAAACATAATAAAAAAGAAATTCCACTATAAAGAATTATGAAGAAAATATCTCTTTTCATATAATTTATAAGTGCATCAAAATCTTCTTTCCCCTTGGTTTTTAACTTACTCACTTTTATCACCTTTCTTGTTTTTATGAATTAAATAACGAAAATAAGCCTTGTTTTGTATATATGAAGAACCAAAAAGAGACACATTAAATAAACTTACAAATAGAGCAAGAAATATTAACCAAGTGTTTTTATAGCCTTTCATATAACCTACAGCGACCAATAAACATAATAAAAAAGAAAATCCACTATAATGAATAATGAAGAAAATATCTCTTTTCATGTAATTTATAAGTGCATCAACTTCTCCCTTACCCTTGGTTTTTAACTTACTCACTTTTATCACCTTTCTTGTTTTTATGAATTAAATAACGAAAATAAGCCTTGTGTTTTATATATAAGGAACTAAAGAAAGCCAACATATATAAACTTACTAATAGAGCAGGAAGCATTAACCAAGTGTTTTTATAGCATATCATATAACCTACAGCGACCAAAATTCCACTATAAAGAATAATGAAGAAAATATCTCCTCTTATGTAACTTCTTATGTAACTTATTTGTTCATCAACTTCTGATTTATCAATTTCTTCCATAATTCACACACTCCTTATTATTACCAAAGATTAAAGCTTCTTAAATATATTTAAAACTCTAATCCTCTGATTAGGTCCTGTTGTAATAGGAATTATTGCATACCTTACAGTACCCTCTAAAGTCTTATAGACCAGCTGATGTAAGATACAAATAAAACCACCTTTTTTACATACTCTTACTGCTTCCTTTGTAAAACTATATGGTTTAACAAAACTTTCCTTATAAAGTTTAGTTGAATAATTAATATTATAACTGTCATAAGGTGGGTCAGCAATAACAACATCATAAAGGTTATCTTTAATTGGAAGTTTTTTTCTACAATCTGCTATATATGTAGGATTAACCTCTGGTTTTATATCAACAGTATCACCATATTTAGAGGATCCGCTAAATAGAGTTAAAACTTTTTTTCCTTTAAGTCCTATTCTTTTATCTAGTCTTTCAAGAAAACCCATAGGATAAGCTCCTTTATATTTTGCCATTGGTCTACCACAAGCCCAATGATTTTCTATTTCCATTTTAATCCTTTTTACAAAATGTTTATTTTGTAAATTGTTTAAAGTTTTATTTATAAATAAATTATTTGGTGTTTTTACTTTTTTGGAGTTTTTTCTCTATTACCTCTCTTGTTATGCCTGAAATCTCCTCAAAAACCTTGTAATCAAAATTTGGCAGTTTGATTAATTTTTGTACATCTTCAGGAGAGGCATTTTTAAATGCTTTCTTAAAACTCTCTTTGTAATCACCTTCTAAATCAAAATAAATAAAATCCGGCTTCTCTGCATTCCCCCACTCTTCTAAACTGCATTCTTTATTAAATACTAATATTGTTGGTGGCTTTAGTAAAGTATTAAAAAAGCCAGTATGATAAGACCCACTATTCCAGTCGCCGGTGTTCCAATCACCAGTATTCCTATCGCCGATATTACAATCGCCGGTGTTAAAATTACCAGTATTCCTATCGCCGGTGTTAAAATTACCAGTGTTTTTATCGCCGATATTCCAGTCGCCGGTGTTAAAATCGCCGGTGTTATAATTACCGGTGTTCCTGTCGCCGGTGTTATAGTCGCCTGTATTACTATCGCCGATGTTATAATCGCTGGTGTTAAAATTACCGGTGTTCATGTCGCCGGTGTTATAATTGCCGGTGTTACAATTGCCGGTGTTCCTGTCGCCAAATTTTATATCAATTTTCTTAATAAACTTAATAGATTTACAAACAAATTTTTCTATTACGCCTACTTCTCTTGTCTTTTTTAATCCTCTTGTTTCAACTTCATAAACATCACATCCTTTTCCATAATACATATTCCAGTAAGGAGTTACATGATAGCCTCTCTCACATAATTCTATCTCTTCTATCTCTGGAGTCCATTTACCTGATTTCTTGCCAGATAGCAAGTAATCTGTGTAATCAAAGTCTCCGCCATCCTTGGCTTTGTTGTTCTTTAGTACCTTGTAAAACTTCATAATTTCACCAAATATCATCAAATCTGTTTTTTAAACCACGAGGTGTTATATGAGTATAAATCTGCGTTGTTGATAGCCTGGCATGGCCTAATAATTGCTGCACTTCCCTTAAACTCATGCCTTTCTCATTTAAATACATCGTGGCACCTGAATGACGCAAACCATGAAAACCTATGCCAAAATACCGGACAGAAGCATAATATAAGGCCTGTCTTGTATAGTTAATAGGCAGATATTTAAGGCCACGACTTACTGGCTTGGCAATGGGGACATCTCTGTCTTTATTGCCCTTGCCTGCTATAATATGAATAAAACCCCGGCCTCTGTCAATATGCTCAGGCCTTAAATTAAGAACTTCGCTTACCCGCATGCATTGATAAAAACCAAGCATGAAAGCCAGTTTTAGTTGTGGCTTCTTGATTGCCCTTAATTTATCTAAAAATTCCGCTTCGCTGATTGTCTTGGGTAATTTCTTCATAAAAATTGGGCAAGGATACTCAACCCTTCCCTTTACACCCCCTTATATTTATTCTTTCAAACTTATCAGCTATTTTCAGTTCTCCTTTTGAATAACCTTTATTTTTATTTTTGATTCTCAAATTTAAATAATTCATCAATATATCTTTCAACTTTAATTAAAACATCAATAACCTTTGTCCAATATTGAAAGCCGACTAAATCAGTCTCGTGTAACCTTTGTTTGTTCCTAAATAATTCTTTATCGTGTCTAATCTTTTCTTTTAACTCTTTAATTGTTTCAAATACAACAATGCGATAGTCTGCAATAGCTCTATGAATTGCAGAATGTACCTCATTACACATCTCTTGAACAGTTACTTTTTTATCTGCCTTTAACTTTGATGTGGGGTCAATTCTATTGTTTTCAATTATTTCAAATTCTTTATTTACATCTAATACCATTCTAACCACCTTACTGATTTAAATGTCATTTTGTTTTCTCCCCTTGCCACCTTTATTACAGATGGAGGTAGGATATCAAAAAGACATCAACTATCCGGGTGATTGGGTTTATTAGGGTTGTCGGTGGCAAGGTCTGGAGATCTGATATTTTTCTTGCAAGAATCGCAATATTGACGCAAACCATGAGGGCTTATAAATATCTTGCCGCATCTTTTGCATTTAATCCTTACCTTGAAAATTTTTTTATTTATTTTCATGATTAACCGCCCCTTCTATTTCCTTAATTATTTAATCTTTCTACAAGATTTTAAAAATCTTTTAGATAGATTATACAAGTGGACTGTAGGTGAAATAATAAATATGCCAATAATAACTATGCCAATCGCAAGTATAGTATCCGCTGGCGTGTGACAATCATCTAATGGACTACCGGATAAGTGACAATCATCTTCTAGACTACTGGATAAAAAAAAGAGATATAAAACCAAGATACCTAAAACCAAAACTATATGCCATATCTTTGTCATTTTGATTTACCCTTCTTGTTGTTCTGTGAGAGGTAGAAGTAAATTAAACACCCAACCAATACAGCGATTAATAACCATCCTAAAGGATTTATCCAAAATTCAGGAGGTAAAGTACAATATACCTGATAACCAAAAATCCAGTTATCTACATAGTAAGCACAACCTTCACACATCTTTTTTAACCCTTTCTATTCCCTTAATTGAAAAAATTGTTTCAATTGTTTCTAAAACCTTTTTTGCCCACACCCTATCAAATTCTTTGGTTTTTTCATCAAGTTGGTTATAAGGTATCCAATTTTGTTCCCATTTGTTCCGTTGTTCTTCTAATAAAAATAATGCTGTTCTTTTATCATCTGCTTCAATAGCTCTCTTTATACTTTCTAATCTATCCCATATTGTTTTACTCCAATGTATCCATTGATTATGTTCAATTTCAGATAATCTTTCCAATAAATCTTCTTTTGAGTATCTCTTTGCCATTTTACAAAAGAGGTATTATGTAAAAATATATAAGCATTTGTAAAATTTATCCTATATATCCGGGTGGGTCTTCCAAGGCGCTTGAATCATTATGGCCTTGATCATCTTGCTTGGCTTGTTGATCATTGTATTGCTTGGCTTGCCTGGTTAATTCGGCAAATATCTTAATCATCTCGTTTATGTGAGGAATATAGTATTTCTTGAACTTCAAATAATCCTGCAAGATCCGGGAATGGTTTGTCAGGCCTTCCTTCATGTCCGCATAGATCTTAGATAAAACAGGGGGCTTGTTGTCCCTTATGTCATTAAAATGCTTTAAAACCTCAATTGCGTCTAATTTGGCAGTTATAGGATGAACAAACTCCAACTCATTGTTCTTAAATGAATTGTCTGTCTGCAACCAGGTTTTATTGTCTTCTGTGGCCTTAACTTCTATACGCTGGCGTTTGCGATTGGCTTCCTTGGCCATCTCGTTGTCTATCTCGGCATAATGCTCCTTGACTATCTTAAATCCGCCTTTTAGAATAGGAATTTGCAGAAGATTCTCCAGTTTATAAAAGAATTTGCGCCAATACTGCATGCTAATAGAAAAAGCCTTGTCCGCATTATCGGCTATGAAATCATGGTTTGAATAAATCTCAAGTGTTTTGGACCATAACTTAATGCAGTTGTTATCCAAATAAAAAGTATTGGCTTTTTGCATTTGATTTTTGTATCTGGTAGATAGTGATTTTAGGCTGATTTTGAATTGCTGGCCATGCAACCTGATCATCCTTTTTAGGGGTTTTTTGGGTGCAAAAAAAGTTCCGCCTGGTTCCTGGCCATGGGGGGGTACCCCCCCCTCTGCGCAACCCTTCTGATTTACATAGGTCAAGGCACCTTTTTGGCGTAATTTTTGGATAATTTTATTAACAGCCCGAACTGTTGTACCCCGCATAAATGCTATCTGTTTGGGGGTTTTATATTCTTCAGTAATTAAATCTAAAACCTCTTTTTGCGTTGGCGTTAATTCACTATTTGGAGCTACTCCATACTGGCAAAAGGAACCTTTTCCGGAACTTTTTTGGGAACCTTTTCCGGAACTTTTAGGAACCTTTTCCGGAACTTCCAAACACTCAAAAATTTCTGACTTGTGCTTGCGAATGTTTCTCGTAGAAGTGCCTAAGATCTGAGAAATCTGTTTAGTAGAGTAGCCACTTAATGTAAGAAGCAGGATCTTAGTCTTTATAGGAGTTAAGGGCTTTTTTCCGATACATTTATAAAGTTCTTTTCTTTTTTTTATTCTACTTTTCATATTATCACCTAAATTTTTTTATTTTTTTATTCTATTTCTTAGAAAAAGACATCTGTTTTTTATAGTTTTTTAATTATCAAAAAGTAAGAATTAGATTCTTTTAACCTTTATTTCCTGTGGAAACCCCTTAATGTAAGCGCTAAAACAGCCCTTTTCTTAAGTAGCGGGGTTACCCTGATATATTTAGGGCCGGCCTGGGTGGGATTTTTGATAATTGTACCTATTCTCGCCCTTTTTATTGCCCTTAATAAGGTAACAGGTATGCGCTGCGAAGCTGGCAGCCCTAACTGCCTGTGAAGTGCGCCTTTCTTGCCTATCGCTCTCTGTATAAAATAAGCCATTTTTTTAAAAAAAGAAAAAATAAGGTTTTTTACCTTCGCACAGCAAAGGACCTTATAACTATTGTCAGGATTATTGCCAATACTACAATAGTTACTATCAGGCCAAGCCATGTGGTTGCAATATCCTTAATCGCATTGCCTGTAGAGTTAATGGCCTCTATTGAGTTATTGCTTAGGCCTGATGTTTGCTGGAATTTGTCAAGTACCAGAATTCCTACGCCCATAATCATGCCAATTAGAACCAATGTCAGCACAAATCCATACAGCTGACCTACTTCAAAGGCCCCTTTTTTATTGTCTTTCATGGTGTCTCACCTCATTAATTAAGTTGGTTGAGAGATTAAAAGATTTAATTATATTTAAATTTATGTAGGCAATTTTATTGCTTGGTTGTTATTAAATAAAATAATGTGCCTGAAGCAAGTATTAAAAAACCAAGAGGCAACATGATGTTTATCTCGTTCATGTATAAAAAGAAAGTACTAACAAGGAAAGAGACAAAAGAAGACGCTAATAAAACCTTAGGAAAAGGATACTTGCGCATGCCCATAAGCATGACAAAAAAAAGTATTAGCACTGTCATAACAGAAAACAAGCCATGCGAAGCTGTATTAACTGCATGATACAAGCCATCCATGCCGGTTACCTGAAGTGCGCTTATGTTGTTGTATATGGTTGCCATTTTATAAGTCCTTTTGGAATATAGCCCCCCAAATGGTAAATATAAATAAAACAATGAGCAATAAGCCTAATATTGAGGTAAGCCAGGCTGGCAAACCAAAAAAGTCAGACAAGCCATTAATGGTGTCGCCAACAAAACTGAATGAAGTGCCCATTAATTTAAGCGAATTCCAGGCCTTTGACATGAGACTGTCAATAAAGCCAAATTTGGATGCAAAAAAGCCGGAACTGCTGTTGGTATCCTCTATATTGCCTTGTAATTTTCCTAATTCTGATGATAATTGAGTGGCTTTGTTAAATGTCTTGTTAAACTGCTGATATTGAGCCTGGCCCTGCATGGCAGGATTATCCAGATGATACTGGCCTAATAAGTAAACGCCGCTTGTCAAGACTAATGTGAATAGGATAAAACCATACAAGTAGTTGGAATACTTGATTTCGGACATTTTTTGTTAACTTTTTAGTTTAAAGGATATGATTATGCCTACCACGCCCAAAACAAGCAAGGTGGATATGCTTATGGCTGAAAATAAGCCTAATGTGAAAAGGAATACAAAGGCTATGATTACGCCCATCACTACGCCGACAGGACTAAATGAGGATATGCCTATGAAAACAGCCACTATGATAAATGCGATAAATGCGCCCACTGCTTTGCTTAAGTAATCAGATATTGATGCTGTTTTGAGCTGGTAATATTTGGAGTATGCAGGCAAGTTATCCACTTCTGCCAATACATAAGCCTGGCCGCCTACAACGCCTGAAAGATTGCAAGTGTATGAGCCTGAGCTGGATAAGGTAGTGTAAGTGCAAATCTCCTGGTTGCCTGTGGCGGTCGCATGATAAACTGTTATGTCTAAATCCCTATTCTGCAAAAATGACCAGTTAACAGTTAATAACTGAGTGGAGTTATCATAATATGAGGTAAGGTTGTAAAACCTGGATGTGGTTGAAGTTATGTCCGGATTGATGATAAAGGTTGCATCGCAAACACCAGATGAGCAGATAAATTTCATTGTGGCTGTCTGTTTGAGTAAATAATTGTATGCATTATAAAAAGCCAATTTGTAATCTGTGGTGGCCTCATGTATGTGAAACACAACCTGGCCTAAATCGCCTGATTTGTCCATCTGCACAACCCTGTACACGCCTTCGCCAGTATAACCCCTTAACAAGCTTACATAAATGTTGGATAATGGGCTGTATGTTGATTCATCCTGGATTGTTATCCGCAATTCTGATATGCCTGAAGTATGGTTGAAGTTGTAAATGGTGTATGTCTGGGTGTTGTTTGAGACTGTTAAATTATTTAAATACCATCTGTGCGTGAAACCATCGGTTGTTGAGTATTTAATGTATATGTTAGTGTGAAGCTCTAATGTGGTCGGGTAAATGCATAGGCTGTAATTGTTACTGCCACTATATGAAGCATGAAATTGGTGGCTTAGTGAGCGGTTATTATACCAATAATCTGCTTCTACCTGGAATGTTGAGGTTAAATAATCGCCAGGATCATCCTCGTTGCCTATAAAGAAGGTTAATGTTTTGTTGCCTGTGGCAGTGCAGTTGGTTAAACCCCATGAATAAATGCTCTGGTTGGCTGTTATTGCGCCTGAAGTGGTGTCATAGATGCCGCCTGCAAAAGACATATTAAATGAATAATTAAAGGTAAATTCTATCTCTGATGTTGTGTTGGGAGTTGGGACAGAAGCCTCTATAAGAGTGTATTCTGAATAATCAGAGATGGTTGCTGAGTATAATGTGTGGTTATAGGTAAGATTGGCGGTGCCTGATATAATGCTGCTCGTGAGTGTGTGGTTTAAATATAAGCGGATTGTCTGCCAAGTCTCAGTAGGAGCTGGATCATCGTATATTAATTTGTGTGCATAAAAAGCAGGCGGAACGCTAAAGGTATAATTGGGCGAACGAGTGGAGTTAAAATAGTCAGAAGCGACAGCATACCATAAATAAGTGGTGTTCTCCGGGATATGAGGCAATGAATATGCGGCAAACGAGCCATTGGTCAGGCCGGTTATGTTGGCTATGAGGCCAGATGCGTTATAAAACTCTATATACCCGCCCTGCAAGTCTGAATCATAATAAGTAAGGTTTAAAGTGGCGTAACGATACGACTCGCTGGATGAGCCATTGGGTGGATTGTTAAGGGTCATGCTTGGCAGGTGGTTATGGATTATTGTTGAAGTAGATGCATAATCAGTAGTGTTCGCAGTGGAGTTAATCCATACATTACAATCTATGACCTCGTTTGGATTTAAAGGCGTATTTGTTGAGATTATTCCTGAATAGTTGCCATTAACATTGCTTATTGTTTTTGATGCTATTAATGAGCCACCATAGGTTAAATTTGCTATAATATTATAGTTAACCAATGAGTTTGAGGTTATGTTAAATCTGCATGTCTTATTAGATAAAGGATATAATGGATATGGAAAATAAACTTGAGCGATCTCAAATACATTTAATTGATAAGGCGGACTGATTGAATAAGTCGGGTTAGTGGGATATAGCCTTCCTTCGCCTATTTCAATATCCCATATGCTATCGCCTTCTACTCTTAAATAACCATAATATCCTCGCACTCCAAATAATATTGATGAACCTGTAGAATTGGTTATATCATTAGGGATATGCGTATTATTCAACCAAGCCTCTGCATACTTGTCAGATTTATAATTTAAAGTTAATTTATAGGGATGGTCAGATGAGATGGAAAAAGGATAATTGCCTTGTGCGATAACTACATTATCAGAGTAATCTATAAATTTTGATGAATCTACCAGGCAAAATATATTACTTTCATATGCAGAAAGTGAACTGCCTGTGTCATTTGTAGGAGATGACCTAATGTATCCGCTGGTTAAGCTTGTCTTGGAAAAAACAAAACGCTGTGATTTTTCTATAGATGGGTAATCCATCGGTTTGGGCAAGTGGCCAGTTAATGAGGATGATGTTATATATGGGATATTGCATCTTGCATAGTCTGAGGATGCATAACATTTGCCACCACTAATAGTAGCACCATCTAAATAAAAACCGCCACTATCATCTAAACTATGATGGAAGTACTGCGGGGCGGAGTAATTAATTAAATGCGCTGTGGGATTGTTATAATAAAATTGCAAGGTTACTGATTGACTTGCATTAACATTAGGAATCCAAAAAGAGATAGGCAAATATGTGGAATTATGCGGAAAGTAATAAGAATAGTTAATTAGCTGGCCATTATACAAAATCCTTAAACTATCTATATGAGGAGTAAATGATGCGTTTAATTCCATATAAACTATATTGTGTATCCTGTCATAATCGCCAGCATAAAAAGTTATGTTTCTGTAAGTGTTCCAGGAAGCATTCCACCAGTCATATTGAGTATAGCAAAGAGGATTACCATCAGAATCATTTATGCAGAGCCAGTTATCTATTAAGGCCTGGCCAGATGACATGACATACCGGCCATAATGCCGAATCTCAAAAGTCTGGCCAGCTGGCAGGCTTAAGCCATCAAAATTGTCAATCCTGGCCCATATAAGCTTGGTCTTGTTCTTAATGCCTGTCTGATTTTTGATAAGGGTTGTGCATTGCCCACTGGTGTTTGTCTGGTTATCCCAACAATCAATAGTGATATTAACCCACTCATATTGCGGCTCAGATACTTCATAAGTGATGTTAACCTGGCGCTCAAGCCAGGATTCTGTCAGGTTGCCCTCTAATTCCAAATAACCTTTCATGATAGAATTTAGTTGCTCTGATGTTATCTCATGGTTGGAATCGTCATAAATCCGATACAAAGTATAGGCTTCGCCCCAGCCAGAATGAGAGTAAACTCTTTCTATTACTGGTTTTCCATACGAAACAGAGGTTAATGCAATAAAAATCAGCATTAACACGATTATTCTATACTGATTTTTCCTGTGGAAATTTGCCATTTTGATAGTTTAACTGGTTTTGTTGAGCTTAATTTGGAACTTTTAATGCGTGCATGAGGCAATTGTTTTATTTGATTCAATGGCTCAATATGCGATAATTTAACCTTTGTTTCCTGTGGAAGTTTGCTTATATCTTTTAAGTGTTGTTTTTTGAGCTGCTGCCGTACTTCTTTTGTGGGATTATGCCGATTACGCTCAATAAATGAAGAGCCATAAGTTACAAGGCCTTCGTTTATTTTAACTATGTTTTTGTGCTTGGGAAGGCTTGACAAGTCAATGGTGTGTTTAAGCATGCCTTTATGCTTTAGAGGAAATGCAACTGCAAGGCCTAAACAAGCCAAGATAAGCAATGCTAATAATATGCGTTTCATTCTATCCTCCCCCCTGGACTATAATTCATGAACATGGCAAAAGTGCCTAACATCCCTATCACAACAATATAAACTGGCAAATGCGATATTATAAGGTTTGTGATTGGCATAGAGGCAAGAGTGGTGCTAAATACTGGCTGGGTGGAAAATTTGTCCCAGACATTGCTCAACAGCATTGATGAAGCGGCCGCAATGATCAGGATAAGAAAATAAAGGATCATGAATACTGGATAACCTCTTATAAAATAGCCGGTTATTATGACCCCTAAAGCCAAAGCAATAAATACTGCCAAAAAAACATAATCAATATGGTTTACTACATTGGTTTGAGTGCCTTCAAGGGCTTCAACAGACCTGTTGCTTTCCTTAATGGCAGGTATCTGGACTAATTTGTTTATGGCTGTCTGGCTAATATAATGGATTATGAAGAAACCTACACCTAACCCAAACAGGATAACTACTATAAATATTATGTCTCTCGGCGTCATTTCTGTTTCCTCTTGGGCGGATTTGCCCAACCCAATACGCTCATTATTTTCTCCAGCTCTATGCTGACTTTTGTGTGCCTGGCGATTTCACGCTGGGCGTCTGCATAGCTCTTTAAGCCATAATATTCCTTGATAAATTTAATCTGTTCCTCTAATTCCTTAGTTACTCGGGTTGTCCGGGATTTCTTGGTTGCCATTTTCTAATATTCCAATTCTTGAATTTCACCTATTTTCTTTGTTGAAAATATCTTGTAAATTAAATATATGATAAAATATATTATTATTACTGCATAGATCAATCCCATCCAGCGGAAAGTGTAAATAAAAGTGTTCTCAAAATCAACCCAGTTATAAAAGCGGATTATGGCCTGAGCGCCTAAATTAAATGAAGCAAATAAAGGCGGGAAAGATAACAAAAACAATGCTATCCTTAAAGGAGTATGCTCAAATGATAAGGAAAATGCGCCAAATATTAATAGCAGACTGAAGAAAAGAGGCAAGCTAATTAATAAAGCAAGAGGAACCCCGCCGATTATATTGTCATTATAGCCATCTTTTAAAATAAAGAAAGAACCAACAAGAGAAGCTAAACCTTTGTTGCAATTAACATTATAAAAGTATTGGCCTGACTCATTAAAGTAGTAATTGATTGAATAATCAACTATGTTTTTCTGCAAGTAATCAGAATAAAGCACATGGCCATTATAATCATATAAGTAAATGGAACAATTGGGAAATGTAACATAGGCTGTCTCATTATATACTGCAAACCTTAAGGTGGCATTCTGGGGCAGGTGGCCATTGGTGATGGGAATTATCTGAAAAGAACGATTTGCAGGTATTATGAAAGGACTGTCCGCATAGGAGAGAGGCATGACTAATAGAATGAGTGCAAGGATAGCTATGATGTGGATTTGCCTCATTTTTAGCGAATTATTTTTGTTGGATTGTTGGCCATAGCTAACTGCTTGCTGGCCTCTTTAAGGTTGCTGGCGATGCTCGCCAAAACATCAAATTTCTTAAATAAGTAAATGAACAAGACCAGGATAATGACTATTGTAAATATGAACATGA
>Ga0190359_1001888_pt1 | contig 12830 bp, 12 predicted proteins | sample 48721823_MG_FD_161269 | JGI IMG/M metagenome (GOLD analysis project Ga0190359, IMG submission 161269) | Hydrothermal vent microbial mat bacterial communities from Southern Trench, Guaymas Basin, Mexico - 4872-18-2-3_MG | ecosystem: Environmental > Aquatic > Marine > Hydrothermal vents >...
ATGCGGTTCTATCAACCTGTTTATGATATGTGTCAACCGCTACTCTAAGCATCAGTTTTCTGACTGCATCAGCGAACTCTTTTCTGGTTTCTGTTACTCCACCCATATCTGCTGGTCTCTGTTCAGGAAAGTCTGGAGGTCTCAATCTAAAGAAATAAGCTTCCTAGCTGTATAAAGAAGACTCGCTCATCAATGGAAATATAAGTCTCTATGAGGCATCAAAGAAAATGAATCCATACAAGGGCATCTTCTTTGATCTACATGGAACCCTTCTTCTGAGCGATGATGTTGACAAAGCATGGGAGAACTGGGTTCATGCGTTTCATAATGAGATGATAACCCGAGGCGCTAAAATTGAGTTCGATGAATTCACAGAGTGTATCGCTAATCTCTTTGAGAGCGATGCACCTGATTTTGATGAACCCGGATTCACATTATTTATGAGACGCGTAAAAGAGCTTGGGCACCGTCTTGGATTAGAGATACCCTCAGAAGAAATACGCCCAATGGTGGACAAACTCGTACGACTCTGGCACACAGATATGTACCTAGATGAAGAGACGGTAAACGTTTTGGAGGCTCTAAGTAGGGATCATGTTGTTGGTTTGATTACAAACTGGGAACACACCCCCAGAATATACGAGCTAGTTGATGAGCTGGGAATGCATGGTCTATTCGACTCTATAATTGTCTCAGATGATGTAGGTTACGCCAAACCTGATCCAATGATATTCAATGTTGCGTTGGAGAAACATGGTTTGAAACCAGATGAGGCAGTTTACGTTGGGGATATGGATGTTGATATTCAGGGGGCCATAGCCGCTGGGTTGAAGCCTGTTCTCATTCAACGTGTTAATTCAAATGGCACTTGGGATCCTTACTCAGACAAGAAAGAATGCGAGTATGACCCCCAGGTGGTATCAATCATTCATCGCCTAGACGAGCTTCTCACTCTTCTCGATTGTAAGTGAGAATCCATATATCTTGTGCCTCAAGGTATTCTGTGAATTGATACCTGACAAGCTAAGGGTAAGCATTGGCTCAGCTGCAGTTCTAGGATTACTCAAATACAGACTCAGCGTACCACCAACCACAGCTTACATCATGAGCTACACTGAAGGTCCATGCCTAGCTAACTGTAGTTTCTGTGCTCAGGCATGTGGTAATGATGCAGAACATGATCAGCTTAGCCGCGTGATCTGGCCCGATTTCCCGGTGGAGGATATCTTAGCTGGGTTCAAGGAGCCTGCGTATCCTGTGCTTGAACGTGTCTGTTATCAGGTGATCAACTATCCCGGGTTCCTTGAGGACGCCGTAGAGATCATTGAGATGTTCAGGCGGGAAACTGGTTTACCAGTCAGTGTTGATATCTGCCCTGTTTCTCGAAGTGGCTTAGAGAAGCTCAAGGCTGCCGGTGCTGAATATATCAGTTTACCACTGGATGGGGCAACGAAGGAGATATTCAACAAGGTAAAAGGAACAGGTGTTGATGGTCCCTACCGTTGGGAGTCACATTTCAATGCTCTTGAAGCCGCTGTAGAGATATTCGGTAAAGGCTTTGTGGGTAGCAACATCATTGTTGGGTTGGGTGAATCCGAGGAAGACGTTGTGGTTCTCATACAGAGCCTTATTGGGCTGGGTGTTCGCCCCATCTTGTTCGCGTTTACGCCGGTTCCGGGTACAAGATTAGAGAGGCTAGCTCAGCCTGACCTCTTAGCTTATCGCCGTATTCAGGTGGCTCGATACTTGATTGTGAACGGGTATGCTGGGTATGAGGATATCCGGTTCAAGGATGGACGAATAACCGGTTTCAATGTGCCTGATCTTGTTCAAGCATTGTCTGATGGCGAAGCCTTCAGGACCACAGGATGCCCCGGGTGCAACCGTCCATTTTACAATGAACGCCCTTCAGGACCATTCTTCAATTATCCACGAGAACCCACAAAAGACGAGACTAAAAAGGAACTGGAAGAACTGGGCATTAACTAGGTTTTCTCTCGCTTCTTCAGTTTGATGCTCAGATATGCGCCTGTGAGAAACTGCCCATAGATGTCTTCTTGTGCGCCGCCGTGTCCCTGTTTTATCTCTTCGATCTTGTATCTTATCTCAGGTTTCTCGGGAAGCTCCTCGTTAACCAACCAGATGTACTTTTTACCCTTGAGTTTACGGCTATAATAGTCGTTGTCTTGAAGTATCAACTGGTCACGTTTACCATCAAGGAATTCAGTGTAAACACTATCTGAGACTCCCTGCCGAAGATTGACGCCCATACCTAGCTATATGAGAGTCTCGCTTATGAGCCCCACGCTTGGGTTTTTCGGTTTAATAATTATTATCCCAATAACCAAGTAGAATGAGTTCCAGTAGCCTCACAATACTCCAGATCAACGATCTCCACGGATACCTTGAACCACATCAAGAGCTATTCCACAGCGGATACGATTCCAAGGGTAAAAAACTAGACCCAGAGACCATGGATAGGATGCGCCGTCTCAAGAAACAAGACCAGCGTACAAAGATCAATGATACATGGCAACGTAACCTAAAGATTGCATTGTCTGAGATGAGTCGGGTATGCAATAAGCTACATCTACCTGACCATATTCATGAGCAAGCAGCTCATACGTATCGTCTTGTATTGAAGGATGATTTGGTACGTGGAAGATCAATTGATGGTTTCGTGGCTGCTTCTATATATGCCGCTTGTAGAAAAAATAAGCTACCACGATCAATCAAGGACATCGTAGATCCAGCACATCTCACAGAACACGAGGTAAGATACTATTATAGGCTCCTAGTGAAGGAACTTAGGTTCAAGACACCCATCGATAGACCAGCAAAATTCATCTCAAGACCATCATCAAAACTAAAGCTCAATGGAAGGGTTGAAGTCGAATCAATAAAGATACTGGAAAAAGCACTTAAAGAGAAGCTTATCGTTGGTAAAAATCCTAGAGGAGTTGCAGCCGCCGTACTTTATCTAGCCTGCCAAGAAGTAGGTGTAAGCATTACACAGGCTGAGTTAGCTAGAGCCGCTAGACCTCAGAGGTAACAATGCGCAAACGTTTCAAGGAATACGAGCCAATCCTCCAAAACACCAAACAGAACTAATCAGAATAGCGGCTAACAGGGAGGGGGAGGGGTACAACGTTCCAACTTTATAGGGGTATCTATTTCTCTAAAATAAACTCCAGAATAGCTTATTTTTGTTCTTTATCTATGTAAAAAAGTGGTATGGTAACCGAGTTTACGCTCAAAATCTGAGCGTTCTTGGCTTAGACTACTATCTGTCTTTTGTGAAGTAGAGGAAAACTCCGCCAAGGGCTATTACTCCTCCTCCAAATGCTACCATGCCCCATATTGCTGGTACCTGCATTACTCCTGATGCTTCGATTATGCTAAATATCACTAGTTTTCACCTCCAAGTGTTAACGGAACTGCTGTATTGCAACACGAAACTACGGATTTTCAGTAAACCTCGACAATCCTTCCTTTCGTTCCGGTTAAAGACCAGTAATTTTTTGAAGCTGAGCAAGCAGTTATCATCTTAGCTGTGTGCTTATTGTATTTAAAGAAACGCTATTTTTGCTTCTTTTAGGGTAAAAAAGAAAAAAATCGGTTTAAAGAAATAAAACAGTAATTAGAGTAAATATTACAAATAAAAAACCCATAAAAAAATTTATCTCGTACAAAAAACCTGTTTTTTATTTTATATTAGTCAAAAAACCAGAAAAACGGTTTATACGCATAATTCTGTAAACCATACTGTCAATCAACTCGTTTATTGATTGAAAAACACATATCATACTAGATACCTTCTAAATTACTATGACTGACCAGTGGCGCCTCATAGACATGCGTATCGAAAACGCCCCAACACAGATGGCTATAGACGAAGCAATAGCTATGGCGAGACTAAGATACGACACACCAAACACCATCAGACTCTATCGTTGGAACCCATCCGGGGTAAGTATCGGCTACTTCCAAAACATCGAGAAAGAAGTCAACCTACCCAACTGTAAAAAATATGGAGTTGACGTCATAAGACGTATAACCGGTGGCGGAGCGGTCTACCACGATTATAACGGAGAGATCACCTACAGTCTCGTTGCTCCTGAGAACGATCCCAAGATGCCCCACGATATACTGGAGTCGTATCAGGTTATTTGTAGCGCTATTATCCATGGTCTGAAGTATATTGATGTTGAGTCCGAGTTTAAACCGGTTAACGATATTATTGCAGGTGGGAAGAAGATTAGTGGTAACGCTCAGACTCGTCGCCACGGTGTAGTGCTCCAGCATGGTACTATTCTTGTTGATACTGATATTCACAGGATGTTTGAGGTTTTACGGGTATCAGAGGCAAAGATCAGTGATAAGCTAATCAAGGCAGTCGAGGACAGGGTGACAAACATCAGAAGATATCTTGACACAGACATATCCTTCCAAGAAGTACATGACGCACTCGTTAGAGGCTTTGAGGAGACCTTCGATATAGAACTAGTGCCCGATGAACTCACAAGAGAAGAAGATGATTATGTCAAACAGCTTTACGATAAGTACACAAGCAAGGAGTGGGTGTTCCAGAGATGAAAGCAGAGTACAAGATACCCGGGGGAAAACTACTAGCCTGCACAGTCGAAACACAAAACGATGTAATCAACGAGCTAAAGATATCAGGAGACTTCTTCATGCACCCAGAAGAGACCATAGGTAAACTAGAACGGGCAATACTAGGCAGCAAAGTAACTGATTACCCTGATAGAATACGAGGCTTCTTCAAAAACACAAAAGTAACGCTTCTTGGAGTCGCAGAAGACGACTTTATAAACGTGATAAAAATAGCCTTAGACGCTCAATAATCTGGAATCATATTTTCTGGGCGTAGCACAGCACCCATCTAGATGGATTACATCGTATCCTGCCTCGATGGCTCGCTTCTCTGTTGATCTCGACGCCATAGCTATCCTTGAGGCCCCCGCATTTATCGCAGCCCATTCTAATTCTGTCTTGTATTCTCGACTTCTCATGCACCCAAGACTGATCTCTGAGCCTTTACAAACCTTTACAGCTTCCTCAACGAGACCAATTATAGAATCAACGCTTGGTGCTTTTACATCCGCCATAGGCGTATCTGCTGTTGGTATGAGGCTAATCAGAACCACTGTTTCAGGAGTGACAGTAGAAGCCAATTCAAGTGCCCTGTGTTCACCTTTAATCTCCCCATAGTCTAGCCCAGCACATATATGGGGTGCAACATTTGCGCCGCCATCAACCAGATTCTGTAGCGTGGCATCATATTCTTCGATCTTTGCGTTTAATCCATAGACTCTTCTAAGGGTCTCTGCGTCTCCTACTAGGTCAACGGATACAATATCTATACCCGTGGCTGCTATTGCCATAGCTTCTTCCTTATTTAACATTCCAGTGTGGAGATTAATTATCAAATCAGTATGGTCTTTAACCCATCCTATTGTATCAAGAAAAGGCTCCAATGGGACACGCCCACTCTGTGTTGAACCCCCACTGATTAGTAAACCAACTCCATTTCTTTCCTCGTGTTTAATACAATATTCCCTGAGTTTTTCAGGGGAACTCACATCAGGCATATGCTGCAGATAATGACCCTTACAGTGACTGCACTTCAGATCACAGTGGCTTCCCGTTACACTAACACTGGGAAACCTCGGCATAGGGTAATAGAATCTGAGCTTGTCTGGCATCAAGAACCCAGAACTAGGACGGGATAAAAAACTTGTCAAAATCTGTGAATTTAGGATATGTTTAAACATTGCCTCTGAATGGATTTGTACCATGAGCCTCACTTCGATGATTGTAAACGCGTCCCTCTTAGTAACGGGAATCGCTGTACTACTAGTAATCTACGTCACAATGAAATACCGCAAAGGAGAACTCACAGAAGACCCTAATGACCTCCAGTTTGCCAATTTCAAAAATATACCCGGTGAAGACTATGTAGACCTAAACGTGGTGAAAGTAGGTAAAACAAAGACCCTCAAATCATATAGAAGCAGCGGCTTCATCAGTTGGGAAGCATATTTCCGCCCCAAAACCCAAGAAGATATGAATAAACGGGTTCCAGCTACCATCGCGGTTATCACTGTATTTGCTGTTGGTATCGTCATGACTGTTATCATGAAGTTTATGGATATCCAGATCGGCTACTACTTTGGACTAGTCTACCTTGCATTAGCTAGTCTCTTAGTTTTAGTGAAGTTTATTGAGTTTAATATCTTCAAGAGATAACATATATGTTATTTTTATCACGTAATATGTTTAGGTAAATCTATGAGATAACGAAATATAGACTATAATTACATAGTAATTTACCATAAAAGACTGTGTTTTTATGAATATATTGAGGATTTTTAGTAAAAAAGCATGATAAAAAGTGATCAAAATAAAATACCTTTTATTTGAAAAAAACTGCAATGTAAATATAATGAGGTAATAAACAATGATAGAGTTATTCGAGTCCCTGATGCGTATATTCAATGGATTGATAACGCTATCATTTTTCCCACTACTCTACAACCTTTACAAGAGAACCAGTAGACGTTTCTTCCTCTATTGGAGCTTAGGGTTCCTCCTCTACGGAATAAACATCATGCTCAGGGTAGTAGCCACCGATATCACAGTGTCAAATCTTACTATCATCGCGTTCTTCCTAACCACCACAGGCTTCATACTCATAGTAACCGGCATAGGAGAACTCATACAAAGAACAAAATACCTCCTTACCTTAACCCTAATACTACCAATAATTTTACTGATAACCGCCGTACTTGGAGGCAACTGGCAGTATTTCATCTGGTTCATTGTACTCAGCCCCTATGCATTCATTGTACTGAGCCTCATAGGAATCCAGAGTTACTACAATTACGATGTAAAGATGCTACTTGCAGGCTGGGCGAACATATTCCTACTAAACTTTGCCTTTGCATTCAATTACATGAACCCTGGATTCGTAGACCTTCTCTCAGCTGTATCTAAGATCATAATCTACTGGGGCATGACACAACCCAGCTTTGCCTTCATAGTTGATGATTTAGGGCGATTCATGATATCAGGCATCGCAACAGAGTATCATTTGCCCGAGAACGGAGAATTCTCTTTGGTTAATCTTGCAGGTCATACTCGTGAGAAGGAGATAGCATGGATCAAGAACAGGATCGAAGCAAATTCCAAAAAGGGAATCAGAACCATATTCATCAGCTACTATGACCTGATAACCCCAAGAGACCTATCCTTAACCGAGGACAATGAGGACACCTACTTTGTACGAGTTCAGACTGGAAGCAAGAACGTTCCAAGTCCCTTTGAGGAAAAAGTAATGTCACTTGGTGATGATCTCTCACAACTAGACCTATTGTTCTCGGATATAGTCAAGCTGAGTAGTGAGCGCCAGATTGGGTCAGAGATAATAATCTACTCGTTGAGCACTGTGATTCATACACATGGCTGGAAACGATTGTATACATTCCTGACCGCTAAGATACCCATGATAAAATCAAGCATCGTGAGTTTAACATGCTTTTATTACCCTGAGACCCATGAGACCGGTGCAGACATCAATAAATTTGAGATGATGGCTGACAAAATAATAAAATAGACTAGGAAGATTGAGTCATCAGTTCCTTAAACCTGTCCTCACGCATACCTATACGGCTAATCCTTGGAATACCTTCGCGGCTACGCAGGTATCGCTGGAAAGCTCCTCTGGGCAATAACGTGATCTTCAATGGATCATACTTGAGCAATGTTACCAAATCAAGGTAATCCTTGTCGAACTCTATGAGGTGCTCATGTATTTTCTTGTAGATTTCTTCCTTGGGCATATCCTGTGATAGCTCGATATACATATGCATATACTCGTGGGTATCCTCTCGCTCTTTTCGTGTGGTGAAGTCTATGAACGGTATCTCGGTCTCACTCAATACCTGTAGCAGTTCCTCCTCATTGATCCGTGTAAAGTTATGAAGGACAATGAGCTTGTCGCTTCTACTATAGTACTTGAAGACAGGCTGATCCGTGTTCAATATGTTGTCACCCTTGGAGATGACCTCAAAGATGTCTGGCATTACATACCGTGTCATATCGTTTCGTATTGGAGTAGCCACTAGTTGGTAGCGTTTACCTACCTCTACATCCATGAAACTGATGGTATCAGGGTGGTCCTCAAGACTCACAATATCAGTGCTTACAGTGTCTTTTTCTTCTACAAACTCTGGTACTGTGATCCTCCAGTCAAGGAAGAAACCACCATTATGCTCAATGCTGGGTAATCCACAGAACATTGTCTCCGTGGAGCCATAAATGGTGCTGGGATAACATCCTATTACCTTCTTGATCTTCTCCCTCATGGGTCCAGCCGCCGTATCCTGTGTGAATAATCCTTTGAGCTTGAACTCTTCGCCGATAGCGGGATATATCTCATCCAGCAGTGTCGTTATGGTCATGTAGGCGACATCAATCTCCTTGTAGTGGTCAACGAAGTACTGAACCTTCTCATCAAACGTCATTCCATCCGGGTTCGGTGGAACAAGGTTCACGAAATCACTGCTATCTTTTTTAATGTTCTTCTCAATATGTCCTGAGAGGTAGTTGCCCGCAGGCATATTGGTGTAAATAGTGTCTCCCACCTCAAATGTAGGTTTTTCACCGTTATGAGTGGCGAAGAAGAATATACTTGCTGCAGTGTTCTGAACGTTATGCTCTAACCCTGTTCGGGGAAGTAGGTATGTCTTGGGTTTTCCCATGGTTCCGCTAGTTATCGCCTTAACATAGTCTTTTACCGGGTAGATAAAGTCCCCTTCATGGGGCTCCTTGAAGAATGGAAGGTAATAGTTGTATCCTGTGAACGGTAAGTCGGTTAGTTTACTGCTAGCTGTTACACCCATCTTTTGTCCGATGGTGCAGTTAGCCAGCATCTTCATCTTCATAGCTATCAGTGAGTCCATCTTTCTCTGCAGGTTTTTCTCATGTAGGAAGCTGAACGCCCTACGCTGTATCACTAGTTTCGTTATCTTGTAGAATAGTCTCGCCATCTTTCTCTCACTTGTATGATTTTTTCTCTGCGTTTCATTTAGGCGATAAAGCTGATATTTTCTTCATTTCCTTGCACTCGCCCATGGAAACGATTGAATTTAGTAAGCCTCGAAGGTATTTATTTTTTATCAACAATAGTATCTGTAGCTAGCCAAAGTATTTTCAACACATATCGGGTTTACAGATATGTGAAATTTTAATGACGACTCCATATACCCAAAAAGAATTATTCGACACAGGACCCCAGCGCCGCTACGGACGAGAAGCCACAGAAGCAGCATTCCTCCTAGGCGGAATAGGAACAGGAAACTTCAGCATAGGAAGCAGAGGTGACCTGAGAGACTGGGAGCTCTGGAATAAATCAGCTAAAGGACAGAAGCTACCCTACAGCTTCTTTGCCATAGCCATCAAGCATGGTGAAAAAGTAACCGCTAAGGTGCTTGAAAGCGAACTGATGCCTCCTTACAGTAATAGTCATGGTTTTCACCCGGGCTCAGTCGGTGGTTTACCGAGACTTCAGGACAGCGAGATGTACAGCGAGTATCCTTTTGTGTATGTTGACTTCAAGGATGATCGATTACCTGTAAAGATAGGTCTTGAAGCATATACGCCGTTTATCCCTCATGAACCAGATGAATCCGGGTTGCCCTTAGCCGTATTCAAGTATACTGTTGAGAACACTGGAGATTCATCAATAACGGTCACGCTGGCTGGAAGCATGTTGAACGCTGTCGGATTTACCGGAATCGCTGATTTTGGGTGGGTGAGACAGGATCAATATGGTAGAAACGAGAACACTATACTAAAGAAGGATAGTTTGAAGGCAATCCACTATACCTCAAACAAGATCAACGAACAGAGCATCCACTATGGCAGCCACACACTAGCTACAACAGATGAAAACGTCACATTCAAACCTTACTGGTACAGAAGCGGCTGGTGGGACAACCTAAGAGAGTTCTGGGATGACTTATCAAGTGATGGTTTGCTCACAAACCACGGATACAGTGAACCCAGCCAAGAAGGAAACACAGACGCAGGGAGCCTAGCCGTCACAAAGACCATAAAACCCGATGAAACCGCCACATATACCTTTATGATAGCTTGGTATTTCCCTAACCGGCTTCATAACTGGAACCAGCGGCTAACATGTGACTGTAATGGAGACTGTGATGTCGTACAGAACCGGTACGCTCTTAGATTTGATGATTCATGGGAGGTCTGCCAATACTATGAGAAGACACGAGATCACTTAGAAGGATACAGCCGAAAATTCCGAGATGCCTTCTATACCTCGACTCTACCAAGCTATGTCCTAGAAGCGGCAGCCACAAACATCACCGTACTCAGAAGCAATACATGTTTCTGGCTTAAGGATGGAAGATTCTTTGGCTATGAGGGCTGTTTTGATGACGCTGGGTGCTGTAGTGGTAACTGTAGCCATGTGTGGAACTATGAACAGACCTTAGCCTATCTCTTCCCAAGTCTTGAAAGAAGCATGAGGGAAACCGAGTTCCAAGTAGAGACTGATGAAGAAGGCAAGATGAGCTTCAGAGCGTTTCATGCCTTCCCCGGTACCATAAGTTGGGACGCAGTCGAGGCGGCATCAGACGGACAATGTGGAAGTATTATGAGCCTCTATCGTGAGTGGAAGCTCAGTCGAGACACTGACTGGATGAACGCCCAGTACCCTGGTGCAAAAAGAGCACTAGACTACGCACGCGTTGTATGGGACCAAGACAGGGACGGAGTAACAGAGTCCAAACAGCATAATACATATGATATCAGCTTCTATGGGCCTAACCCCCTCAGCGGCATATTGTTCCTAGCGGCTCTCAAAGCAGGAACTCACCTCGCAGAAGCAGCAGGCGACTATGAGTCAGCAGAAAAATACCGTAATCTCTACGAGCAAGGCAGGGTAAAACTTGACAAGACCCTTTGGAATGGAGATTACTATGTTCAACGTCTTGATGATGTGGACAAGTACAAGTATCAGCATGGCATTGGTTGTCTCAGCGACCAACTGCTAGGACAGATCAACGCCCACCTCATGGGGCTAGGCTACATTTTACCACCTAAACACGTCAAGGAAGCCATCCACAGCGTCTACCGGTATAACTTCAAGACAGATTTCCATGACCATGATAACACTCAGAGAACCTACGTATTGAATGACGAGAAGGGGCTACTGATCTGTACTTGGCCAAAAGGCGGAAGACCCGCATATCCCTTCGTCTATAGCCACGAGGTCTGGCCGGGAATCGAGTACCATGTTGCAGCGCACCTGATTTATGAAGGATATTTGGAGGAGGGATTGACCATGGTCAAGGCGCTCAGGGATCGTCATGATGGTGTTCGTAGGAGCCCATGGAATGAGGTAGAGTGTGGGCATCATTACGCGCGGAGTATGGCTAGCTGGGGGTTAATATTGGCGCTTAGTGGATTCGGTTATGACTTGGAGGGTGTAGTGACTTTCGAGCCTAGGATCAACGCTGATGCGTTCAGTTGTTTCTGGAGTTCAGGAACTGCATGGGGTATATACGAGCAGAAAATTGTTGATGGAGAGCTTAGCCGTGAGGTGAAAGTGCTTCACGGGTCCCTCTAATCTTTTTTGTATTCTATGTTTGCCTTAACTTGTAACGCGTTTTTTCTATGTTTGATCTCTTTTACATTTAGCTCCATCAAGAGGTCTGTCTCTTCTATTCTGTGTTTTATAATTGAAGGTGATAATGGAATCTGTGGAAACTCTGCTTTGATGTGTTTCTCAATGTTGCTCTCCATTCTTCTTACTATACGACGCGGGAGCCTCCAGTTCAATCCAAGATCAAGGTCAAAGCCACCGAAATCTAACACAATACGCTGCTCCTCATCCAATAAAAGCCTCGCGTCTGGGTCAACAAACTGAATATGTTTCCTATTTGCCCGGTATCTCATTGCCTCAAATACGCGTCTATCGCTTCCTATTTTTTTATCATCCTTCCATGGCATTAGAGCGTCTGGTATGGGTCCACTTGTATCAAACTCAACAGATACATCAAGTTCTGTACGTAGAAACGCTGTAATATCAATAATTGAAGCTGCTTCGATGCTCAATGAGTCCTCATCAAACGTAACATTAGGCTTAGATATTGATACAACTCCCTCATAATCAAGCCATAATTCTATGAGACCCCAGTCTATCTCGATGAATCCCAATGTGAATAACTTTGGGATTAACTCTACGCTATAATTTGAAAGATAATCAATGAGTTTTTCAACGTTATTTATGGGTGTCTTGCCCTTGAATGGCATTGTCTTCGGGTAAGAAGTGTGTTTCCACCAGAAGTTTGTAACCTTGTTTATCGCTGACTTTGAGATATTGACGACAATATCTCCATCAAACTTGGATTTAGTTATGCTTGTCTTGGCTCCTTCTCCATCAAAGGCGATATCAAACCCTACAACCACTGTGTGTTCATCGATTATCTTCACATCTCCAAAACCAACAGGTAGCAGATACTTGTTGCCTTTTGGCATCTCTGGAAGTTCAAGGTTGCCAATGATTGGAGAAACAGGGATATTATCCATGTTTGTGAGTTCTTCGCTGATTACCTCTGTTATGATCTCGTTTACAGACTTTACTAGAAAACCTAGTAGTGTGAGAAATCCTAAGACTTTGATTTTTTCTAATTCAACCTCGACTATGTTTAACTCTAACTGAAATAGAGCCCTGTTATACACAGGTTTGCACAGAACAATTCCTTTAACCTCAGACTCAA
>Ga0190359_1001889_pt1 | contig 12819 bp, 14 predicted proteins | sample 48721823_MG_FD_161269 | JGI IMG/M metagenome (GOLD analysis project Ga0190359, IMG submission 161269) | Hydrothermal vent microbial mat bacterial communities from Southern Trench, Guaymas Basin, Mexico - 4872-18-2-3_MG | ecosystem: Environmental > Aquatic > Marine > Hydrothermal vents >...
AGCCACGGCTTTAGCCGTGGATGAATGCGGTTAAGGGCGGGCGGGATGTCGTACCACTAAGTCCCGCCGATTGCGAAGCAATTCGGCGAGACTAAGTGGTGCCACGGGCTTGCCCGTGGGGCTCCACTTAAAAATATTATGAAACGTAAGTGTTCGCTATTCAAGGGAAGGCAATACCTTTAGGGACGATTGGAAGCAGGGACAGTTTCTCAGTGATCCTCAGCAACTCAGTTTTCCTTGGCTTGCTTTGGAATAATCCGAAAACAGGTATACGAAAACTGTGCGGGCGTATTTCCATTTCCTTCTTGAACATCAATGCGTTATATTGCATAAAGGAGTTTTGTGTAGGTTTTGCCCCAATTGAGCATTTCCTTTTTGAGGTTCAAGAAGAGTTGTGGTCAGAGGAGGAAATTAATGATAAATCACCGGCGTGACAAGGGCAAATTCGGGCAAGCAGATCCCTATCCGGTTCACCTTCTTAAAAGAGTTGACCGGCCAACGACCATTATTCATGAAGACAAGGTCCAGCGCGTGGATGAAAGGGAAAGCGGTTTCAACAGGGCTGGTCGCGGAGATTTCGGCCCCAGGTTGAAAAAAGAGTTTTTCCGTTTCGTAAACAAGCATCCCCTCTCAGGGGCTTTGCTTCAAATGGGATTTAACTTGCGCAGATTTGTTGACGGCGAAGTTGCTCCTGAAAAAGCCCCCATTCCCGATGATCCCCAATGGATGGCTGCCCATATTAAAGAGACGGCATATTTCTTGAGGGCTGACCTGGTTGGCATTTGCGAGCTCCCCCCATATGCAGTCTATAGCTACGGCGCCTGGCACGGCGGGGAGAAGATTGAATTAAACCACAAGTACGCCATTGCCATCCTGATAGACCAGGATACGCGTACAGAGGCCGGCACAACCGGCCATGACTGGATAAGCAACTCCATGAGCTTTATGGCCTACACTTCTTCAGGATTCATCGCATGTATTCTGGCCGACTATATCCGCAGACTTGGCTATCCGGCCAGAGCTCACCACGCCCTTAACTACCAGGTTGTGGTGCCCCCCATTCTTTTGTGGGCAGGACTCGGGGAAATGTGCCGAATCGGCGACATTGTTCTGAATCCATTCCTCGGCCCTCGTTTCAAAGCCGCTGTGGTAACAACTGACCTCCCTCTTGCCGTTGACAAGCCTATAGATTTTGGGCTTCAGGATTTTTGTTCCAAGTGCGGCAAATGCGCAAGGGAATGTCCTGCAGGAGCAATCAGCCCCGGAGATAAAATCATCCACAATGGCTATGAAAAGTGGCCGAACAATGTCGAAAAATGCTCTGCCATGAGGGTCGGAAACAAACATGGGGCCGGATGCGGCACATGTATCAAGGCGTGCCCCTGGAGCAAACCCTACACCCTTTTTCACCGGACGGTCAACTGGACTATGAGAAATGTGCCTCCTGCTAGGCGATTCGGAATCTGGGGAGATGACCTTATGGGCTATGGAAAACCTGACCCCAAGCGCAAGTGGTGGCTGGATCTTGAGCTGGTAGACGGCCACTTTAGAATTCCAGACAAGCTGGCAGAAGAAGTAGAGTAGTAGAGAAACCTGTCAGCCTGGAAGGGAGCTCAGCACCATGCCAAAAGATCAACGCATTTACTGGAATCCCTTGCTCGAAACCCTGCCCAGAGAAAAGCTCCGTGCCCTGCAGACAAAAAAATTCCGAAGAATTCTGGACTGGGCATACAGCAATTCTCCCTTTTACAGGAACTTTTACAAAGAAGCAGGGCTTGAACCAGGTGATATCAAAACATTTGAAGATATCCGGAAAGTCCCAAAGATGGAAAAAGGAATGATGCGGGAAGTTCAGCAAAAAGACCCGTTCCCCTATGGCGACATGATCGCGGTGCCTATTGAGAAAGTGACTGCTTTTAGGCAAACTAGCGGAACTACAGGCACACCGGTCTATCAGGCCTGCACGTGGGATGACTGGGAGTGGTGGGCTGAAACCTGGTGCTATATTCTTTATGCCCAGGGCTACAGGGAATCTGATAGAGTTTTTCTTCCCTTTGGGTACAATATCTTTGTGGCCTTCTGGGCAGCTCACTACGGTGCAGAAAGGTTGGGCTGCGAGGTGATTCCGGGCGGAGCTTTGAACACCGAGGCCAGGATTCTCAGAATGAAGGACTTGAAGTGCACAGCTTTCATGGCAACTCCCACTTACATACTTGGGATGGCGGAAACAGCCAAAAACAAGCTTGGCCTTGACCCTGCCAGGGATCTCGATATCGCAATGATCACCAGCGCTGGAGAGCCGGGTGGGTGCATTCCAGCCACCAAGAAGAGAATGGAAGAAGCATGGGGCGCGAAAGTATATGACCATATCGGGTTAACCGAGGTTGGCTCGTGGAGCTATGAATGCACTGAGCAGCCCGGCGGACAACACGTGCTGGAAGCTTATTTTCTGGTGGAAATAGAGGATCTGGAAACAGGTGAAATCATTGAAAAGCCGGGCAGGAACGGCAAAATGATTATAACTTCATTTGATCGGCTGGCAAAGCCGAGCATTCGTTTTGATACAAAAGATGTCATAAGATGGGCTGAATACGATTGCCCCTGCGGCAGGACTTTTCGCCTTATTGACGGAGGGATAGTGGGCAGGGCTGATGATATCACCAAGGTAAAAGGGGTGTTGCTTGCACCAACTGCGATTGAAGCTGTTGTTAGAAGTATACCGGAGCTAGGGCCAGAGTTCGAGGTGATCGTTAGCAAGAAAGGCGAGCTTGATGACATATTGCTGAGAGTCGAAATTATGCCTGGAAAAGAAGGGGAGGAGCAATCTATTCTTTCTCACCTTAAAGACCAACTGAGGGTGAGGACGAACCTGGGCTACCGCGTCGAGGTCCATCCCTACGGTTCACTGCCACGTTATGAGGTGAAGGCGAAAAGGTTTAAGGACATCAGAAAGAAGGAAACCTGACATGGATATTTCAATGCTTGAAGAAATGTGCGAACTAATCAAGAAAATGCGGCGTGATGCGGAAGCACTTAAAGCCAAGGGCAAGGGCATCATGGCTGTGGAGAAAGCCGTTGATCGTATTCTAGCTAATGTGAACTTGCTGGAAATAAACGTCTGTGACGTGAAAGAAGTACTCTAGCCGCCAGAACACCGGGGCCAATGTCAGAAAAGTTCTTCGCTTTGGCTGTCGGCTATAGGATAAAGGCCATGAGATTCCGAAATCTGCAGAAGGGAGGCCAGGAACTGGGCGTTTAAAATTTACTAGGAAAAAATTACTAAAAAAAGCTTGACTACTTTAGTTTTATTTGGGATAAAGTAAAATTATAAATTTTCTTGATGTGATAAAGGCTCATTGATGGCATAAAGGAGGCGGTCGCTTAACTTGTAATGCCAATGCCGATCGGCCAGGTTCTCCCACCTCATTGCACCTGCTCAAAGCACTCCAATTGAAAAGGTCAGAGGAAAACTTGCGGTCTCGTTGCGTTTGCACCAAACTACAAAGCTACTTGTCCACCGACAATTACCATATGCCTTCCCGTCTTTGACTTTCTTTATTGATTGGGAAAGGCAGGACATTTCAGATCGCGCCCGCTAGGCAGCACACTATGTGGTTCGGCAAACAGAGCTCTTTTATCCACCAGAGGCGGATTAATCCGCCAGAGGCGGACGAGCCCGCCAGAGGCGGACAAGGGTTCGATTGCCCGCCCTTTAGGGCGTTATGATAGTTTCCGATTGATAGCCCGCTGCTTGCGGCGGGGAGGTTCATTCGGTTCGGGTCAATAAGACCCGTAATTGGCGAGGTACCCCCTTTCCAAAATGAACGGAAAACTGGTTGCATAACTGTTTGTTGAGGGAAGGGGATTAGGGATCAACCAGAATCTTTCACAGGAGGTATCTATGAGCAAGGCAAAAAATGGAGATACGGTAAAAGTGCATTATACGGGAAAATTTGAAGACGGAAAAGTCTTTGACAGTTCAAAAGAACGGCAGCCGCTTGAATTTGTCCTCGGAGAAGGCAATGTCATGCCGGGGATTGAAAACGCCATTCTTGGGATGGAAGCAGGGGATACAAAACTTATTGAAATTCCCCCTGAAGAAGCATTCGGCCCAAGGCGAGAGGAATTGGTCATCGAGGTAGAGAGAAGCGAATTACCCGAGCATATTACCCCCACAATGGGACAGACGTTACAAATGCGGCAACCGGATGGAGGGCATATTGACCTGGTTATTGTGGAGATGAATGAGCAGACAATAACTCTTGACGCTAACCATCCACTGGCAGGTCATACCTTGTCTTTTGACCTGGAATTGGTCGAAATTGGATAAGATTTCAGTCCCCTATTGGCAAGCGCGAGGCTCTCGGGTTCAATGCTGCAATGTCCACTTCGGATCTCCCCGCTTCAGCGAATGCCCAATAGAATTCTCCTCCTGAGCCGTTGTGCCCAAGGCGGAAGGGCGAAACAAAATTTGCTTTTAGATTTCCCTCGCGTCCCTCCGGTTGCTTCAGGGGGATATGTATTTTTTCAACCAACAAAATAACCAAAACACGTTGAACATGTTACGAAAAAGGAGAGCAAAATGAATATCTATGTAAGTAATCTTTCTTACGAAGTCACTGAACAGGACCTGCAGGATGCGTTTGCCGCTTTCGGAGAGGTTGAATCTGCAAAGATTATCAAGGATATGTATACCGGGAGATCGAGGGGATTCGGATTTGTTGAAATGCCGAAAAATGCTGATGCCAATTCAGCTATAGAGGGACTGGATGGGAAAGAGCTCAAGGGACGAACACTCAAGGTCAACAAAGCCCGACCACGCTCCAGGGGTCGTGGATCTGGAGGGAACCGGGGCTCAGGAAGGCGTGGTGGGGGAGGACGTTTCTATTAATCAATACTGCAGGGGTTAATGTTACCAGGCCCCTGCAAGAAGAAAAGGAAGTTTATGCGAGTATTATTGATCTATCCTGAATATCCGGATACTTTTTGGAGTTTTAAGTACGCCCTTAAGTTCATTCGAAAAAAGGCGGCATTGCCTCCACTGGGCCTTCTAACCATAGGAGCAATGCTCCCTAAAGAGTGGCCCAAGAAGCTGGTTGACATGAATGTGAGAAAGCTTACCAAGAATGACCTGGCATGGGCGGATTGCGCTTTTATCAGCGCCATGGTTGTGCAAACAAAATCAGCACGTGAAACCATTTCTCGGTGCAAAGAGGCAGGCCTTAAAGTGATTGCTGGAGGACCGCTTTTCACCAGCGAATATGACACCTTTGGGGAGGTGGACCATTTTGTTCTCAATGAGGCTGAACTCACGCTCCCATCTTTCCTGGCAGACCTTGAAAAAGGGTGTGCAAAGCGTGTCTACAAGACACGCGACTTTTGCGACATCCGAAAAACACCAGCACCTATGTGGGAATTGATTGATTTGAAAAACTATGCCTCTATGAGCATCCAGTTCTCCAGAGGCTGTCCCTTCAACTGCGAGTTCTGTAACGTAACAGCATTGTTCGGACACCGCTCCCGCACTAAGACAGCCGACCAGATCATCAAAGAGCTGGACGGGCTTTACACTCAAGGATGGAGAGGACAAGTCTTTTTTGTGGACGATAATTTTATAGGAAACAAAGCATACTTAAAGGCACACCTTCTGCCTGCTCTGATCCAGTGGCAAAAAGGGAAAAAGGGAATACCTTTTAACACGGAAGCCTCTGTCAATCTGGCTGATGATGCTGAACTGATGGAGATGATGGTTAAAGCGGGCTTTGATACGGTCTTCATTGGAATTGAAACACCTAGTGAAGAAAGTCTCGCTGAATGCAACAAGCAGCAAAACAAGAATCGGGACTTGCTGGAAAGTGTGAAGCTTATGCAACGAGCCGGACTCCAGGTTACAGGGGGCTTCATTATCGGCTTTGACAACGATACCCCCTCCATATTCCAGCGGCAGATCGACTTTATTCAAAAAAGCGGGATTGTAACTGCGATGGTCGGCCTGCTCAATGCTCCACCTGGAACAAGGCTTTATGAACGTATGAGAAAAGAGGGCCGTCTGACCGGTCTCATCACAGGAGATAATATAGACGGCACGACCAACATACTTCCCAAAATGGGGATTGATGAGCTGCGCGAAGGATATAGAAGCGTGATGTTCCAGCTTTACTCGCCTGAGTACTACTATGAACGAGCGATGACTTTCCTGCGAGAGTACAGGATGCCGAAAATCAAAACGTCCATGGATTTTCAGCGTGTGCTGGCAGCTTTTCGTTCGAGCATCCGCCTGGGAATTCTCGGCAAAGAGCGATTCCAGTATTGGAAAATCCTGCTCTGGACTCTCTTTCGCCGACCTCAACTGTTAACGCTGGCATTCACGTTCACGATCTATGGCCATCACTTCCGGAAGATCTGTGAGTTACACATTCTTTAGTTGCCAAAGAGTATTTACCTTGCAGTCTCCGGAAGGATCAAGATTACTTCTGGAAATGTGTCTGTCCCCTTTTGTTCGCAATTAGCAAATATCCCAAACTATCATCGAAAAGGGTTTCTACTTTCAATCCGGCTTTATAAAAAAGGAACTTCATTTCATTTTCTTCCGGCATCAAGTCTTTTTCCACTGCTGTACCTGATTTGCGATGCAGATCATTTATCTCCCTGAAGTTAATAAAGTGAGTAACAATGAACTTCCCCTTTGTTTTTAGTCCTGACGATAAGATTTTTAAAGCCTTTTCCTTGTTTTCAAAGTGGGGAAACACCTGGTGACATAATATCAGATCGTATTCTTCATTCTTTATCGGAAAGCTTTCCACAGGGCTAAGGTGAATCTGCACGTTTGACCTTGCTCCCACCCTTCGCTTGGCTGCCTTGACCATCTGGGGACTAATATCCAGCGCAACTACAAACCCTGATGACCCTACACGATCTGACAGAATCTTCGTTAACCTTCCAGTGCCACAGCCTGGTTCCAAAACCTTGAGCCCCTGGAGCGGTCCTGTATGGTCAAACAATCTCTCCAGCTTGGTCATTTCTTCAGGACTATATTCAGCTGCCGCCCAGGGGGCGTCAACATTCGCATCAAAATAGGCTGCCTTCGCTTCGTACATGGCAAACTCCAGCACGTTCTCAACCCTTGCCGATCAGAATCCTCCAAGCCCCGATTATTTCAAGTAGGCCGGAACCTCTGCCAAGTGGCCATACGTTCTTGACATTTGTTCGTAAACCGGCCGACCCACGAGAAAGGTGTAGATCTCGTCAGCTCTCTTTGCAAGGTCGACATCGTTGAAGCGTTTGGGGTAAAGAACTTTTCCCACAGCGTAGGCATCAGCGACCACTGTACCAATATTGGTCATATACCAGTTGAAGGAGTGGAGTATATACACCCGCCTATTCCTAAATGCCTTCAAGCCCTGGTAATAATCGGGCCTCTTTTTGTAGTCCTGTTTGACGATTTGGCTTCCGCCACCGTCAATAAAAATGAAGTCCGGGTTCCAGCTCAGGATCTTTTCCTTGTCAACAAACAGGTGCCCCTTCTTACCCTCAGGTTTGGCTACATTTTTTGCTTTGACCCATTCAAATGGGGCGTAAATAGTTTGTGTACTTTCAATACCATGGGTACCTTTAAAACCAATGCCGCCCACATAGACAGAAGGCTTATCGTTTTCTGGAAATCCCTCAACCCTGGATAAGAGGTCCTTTTGAAAGTCCTGTATGAAACTGATTACTTTCCTAGCGCGAGCCTCTTTATTAAGAACCTTGCCAACAAGCTTGAGGGCATCGTAAACTTTTTCGTTGAAAGTTCCAAAGGGCCCATATGTCAACACGACTACAGGGATTCCGATCTTCCTCTGTACGGACTGGGCCCTCTCATAACCCATATAGGTAATGAAGATAACCTCTGGCCGGACAGCCAGGATTTTTTCCAGGTCAGGTTCCTTATCAATGGAATTTGGGCCGCCAGGACCAATGGAGGGCAGCCGGCCGAGTTCATTATTAGCAACCCAGTAGGGTCTAGTCGCGGGAAATTTCTTCTCTATATCCTCTACACCGACTACCTTGTTCTTAGCTTCAAGGTAGATAATCAACCGCAGTGTTCCGGGAGCAATGCAAATAATCCGCTTGGGATCTTTGGGCACCCTAACATTGCGGCCTACCATGTCTCTAACCGTGATATTTTCCTGGGCCAGCAGAGGCCTCAAGTTGATCATCCCCAACATACAAATAATGACCAAGAGACCGAGAATAACTTTCTTCATTCCAAGCTCCTTTCCGGTTCCACATCCATGGGAACAATAATTTTATGCCCATTAACCTGGCTCATGATTACTCTCACCCCATAAACTTCTTCAATGTCAGCAGGGGTCACCATCTCCTTGGGAGAAAGGAAATGAACTACACCCCCTTTCAGCATTAGAAAATGATCCACAAACCTCAAAGCAAGGTTTATGTCGTGAAGGGAGACGATAGCTGAAATGTTGTATTCACGCACTGCTCTTGAAATGATATTTATAACTTGTAGCTGGTTTTTCAGGTCCAGATTGCTGGTCGGCTCATCCAGGAGCAGGACATCGGGTTCCTGGGCAAGGGCGCGCCCAATAACAACTTTCTGAAGTTCGCCGCCGCTAAGCTGGTTAGCCGGGCGCTGGGCCAGATTCTCAATGTTTAAGCGCCTCAAAATGTCTTCAACAATCATAAGATCATGTGCTGAGGCTGACCATTTGATATAGGGTTTGCGTCCGAGGAGCACGGCATCAAACACTGTAAAAGACTCCTCAGGGTATTTCTGGGGGACATAACCAAAATGCCTGGCAACCTCGTTCTGGCACATCTTGTGAACATCGAATTCGTTTAGCAGTATTGAGCCTGTCTTTGGGCTGAGTATTCGATTGAGGCATTTAAGTAACGTCGACTTTCCGGCGCCATTGACCCCCAGGACACCCAGAATTTGTCCGCGTGCGAGATTGAAGCTGATGCCGTCCAATACGGGACTATGATTATAACTGAATTGAATCCCCACCACTTTTAGATTCATCGGTTGAGCCCCCTCACTAAAAGGTAGAGAAATACCGGTGCGCCCATGAAAGAAGTCAAAACCCCCACAGGCAGTGTTCCGGACCCAACAAGCATACGACCCAACGTATCGGCAAAAAGTAACACCATGGCGCCGATCACGCAGGCATATGGTATCAGCAGTGCATGATCAGCCCCGGCTAATCGGCGGCCGATGTGTGGGGCCAGTAAGCCTAAAAAGGCTATGATACCGTGAAATGCAGTTGCTAAAGCAGCGACCAATGCAGCCAAAAACATCCCTAGAAGCCTCACCCGGTTCACATCAACGCCCAAGCCTCTGGCCGTCTCTTCCCCTGTTGTTATTGCATTAAGATTCCAGCGATTGAAAACAAAGTAGGCAAGCACCAACACGGTCACGAAACCGAGCAGGCCGATTTCCCGCCAGTTGGAACGAGCCACGTCACCGAATGTCCAAAAAACCACCCTGGCAATTTCCACCTCAGTGGCAAAATACTGGACCAATATTGTCCCGGAAGTGAAAAGTGATGATAATGCTATACCAGCCAATATAATGGCCTCAGGTGACATCTTCTTAAAACGCGCCAGGATGAGAATAACCACTGTGGCTGTTATGGCTCCCAGGAAGGCAAACAATGTGACGGCGTAGATACTGTGGACAGTGAAGCTGTTGGCATCAGCCGTCCGAAGGGCACTCTCCTGCATTCTCCCTGCACCCATTACAACAATTGAAAAAGCTGCCCCAAAGGCTGCGCCCTGACTGATGCCCAAAGTAAATGGTGACGCCAGTGGATTCCTGAGCAGGCTTTGGGTGGCTAGGCCGGATAGTCCAAGTCCGCACCCGGCTACAAGCGCTGCCACAATACGCGGCATGCGTATATCCCAAACTACGATTCTCTGAGGCCCATTCTCAAACCCTAGAAGGGATCGAAGTATCTTCAACAAGGAGATATCATACGATCCTACTGCAATCGCCAGGATAACCAAAACTACAAGCCCACAGATAAGTGCGAGTAAAAGCTGGACTTTAGGGCGCACTAAATCTTGATGAGCCTCAACGACCCGCCCGGTTTTCTCAACCCATGTCGACTCTTCAGCCTCTGTCAATGCCCCACTCTTCATTGCAACAAAAAAGCCACGAAAACCTCCTTCTCTTCAGAGAAAGTAGCCTTCGTGGCTTATTAACCAGTATGAAAACTTAATTGCCGACTATGGCTTCATGCCATTTTTGTTTTTTTATACCCACCTTCCTCCCAATTGTCAAGAATAGAAGGCTGAAAAATTTTTCCCCTTCAAAAGATTAGTCAACAATCAGAAAAAGGCTATATCTAAGAACAAAATTGCAGGTAAGCGGGCGCCGGGATTTCATTGCACAATTCTATTAATTGCTGGAATTTACAGCATTTTATTGTTATTATTATAATTAATGGTTTTTCCAAATTGTGGAACTCCAAACGGCAGGTTGAAAGCAAGCCAGATGGGAAGAGTGTACAATTCCGTTATGTTTGCATTTCCTGCCAACTTGAGAGATTATTAAGGAGAACTATGAGAATGGAATACTTCAGTTGGCGTTGCTTTTTTATGGCATTACTGATCGCCCTTGCAAGCCTCTTCATGATTGCAGGGTGCGACAGTGGTGAAAAGGCGGTTGATGAAATAACCGGGAACCGTGCTGTCAAACAGTACCATAAATCCAAAAAAGACATTGACAAAATAGCGGATCAACAGGCGCAAAGATATAAAAGCATCCTTGACGATGAAAATAAACAAGGTGATGAAAAAAACTGAACCTGAAGGCTTTGGGATGAGGCAGTCCCAAGGGAATGCACCTTATAACCTCTGATGATCAATGAAGCTATTCAGGGGCCGGATCCTGGGGCGCATAGCTTTCAAAAGCGCAAGGTGTGCTAGGTATAAAGGAGAGAGAAGATGTTTATTGAAGCTAACGGTTGTCGGTTTAACACTGTATCTTTCGGGGCAGGTGAGCGAACTTTCCTTGGCTTGAGTGGTTGGGTTGCCAATTGGGAGCTGTGGCAGCAGCCTTTTGAACTGATGAGCAGATCCTGGCGCTGTGTGAGCTATGATCATCGGGGTACGGGCGAGAGCCCGGTTCCATCTGAGACAATAAGTCCCAAAGCCATGGTTGATGACTTATTTGCGATAATGGACAAACTCGAGATAGGTCGGTGTGTTCTGGGGGGAGAGTCATCTGGAGGCCTTGTCGCGCTCATGGCTGTTTTGCGTGAACCGGAGCGGTTTGAGGGCCTTGTACTTATTAATGCCATGGCGGCAATAACTCTTCAAACAGCAAAACACCTGGTGGATGGATGCCGTGCCGATTACCCCACAACCATAAAGGCTTTTGTAGATGCCTGTGTGCCTGAGCCTAATAGCGACCACATACGCCGCTGGGGGAAGAATATACTCCTGCGTGCCGACCCAGAAGCAGCAGCCCGCATGCTTGAAAGCGCTTACGAACATGAGAGCAAACTTCCACTTGCTGACATTACAGTTCCTACCCTGGTGATTTGTGGCAGTAAGGATGCCATTGTGCCCCCAAAAGTGGGAGAGCAAATAGCCAAAGCTATCCCCGGCGCAGAGTTGGTTATTCTTGAAGGTGTCGGACATGCGCCGACAATGACCAGCCCTGAAAAGGTGGTCGAAGCGATTGAAGCACACTTTTAACTTATCAAGCCTTTGCCGGTCGGGAGAGCTGAAAGTTAAGAGTACCGCAATGCCGCTTAGTGAGGATGCAAGATAGCTGTAAGGATTAAATCCGGGTGGGCATAAAGCTTTCCCACGGTAAGTGCTGCAATGCGTTTCTCTTTCATGGGCTGGGCGACATCTCCCATATCTTAATAATTTCAGCGCTTGACGCGACCTTGCCGAAATAGGTTTTTATATTATAGAGGGTTGCTCTGTATTCTTCTTCTGTGCCCGCCTCTGTGCAATCGCTTAAGAGTACAACGTAGTACCCCTTGGTATATCCATGTCTGGCAGTTGTCTCAACACATACGTTTGTCATAAAGCCGGTAAGAAGAAGTGTCTTAATACCCCGGGCATCCAGAAGGAGTTCCAGGTCAGTATCAGCAAAGGCGTCGTAGTGGTACTTAGTGACAACGTATTCATCCGCTAAAGGCTTCATAAGTTCTGAATACCAATCTGATCCACGGGCACCTTGCTTCGCAAATTCTATGCCTCTGGCATCAGCATCCACCACAAAGCTTCTGGCCCTTGAGCTTGACCTTGCCCTGGCAGGATCAACAAGGGAGCGGGTCCAGATCCTCATTACCCCAAGATCTCTTGCCTTGAGGATAAATGAATTCAGAGGCTTGATCGCTTTCTGAATTCTGGCTGCGTCCCAGCCCATGAGTTTTACCACAGCGCCATTAGTAGCACAAAAGTCGTTCTGAGGATCAATGATCAACAAAGCCGTATGCTCAGGCTTCACCTGTTCGTCCAGATTCCTTAGTATTTCCTCTCGCATGGCTTGTCTCCATAAAAGTGAATCCCCGCATGTTACCGGTTACTACTTCTTGGTGATCCAAAAGAACAGGGATTCCTGCAGCCTTCCATGGCCGCTTTTTTCCAAGAACATGAGGTGATATGCGCCCGGAAGCATGATGATGGATTTATCTGCGCTGCCAAGATCCTTATACATGGCAAGGGCGTCATCCAATTCCAGCACATATTCGTTTGAACCGATCAGAATAAGAGTGGGAGCTTTAATACCCGGTACTGATGCTACAGCGGGGCTGCTTGCCAAATCAGGAAAAAGGCCGCCTGGTATTACCCCGTAGT
>Ga0190359_1001890_pt1 | contig 12816 bp, 12 predicted proteins | sample 48721823_MG_FD_161269 | JGI IMG/M metagenome (GOLD analysis project Ga0190359, IMG submission 161269) | Hydrothermal vent microbial mat bacterial communities from Southern Trench, Guaymas Basin, Mexico - 4872-18-2-3_MG | ecosystem: Environmental > Aquatic > Marine > Hydrothermal vents >...
TCATTCCGTATGCCAGTGCCAGGCCACGATAAGCAGGAGAATATTCAGGGTTTATGGCAAGGCTCTCCTTGAATTCCCTTTGTGCATCAAGAACTCTCTGCTTGCTTATAAACTTGAACCCGTTCAGTGCATGCTGCTCAGGTGTGTCAAGGTAACTCTCCGGCAAATTCCCACCTTTTAAAGAACAGCCGTAAAACAGAGCGCACAACAAAAAAACACGCATCCAAAAAGAGTTCAATAGCTTAAATCGCACAAATTCTTTCATTCCCTTTGCCTCCTGGAAGGAAATCTTAGCGGCAAACTACATGGTAGCAATAATCAAGAACTAAATAAACACGACCTCAGGGCAGTTGCCTGTGCTCCAAGCAGCCAACTCAGAACTGCCGGGGCAAGAGAGCGTCAATCAAGCACAATCACCACCTTGCATTTCTTCATAAGCTCAAGGTTGCTGGCTGTTGACCTGATCCAAGCACCATCCGCATTGCTAATAACAATATCTGAAACTCCACTCTTAGCTGTTCTTATCCCTTTCACACAAAGGGGACGTGGGGAGACGCGTGGATTCTTCCTCCCTGCACTAATCCCTCTGACATAGACAACCATTCCATGCTTAACAGCACAGTCTCTGCTGGCATATGCCGGGCCATAAACAACTCCGCCGTCTTCGTCAACCACAATGGGGACCAGTGAAGGCTCCACTTTAAAACCCCTACAATCCACAACTACTCCTGTGAAGGGCTTCTTTTTCCCAAGCAACTTATTGGGCTGTTTAACGTTTTCAATAACCACAATACTCTTTGGAAGCAAAAGCTCGAAAAAACTTCCACTAAACCAAAATGCAACCGTTGCCTTAACTGAACCATCTCTGCGGTAAGAAAGGTCCACTAACTGGGAATTCAGAAGGGCTTTTCTGAAACTTTTCACAGATACTGACCCCTTCTGGATCAAATCCTTGACAGTGCATTTGGAATCGATTCTTATCCCTTCGACAAGGTCAACCAGATTTTTCCGAGCCAGAGCCAAGGCATTTCGTTTGGCCACGGCCCTTTCTTTGGCTGCATTTCCCGAATTTTGCAAAGGCATCCCAACGCCAAAGGCCTCAACTACCCCATTTGTCCAATCAATAAGACCTTTAGGAAAAGACTGAACATAGTTATCAGCCGCACTAGAGGCGGGACAGAGGACAAATAGCACCAGCAAGAGTAATGGAGCGAAATAAAGATTAACCTTGTTCATAAAGGCTACCGTTCCTTTGCACACTGGTAGTTTTGGGGACTGTTCCGTCTTCTCTGGATTTTCCCCTCTCAAGAAAGTTACTGACCATACCCAGAATTTCCTGGCCTTCATCAGGTCTAAGCCATACAAGTTGGGGATCGGCTCTGAACCAGGTCATCTGCCTCTTCGCATAGTGGCGGGTATCCTTCTGGAGCTCCTGCACCGCAGTGTCAAGGTCCCACGTGCCGTCTAGAAATTTCACCATGTGCCTGTATCCAAGTGCCTTCATTGATTTCAACTCTGGAGAATAGCCTTTATCAAGGAGATTTTGAGTCTCCTGCACCAGGCCTTGTTCGACCATTTTTTGACAGCGTTCCTCAATTCGATGATACAGTTCCGACCTGCCCACATTCAAACAAATTTTCAGGCAATCAAAGCCTTGTTCACCAAACCTGTGTTTTTTGACTAAATCTGAGAACGGTTCGTTTGTGAGCTCAATGATCTCCAGAGCTCTAATAATTCTTATCCGATCATGAGGATGTATCTTCCTGGCAGATTGTGGATCAAGCTCCTCCAGCCTCTTATGAAGGCGAATGGATCCCTCCCGCTCACATATCCTCTTGAGTTCTGCTCGAAGGCTCAGATCAGCGGGGGGAGAGGGAAGAAGGCCACCCAGAAGCGCCTTTATGTAAAGGCCCGTTCCCCCGACAACAAAGCAGGCTCGCTTTCTTTCAAGTATACTCCTTATTGCGGAAACCGCCATAGAACGATACAAAGCGGCATTGAATTCCTGGTCAGGGTCCACGATATCAATAAGATGGTGGGGCACCTTTTCCCTTTCCTCAAGACTTGGCTTTGCTGTTCCTATATCCATACCGCGGTAAACCTGCATGGAGTCAGCATTGACAATTTCTCCCTCCACAGCCATGGCCAGGTCAATAGCCAGAGAGGTTTTTCCCGTAGCAGTAGGCCCTGTAATGACAATCAATTTCGGTTTTCCTTCGCTCATCCCTCCTCGCTCCCGGGTCGCTGTCGTCAGTCACCCTCTCAAACCACCCGCTTAAACATCTTTTCAATCTCATAGTAGGTAAATTTTTTAAAAACTGGTCTTCCGTGAGGGCAATTAGTCGGCAAGTTGAGATCTTCCAGCTGGTCCAAGATCGAGCTCATCTCTGTTTCGCTTAATGGGTGCCCTGCTCTTACCGCACCATGGCATGCCATAACAGTCCACACCTTGCTAAGGCCTGCCTCCGCTGATAAGTCCTTTTCCTCTTCCAATAATGGAATAAGCTCACCTATGAAAGACTCCCATTCTGCACCAACCAAAACAGAAGGAACAGACCTTAGCAAAAAAGTGTTGCCCCCAAAGTGTTCCATTTCAATTCCTATATTTCGCAACTGATCCAGCTTGCCCATAAGAAGTCTTGTTTCCTTATGAGAAAACTCGAGCCTGGGCGCAATCAGGAAAGGCTGACTCTCAACTCTTTTTTCTTCATAAGACTTTCTCAACTTCTCATAAACAATTCGCTCATGGGCTGCGTGCTGGTCAATCAGGATCAACCCTTCCCTTGACTCGCACAAGATATATGTATTCTTAAGCTGGCCCAGGACTCTGCTGGTAGTCCTCAGGGGTACAACCTCCTGTATTTTCCCTCTGCTCTGAACGTCCTGTAGATCTTCTACTTGCCTTGCTCCGAGATATGCTTTCCCCGGCTCTGCAATAACATGGGTGAACCCTTCTGTCTCCAGCGTCCCCGGGGTTCCTTCGTAGACCTGACCAGTTCGATCAAAGGGAAGCTTCAGCGTGCGCCTGAGAGCCCTTTCCACGGTGGAGGAAAGAGCCTGATAAACCAGCCTGTTTTGATGAAATCGCACTTCCTGTTTTGTAGGATGGACATTTACATCTATCATGGAAGGGGCAATCTCTATGAAAACGAGCGCCTGTGGATAGCGGCCTTTCATGAGACGCTGACCGTAACCGGCCATGATTGCGCTGGAAAGATATCTATCTCTGACATTTCTCCCGTTAACATAGATGAAAATACGATCCCCCCTGCTTCTTGAAAGATCCGGAGGAGCCAGATAGGCCTTAATTTGAAACCCCTCAAAATCTCGAGCTCCCTCAATCAAGGCTCCTGCGACATTTCGGCCGAACACTGTGACAAGACGATTGGAAAGATTCTTGGAGGGGGGGAGATTTAAAAGGATTCTTTCTCCTTCCTCAAGGCGGAAATATATGTCAGTGTATGGCAGTGCCACTCGCAATACAGTATCTATGATATGAGCAGTTTCGGTATTGATGGCTCTCAAAAACTTTCTCCGGGCCGGCGTATTGTAAAAAAGATCTCTAACCTCAACACTTGTACCTGCTGGCGCTCCTGTTTCCTCAATTGATTTTAGTGCGCCCCCCGCTACTTTCAACTTGTGGCCGATCAGCTGATCAGCCGCGCGTGAGACAATCTCCATCCTTGATACCGAGGCAATACTGGGAAGCGCTTCTCCTCTGAACCCAAGGGTTTTAATGGAAAAAAGATCAGCCACTGTTTTGATCTTACTTGTTGAATGCCTTTCAAGGCACAGCAAAAGATCGTCTCTGTCCATTCCCGTTCCATTATCAGCTACCCTAATCAATGACCTCCCGCCCGCTTTGATACGGGCCGTGATCTTTTCCGCCCCCGCATCTATACTGTTGTCAACAAGCTCACGCACTACTGATGCGGGCCTTTCGATTACTTCGCCTGCAGCAATCTGGGCAGCCACTTTTTCTGTTAGGATTCTAATCGCACCCATAACAATTTCACAGCATAAGAAGTTCGTCATCGACAACGAATTGGTACTGAGGGCGGGGCAAATCAAACACCCTTGAAAGAATCGCGTGCTGACTGGCCAATCGCAGGTTCTCGCTGCCGATTGGATCGTAGGAAAGGCATGGTGATGAATTCGGATGATTCAGGATATCTCTTGCCAGCCTGGATGAAAGATAAACCATAAAGCCCACATACTCGTCTGAAACCTGGTAACGGGAATTCTTGGTTAGCAGCACTGCCGGCTGTGAGGAGGTAATGTATTCAGACATTCTTATGGTCTGGACAAGAAATCTCCTTTTTGCTCTCAACCCATTTCGCCCCTTCCCCACGGCTGCCTTGAGTAAATCGTCACAGCTGAGCTCCTCCATATTCAATAGCTCTTTTGCTATCCTGGTGTAGATGCGCCCCACCCAGTTATCGGCCTTTGCCTCCCAGTAAAGGTGCCCCATTCGCTTCCATTTGGAATGGCGGTGAATGAGATTCGGCACATAATAATTGTGTGCGATCACGTCTGCCGCCAGATGGCAGAGAAACCCATGGCCATACGCTGCTTCTCGATCATCCCTGGCTTCCTCGAGCATTCTGAACCCTGATTCCCAGTTGTGCGAGTGCCCCTTCTTGGGTTTTTGTCCTTTGCCCACAAAAAAGTCAGCCGCAAGACTCCCGTACAGGTATTCCAGTGGAAAAGACTGAATCACGGATCCAACTGAAGGAAGTATGAGGGCCAAGTTGTCCAGGATGTTACAAGCAATAGCGGTATGAACAGCAGGCCCCCAGGCCCACGCCGCATCCACCAGGCCAAATTGAGCTGCCACAAGTACCGCCCCAAAAAGAAGTTTCTTCATTATGCGCATGCTAAACTACGCCCCTAATTCAAGCCACAAATCAAATAGGTTGCCAAGGGGAACTCTATTGTCAATTGACTAATATACCTGAATGAAATATGTTTGTACCAAAAAAAAGCTGTTTTGTCTTTATTCTTTTAGGCTAACCACTGATTTTCCGTCTTGCCAATCGGCCAGAGTAAGGGTTTCTAAACTCATGGAAAAAGAGGACTGGCAGAAAAAGGGCCAGGGGCACAGGCAGAGGCTACGGGAAAAATTTCTTGAAGGAGGGCTTGACCGGTTCTCTGACGAGGAAGTGGTGGAGTTCCTTCTCTCCCTGGGCACTCCAAGGAAGGATGTCAAGCCTCAGGCCAGGGAGGCGCTCAAAAGATTTGGGAGCCTCTCCAACGTACTTTCCGCGCCCATTGCAAAACTAACCGAGATTAAAGGAATTGGCGAGAAAAATGCTGCCTACTTGAACCTGGTTCACCAGGTCGCAGGGAGGTACTTACGGGATAGAGCAAAAGGGCAACAATTTTTCAATTCTTCAAAAACTGTTTTTGAGTTTCTGTTTCACAGCATGCGGGATTTGAAGAGAGAAATTTTCAAGGTTCTTTTCCTCAACCGGAAGAATGAACTAATCGCAGATGAGGACGTCTTTCTCGGTAGCCTGAGCGGAAGCGCAGTTTATCCAAGAGAGATATTATCACTGGCACTTGAACACAAAGCAGCGGGGCTTGTTTTCGTGCATAACCACCCGTCCGGGGACCCGTCCCCTTCTGCTCAGGACAAAAGAATGACCAGGGACCTGGTATGGGCCTCACAACTGCTCATGATTCAGGTCCTTGATCATGTGATAATAGGGCGAAACACTTATTACAGCTTTGCTGATGATGGATTGATAGCGCGTTTCACAAAAGAATTTGAGCGCTTGTCTCAGAAGCCCACAGATTCGCCGGCCCAGATCCTACCCTAATGACAGATCAGGGATACCCAATACTCCTTGACAGGAAAGTGAAAAACAGCAAGAATATTTTTGTGCGAGAGTGGCGGAACTGGTAGACGCGCTGGACTTAGGATCCAGTGGGGCAACCTGTAGGGGTTCGACTCCCCTCTCTCGCACCACATGGCATCCTTTCTGAAAGGAGAAATCTACTTGAAATGAAGCAACCTATACCAAGAATTCTGTTTGCACTAACAATGGCCTTTCTCTGGGTATTATTGAGCTCGCCGAACGTACCCGTATTTGCAGAGCAAAATGAAATTGTCCAGCTCCGGAAGAAACTGGCGGAACTTGAGAACAGGGTAAAGGTGCTGGAAACCTTGCTCGAAGAATGTCACCAGGCCAGGTTGAGTGAATCCACAACGCAATTTGGGTGGCAAAACAAGAAAAACTGGCGGAGCCTGAAGGTAGGAATGAATGCATCCCAGGTGCTTGCAGTCCTGGGTGCACCTGTAAAAGTCATCAAGGGGGTCAACACACTTTGGTACTATCCCAACCTTTATGGAGGCTTTGTTTCATTTGACGAAAAAGGCAAACTTACGGCCTGGAACGAACCCTGAATCCGAGTGCAAGAATAAACCAAATTTTAATGAAACGCTAACCTTTGACTGTTTGCAAGGAGAGAAAATGGCTTACTCGAGGGAAGAGCTATCAAAAAAGCTTTTGGAAATGTACCCTGAAATCGAAAAATTTGGACTTTCTTTGTCTCTCGATTTCGATGAAAGCAAAAACGCATGGGTGGTGACGTTGGAAAAAGACAATCACAAGCGGCATGCATTCCTGGACAAGAAAGACGCTGACTCTTGTATTGAAGGCAACGCCTGCATTTATCTGGGCATGCTGATAGCCCAATATATCAAGGATCTGGAAATGGAAATCTCCGGCAAATAAGCTTTTATCAATTGCTAATTTGCCAGAAAAATGTACTTGGGTTTTTCCCTCTGATCTGCATTACTTTTCAGGCCTTTTCATGAATATTCAGCCTTTGAAGCCCGAGGCGAAGGGTTACCTTAACCTAATAAGCTCTGCTACTCCGGCTTGACGTATTTTTACCTGCATTCCATTATCATCTTGAAAAGTTAAAAAAATTCAGGCATAATAAGTTTGATATTACGAAAGCCATAATAATATGGTAAGAATCATAAAGTAAAATGCCATAATAAGGCATTCAATATACAGGGGATATAAAACCGGGCCACAGTTCATCCGAACTGTGAAGAGGGAGAGAGGCAGCCTGTTTGCTGCAAAGGTCTCTGCAGGACGGCGAGGTGGCAAGCTTATGCATTTCTCTCGAAGCCCTCAAACCATCAAAATCGGATGCACATAAAAAGTTGCCACGTATCAGGAGAATAGAGCCTAATAAAGGTTGGCTCCCAATAAATATGGAGGATATCCTGAATTGCAGAGATTTTCCTTGCTCTCTTACAATAAGAGACATGGAGGATTCCAATAAGCACATTCTTCTCCAGAGGCTGAGGGCTAGGGTGCCAAACTTTACTTTATGGGAAAGCGCTAAGGGATCTCCCGTGAGGCTAGGGCTTTGGATAACACATCTTGGATGATAATGCCTATAGGTGAAAAAGAAGTCCCAAGGGGAATTAGAGAAAGCCCGACAAAGGGCATTACAAGAAGCGTTGTTAGAGGAGGACTCTGGGTATTCGGCTTGCGAGTGCTTAACCGAACCCTGAGTCTGGTGCGAACAGTTGTCCTGGCCCGATTGCTTCTTCCCAAAGACTTTGGACTTCTCGGAATTGCTCTACTTTCCATAAGCACATTGGAGACTTTTTCTCAAACAGGGTTTCAAACTGCACTGATCCAGAAAAAAGAAGGGGTGGAATCATATCTTGATACCGCTTGGACAGTATCTTTTATCCGCGGACTTTTTCTTTTCCTGATTCTTTTTTCTTCAGCCCCTATAGTTGCAAACTTTTTTAATTCCCCGGATGCAATACTAGTTATCAGAGTGCTTGCGCTATCTTTCGTTTTATCTGGTTTTAGAAATGTTGGCATTGTCTTTTTTCAAAAAGAACTGGAATTTCGAAAGACATTCTTCTATGAATTCCCATCTACCGTGGCAAACCTCTTCGTGTCGATTGGCTTGGCACTAATACTGAAGAGTGTTTGGGCCCTTGTATGGGGTACTCTTGCTGCTGGATTTATTAGTTTGTGGATGTCATACATGCTCCATCCCTATCGCCCTAAAATCCGAGTCGAAAAACAACAAGTTGAGGGGCTTTTCGCTTTTGGAAGATGGGTCTTGGCATCCAGCATACTGGTTTTCTTGAATTCGCAGGGAGATGATATTTTTGTTGGAAAAATCTTAGGTATTACTGCACTGGGCTATTATCAGATGGCCTATCTGCTTTCAAACCTCCCTGCAACAGAAATAACCCATATCATCTCTCGCGTGAGCTTTCCCGCTTACTCCAAGCTCCAAGATGATATTGCCAAAATGGGACGGGCCTATCTGAGGGTGGTTAAGATCACCTCTTTTATATCCATCCCGCTGGGTGGGATTGTTTTCATTCTCGCCCCCGAATTTACAAAGATCTTTTTGGGTGAGAAATGGATAGCAATTGTTCCAGCCCTTCAGGTACTGGTTATCTGGGGAGTGTTGAGATCAATTGGAGCAACTACAGGTCCAGTGCTTTATGCATACGGAAAGCCCGACCTGCCCGCTAAATTACAGCTTATCCAGCTCATCATTTTGGCAACTCTCATCTATCCCATGAGCCAAAGAATGGGCATAGAAGGAACTTCGATCTCGGTGGTGCTTGCTGCCATTTTGCCCAATTTCGTTGCATTTCATAAAGTCATACAGGTGACTAAGTGCAGGCGAAACGATTTCTTGAGAGAAGTCCTGTTGCCTCTCTTAGCTACAGCAGTGGCAGTGTTGCTGGTAATGGTAATCAAGAGTTCTCAGACTTCTGTATTAACTATTACAGTTTTTTCTTTGTTAGTCCTTTCTTTCATTCTCGGCTATGTAGCTCTCATATGGATATTTGAAAGATTCTTAAACTATGGAATCTGGCCAGTTGTAAAGGATCTTACTCAGACGGTGATGACATGAAACAAAATGAAGCGTCCTTGCAGGAACAATACTATGATCGATACTGGGAGTACAGAATAGCGAAAGGCCGGGTACATACCCGAGAGGGCATGTGGATCCCGCAAAGAATCCAGATCGCTGCAAGAATGATTATCCATGACGTACGACAGAAGAAACCTAAATCTATCCGTGTCCTGGACATCGGGTGTGGGGAAGGTACGACGGGTAAACTGCTCAAAGAAAAACTTGCGCTTGAGCACCATCTAGAATCTTTGCTGATCGGCTGTGACATTTCAAAAAACGTATTGAGATTAGCGAGCTCACATTATTCAAAGGTTCTGCAATTCGACATAGAAAAGGACGACCTCCCGGAAGAATTTCGCAAAGATAAGTTTGACTATGTTGTCGTGCTGGATACTCTAGAACACCTGCTCCGGCCTGATACTGCCCTTCAAAAATGCTATTCTCTTTTGAAAGACTCGGGCAGTCTTGTTGCATCTTTTCCAAATATCGCCTGGTACAAGTATAGGATCAGATTATTGGCAGGGCGTTTTCCATCAGACTACCTTTTCGGTCCAAGTGACCATTTACAGCAATTTACGCTGTTTTCCTTTGTCAATCTGCTTGAAAGATCAGGATTTGACGTGGGAGAAATAGACGGTCAATTCAACTTCCCACGACTCTTTAGGCCTAGAAGACTTTTTCTGCCATTGGGCAAGAGATTTCCTAATCTTTTTGGGTACCAACTGGTGGTCAAAGCGCGAAAAAGTGATCGGTCAGATAACAAAACAGGATATCATAGATCATGAGGATCGCTTTTGTACTGAGTAAGTTTCCCGCGCTGTCAGAGACTTTTATCCTGAACCAGATCACTGGCTTGATTGATCTTGGACATGAAGTGGACATTTATGCCAACTGCCCCCGATCACCAGGTGAAAATGTTCATGGGGAGGTGGAAAGGTACGAGCTTCTATCCAGAGTTTCCTATTTGCATCACGTTCCCAGGAATGCGTTTACTAGGATTGCAAAGGGATTATTGCTACTTCTCAGAAATTGCCATAAAGACCCGTCCTTTGTTTTGGGCTCCTTGAATTTTTTCAGATACGGGAGGGCAGCTATTTCCCTTCGCATGCTTTATCTAGTGACGAGTTTTGCCGGAAAGCGATATGATATTTTACAATGCCACTATGGAGACAACGGATCTCTTGGTGCCCTCCTGAAAGAGGCAGGGTTTGAAGCCAAGCTAGTAACTATGTTTCATGGTTGGGACATCCGGATTGCCGTTGAAAAAAACAGTAAAAGGTATCATCATCTTTTCAGGCGGGGAGACTGCTTTTTGTCGATATCCAATTACAACTACCAAAATCTTCTAAAACTAGGGGCAAACCCCCAAAAAATTCTCAACCATCCTGTAGGAATTGATCTGAGGCGCTTTTCCTCATCAAAAACAAGATCTGTACCTGATCCTTCCCAGCCTTTAATTGTTCTTACTGTTGCAAGGCTGGTACCAGAGAAAGGCCTACAATATGGTATCCACGCAATACAAGAACTTATTAGCACACATCCCAGACTCAATCTGCACTACCTGATTATTGGTCAGGGTCCACTTGAAAAAAAGGTGAAAGCATTAATTAGAGAACTGCACCTTGAGGAGCACATTCACCTTTTGGGCGGAATGGATCAGAGTGAAGTTATTAAGAAAATGGAAGAATCCCACCTGTTTCTTCTTCCCAGCCTGAGTGAAGCCCTTCCAGTTGTTCTGATGGAAGCTCAAGCTATGGAACTTCCAGTTATTGCCACAAAGGTGGGAAGTGTAGACCAGGTTTTAAAGGATGGTGAATCTGGTTTTCTGGCGCCACCTGGGGATTCTAAAGCCCTCGCTGAGCGACTTGGATATCTTATTGATCACCCAGAGTCATGGCATGAAATGGGAAAGGCTGGCCGACAACTTGTGGAAAAGCACTTTGACATAGAAAAGCTCAACAGAAGGTTGGTGAGGATCTATGAAAGATTGCTCAGTTAAGATAGAATTTTGGTAAGACCCTGATTTCCCAAGGAATCGATTAGAACGCAGAGGGATTTGAACCAAAAATGCGGATTGTTTTCGTGATTTCTGTGGTTGGCAAAGTAAAAAGAGGTGGAGAGAGTACGACCATGGGCCTTGTTTGTTTCCTAAGCCGCCACGCCCACGTAACGGTAATTTCAGGAGGCCCATTTGAGCATGACAATGTGAGAGATCTCTCTTTTCCCGACATGCCCCGCTATGCCTCTCTCTATGAGGGCTTGCCTTCATTTATCAAGCACCGTCTCATTAGACGCCTTCATTTAGACCCACTTTCAGTTCGAAATTTCTCCTTCTGCCAACGTGCCTTGCGTTACATAGTCAGGGAGAATCCGGATGTAGTTGTCTTCCGCTCAGTAGGCCCATGGGGGGCAAAAACAGGGCGCTACCTGCGTAGTAGACATGGTATCCCTTTTATAACTATCGAAGGGGGTTGGAAAACAGGAGAAAGGGAAACGGCAAGATATGGGCCGAACCTCCACATTTCAGTCAATCCGGATGTAGCAGACTACCTGAAGGACCAGCTGCCTGGTGTGAAAATTGCCTATATTCCAAATGGAATATCGGTTAAGGACTTCGCCCCTTACGGAAGGAAAGCTGGAGTTGCGCTGCCACGTCCCCTCTTCTTGGGATGTGGCGCAATGGAGGAAGTAAAACGCTTTCATCTTTCCATAAAAGCGGTACATTATCTGGGCAGAGGGAGTCTCCTACTCTTGGGAAAAGGCAGCAGGGAGGCATCGCTTAGGCAGTTAGGGAAAAGGCTCCTTGAGCAGCGGTTCCTACTGGATGCAGCACCCTATGAGGATATGCCTTCCTACTATAGAGCTGCTGACGTGGTAACTTTACCTTCCTCTGGAGAAAGCTTCGGCATGGTATACTTGGAGGCCATGGCCTGCAATACTCCTGTTGTTGCCACATTAGATAGGAACCGAAAAAACATCGTCGGTCAAGGAGGCAAACTTGTCAACCCTTTGGACATAGGTGCTTATGCTGCTGCACTTGAAGATTGCCTCAAGACGGATTTTGATAATCAGCCCAGAAAACAAGCTGAAAAGTTCGACTGGTCGAAAGTTGGCCCCCAGTACCTCAACGCTTTTAAAGGGGTGGTTGAGGATTCAAAAATCTCCTTTAGGCGCTATCCTCTCTATCGGCGCATGGGGCATAGAGCGACAGGTACGCGTAGATGAAGGAAGAAGTAGTCGAAAATACGAGGGAGAAAGTGTCTGCTGTTGTCATTACCTTGAATGAGGAATCCAACTTGCCTAAGTGCTTGGACTCAATTCAATGGATGGATGAAATTGTAGTAGTTGATGCGGGAAGCCAGGATGACACCTGCAACTTGGCCAAGAGGTATACCGAGAAGGTCTTTCAAAAGAACTTTGTGGATTATGCTTCCCAAAAAAACTATGGCGTATCTCGGGCATCTAACGACTGGATTTTTTCTATTGACGCCGATGAGGTAATGCCGCTCCAGTTGAAAGCTGAGGTTGAAAATATCTTATCCCAAGAAACCAAAGAACAAATGTTTGCTGTGCCTCGTCAGAATATTTTTTTTGGTCATCATCTCAAATACGTCCTAGGCAGAGACGAACCGGTTCGCTTGTTCCGGCGCTCTATTGCTCACTTTGAAGGCCCGGTTCATGAAAAGGTGGTCGGCGGCACAGTAGGCAGGCTTAGCGCCCCTCTCCTTCATTATAGCTGCAACAGTTATCGAGAATGGGTTCAGAAACATCGGAGGTATGTCCGTATCGATGCGCGAAGGCAGTTCAAACAGGGACGCTGTTTTTCATGGATACGACTTTGCCTTTCTCCATGGCGGACTTTTTTCTATCGTTACGCATTACTGGAGGGGTGGA
>Ga0190359_1001892_pt1 | contig 12810 bp, 11 predicted proteins | sample 48721823_MG_FD_161269 | JGI IMG/M metagenome (GOLD analysis project Ga0190359, IMG submission 161269) | Hydrothermal vent microbial mat bacterial communities from Southern Trench, Guaymas Basin, Mexico - 4872-18-2-3_MG | ecosystem: Environmental > Aquatic > Marine > Hydrothermal vents >...
ACCGGTATCCTCCAATCGACGATCCGGTGCTGATAGATGGGGAAGTCCCGATTCTCTTTCCAATCGGCGGAAGGGACTTACCACAATATCCCATAAGATCACTTTGCGTAAGGGATATTGAATTTCCCATATGATGAAAATAACCCTCATGAGCATCAACCCTATGCTGATCGATGCTCACAGCAAAAGAGTGAAGATTCGGTGTATTTCACCGAATCTTCATACAAAAAGTTGGAAGGACCGGATGCGGGCATTTCTAACCGAATGTACCGTGATCCCTTCCTCCCGCGGGTTTCACCCATCCGGAAGATCGAAAGGGGGAATCCCTACCGCTTTCCATTATACCGCTGGAACCGACGAGTGAGATATCATCGGCCTCCATCTCGGATAGAATGGAATACTCGTCAACGGAGCCCGCATCGAATATCCCCGAATGGTCATCAAAGAGACCGGGGGGGCCCCTCTCGATCCCGGATTCCTTCCGATCCGGGCTCTTCCCTTCCTGTCGCGCGCTTCCATGTGAATAGGTATCTCCCGTCATCAGGTTGTACATGGCCTCGATATCTGCCCTGACGAAGGGGCTGACATCCGGCTCCCCGAGAAGCTTCCTGTTCTTCCAGGCCTCCATTATCAGCCTGTCATGTATATCGTGAGGGATCTCGAGAAGGTCCGCAACCATCCTGAGAAGGCGCTGAAGCCTCCTGTTCGCCGGGTCATCTATGGACATTCCCATGAGCTGCCTGTAGAGTGCCATGACATGCTTTCTGGGATGCACGTTCCCCGTCATGGGATTCTGCACACTTCCCTCTATCCTTCCCTTGAAAAGGGAAAAGAGCGATGGTGAGCTTTCTCTTCCATCCTTCATGGCATTCACCGATACGGAAATGAATCCTATCTTCGACCGTCAAGGGTAATTGGGGGTGATACGAGATATATTTTTCCCGAACCGGGTGGAATCTGCTGTCCATTTCCTCCCGGACTGATAGGATCGATGGTGATCATGGATATTTCTGGCGGAACTTGTGGGGTTGTCTTATTATATATGGCAGTGGATTTCCGGGTAAAGTACCACATGGACAGGTGTTTCGAGAATGAAGGAGAGGGCCGTTCTGGTAACGGGAGGAGCCGGTTTCATCGGGTCGAACCTGGTGGACCTCTTGATGGAGTCCGGATACGTTGTCTATGTGCTGGACGATCTTTCCTCCGGAACCCTGGACAACCTGGAAAGATGGACGGACGATCCCCATTTCAGGTTCATAAGGGGGGATGTGAGCCGGCCGCTTGGCGAGTCCGTAACACCGGCGGCTCTCTCGGGCGGACCTCACATCGGATGGATATTCCATCTGGCAGCAAGGGTGGACGTCACGTCATCGTTCGAGCATCCCCTGGAGGATGCCAGGGTGAACTATACGGGGACCATGAACGTCCTGGACCATGCATTGAAAAACGGAGTGGAAAAGGTCATATTCTCCTCTTCGGCAGCAGTGTACGGGGACACGGATGAGATGCCGATATCCGAGGAAACACCGCAGAACCCCCTCTCACCCTACGGCCTCCATAAACTCGCATCGGAGAAGCTCATGGACATATACCGAAGGCAGTGGGGATTGGATACCCTGGTGTTCAGGTTCTTCAACGTTTACGGCCCGAGGCAGGACCCATCAAACCCCTATTCGGGGGTGATCTCGAGGTTCATGGAGAAGGCCTCCTCATCCCAGCCGCTCATGATCTACGGGGATGGCCTCCAGACGAGGGATTTCATCTTCGTCGAAGATGTTGCACAGGCCCTCCTCCGCGGGGCGATGTCCCGGCACAGCGGCACGATAAACCTGGGCACCGGGAGCGAGACCAGCATCATCAGGCTCGCGGACCTCATCATCGAGATGAGCGGAAGGGAGATCCCGAAGGTGCACATGCAGGAGAGAAAGGGTGAGATAAGACGTTCGATGGCGGACATGAGCCGGTTTGCGGGACTTTTCCGGGAAACGGAGATGACACCCTTGAGGGAAGGTCTCAAGAGGACCTTCGAATGGTACAAACGGAGGCAGTGAAGATATGATACAGAGGTCCAAACGGTCCAAGGTGCATTCCGACGAGAGGATACTGCTCTTCCTCTCGGAATTCTCGAACAAGCGGGACCTGTGGGACGTGCCCAAGGAGGTCACACAGAAGGGAATATCCCACAAACTGGACATACTGGAAAACAACGTATCAAGATCCCTGAAGAGGCTTCAGGCCGACAACATGGTCGAGGCGGAACTGAAACACATAAAGGGAGAGAAGAGGAGGCAGAGGGCCTATTTCCTGACGCCCAAGGGAGAGGAGACCATCATTGAGGTGAAGGACAGGATATCCAGGATGCCGCTCACGATCAGCCTGGAAGGGGAGCTCCACAGGACCAATATAGAGACAGCGTACAGGAAGGCCCGCGAATACGGTCTGAACCTGACAATGGCGGAAGTATACCAGATAAAGAGGAATGGCGAGGAACCGCTGATGATCTCCTCCGACGGGATGATCATGGGTGAGGGGGCAAGAATATACGGCCATTACCAGCTCCCCGACCATTTCTACGGAAGGGAGAGGGAAAAGGCCGTGATAAGGGATTTCATCTCTTCAAATGCCGGTGTCCTTCTGATATGGGGCCTTGCGGGAATGGGGAAGACCTCACTCATACTTCATTCCCTCACGGAGAACAGGGTCAAAGGGGGCTACATCTGCTGCGAGTCCTGGACCGACAGGGTTGAGCTGACAAACGAGATATCCTCCATCATACAGGACATGGGCCACTTCGACATTGCCGAGAAGCTCTCCGACGAGGATATATCGCCCGGAAAGCTGACAAGGACCATGAAGGACCTTTCCACCTCACAGAAGAACCTGATATTCATAATCGACGACCTCCAGAAGACGGGAGGAGGGATCGATATCTACATGGAGGCCCTCAGCAAGTCCGCGATGGATTTTCCCGGACTCAAGCTGGTCCTTCTGACAAGGGAGCGCCCCCAGTTCCTCGATCCGAGATACGAGCTCAGGGGAAAGCTCAAGACCCTTGAGCTCGGAGGTCTGGACGAGTCCGCCATAAAGCAGATGATAAGGGAGAAGAGGGTGGAGGCCGACCCGGACATACTGATGGACATCACCAAGGGTCACCCCCTGTTCATAGAACTGCTCATGAGCGCACTGGACTCGGGACCGTCGGACCGCTTCCATGAATTCCTGGACCTCGAGGTCATCTCACCCCTCTCCCCCAGACAGAAGAGGGCCCTGGAGATATCCTCCATCATGGGTGTCCCCTTCCACAGGTCCCTTCTTAGGGGGATCAAGCTGGAAGATATAGACGTGCTCAAGAGGAAGGGGCTGCTCCGTGAGGACAGATACGGTCTCCTCTGGGTGCATGACCTCATAGCGGACCATCTGATGAAGGGGATCCCCCCGGAAAGAAGAGGCGAGGTCAAGGACGAGGTGATCGCATACCAGACAGCCGTCATACTGAGGATATGGGGGGACGGCCCCGATCTCTGCGCCACGCCCGTTATAAAGGATGAACTGAAGCCCCCACCGGAGATAGAGAAACATCTGGTATCCACCTACCTGTCCATAGCATACGAGGACAACCCGGGACTGCGGGGCCTGCTGAGAAGGTACATAGAATCCCTCACGAAGAGACTGCTCGATGTCGGCTCCTCCGAACTCGCCTACAATCTCCTGATGCTCCTTTCCGAAACCTCTCTGAGGGGCAGGGGCAAGACGCTTACGGCATCCATGATGGCACTCGAGAGGTCCCATCTCCCGGAGAAGAAGAGGCTGCACCTGATATTGAACAGGGCAAGCCTTCATTCACTCGAGGGGGAATGGCACAAGGCAGGGTCCGCCCTGGACCTTGTCGAGGCGACCTTCCCCGAAGGCCTCATCAAGGGCGAGAACAGGGCAAGGTTCCTTCACCTGAGAGGTCAGGTATCCAGGTCAAGAAAGAAATTCCAGGAGACCATTGATTCGCACAGATCCGCCATCTCCGCCTACGAGAAGATCTCGGACAGAGCGGGTGTGGCAAAGGAGAAGCTGCACCTGTCCAAGGCCCTTCACAACATAGGAGAGTTCATGGAGGCCGCGCAGATAGCCCTGGAGAGTGCGACCGCCTACAACAGGGAGATCGACCGCGTGGGAGAGGTCTACGCCTCGCTTCAGGCATTCAGGTCATTCGCGGCGGGCGGAAAGAGAATGAGGGGGAGGAAGGCACTGGAGCGGGCAAGGGAGATTGCGAGATCCATAGGAAACCAGAGACTGCTTGCCATGATCGAACTGGAATCCATACTGAATCAGGAATCGCTGCCCACGGAAAGGAACATATCCGATTTCAGCAGGCAGGTAGAGCTCCTGGAACCGGAGGACACGGATATCGCCGTAAAGGGATATCTGCGTATAGCCAGTCATCTCGAGGGAGCTCCCGGAAAGGAGAACCTCCTCCTTCGCCTCAGGGCGCTGTCATCTGCAAGGGATCTCATCTCGGGCGGACCCAGAAGGGAGGCTCTCTCGAGGATCATCCAGAGGATGGGGCCCAACAAGCTTTCGGAGAAAGACCTCCTCGCCAACTGGATAGATCTTCTCGAACAGGCCCTCTCCATGATAGAACCCGAAGACCGTCTGAAGGACGATCTCATGGACCTGGCAAGGGAAAGGGGTTTCCCGTTCATCCGGGTAAGGGACGAGGACATTGCCGGATCCCTCATGCTGGAAATATGCGGCAAGCAGGAACCCCTGTTCGATATGGTGAACGAAAGCCTCGAGGATGGCGATGCCAGACCCGAGGACCTCGAGAACCTGGCAGAGGAATACTGCCATTCCCTGCTCCGGGCAGGACATCACTTCCAGGGCAAGGGGAAGAGGAAGAGGGCACGAGATCTCTACAAGAGATGCAGGGATGTCATAGAGATCTACGAGAAGACCATGGTGGATCATCCCGAGCACGTGACCGAATGGGATATAAGGAAAGTGAAGGAAGTGGTCGAGTTCAACAGGTCACAGCTCGATTGAGCCTGTCAATGTGCTCCGGTGAATGTTGATAGTTTTAAGTTCCGGAATGATAGAAACGGGTGAGTGGAGTTCCGAGTTTATATATCAACAGCGGCCAAAATACCTTCCAAGGAGGCTCAGGGGCCTCCAAGGAGGTAAGAAGAATGAAGAAAGCGCTGCTTGCGATTTCCGCCCTTTCGGCGGTGTTCGTCCTGCTCATCTCCGGCGCGGCGATGGGCATCGGGACTGCAGAGGCCCCGGAGGACAGGACGGACGTGAGAACGGAGAACGAATATGAGAACGACGAGATATCGGACGGACCCGATTATATGCCCTGGTTCGAGGCGTGGCCCGGCCTTGAGAACGAACTGTCCGGCCTGATGAACGACACCGATGATGTTGATGATCTCAACGGTAACGGAACCATCAACTTCGATAGAATGGTCAGGAGAGGATACAGACTCCTCACCATCGGGTTCAATTCCATGAACTCCAGATGGGGAAGGCTGCCGGATGTCAAGGACATACATGGAGCGGATGATCCGGGACAGTGGATGCTCGACTATCTCGGGAACCATACCGGTGAAGGTATCAACGTAACCGATGCGGACGATGACGGGATACCCGAAAAGGTCGTCATAGTCAAGCGGTTCCCCGTTGTGAACTCGACGGGCTCGGAGGATGTTCCCGCTCCGGAAGCATCCCTCTCCCCCTACGAGGAAAGCCCCAACTCGACCTCTACCCGGATCGGGGGCTGGAGGTTCGTCTACATGGATTCCGATGATGATGGCATACCCGAGTCGATATCCCTGATCGTCAGGATGAAGATCATATTCGACAGGGATGGAGACGGCAGACCCGAGGCGGTACTCGGCTTCTTCTGGAACGGCAGAGCACGCGACAGGGACGGAGACGGGACCTGGGATGTCGAGGGTTACGTGACCTCCGAACATGTCCTTGTGGACATGAACGGAGACGGGAACCCCGAGAAGAGGTATAATCACAGGGCCTCCTACACGAGGATCGATCTCAGGGGAAGGCCCATGTGGGATATCATAACGGCCTCATCCTCCACCGGATACCTGATGGATAGGAACTCCGACGGGAACCCCGAGAAGATGGGGAAGCTGCACATGAACGGAAAATGGCTCGACAGGAACGGAAACGGATGGCCGGAGGTGATTTTCGTGAAGGCAACAAGAAGTGATGCCCGGGACAGGGACTCCGACGGGAACAAGGAGATCAGGGACAGGGTCGCTGTAGGAGGCAAGTTCATCGACAGGAACGATGACAAGCACCCCGAACTCGTCCACATCTCCTATGTCAGGACCACACTGTTCGATACGGATGATGACGGAACGGTGGATGTCATAAGGACCATCAGCAGGGTCTTCACCTGGATAGACAGGAACTCCGACGGAAGACCGGAGTTCGCCCGCAGGTCCGTTGACGAGAGGATCCACCGACCCGCGAAAAGGACCATCGAAAGGTCCTCCCTAAGGGACAGGGTCAGGGAGAGGATCAAGGACCTGAAGGATGAAAGGGACAAGAACAGGACAAAGGACACCTCTGACAACCCGGACAGCAGGAGGCCCGAAGGCCCTGGCAGGAGATGAGACGTGACAGGGAAAGGAAACGACGCGAGAAATAAGGGAGACAAGAATAAGTAAAAGAATACCCTAGAAAGGAGCGGGGAGACCATCTCCCCGCTCCCGATACCTTTTTGGGGGTGATGGAACGAGAAGGACTCTGATGGCGGCAATGGTTCTGATTCTTTGCATACAGGGAATGATGATTCTTCCCGTTTCCGTTTCAGAGGCCGCGGATGCCGCTGCCGGGATCCTCGATCACAGGGTGATCAGCGGGACCACCCAGGTTCTTGGAGGGGGGAACTACACGATTATCGATGTGGGGGGTCCTCTCGCATTCGGCATTATCTACGGGAACGGCACCCGGGCAGGCCCCATCACCATTTTCACCAGAGGTGCGGAGACGGTCGGATTGTTCCGGGAGGATAACTGGACACGTGCGCTGAACGTCGAGACCTATTCTGTGATGCGGCTCAATTCCCTGCTGGAATTCAATGACACGGATGATGACGGCCGGTTCGAGCCCGCTCTCACCAGATATGAGCTCAGGAGACCCGACTATGCCGTCAAGAAGGTGGATCTCTCACTCGAATGGGAAGCTTCCCCCATGCTCGAGGAGAGGACGCCGCGGGGATACCGGTTCACCATGACCCTGCGGGCAAGGAACGTTCCCTACACTGTACTTGGCGGATCCTCTCCCGATACAACATCGGCTGCGAGATCTGAAGGGTCCGGGAACAGGGAAATGGAAAAGACCGAAAATGCGGAGATGGAGGGGAACACCTCACCCGAAAGGGTGGCCGTTCTGGACGAGGTGAGGTTCGACATCACAATCGAACTCACAAGAGAGGGAAGAATGGTCATGATCCCCACATACTCCCTGAGGGAGAGCACGGATGATTCCACATACCTTTCCGTGAAAAGGGACAAGACATACAATCTTTCGGGAGCCAGGGCAGTATGGAAGATGAACCACCGCATCTCGGGATGGGACTTCGACCCCGGGAACGTGAACCCCGAGCTGCTGTTGTCTTTCTCGCTGTACTTCGGGAAGGCATACAGAAGCCAGGCCTCACTGGGAGCCGACAGGGTGGCGGAGCTCGTGGGTAAACCATCGACAGTCACCGCGAATATCTCCGGACGCTCCCGGACCATCTGGGAGGAGAAGAGGGGTCAGATAATCAAATCCCTGTCCCGTATAGACGAGGGGGAGATGGATTACGGGGAGAGAATGACCACCGCCTGGTTTCACTGGAAGGCCGGACTCGGAGATGGAGCTTCACCTGCAGACAGCGCGGAAAGAGCCAGACTGTTCCTCTACGGGATATCCATAGTGGGACCCGATTCCGAGATCTGGAACAACCCGCTCCTGAACGGCAGAAGAGGAGCCGGCATTTCCATCACCGGAGGGTACACGTACCCACCATCGGGGTCGATCTATCACGATCCGGGAATAGGAGCGGTGGGTTTCCTCACCCTTCCGGACAGGCGAACGGACGATGGCGGGAGCGAAAATGTCATCGTGAACCTCATCCAGGAGCATACGACGGCGACGATCCTGATCACGGCGGGGGTGATCGCCCTTGCAGTGGGAGCTGCGGCTATCCTCACCTACACAAGGAGAGGCGGTCTGGTCCGGGACGAGGAGCTCAGGTGGGAGCAGGAGGAGGAGCTTTTCCTCGTTGACAGGAGAAAGAAGGACTGGGAAGCCCTGAAGATCAAATGACGCGGGCGAAGCACCGCCCCAACCTCCCTGCCGTTATCAAATAATAATGCAGATAGTTTCTTATTGTCCACTATCCCTTGAATATTCATGAGACAGGTCCCGGTCAGGTGCAGCCGGTGCGGACAGCCCAACATCCATCACCTGGATTACTGCGCGGTCTGCGGGCACCGGTTCCGGCAGGAAACCCCTGCCGTTCGGACATCGCAGGGAAAGGGGAACCTGACAAGAGAGCAAAAATTGAAGGCGAAGAGGATCAAGAAGAGAAAGGAGCTCATACGGCTCTACAATTCGAAAAAGATCAGCAGAGAGCAGTTCATTTCCGGACTCCGCAAACTGGGTTACAGCACGGATATCGACAAGGCTGAAGCCCTGAAGAAGTACATCCGTGAACAGATCAGGGCATTCGAGGAGATGAAGGTGGACCCGCGGGCAGGGGAGGGTGCGGTTTACTTCGATCCCAACGAATCCAGGACGGACCTTCCCAGGGATGAGAACGGAAATGTCATCACGGATTTTTCCATCCCGGCAAACGAGCGGTCAGGGAGGCCCACGGAGAACACACCGACGATCGACCACGGTGCATACATGACCGGAGCCGGGGATGGAAAAGCTCCCTACTTCGGCAGTTCCCTGTTCGGTGAGAGCGGGACATCGTCCGGCAGGGAGGTCCCGAAACGGAGGGGAACGACGGCTCCATCGCCCCGCATTGACAGAGAGCCTCCCCGGAAGAAGGTCGTAAGAAGGATACACAGCGCAGTGGACTGGGACGATGAAGAGGAGGAGGAAGAGGAGGAATTCGAGATAGACCTCTCCGAGGGAAAGGCCGGGGAAAGTGGCTGGTGGGACGATGACGAATGGGAGCTCGAGTGGACCGATGAGGACGAGAGCGAGTTCGGGGACATCGATGTGGAGTGGGATGAGGAGGAAGAGGACGAATGGGAGCTGGAAGAGGACCGGATAGAATGGGACGAGGAGTATGAAGACGGATCCGGTGAAGATGAATACGATTACGGTGAGACAGAGGTCGGTACCGAGGAGGAAGGGATGGTCCTTGACCCCGATGAAGAGGAGATGGAGGATGATGACGGGGGCGGGCGGGAGACGGATGAGGATGAGGAGGAATGGTCCATAACCATCCGAAAGCGTGCCCGGAGAAGGAACCGTTGATATATCTCCTCTCATATCCCCCTTCCAGGGTGATGTTCATGGAAGGGGAAAACGAACAGGATGAAGGAGCTGACATGGAAGAGGATATGGCAAAACTGCTTACATCGGTCAAGGACATGGGTCTGTACAACCTGTCCATGATAGCGACCCAGGCATGGCATCATCTGGGACTCGCACCGATACCGGGAAGTGGCGAGAGCAGGGTTGACCTTGACCAGGCCAGGCTGGCCATCGATCTCTACGAGGCGAACCTGAACATTCTGAAGGATGTTCTGGAGAGCGATACGGAGAAACAGCTGAGAAGGGTCCTCATGGACCTCCAGCTCAATTACGTCAACAAGACCAAGAAGGAATGAACTCAGCGGCCGGGGGGCCGGAATCTGCCCGATCCCTGTCCCGGTCCGTTCGGCTTTCCGGGTCGGGGTCCTTCCTCATCCCCGGAACCGGCCCTCTTCACGGATCTGAAGTAGTGAAGGATCAGGACAAGACCTATCACGAACAGCGTCACCGCCACGGGAATCAGATAGTAGGGAACCTCCTTCCTTTCTATGTTCCATTCCACCCTGTAGGAGACCCTTGATGCCCGTCCCAGGACCTCCTGCGCATCCATGGCGGGGTCCCTGTAGATGACGATGACAAGGTAGTAAGTGTCCCTCTCTCCGATGGACATGCTTCTCGAGAAGGATGTTATGTTGGATTCCGAGAAGTTCTCCACCACTACGAAGGTATCGTTCCCGCTCGAGGAGGAATTCCCACCCTTGACCGAATCTATATCCAGGTCCTCGGTGGCCCTCCACCTCTCGAACTCCTCGGTGCCCTTGATCAGGAATACCGAGACGGGATCGGGAGCTGCGGATATGTCCGCTTTCAGTTCCAGGCCGTCCCCCTCGTCGAAATCTATCCTTATCCAAACATAGCTGTCGATATCCACATCCTTCTCGTCCTCAACAACCTTCCCTTCCGCGAGCGGGAACATGAGCAGCGATGCGAACATCAGGATCATGAATACGGCAGGCCCGGAAGCTTTCATACCGCATCGAACAATGAGCACCCTTTAAATTATTTGTGGATTGGATCGATATTCAAACCACCCGTTCCGAACGGGTCTTCGGGTGTGGATCCTTTTCCACCTCGTGAACTTCGAAAAGGAGGAGGGCCCTTCGGGAATTCACTGTCCCGTGATCCATCGAATGAAGACCATGTAATTGTTCATCCGTTCTCTGAGTGTCTTGAAGGTCCTCTTTCCCTTTCCGGTCAGGGTGAAATTTACCGGCCTTCCGGAGGTCCCGACCCTTCTGATAAGCCCTTTCCTCTCGAACTCCTGGAGCTGGGGATAGACCGATCCGGGACTGGGCCTCCAATCTCCCGATGTGATCTCTTCCATCCTGTTTATCATCTCCAGGCCGTGCATATCCCTCTCCATGAGACATCTGAGCAGTGCCATCTTCAGATGACCCCTGTAGGAGGATATTCTATCGGAAGGTGTCAATCCTTCCTGCACCCTTCCGATCCTATCGCTGTTCGACATACCATTCACCCCGTTTCATGATTTCGACAATGATCATCCGTTATACCCCTTTCCCCTTATCCTTTCACGTTCGACTCAGAATTAAATATCAATGGACCCATACAGGAACGGTGATAGAATGGCCGAGATAATCGACACAAACGAGTTCAAGTTGAAGATATCGGACACGTTCAAGAAGACACCCATTTTCAAATTCAACGACCAGTACCTGGGATTGGCATGGATGGAGGGGGAGTACAGACTTCATCGGCATGACAAGGATGAAGTGTTCCTGGTGCTGGAGGGACACCTCTCCATCGAGGTCGAGGGAAGGACCATGGAGGTCGGACCCGACATGGCCATACTTATCAAGGCCGGTGAGAAGCACCGTTCGAAGGCAACGAGAAAGACCCTGGTAGCGGTGTTCGAACCCCAGAATATAAAGATCGAGTACCTCGAATGATATCGAAGAGAGAGGCGGATCACTCTTCCTTCGGTGCATGGCCCTTCCAAGCCCTGATGGTCATTATGATCAGAGATAGAAATATCAGAATGGACCCGATGGAAAGGGCGTAGCACGTTTCGTCATACCACCAATCGTAATAATCCCCCGTCTCCCCGATTATCGCAACGGCAGTGGCCCCTGCCGCTGTCAGAAAGATTATGAGGATGTCCAGAACTGATGCCGCGATGTAGATCCCCTTCGAGGACCCCCCCTTTCTCGAAACGAGGCCTATGATCATGAGGATTGTTATGGCCGCAAGGAGAAGGATGATTATCCCGAAGATGGGGCCGGAGACCGGGTGCCCAATGCTGAGATATTCCCAGTAGCGGCTCTTCAGGTAGTAGCTCCCCTCCTCCCAGTAGAAACCCCCGAAATCGCCCAATATCAGAAAGAACACCATCACGATCGCGAGGATGGGAACGAGCAGAAGCAGCGGAACGGTCCTTTTTCCCAAACGGGGCCCCCTCTTGTATAGAGATATCTCAAAATAAATAACCATCGCACGAGCTTCACAAAATGAGACAAAATTCAAAATAGTGCGAGGGGCCGGATCCGTCTTCGAAAAATCCGGTCACATCAAAACGGTAAGATTTTTCGGACTTTGGTGAAAGCCAGGCATAGGGGTCCTTTCACCAAAGAACAAGTTCGAATCCAACCCCTTCGCACAAGCTTCACTAAATATTCATAATAATGAAATATAGTGCGAGGGGCCGGATTCGTCTTCGAAAAATCAGGTCACATCAAAACGGTAAGATTTTTCGGACTTTGGTGAAAGCCAGGCATAGGGGTCCTTTCACCAAAGAACAAGTTCGAATCCAACCCCTTCGCACAAGCTTCACTAAATATTCATAATAATGAAATATAGTGCGAGGGGCCGGATTCGTCTTCGAAAAATCAGGTCACATCAAAACGGTAAGATTTTTCGGACTTTGGTGAAAGCCATGCATAGGGGTCCTTTCACCAAAGAACAAGTTCGAATCCAACCCCTTCGCACAAGCTTCACTAAATATTCATAATAATGAAATATAGTGCGAGGGGCCGGATTCGAACCGACGAACCACTAAGGAACAGATCTTGAGTCTGTCGCCGTTAACCGCTTGGCTACCCTCGCATGGGTTTGAAACCCATATCCCGAATGGATATAAAACCTATTCTCAAGATAGAACTGGAGTATGATTCCCCCCTTCAGCGCGAGGTTTTCAATCCGGATCGTTGTACTTCTCTCCAAGTCGTTTACCCCATATGATCGGCACAGATAGGATCGATGGTAAGCTCCTCTACAAATATGTCCCCTTTGCTCCTC
>Ga0190359_1001893_pt1 | contig 12809 bp, 13 predicted proteins | sample 48721823_MG_FD_161269 | JGI IMG/M metagenome (GOLD analysis project Ga0190359, IMG submission 161269) | Hydrothermal vent microbial mat bacterial communities from Southern Trench, Guaymas Basin, Mexico - 4872-18-2-3_MG | ecosystem: Environmental > Aquatic > Marine > Hydrothermal vents >...
AGAATGACATCTTAACATCGAGAATCAGTTTAGAAAACGTTTCATTACTAGGTTTTGATGAAGCGCACAGAGCTGTCGGAGATTATTCTTACGTCTGGATTGCCAAACAGTACAATAAAAGTTCAAGATTCTCCAGAATAATAGCAATGACTGCCAGCCCGGGCTCAGACCTTGAAAAAATACAAGAAATATGCAACAACCTATTCATTGAAGCTGTTGAAGTAAGAACTGATGAAGATCCTGATGTAAAGCCCTATGTTAAGGAAAAGAAGATAAATTGGGTCTACATAGACTTACCAGAAAATTTCGAGAAAGCCAAAACGTTTCTTGAAAAGAGTTATCTAAGCAAACTTGAAAAAGTGGCTGATTTTGGAATAATTGAGAAAGAGAAAATAAAAGATTTAAGGAAAAAAGAGCTCTTAGGTTTGCAGGCTGAGATAAGAAAACAGGTTTCTGAAGGTGATAAAGGCTTTGAAAACCTGCAAGCATTATCGCTTTTAGCTGAAGCGATGAAGGTTGAACACGCTATAGAATTACTTGAAACACAGGACATTTCTTCAGTAAAAAACTATTTTGATAAACTTTACAACGAATCCTTAAAAACTAACATAAAAGCGTCCAAGAATCTATTCAAAGACCCTTACTTTAATTCAGCGCATCATCTTATTGAACTAATGTACGAAAATGGCGAAAAACATCCTAAATTAGAAAAACTGAAAGAGTTAGTAGAAAAAATCAGAAAAAATAATCCTGATTCGAAAATCATCATCTTTTCTCAGTATAGAGATTCTGTATCTAAAATTGTTGACGAATTAAAAGGACTCGCCAGAACACAACTGTTTGTCGGACAAGCTAAAAAGAACGGTGTTGGTTTATCCCAGAAAGAACAAAAAGAAATCATCAATAAGTTTTCCAAAGGCGAGTTTGATATTCTTGTGGCCACTTCCGTTGCAGAAGAAGGCCTGGATTTGCCTTCTGTAGATTACGTTATCTTTTATGAACCTGTGCCCAGCGCCATAAGATATATTCAACGAAAAGGGCGAACAGGTAGACAAGATTTAGGTCATGTTTACATATTTGTTGCAAGGAAAACTAGAGATGAGGCTTACAGATGGAGCGCTTACCATAAAGAAAGAAGAATGTACAGGACGCTTGCCGAGATTAAAAAAAGCCTAAGAAAACTAGTTTTCAACAATTCACAGAAAAAAACGGATAATAATGTTAACCTAACAAAGTTCATTCAGAAATCTTCTGAAGACAAAAATGAAGCAAAGCAAACAAATAAAATAAAGATTGTTGCAGATTATCGTGAGAAAGCCTCTCCTGTAATCAAAGAACTATTCTCTAACAATGATGTTGCTATTGAAATGACCAACTTAGATATTGGAGATTACGTTGTGTCTGAAGATGTCTGCATTGAATTCAAAACAAAAGAAGATTTCGTAAATTCGCTCATAGACGGCAGATTATTTAACCAGGCGATAAATTTAAGAAATAAATACAAAAAACCTTTGATAATTGTTCAAGGGCTAGAAGACTTGTTTTCTGTAAGGAACCTCAACGAGAATTCTATAAGGGGCTTACTTATTTCTTTAGCTGTGGACTACAAGATTCCTGTAATCTTCACTAAAAATCCTAAAGATACTGCAGCTTATCTTTTACTAATCGCCAAAAAGGAACAAATTGAGAACAAAAAAAGCATTGCTTTACATACAAAGAAGCCGAGGACTATAAAAGAAATACAGGAATATATCGTGGCTTCGTTACCAAACATCGGCTCAATATTATCAAAGCCTTTGTTAAACCATTTCAAAACTATTAGAAATCTAGCCAATGCCAGCATAGATGAACTTCTTAAAGTAGAGAATATTGGACCGGAGAAAGCCAAAACTATCTACGATGTGTTCAACAAAAAATACAAAGAGAAATAGTAAAAACAAAAAATAGCGTTAAAAACTTACTTCTTAAACTCTGTGTAACCGCATTTACCGCAAGAGAACCTATTCTTATGCTCAGCCAAGAACACTCCTGGACCGCACTTAGGACAGGTCTTCTTCTTTAGCTTACCGTTTTCATAAAAAGTATAAGCCTTAGGAGTCACGTTTGGTTTCTTGTTCTTTTTCTTTGCCATTTTAACCCTCTTCCTCCGTTGATGGTTTAGTATCTCTCTTCAAAAGATGTTCCTTAGCCAAAGCTTTAAACGCATCTTCATCGTCATAAACATAAAATGAAACCTTAGCAGAACTCTCTCCAAAAGAATTCGCTATCTTTAAGATAACCATTAAGTTTTGATCAAATCCAAACTTCTCAGCTAACTGTTGCTTAAGCTCTTCTCTAGAAGGAGTAACACCTTCAAAAATAACCTTCGCTACAAAAAACTTTCTTTTATAAACACTCTCAGGTTTCTCTTCAAGAATCTTTATGTCTTTCATTTATCTCACCTTCAAAGCGTACTCTCCCGGTACACTTATTTCCAGCTCTTTTCCAATCTTTGAGCGATTAACATCAATAATTGAGACTAATCCATAATATGTTTCAGTGAAAGCGTTCCCTCCACAGATTGGACATGAATTTCCAACTACAAGCAATTTGCATTTTTTACAAAATTTCTTTTTCATTGTTTACCCTCTTCCTGAGAATATATCCAATCAAGCCTTCCAAGATAAGGCTGCCTCATGGTTAATCCAATCTTTATATTCTCAATATCCCTAAAGCTAATTGCAATAATTCTAGCTTTGCATATGTCACCTACGCTAAGAGTCCTCTTGGTTTCTTTACCTTGTAATACGCCATCTTTAGAAAATGAAACAAAGTCGTCCATTGCTTGCGAAATATGAATCATTCCGTCAATCGGACCAATATCTAAAAATACGCCAAACTCTTCAACTTTCCTAACAACACCCATTAAAACTTCCTTCATCTTTGGAACGAAAGTGAAAAGCTCAAAAGTTACTTTGTGATAAGTGCCGCCATCTTCAGGTAAAATCTTGCCTTCACTGATCTCAAGCAAATCGCCGACAGCAATCACTATACCAAGGTCTTGAGAAACATAACCCACATACTTGTTATTCAATTCTTTAACCGCGCTCTCTTCAAGCGGATAACCAAACAAAGACGGGTCAATACGAATAACATCCTTTAAAACCATCTTATAAAACATTTAGTTCACCTTTTTTGTTCACTCTGAAAACCACAACCCAAAAAAGTATGGTTACTAATTTATTTTTAAGGGTTGTTATTTTATTTTTAAAAGCCTATCTCTAAAATCATCAAAACTAAAAATTAAAGCACAATTAGCCTATTGCTCCTCAAAGTAACAACAGGAACGCCGTTTTTAGTCAAATTATCTATCAACTCTTGGTCTAATGTTCCCACAGCAAAGCCGTGTTCTTTCGCAACCTTGAGAATCACTTCATCACAATAACCGCTTTTACAATTGGAGCTCCAATCTAAAGTATTATCAAGGTCGTGGTAATGATGTTCATTTATAACTTTTTTGTTTTTAAATTCAACAATTTTAGGGTCTAAGGAAAGCAATATTTTTCGCGCAAAAAGCTTCTCAGATTCCGTTCTATTAAACAATTCAAACAGACATTCTTTAGGAACAACGAAGTTTATGAAGCCCAACCTCATAAGTTCGTGCTCTAAATTAAACGAATACCTCATAGGTGCTAAGATAAAATTGGCATCCAAAATTAAATCCATTTCTTTTTTAATGAAAATCACAATATTTAAAAATTATCCTATCTTCAATTCTAAGTATGAATTCTACAGAATCACAGGAACACGCTGTATGGACTGAAAAGTACAGACCAAAAGATTTCGATGAAATTATCGGACAGGAGGAAATAGTAAAACGAGTTAAGGCGTTCGTGGAAAAAAAGAATCTGCCAAACTTGCTATTTTCAGGTCCGCCGGGCATAGGAAAAACAACCATGGCTTTGGTCATAGCCAGAAAGCTTTATGGCGATGCTTGGAAAGAAAATCTTCTAGAGTTAAATGCTTCTGATGAACGTGGCATTGATGTAATCAGGGTAAAGGTTAAAGATTTCGCAAGAACTAAAGCTTTAAGCGATGTTCCGTTTAAATTAGTTTACTTAGACGAAAGTGACGCATTAACAAAAGAAGCTCAGCAAGCTTTAAGAAGAGTAATGGAAGATTTCACAAAAACCTGCAGATTCATCTTATCCTGCAATTATTCATCTAAAATAATTGAACCAATACAATCAAGAACTGTTTTCTTCAGATTCAAACCATTAAAAAAAGAAGATATCTTTAAACTGATTGACAAAATCGCCAAGAGCGAAGGATTAACAGTAACTGAAGATGGAAAGGAAGCGCTTTATGAAGTAAGCGAAGGCGACTGCAGGAAGCTTGAAAATATCATGCAAGCCTGTTCAGTCATATCAAACAAAATTGATGAAGACACTGTTAACAAGATAACAGCTAACATAAGCAAAACTGACATCAAGAAAATCTTTGATTTAATCCAGAGAAGAGACATACTTAACGCCAGAAAAGAACTAATTCGAACTTTGCTTGAGAATGGTTTATCTGGCCAAGACCTTATAAAAGAGATTTACAGATACATAACTAATTTAGATTTGGATGATATCAAGAAACTAAAATGTATTGAGGCTTGTGGCGAGATTGAGTTTAGATTAACTGAAGGCTCAGACACAATCATCCAATTAGAAGCGTTATTAGCCAGAATTGCCAGAATCATCCTTGAAGAATAAATCATAAAAGATAAAACAACCATGGCAACAAATGATGATCTAAAAGATAAGGTAATTGAAGAATTAAGAAGGTATTCTTTAGAGTTAGAAAAAACACTAAAAGAAAAAGAAATCGAGATTTCTCTGCTTAAAGAAAAGTTAACGCAAATTAGCCTTGAGTTGGAAAAACTAAACAAACAAGAAACCACTCAAAACAAACTAAGAGAACAGAACGATAACAAAAAATCAAAACTTTTCAATTGGTTTAAAAGAAAGAAGTAGAAAACAAAATTTAACCTGTTTCTACGTGCTTAATTGCTACCTCTTTGATTAATTGTTCTTTATACTGATAATAAACATCTATGTTCAATGGTTTTACATAATTTCCTTTGAGCGTATAACTTATTGGTATCTCACAAGTCACTAGGGCAGTTGTTTTATCATAGAGCTTGACAAATCCACTTTTACCATTCAAAGGATTACATCTAATAGTTCCCCACTGATTTTCCGGATCAACTTTTACATAAACGTAATCAACCTTATCAAAATCTATATCTGCTGCATCGCAGTTTGATGAAGAGAACCTATCATTATTGGGTCTAATCAATGTACCTTTGCCATTAAAGGTTATCTCAAACTCAACCCTGATTTTATCCTTTGTTGCAGATTCTGTAACTTTTGAAACCTTAACAGGAGATGACGAGGCAAATACTTGCTTCTCAGCGTTTACCTCACAAACATCATTAGATGATGGTCTCAACAGATTCTCAGTAACACACAATAAAGTTGTCGCACTGCTCTTATAAAGATAACAAACATCAACTCCTATAGGTAATTTCAACTCTCCACTTCCGCTAATAGAACTTTTATAAGCTAAATTTCCTGTTCTTGGCAAAGTAACATATGTTTCGCCACCAGGCCTAACTGTACCATCTTGAGATTTTGATTTAGGTTCTAAATCTGTATCCAAGCTATTAACAGTCAAAGCTGAGGCTGTTGAACCAAAATCTGAAGGTGAAAAACCTGTTGCTTTTATTATAATATTATTTTTAGCAACCTTAAATTCACCGTCATTTTTAACCTTGAGAACTATATTAAAAGGCCTGTTTCCATTATCATAAATCTCATCCGGCGGATTGTTAGGCATAAACTCTATTTTTAAACCATTGTCTCCTCCAATGTATGGCGAAGAGAAAGTTGTAGAGCCATTATCTGAGCTACAACTAGTCATAAAAAACAGAACCGCAAACGCTAAAATGAAATATATCGCTTTTTTCATAAAACATCTCCTCCTTTAACGAATTTTGAGCAAAACCAAAAGCATAAAAATAAAAACAAAGCCTATCTAAGCTAAAACACTCTCTACCTCTCAAAACACATATATAAATCTTTCTTTTTAAAAGTTTAGCAACTGCTTAAAAGTGTTGACTGTCCTCTAGTCTCTAAAGTATTGTGTACGCATCGTAATTAATAAAAAACAGCAAAACAAATAATTTTAAATATTCATAACATCTCAAATTAGGCAAAATGGTGTATGATGAAAATATCGAAAAAGACCAAGAAAGGCTCATTTTTAGGAAAGAACTAGATCAATACTTAAGTCAAAGAAGGCAGATAATCAAAAAAGGAAAGAGAGCGGAGCCAAAAGAAATGCAAAACAAAGATTCAAAGAAAGTGACTCTTGAAATCTACGACGAAATGGAAGATGATAATAAGCCAATTTCATTCATTATGCGAATCAAGTCCTTATTCTTACGAAGAAAAAACGAAACTGTGAGTGAAGAGTATGTTGAAGAAGAAGTAATTGACGAAGAGCCTATTGAATCAGAAGAAGAGAGTTTTAATGAAGAATTTGAAGAGTTAGAGGACGAAAGAAGTTCTTCAGGATTCTTCTCAAGAATTTGGGAAGCAATCAAAGGGATTTTTGTAAAAGAGGACTATGACGAAGAAATTGATGAAAGTGAGGAAAAAGAGTCAAAACCAGAGGTTAGCGTTGAGGAATTAGAAAACGATTTAAAGACAACTTTCAAGCTTGTGAAAGCAATACTCACAAATATTCCCTCAAGATACGTCTTAAAGATTAAGGAACTACCAGAGTTTAAAGAGTATAAAGAAGTTATCAACAGATACAACGAGAGACACAAGAAAATCAAACAATAAATTCTTTTCTTGATTTTTCATACTCATTAGTTAAAAAATGAAAAAATGCGATTTCTGTAGGAAAAGAGAAGCAATTATAAAACTGCCTTTTAATCCAGGTTTTTTTTGTAAGGATTGTTTTACAACATTCTTGGAAAAAAAGATATTAAAAAACATCAGAAAAGGCAAACTGTTAAAAGCGTCCGTCATAAAAGTTTATGAAGAAGACAGAATAGAAAAAAAGGTCTTAATCCATATCCTCAAAAAATACTTTTCTAAATCAAATAAATTAATCTTTGTTGATTCAAAGTCAAAAGAGAATATATCTGCAATCACTGTTGAAGAAGGTGCAATCAAATTCTTAGAAAGCATGTTGAAAGATAAAGAATTATTCTTTCCACCAGAAAGAAACCTGTTGGATGACGTTTCAATATTTGAACTGGAAGAGTACGCTAAAATAGAAAACATTCCGTTCAAAGAACCGGATTTTGGACAGATTTATCAAAAGCTTAAAGAAATCTACTTAAAAAGGCCATCAATTTTCTTTTCAACATATCAAAGTGCAAAAAAAATACAAAAAAGAATCGGCAGACAACAATCCAATCAAAAACAGGATTGTTGAAGGTCTAACGATAACAATAGTTCTTTTTCTCATAATTAAGCATTACAATGTTTTAGAAATCGTCCCAGCTTACTATCAAGATGAGGTTACAGATTACTTTATTGGGTTCTGTCCTGGATGTAAAACTGAATTTCTAACAATCTTAAATCAATCTAAAGAAGTAAAGTGCGCATTTTATTCCTTAAATGACCCAGATGTTATTAAGGTATTATATTCAAAAAATGGAGAAGTAAAAGTATTCCATTCAAATTTCAAAAGCATGTTGGATTTAGTAAAGAACCTTAACGAATCAAACACAACAGTAAAGTATATTCCAGTTTATTCTTATGGTTTGATGCACCATAAATTCTGTATATTAGATAATAGATATATCATCTTGGGCTCACTCAACCCAACACAAACAGGATTCGAACAAAGCAATGATTTTTTAGTTATTCCGTCTGAAAGACTCGTAAAAGAATTAAACAAAGAATACTTGTATTTAGGTAACACTTTTTACAGACAGGATTATGTAAACAAATTAATAGCGTTGTTATATTTTAAACGTAAAGAGCTTCTTATCTGCAGAAAAGATTTGTGTAAAGAGAGGTTAATGTATGAGATTAGTAACGCTAAAGACCGAATCTGGTTTGCCCAATTCTTAATAACAGACAATGATGTTGCTGAACTTTTGATTGAAAAATCTCAAACTTTAGATGTTAAAGGAATCATCAATAAAGAAAATATTAATCTAAAAGGAAGCGATTATTATAAGATTAAAAACTTTACAAAACCCTGTAAAGATATCCACCTAAAAATCTGGATCATCGACAACAAAACAATAACTGGTTCTTTAAACCCTTCAGAGAATGGTTTTACTAAGAACGATGAACTCATGTTTATAATTAAAAACAAAGAAGCTGTTAACGAATACACTTCACAGTTTATTGAATTGTTCAACAAAATCTGTTAATTATTTAAGCACATAAACTACATCCCTGACAAAAACACCTAAGGAAACACCTAAAAGAAGGGCAAGGATATAAACATTCAGATGGAATGTTTTTTGTTGATTTATAAACAAATCCATTTTTGATAATTCTATAGCATACTCTGAGAACAAGATTGCTAAAGAAACATCTCCCTGTTCAGCCAGTTGTTTAGCATAAGTGTAATAACTGTAAGCAACAATCGGGAAATAACCTTTAGCAGTTTGTTTCCTAATCTCAGTTAACGCTGCATCCAATTTCTTTGATATAGTTTCATTAAACCTTTCGTTGTTAACAAACAGATAAGTGTTATAAACATTAATCGTTGCTCTGGTTTTAAGCGCTTCAAATAAGCACAGGTCATACTTGCCTTGTTCGAAATAACTCTGAGGTGTTTCCAAATCGATAGATGCTATAGTTGATTGCGGCAGATAAAACTTAAGTAATTCTTTCATAGAGTTAAGTTCATGAATCCTGTCTAAACATTGCCTTTCGAGATAACTCTCGTCAAAATCCAGCTTATTTTTATCCAAAGAATAGAACTTCGACCACAACACTGCGCTATAAACCCTTTCAAAAGCATAAGCTAAGGAAAACATATTACTCTGATTGGATTCATAATTTTGCAACTCTTTCTTAGCTTCCTGTATTCTAGAATTAACTACGCCCTTGATCTGCAAATCTCCAAGAGTTTGAGCTTTTTGTTTTAAGAGATTTTGTTCAAAAAACATAATCTTATCTTCAACAAACTTTGCAATTGATTCAACATCTTGAGGACTTTTGTCTTTAAAGAGCAAATAAGACAATCTAGGATTGGCACTAAAACAGAAACTTGCTGCAGCATAATAATTGCCGTTTTCTTTAGCTACAAGCGAATCGTTATAAAACTCAACAGCAAGCTCAAAATAATCCTTATTTTCATCAGCAACCTTCGATGAATTGACTTGTTCAAGCAAACTCCTTGTACGTTCACACAATCTTTGGGAAACCTCTCTCATAACTTGCTCGTATTGATAATCCGATGCGTTTACGACATTTTCTTCGTCAAATCTTTTTCCTGTAAAGTATTCAAGAGCATCATACAAACTAGTAAGTTCCACTACCTTTTTTCCGTGTTCTTTACCATACTTGACTAAATCAACCGTTTGATTGTTATGTTCTACAATAGATTGACCAAAAGGTATTAGGATTGTATCTATATCTGTGCCAAAAGTGGATTGCACTTTTTCAAACAATCCAGCGACAGGACCTATTAAATAACCCGAGTTTATTGTTCCTGTGACTGTAACCTCGTCATCTATATCTAAATCCTTAAGTGCAGCCACTGTAAGAACTGCAATGGCCATGCTTGCGCTTGGCCCACTAACCAAGAAACTGCTGGCATCAACTCGGTAAAAGAAATCATACTTTGAACAATCCTCACTTAAAAACTCGCAGGCTAAATGATTCGAGTACCTTATAGACGCCTGCAAATCCACACTACTCATCGGAGATGTATCAACAAAAACATTGCCATTACCATCTCTCAACCAAAGATAAATCTTTGCAGTACTGCCTCTGGCAAACTCAGTGTTTGCTCCGCTAACAGCCAATGCATTTATTGAATAAACCTTTGAGTACCTTATAACTGAATGAAAGAAAATCGTTAAAAGAAGCATAAAAATCAAGAATTCTACAAGAATCACAATTAGTGAAGTTCTAGAGATTTTCTTTTCAGAGAATACATTAAAAGATAATTTGGGTATTAATTTCCTGAAAAAATTAGCATTCTTTTTCTTTGATTTTTTATTCTGAGTTTTTTTGTTAACCATCTTAAACACTAAACTGTATTGATGAAAACCTAAAGAGATAAACATAAAGCTGTTGTCACTCTTTAGATAACTCTGAGTTTTATAAAGTTATTTATTTGTAAGTTTTTATCTATTATCTTGTTTTATTAGTTTTGAACAAAAAAGGCATCAGAAATCGTTAAGTGATGATTGTTTATGGTTTCCTAGGTTGTTCTTAGATTCCCGCCTATTTCTATTAACAGGCTTTTTGCGCGGTTCGTGATTTTTTGGGTTTTTATTAACTAACTCTTCATTCACTTCTACATTCAACTGCTCAAGAATCTTTAAAGTTAGTTTTTCTCCAAGCAAAGCTTTCAACTTTGAAAACCCTGCTTTCTTCACATCTCCAAGGTTCTTTATGCCTTTAGAATAAAGCAATCTGGCCCTCTGTTTACCTATGCCTTTTAATTGAAGCAAAGGTATTAATTCTTCTTTCGCCCCATACTTCAAACGAAGCCTTAATCTAAATAAGCTATTAATCAGCTTGTTTTTATTCAGGACTTTTGCCAATTCAATCAAAGCATAAATCAACCAGTCAACTAACTCAAGTTTGACCCTTAATTCTCCAGGCCTGATGTTGTATTTCTCTAACAAACTTTCTTCATCCATCTCGTTTATCCAGTCGTTTAGCAAAGCTGCAAATTTAACTGCTCTAAGGAAATCTTCAAAGTCATAATCAAATTCGGAAGGGACATCAAACAAGAAATCATCATAATTCTCTTGAATTAATGCAAAGATATCCTCTATCTCGCGCTTGTAAACTGAAGGCAAAGGTCTTAATTCCAAAGATTTCGAGATTAAAACCAGCACAGGGAAAGCCTCAAACTTAGAAATGTTATTTAACCCTTGGATAAAATCATAAGCGGTTAAAGGATCTAGATAGAGTTCAGCAACCCGCTTGCCTAAATCTGTGGCAGCATAGCTCCCGTCTTTTAATACCAAGAAGCTTTTTTCAATAAGTTCTTTCGCAATTTCTTGAATCATAAATTTAATCTTATCTAAGTCCTTAAATTGATAAGACCAGAACGTTTTAGCAAAAAAATCCATAAGCTCATTTTCTTTCCTGAAAAAGCCACCGGCAATTAATGATAGAACAAAAGTTCTAAGTATTGGTTCAACAGCGAGTTTGGAAAAGATGTCCTCAGGAATACCTAAAATGTAATCATTAAGCACCTTTTCTCTTTCAGAATTGCTTGAAACAACAACAATTGCTTCACCAACATTATCATACTTTGGTCTTCCTGCTCTACCTGCCTGCTGCATGTATTCCATGACAGGGATATAAGATAACCTTCCTTTGGAGTATCTCTTTAAATCCCTAATAACAACACGGTAAGCGGGCAAATCAACCCCTGCAGCAAGAGTAGGTGTAGCCACAATTACTTTAATCAAACCTTTCCTGAAGCTGTTCTCAATAAGTTCTCTTTGTTCAGGCAACAATCCCGAATGATGAAAAGCTACGCCTTGTTTAGTAGCTTCAGCTAAACGCAGACACTGAACAGTAGGTCTTTCAAGAACAGATTGTATTCTTTCTGAGATTTTTTCAAGCTCTTCAAAAGATAGATTAAATATGCTCTTATTTTTATCTATGAACTTCGAGATATCTAACGCAACTTTCTCTGCACTTCTTTTAGCATTAACAAAAATCAAAGCTTGTTTGTTCTTTTTCAGAGTGTCCACAATAATGTTTATGATCGTATCTCTAGACAAAGGGTCAACTTTCAAACTCATTAGAAACAAGGAACTTGCTTTAAGTTAAAAAGATTTTGAGAAAACTCGCTTAATGAAATTCTTTAATAAGGTTATATGGGAAAACTCCTGAATTTCTAAGATTAGAATCCATTAAAAAAAGATTAAATTTATTTTCCTCAAAAAACTTTCTCAATCTAAAAGCGTCATCAAAAAGTAAAACATTTTTATCAGATACAAAAAATCTCAAATGCTTTAATGTTGATTCCTCAGGCTTAACCTCAAAAAAATTGGATCTAGCTTTTATTTTTTTCACATTAAAGAAAGAAGCACTTTTGTCATTAAATAATAAAGCATCCTTCAGAATAAGGTCGGGGTTCATAAACAAATATTTTTTATTATCAACAGACAATATCCTAAAAACATCAACCAAATCAAAATCCGGACATCTTATACCAATAACCTTACTGAAAAACTTCCTCTTGGCAACTAAGCGTCTAAACAAGAAAGTTCCTGCGTCTGAGTTAACTTTTTCATTGAGTCCTATAAAAATTGTGTCCCCATAAACCAAGAAATTATTCGAATCTAAATAGATATAGTCGGGTAACTCCAGAAGAATATGCAACTTTAATTGCTTAACAAACCGTACGAGAGCGTCTCTATGCTCAACTTCTTTCATATAACCGATTATTAGACCATACTTTGTAGTCAAGATGTGATCTTTAACTCCTTGAATGGTGTGGCTATCATTATTCTTATCTAGAAAAAACACTTCCTGATTCAAACTTTTTAATGTTGCAATAAACGTTGATATCTTTGGATAAACGTTTGTATCAAAATCCGG